>Ga0196960_10000038_pt1 | contig 47002 bp, 52 predicted proteins | sample S3v_5metaG_FD_183187 | JGI IMG/M metagenome (GOLD analysis project Ga0196960, IMG submission 183187) | Soil microbial communities from Anza Borrego desert, Southern California, United States - S3+v_5 | ecosystem: Environmental > Terrestrial > Soil > Desert | place: USA: California | collected...
CACGGAAGAAGGCGGCGCCGAGGAAGAAGACGGCGAAGAAGCCGGTGCGCACCTCGGCGGCGAAGGCCGGCACCACCCGGGCCAAGAAGTTCAGCCAGCGCGTGAAGTACGCGAGGAAGCACCCGTTCACCGCCTCGCTCGCCGTGCTCCTGGTCGTCACCACCGTCGCCTGGCGCGGCACGAAGGCCGGCGGCCGCCTGCTGAAGTCTGGCGTCACCAAGGCGTGGGCCAAGGGCGAGGACGACCGCCTCAACCGCCGCGCCGCGAAGAAGGCCGCCGAGGCCACCGCCGCCGGTCACAAGGGCTGCCCGGCCTGCAAGGGCACCGGCGTCCTGCCCAAGCACAACGCCGACGGCACGTGGGCCGGGTCCATCCGCTGCACGAAGTCCGCAGCCCGCCGCGCGGGGCGCTGACATGGAGGACTGGAGCCCCGATAACCCCTTCGGCGCGATACAGCCGTACTGGCTGCAGGTCGAGGGCAAGTGGCGCACCGCCGATGTCCTCGGACCCTTCCTCGGCGAGTACGTCACCTGCCCGTTCTGCGAGAACCAGAAGGGGCTGATCTTCGAGACGGACTCCTCCCGGCTCGATGAGATGGCGGACATCACCTGCACCTGCGGAAAGAAGTTCCAGGTCCTGGAGGTGCTCGGCTACGACCTCCAGCAGCGCCTGGCCTTCCTCGCGGGTGAGGAGACCGACCCGGCCTGGACAGCGAAGATCCTCGCCGAGGACCCCAACCACACCAGCGGCCCGCAGCCGCCGGGCGCCGACGACGAGGCCGACGAGCCGAAGCCCGCCCCGGCCGCCGCCAGTACGCCGCCCCCGCGGATGCGGTCCGCCGGCCGACGCGAGAACCACGGCGTCGTCGTCGGCCGGGGCGAGAAGGTCACCGGCCCGGTGCAGGCCAGCGCCGGAAGCGCCACCGGCCCCCGGCGGCCCGCCCCGAAGTCGTCACCCCGGGCGACCCGCAAGGCCGTCGACGAGGCGACCCGCCCCGCGCCCGGCACCCGCGTCTACCGCAACGACGGCGTCGTCAACACCGGCGTCCTGGTCGTCGGCGACAACAACCGCCAGATCAACGTCCGCGCCGACGGCAAGGGCGGCGGCCAGGTCACCGTCGACGGCCAGCCGCTCACCTCCAGCGGCCGCGTCCCCCGCAAGTTCGCCGCCAGGGCAGAGCGCGCCGTCCGTGACGCGGTCCGCCAGGCCGGGCCGGGCGCCGGCCCCGGCGAGGTCCGCATCCACGGCGAGAACAACAGCGTCGTCACCACGACCACCAGCGGTGATCAGGTCCAGGTCACCCGCTCCACCAGCAGAAGGAAGAAGGAGGACTGACCGTGCTCACCATCTCCGCCGTCGTGGTCTTCGTGCTCGCCGAGGCCGGGCTGATCTGGAAGGGCGGCCTGAAGTTCTGGCACGCCGCCGTCTGCAACATCGCCGCCCTCTACCTGGCCGCCACCTCCATGGGGCCCTCGCTCTACGGCGGGCTGGAGAACGCAGCCAATATGCTCAGCCAAATACGTTTCTAGTCACGTATCAATTCCGATAGCGGAAAAGCTGAGCGACTCGGTTATCTGAACCGCTCGGGAGTCAGCTACCGCATGGGCGACTCGATCCACTCGCCTTTCCGATACCGCCGTCAGCGGTCCGCTGACGGCGGAGAATCCCGCTCCCACCTCGAACAATGCAACGGAAGGGGCCCCATTCCGTGGGCGTCAAGTACGTCATAGTCGAGCCCGACCCGCCCGGCCCGCGCTGGAAGACCACCGCCGTCATCATCGGCGCGATCCTCCTGGTCGCGTACCTCCAGGGGCAGGACGGAACGGCGGATCACCCGAAGCCGCGCCCCACGCCCTCGCCGAGCGTCAGCCGCAGCGCGACGCCGTAGCCCGGCCGATCCCGCCGGCCCCGGAGCGCCTCTCACCGTTCCGGGACCTGGCGGGGACGCCCGGTCACCCCGACCGGCCGCCCTTCGCCCGACGAAGGAGTACACCGTGTCCGTCTCCGACTTCCTCGCCCGCCTCCAGGGCAAGCGGGCCGCCTACGACACCACCGACGAGGTCGTCCGGCTCCTGGACGAGCAGTACGCCCGCGTCCACGACGCCCGCCTCCCGGTCCACCTGCAGCGCACCGCGCACCTGGAGCAGCTCCTCAGCTTCCAGCCCGGCCTGGTCGACGCCCGCGCCAAGACCGCCGACCTCGCGCTGTACGCGGACGCGCTGGTCACCGCCGCCCGCAGCAACGGGCACGACGAGCTCGCCGAGCGCCTGGTCGACGTCGTCGAGTCGCTGCACGGTGCCGTCGCCGAGCTCGCCGCCGCGATTCACGCCACCGTGCCCGTCCCGCAGGTTCCGCTCGCGTACGCCGCCTGACCTGCACCAACAAAAAAGCATCTTCGAAAGATGCCAAACGCTTGAAACGCATCCTTCAAGGATGCATTATTGGTTGTGCGGGGGCCGCCCGGCCCCCGCACTCTCCTACCAGGGAGCACATCTTGAGCACGCAGAAGATGCACACCGCCGCCGCCACCGGTCCGGTCGAGCTGGACCTGTCGGTCTCCAACGGCCGGGTCAACGTGCACGTCAACCCGGCGGCCGCGCACGCCACGGTCACCGTGCACACCGCCGCCGACGAGGGCCTGGTCGCCGACGCGGTGAACGACACCAAGTTCACCGAGCACGGCAACAAGCTCACGGTCTCCGTCCCCGACGACATGGCCGGCGGCATCAGCGGCACCGGCGTCACCCAGATCTTCAACTCCGGCGGTCGGTACGGCAGCTCCAGCTACAGCGTCGTCAACACCGGCTCCATGACTGGCTCGGTCGTCGCCAACAGCGGCCGCGACGTGTGGGTCGACGGTCGCCAGATCGTCAAGGACGGCAAGGTCGTCGCCGCCGAGGGCACCGCGGTGGGTGGCGGCGCCGGAACCATCACCGTCGACGTCGTCCTGCCCACCGGCTCCTCGCTCGCGGTGAGCACGAAGAACGCCGAGACGACCGTGCGCGGCGACCTGGAGGCGATCCGCTTCGACGCCCGCAACGGCTCGCTGCAGGCGGCGGGCGTCAAGGTCCTGGAGGCCGAGACCCACAACGGCTCGGTCCTGGTCGACCGCGTCGAGGAGGAGTTGGAGGCGTCCACGCACAACGGCTCGATCACCGTCGGGGCCTACAACGGCCGCCGCGGCTCCGCCCGGACGCACAACGGCGACGTGAACATCAGCGCCACCCCGGCGTCCTCCGGCAAGCTCGCCGCCCGTACGCACAACGGCAACATCCACGTGCGCGGCGCCGGTCACCTGGACCTGAAGACCTCCACGCACAACGGCCGGGTCTGGTAGTTCCGCCCCGGGGCGGCCGCCAGGTCGCCAAACTCACCGGCCGCCCCGGGCCTCCCATCCCGCTCCAGACGGAGCAGGGGGCAGACACATCGTCCCTCGAATCCGAAACGGAGCTCCACATGACCCCGCGCCCCGACGACGAGGCCCGCACCGAACTGCGGGACCTGGTCGCCAAGGCCAGCCAGCGCCGCGAGAAAGAGCGCGAGCGCGTCGAGACCGAGTTCTGGCAGGAGATCGACCGCCTGCAGCGCCGGTACCACGGCGCTCAGCAGGACATCGCCGACGCCCTGGACGTCAAGCGCAACCAGATCCTGCGGCAGACCAAGCGGTACCGGTCCGCCGAGGAGCCTGCCGCCGACTGACCCCCGGCCGCCTCCCCGCCCCGGTCCTCCCGGGGCGGGGAGGTCCCCGCCGGGAGACGCCCCGAGGAGGGCCCGATGCCGCAGTACCCCCCGGCCCCCGGCGAGATGCCGGCCCCGAAGACGCCCGCCACCTTCCTGCGTGAACACGCCGCGTACGTCACCACCGCCGTCTCCGCCGGCACCCTGCTGACCCTGGCGAGGATCTGGAACGAGCAGGGCGCCGAGCACAGCACCGGGGCCGCGGCCCTGATGCTCGCCTTCGGCGGCGCGTCCGGTCTGTTCGCCGTCCGCCTGGACGACCCGACCGCGCAGGCCGTCTTCGCCTCCGGCGCGATGACCTTCGGCGCGCTGTCGGTCGGTGTCTACTCCGACCCCATCGCCCCGGCCCTGATCATCTGGGCGGTCGCCCTGATCGCCTCCTGCATCCTGATCGGCCGCTCCCACCGCGAAGACCACCGCAGGGAGAAGGCCCACCGCTACGACATGGAAGCCCGCCGCCTCGAGCGCGGCGTCGACCTCTCCATCGCGCAGCTCTCAGCCCAGGCCCGGATCGAGGTCGCCCGCGAGCAGAGCGCCGCCGTCGCCGCGATCGAGGCGGCCATGGCCCACCGCGCCGCACTGAACAACGGCGGCCACATCGACCCGGTTGCGATGCTCCGTGCCACCGGCCAGCTCCCCCAGCTCTCCGTCGTCCACGACGACGCCGACCGGCGCACCGCCTGAGCCGGGAGGGCATCGAGATGATCAGCGTCACCAGCCAGAACGTCTCCTTCGGCCACCGTCGCCTCGCCCGGTACGCCGAGGAGATTGCCGACCAGGCCGCTGGGCTCATCCGCTCCCACTTCGGCGTCCTGCCCGATGTCCAGGTCCTCATCTCCAGCCGCAGCGACGCGCTGGCCGACTTCGTCCACGAGTCCAAGGTCTCCCTGCTGCCCGGCGCGGACCCGCGCGAGGTGGCGAAGCAACTGCGCTGGGAGCGCCGGGGCCTGCGCGGCAAGTACGGCGTCACCGAGCTGTCCGCCGGCGGCATCGTCCTCGGCGTCAACCTCGGCAAGGCCCGCACCACCGCCGACGTCAGCGAGACGCTGACGCACGAGCTGGTCCACGCGCACCAGCTCTCCGGCCGCGCCGCCCGCGAGGAACACCTCGCCTACCTGTGCTACGGGTTCGAGATCGAGCCCCTGCCCCGCCGCAAGGTCCGCGCCTACGAGCGCGTCATGGACCGCCGCGAGCGCGAGGCCCGCGACGCCGAGCGCCTCGCCTCCCAGCTCCCCGCCTGAAACCCGCACGTCACCCCGTCGAACAGGAGAAACCTGATGCCGAGCAAGCAGGCCCTGAACCCGCCGAAGGGCGAGTGCACCCAGTGCTGGCTCCACGCGTACGACAGCCGTGAGCAGCACAAGCACCTCAAGCCGAGGCAGGACTGCCCGGCGTGCGTCGACCACATGATCAACGGGCACGGCGACATGATCGTGGGGGCCGACCGATGAGCCAGCAGCAGACCGAGGCCGGGGACCGCCCGCTGCAGAGCGCCGCCGAGCTGATCGGCCTCGCCGTCTTCCGGGACGTGGTGCGCGGCAGCGGCGGCGACATGGACCGCGCCGTGCCCGAGTTCCGGCGGCGGGTCGCGCAGGCGGCCGACCGAGGCGAGACGTGGGCGATCGAGCTCCCGCTGCTGCGGACGGAGGCGTGACCATGAAGTTCCCCTGGATGAGCCGCGCGGACAAGCGGCGCTGGCGCTCCGCCGAGAACCTCCAGGAGCTCGGTCACCTGGTGGCGTCCTGGCTGATCGGCGACCTCGCCAGCCAGCCCGGCTACCAGCCCAACTGCGGCCCCGACGAGGAGACCCAGCACCTCATCCCGGTGCTGGTCGCCGTCAACCGCCTCGGCTTCGTCACCGACGGCTCCCAGCCCGCCTTCGCCGGGTACGGCTACGACCACCACTGGTGGGAGCAGCGCGCCGCCGTCTCCGGCGTCGTCGACGACCCGCAGCTGCGCGACCGCCTGGTGGCCGCCGCCGAGGTGGCCGGCCTCACCGTCGTCCAGCACGACATGACGCCCCGCCGTCACGCCGAGGGCGTGCCCGTCACCCGCTCCCTGGGACGCGCCCGCACCCACTTCGGCCGCTTCCTGCCGGTCCGCGACCTGCGCACCGTCTGGCAGCCGGAGATCATCGGCCGCCGCACCTTCGAGAAGGTCGCCGCGGCGTGGCAGCTCACGCTCATCGACCCCGAGTGGGGCCGTGACGACGTCCTGTGGGAGGCCCTGGCGGAAGTCGTCCGCCAGTACCGGCTCGAAGACGTCGAGCGGCAAGCCCGCAAGGGCCGCGAGGCGCTGACCCACGAGAACCTCTGCAGCCGTTACGCGCGCCCCTACCTGGCCCGGCCCGTGGTCGAGGACTGGCACAACAGGCGGCTGAACAAGGCGATCGAAGAGGCGAAGCTCAGCGGCTGCACCGAGGCCGCCATCGCGCTGGCCGTCGGCTGCGAGTGCGACTGATCTGCCCCTCCCCCGTGCCGACCGGCCCACGGCGGGCCGGGCGGTGCGTGGGACCGGACAGGCCGGTCCCCGAGGAGCGGCGCGGCGAAGGAAGCCGGGACAGCCGTTCCGCCAACGCCTCAAGGAGATGACCACCGTGAAGCTGTTTCACCGCACCCCGAAGGCCGAGCTCGAGTCCGTCGACCACTCCGCTGTGGCCGAGGGCCTGCGCGTCCTCGCCGCTGACCTCGAGGCGGGCGACGACTGGGCCAAGGACTGCATCCGCTACGTGCACGAGCTGAGCGACCGGGACCTGGCCGACTACCCGACCAGTGACCAGCGCCGCATCCGCATCGCCTACTTCGGCCAGCCCGGCCCTGGCGACGTCCCCGACGCCGACTACCACCGCCTGCTGCGTGAGGTGGCCTCCGGCTGACGGCTGCCCGATCCGCCGGTCACGCACCGGCGGTGAGGGGAGCCGGGACAGTCCCGGTCGCCGAAGGAACGCAGAAAAGGAGGTGGACGCCATGGCGTACTGGGAGATCAACATCCCCACCGTCGACGCAGACCAGCGGAGCGGCGTCCAGACGTTCACGTACAGCGCCGAGCGGTATCCGCTGCAGCTCCTGGCCAAGCGCCAGGCCCGCAAGGACGTCGACAGCGCCGACGCCATCCGGCACCGCCGGGGCGCCGAGGCCAAGCCCGACGCCATACAGGTCGTCTGGCACGAGACGTACGAGTTCTGAGTTCGCCCCGGGGCGGCCGTCCTACGGCCAAGCAGTGTCGACCGCCCCGGGCCCATCCACCCCGTACGAGACGAGACGGAGAACCTCATGATGACGCACCCGGAGACTGTCTTACAGCTCCTGGCCCCGCTGCTCCTGGCGGGAGGGTGGGTGCTGCACGCGCACCGCCTCTACCGGCGTCTGCACCGTGTCCGCCGCGACCCGCTGACCGGGCTGCTGACCAGGGACGGCTGGAGCCGCGCCGCGGACCGCATCATCCGCCGGCACTCCGGCGCAGTCGTTCTCCTTGCCGACCTCAACGGCTTCAAGGCGGTCAACGACCGGCACGGCCACGACGCGGGCGACGCGGTCCTCGCGGCCGCCGGCGAACGGCTCGCCGCCTGGTGCGGCAAGAACGAGGTCGCCGGACGGCTCGGCGGCGACGAGTTCGTGGCGGTCCTCGCCGACGACACCCGCCTGCCCGACCGGCTCGCCGACCTGGCGGAGCTCCTGCGCCAGCCCGTCGCCCACAACGGCGAGCAGCTGCGCGTCGGCGCCTCCATCGGCGCGGCCCGGCTCGCCGAGCTGGAGACCCCGACCCTGACGGCCGCGCTCAAGGCCGCCGACGGCGCGATGTACCGGATCAAGGGGCGCACCCGGCGCGGCCGCCGCCTCCTGGTCCCGGCGCTCGCCGCCGTCCGCCGTCTCCCGGTCTCGCTCGCCCACCGCTTCCGGCTCGCCGCGTAGAAGCCCGACCCGGGCGCCCCCAGCGGGCGCCCGGGTCGTCGGCTCCGCCGCGTACCCGGTCTGAGCTGCACCCGAAGAAAAAGCATCCTCCAAAGATGCCAACCTCTAGAAACGCATCCTTCAAGGATGCATTATTGGTGTGCGGGGGTCACCCGGCCCCCGCACCTCCGGCCAAGGAGTTCTGCATGTCCGACCGCTTCCGCGCCATCGAGGGCCTGGCCCTGGTCGCCACCCTCACCAGCGTCTTCGGCGAGATCCACCCGCTGTGCGACCAGTTCGTACAGAACAGCCACGACGCGTCGACCAAGGGAATGCACGGCTCCCACCTCGTCTACAAGAGCGACGGCTCCACCGTCGAGGCCGACCCGTGGCGGCACGGCAAGGAGGGCCGCACCTGCACCGCCAGCGCGTACGGCCGCCGCTCGGTCAGCCGGCACGTCGCCAGCTACTCCGCCGTCCAGCTCGCCTCCACCCTCGCCGTCACCCGCACCCTGGGCTACCGCGTCCCCGCGGCCGCGCTCCTCACCGGCGCCGCGATTAACGCGATCACCCACGGCATCATCGACCGGCGCGACCCGCTGCTCTGGCTCGCCGAGAAGACCGGCAAGGGCGGCTACATCCAGCACGCCACCGTCGTGCGCAAGGCCGGCGGCGAGGGCACCGAGTACCCGAAGGCCGTGCAGGACGTCTCCGGTCCCGGTACGGCGCTCATGGAGCTGGACCAGGCCGCCCACCGCGCGATCGGCGTCGCCGCCGCCCTGGTCACCACCTGGATCACGCTCCGCAAGGGCGGCCGCCGATGACCATCCCGAAGCTCCCCCTCAACCAGGAACTGCAGGCGGCCGTCGCCATCGTCCGCGTCGGCCTCGAACGCCTCCGTGACGCCGCGTGCCGCACCGAGGAGGTCGCCCCGCACGCCGCCGCCCTCCAGGCGCTGTACGACCCGGCCCGCCCGGACGCCGGCGTCCTCGCGGCCGTCGCCGACGTCATCGGCACCATCACGGTGTCGATGGGCGACGTCGACCACGACGACATCGAGCGCGTCACCGAGCTGCTGGACGAAGCCCAGGGCCACGTCCAGGACCGCACCGGCGACCGCATCCGCCACGCCCTCGCCCTCCTGGCGCCGCTCCTGCTGCGCTGCGAGACGTGCGGCAAGCGCGAAGCGGACGTCACGGTCATGGACGACCCGTACGCCGCGGCGGTCGACCCGGACCGCGCCGAGTACCCGCAGATGACCCTCTGCCCGTCCTGCGCCACCGACCGATTCGAGGACTCCTGACCATGACCATCCGCATCATCTCCTTCGGCTACGGCCACGCCCCCGCCCCCGAGGCCGACCTGGTCTTCGACCTTCGGGCCCTGCTCCGGAACCCCTTCCACAACCCGGAGTTGAAGCACGGCACGGGCCTCGACCAGGAGGTCTACGACCACGTCCGGGACACCCCGGGCGCCGAGCGGCTCGCGTTCAACGCGGTCGCCACCGCCCGCGGCCTCGCCGGGGACACCGGCGCGGACGTCACGCTGGCGTGGGGCTGCACCGGCGGCAGGCACCGCAGCGTCGGCCTGGCCCGTCTCTCGCACGAGCTGCTGCTCGGCGTCGGCGAGGAGGGCACCATCGAGCACCGCGACGTCGCCAAGGCCCTCCTGCCCGCCGGAGTCCACAACCGCCCCCGCCACACAGAGTCCGAGAGCATCCGCTATACCGCCGACGTGGTCTCGATGCCGTCGGATGGTGACAACTACATCTCCGCGCAGCGGGCCCGAATTGCCGAGCTTCAATCCCGCCCGGATCGGCTCACGAGGGAAGACGCGCGATGGCTTCTTGATCGGCTCGCGCGGGCGGACTGGTATCTGGAAGAGCTGCGGGACCGCATCGACGATGCCGGAAGCCTGATGAACACGAGCTACGTGTCCAGCGCGCTCGACTACACCCGCTGGTCGCGAGGGACGCCGCGCGGGCCCGTGACCGCTAACGCCAATCTCCCGGGCCCGCGCTGAGCGATACCGCTTTTCGCTGAGCCGCCCCACCTGGCGTTCGACCACGCCGACATCCTCACCACAGCCCTGACGGAGGTGTCCGTATGACCCCGCGCGCGATCCTCACCCCGAAGACCGAACCGGTCGGCGCCGACGGCTTCACACTGCGCGAGCGGTCGTGGAAGCTCGAGGCCGACAAGCACGTCCAGGCGCTCAACGCGCTGCTCGCCGAGCGCGGCGCCCCGATCCGCTTCGGCTTCCCGGCCCCGGTCGCCGTCCCCTTCGACGGCCCCGGACCCGACGAGGCGTACGCCGGGGCGCTGCCCCTGGACGACGAGCTCGCCGACGTCCTGGCGCTGTCCACCGCGCTCCTGCAGGCCGCCCGCACCGGCACCGACGACATCGCCGACGAGCGCACGCTGCTGCTGCGGCGGGCGGCGCTCACCGACCGGCTCGCCCTGGCCACCCCGCACAACACCACGGCGCAGAGCCGGGCCATCCGCGAGGCGCACATCCTCATGACGTACGACGTCGTCCACCACACCGGCCGCGGCGAGTTCGCCGCCGACTCCATCGAGGCCGACGGGGCCGGCGGACCGCGCGCCTACGTCCGCCAGGAGTACGCGGCCTGGCACACCCCGATCCCCCCGGGCGAAGGCATCTGACCAGTTCGCCCCCGTACGCTCACGCCATCACGACACAGTGAAGCCCGGGGCCGCACCAATCGGCCCCGGGCTTCACCCATGAAGGGAACCAGATGAGCACCCCGACCACCGACTCCCCGGCGCGGATCCGCCGGATCTACGACGGCCACGCCGGGCTGTACGCCGACAGTCTCGTCACCGAGGCCGCCACCCTCCTGGACGCCTACCTCGCCACCGCCGAGCAGCACGGCCTGGACCGCAAGGCCGCCGACGAGGAAGGGTGGCTCGCGCTCAGCGCCGCCGAGGCGATCTCCCGGAAGTACAGCCGGCCGAAGACCGAGCGGACGTCCGCCGAGCTGAGCCAGCTCGTGCGTGAGCTGAACACCGCGCTGACCGCCGAGGGCCTGGAGGTCGTGCCCACCCAGATCCGGATGGGCACGGGCGTGGCCCCGCTGCCCGGCGGCCCGACCTGGGGAATGAACGGCGGCCTGGTCATCGCGCTCTACTCCGACAGCGGATGGCACCTGATGGCCAACGTCGCCCGTACGACGGTCCACACGATCTACGCCCCGGACAACGCCGACGGCGCCCGTGAGGTCGCCCAGCTCGTGCACCGCGTGCTGCGCGGCGACGTCGCCGACCCGTTCCGCCGGAACCGGTGACCGCGGTGACCGACACGAACGGCATCGACGCCGCGGCGGTCATCGGCGCCTACTTCGCCGAGCAGACCGCGAAGGCCCGCGCCGAGGCGGAGAAGGCCAACGCCGCGCTCGCCGAGGCGGAGCAGGCGGCCGCGGCCTACGCCGAACGCAAGGAGCTCCCGCCGGCGGTCGGCGGGATGAAGCAGGGCTGGGAGATCGCCGGGTGGTTCACCGACCGGTCCTCCCGGATCGCCTCCGCTGCCATCGACGGCAAGGCGAGCAGGGAGCAGTACCGGCAGGCCAAGGCGGAGCGGCAGGCCGTTCTCGACTGGCTGGACGCCAACGGGTACGAGGTGCCCGCCCCGTACCGGAGCTGACCGCCGCTGACCACGCCGGTCGGTCCCAGGCAAGACAGCGGCCACCGCGCCGGGTCACACTGGAGACCGGCCGGAAGGAGGTGAAAGGAAACGTGAGTGTCGCCTACAGCCACGCCGGACCGTGGACGCTGGACGCCGTCCTGGCGCTGCCCGAGGACACGAGCCAGCGCGTCGAGCTGGTCGGGGGGCAGCTGATGATGAGCCCCGCGCCCGGCCTGCCGCACCAGCGCGCATCGCACCGTCTGCACAACCTGCTGGAGCAGGCCGCCGAAGCCGCCGGCGCCGAGGTCGAGGTCTTCGAGGGGATCAACGTCATCGTCCCCGACGGGCTGCTGATCCCGGACCTGGCCATCATCGACGCGGCGGCCGCCGAGGAATCGGGCGTCGCCGTCTCCGCACACGACGTCCTCGCCGTGGTGGAGATCGCCTCGCCGTCGACGCGGGTCACCGACCGCAAGCTCAAGCCGTCGCTGTACGCGGCGGCGGGCATCGAGCACTACTGGCGCATCGAGCTGGAGCCCGCGCCGCGGCTCCTGATCGGACGCCTCCGCAACGGCGCGTACGCCGACCAGCCGCCGCTCCTGGCGGGTGCCGTCGCCCACGTCGACGAGCCGTTCCCGATCGCCTTCGACCCCGCATCGCTGGTCCGCAGGTAGGACCGGACAGACACCCGAGGCCCCCGCTCCGCCGGATCATCCGGCTGGAGCGGGGCCTTTTTGCGTTCCGGGCCCGGCCGGGAATCCGGGCCGCCGCCGGGCACCGTGCCCGCCAGGCGGAGCCAGAATCAAGATCGTTGCCCGCCTGGCGGGAGCGGATGAAGTTGCCCGCTCCACGGCCGCCCGGGATGCCGTAGGCCGGGGGAGGCTGCGTGATCAAGCGCCGCCGACCCCGCGCGGAAGGAACCGCCCCCCGATGTCAGACCCCTACAGCGATCCCGACCCCGACTTCGCCGTCGCCACCCTCGGACGGGCGCTGCGCGAGCTGCTCGCCACGTTCACCTCGGCGGCGCCCGAGCACGACGCCGACGGCGGCGAGCACGCCTCCTGGTGGCTCCTGCTGCGGCCCGCCGACGACGACCAGGACGACGTCGTCCCGACTCCCGTGGCGCCCACCGTGACCGTCTCCGTCGACGCCGAGACCACCCGCGTCGAGGTGACCCGGCGGCCCGTCGACGAGGAGCCGTTCCGGCTCGATGACGGCGCCGCCGGCGTCATCGTCGAGGGCGGTCCGTACGCGGTGCAGCTGCCCGCCGGGATCGTCCGCATCCTCACCCGCCTGGTGATGGACCTCTGGCACAACGAGCAGCAGGCGGCCGACGCCCGCGGCCTGTGCCAGCTGTGCGGCGAGGGCCGCGCCCTGTCCATCTGGCGGCCCCGGTGAACGCCCGCCGGCCTACGCCGTGCACCACGCCCCCGGCGCGGTGCACGGCGGCCGCGGCCCTCTATCACAGCCCCCCTTGTCCGCGGTCTGACGACCGCGTTCCCGGTGTCCGATTTCGCCTTGACCAGACCGATTTCCCGCACCGCTGTACCGCGCTTTCAGCACAGGTCAGCAGTGCAATACCGAGCTCCCGAATGACCTCTTTGGTCAACCGCCAATCCGGAGGTACTGTCATGGACCCAAAGATCAACAGCGGAAGTACCAAGGTATGGCGTCGCCATACGTCAAAGGACTTCAAGATCATCGACGCGGGAGGGGGTGATTAGCGATGGCGTGGGTGACCACATTGGGCCCGGACATGCAGCAGGTGGAGTACCGGCTGACCGGGCAGTGCGGATGCGACCTGGAGCACCAGGAGCAGGAGGTCGAGGAGAGCGACGCGCAGGTCGACTACCGCCTCGGCGAAGCGCGTGATCTGGAGTGGATCGGCGGCGGCCTCGCCGACGTCGGCCTGGTCGCCGGGCAGAGCGTCGACAAGGACCAGGCGCGTCTGCTGATGGACGGCCGGCACCCGCTCACGGGCGAGCTGCTCGTGACGCCGAAGGTGGCCGTCGACCCGCGCGGCAAGGTGCAGGCGCGGCCGCTCGCCGAGGCGATCGAGGCGGCGGCCGCGACGCGCGGCGTGAGTGTCGAGCAGCTGCTCGGCGACGACGAGAAACTGGTCAAGCGCCTCGCCCGGCTGCAGCGCGGTGTGCACCGTGAGGGCGACCGCCACCGCGTCCCCTTCCGTGCGGCGGAGGACCTCGCCGAGGCGAGTGGCATCGACCTCACCGAGCTGTACGGACGCGGCGGTGTGGCGGAGGCCCGCGAGTATGCCGACGCCCGGATCCGCGTCGGCAACCGCGGCTACGACGTGACGCTCGACTTGTCGAAGACCTACAGCGCCGCCGTGGCGCTCGCCGGTGAGGAGAAGTCCGAGGAGCTGCGGGCTGCGTTCCTCGAGGTGGCCCGCGAAACGTTCGGTGCGCTGGAGGGCTGGGCCGCGTACGCGATGGCGGGCGAGCACGGCAACGGCAAGACCGCCGACCGCGTCGACACCTCCGGATTCCTCGGCTGGATGACCGTGCACTACTCCGCCCGCCCGGTCGGCGGCGAGGTCGGAGACCCGCACCTGCACGTCCACGGCAACCTGGCGAACATGGCGCACGCCGAGGACGGCAAGTGGCGCACGGTCGGGGCCGGCGGCCGCGACATCATGCGCCACGCGCACGCCGCCGACGCGATGGTCAAGGCCCGCCTGCGGCAGGTGACCGGCGAGCGGTTCGGGATGCGCTGGGAGCGTCACCCCGAGACCGGCGCGTGGGAGGTCGTCGGCATCGACGAGGACGTACGCCGCGCGTTCTCCCGCCGCAACACCCAGATCGTCGCGGCGGCCGCCGAGGAAGCGACGACCGGCGAGCAGAAGCTGATCGCCCGGCAGCTCGCCGAGGGCAAGGACACCACCATCACCCAGGCCGACGTCCGCGCCGCCTGGCGGGCCCGCGCCGAGGGCGTCGGCGCCGACGTCGACGCGATGATCCGGCGCGCGATCCCCGGCCCCGAAGGCCCCGACGGCCCGTCCGTCGCAGGCCCTGGCGGCGGCCCGATCATGCCCTCCCCCGAGGAGATCGCCGCGTTCATCTGGCGGCGCGAGGGCGGCCTGACCGAGTCGCGGAAGTCGGTCACCCGCGCCGACGTCCTGGCCCACGTGATCGACGCCTGCCCGTTCGGCGTGCCCGACATCGCGGCCGCCGAGGCCCTGACCGACGCGGTGCTCGCCGTCGACGGCGAGGCGGTCGCCCTGCCGACCAAGGGCATGGCGCACCTGACCAACCCCCAGCGCTACACCCACGCCTCGATCCTGGCCGCCGAGCAGACCATCGCCGAGACGACCGCCGAGCGCCTGGACGAGGGCGCGGCCCGGCTCACCGTGCGCGGTGCGGAGCTCGCCATCGCCGCGTTCGAGGCGCAGCGCACCTCCGACCCGAAGCGCCCGTTCGTCATGTCCACCGAGCAGCGCGCCGCGACCCTGCGCTTCCTCACCGCCGGGCACGGCGTCGACGTCCTGCGCGGCAAGGCGGGCACCGGCAAGACCACCATCATGTCGGCGGCCCGGATGGGCTGGGAGGCCGCCGGCCTTCGCGTCTCCGGCGCCGCCACCGCGGCGGTCGCCGCCTCCAAGCTGCAGGCCGAGTCCGGCATCGCGAGCGCCACGGTGGCCACCTGGCTGATGGACATCCGCGACGGCGGCCGCCGCATGGCGAACACCGACGTCCTGGTCCTCGAAGAGGCCGCGATGGTGGACGACCGCGACGTCGCCGAGCTGCTCACGGCGGCCGCCGAGAACGGCGTGAAGGTCGTCCAGATCGGCGACTGGGCACAGCTGAAGGCGATCGGCGTCGGCGGCGGATTCAAGCGCGCCCACGAGATCGTCGACGGCCTGGAGCTCAGCGAGAACCGCCGGCAGAAGGACGCGGTGGAGCGGGCCGCCCTGGAGGCGTGGCTGGACGGCGGGCGACGCACCGCGCTGTCGATGCTCGCCGAGCACGGACGCGTCCACGCCGTGGCGACGCCCGACGACGCGTACGCCGAGATGCTCGGCGCGTGGAAGGACCTCGTCGGCCAACTGGAGGGCGACGTCCACGACCAGATCGAGGACCTGGTCGTCCTCGCCGCCCGCAACGCCGACGTCGAGGTCCTCAACCTCGGCGCCCGCGAGCTGCGCAAGAAGGACGGCGAACTCACCGGCGGCCACACCTACGCACTCGCCAACGGCGAGCGCCTGGAGCTCGCCGCCGGCGACGTCATCCGGATCAAGCGCAACGACTACCGCACCCGCCGCGGCGGCGACGTCGACGTCCTCAACGGCTACCGGGGACAGGTCACCTACGCCGCCAAGGGCGGGGTCGCCGTCGAATGGCGCCGCCCCGCCGACGACGGCGGATACACGGTGGAACGCGCCTGGATCACCGCCGACCAGATCGCCGACGGCACCCTGCAGCACGGCTATGCGATGACCATCGCGGCCGCGCAGGGACTCACCTGCGACTACACCCTGGCCTACGGCGTGGGCGCGTCCGCGAACGACCTGTACCCGGCGATCTCCCGCGACCGGATCGCCACCCACCTGTGGCTGCCCGCCGACGTCGTCGAGAGCGAGGAGACCCGCCTGCGTCTCGGCGAGGCCCGCAGCGAGCAGGAGCGCCTGGAACGGACGGTCGCCGCGTACGCCGACTCCCTGGAGGGCGACACCGACGACCGGATGGTCTCCGACGAGCTCGCGCCGGCACCCGAGGCCCAGCCCGCCGCACCCATCCCGCACCAGGTGCAGCCCGAGCACGAGAGGACCGTCGAAGACGCCGTCGACCGCCACGGTGAGCGCGAGCGCGCCGAGACGGTCCAGGAGCACCCGGAGCCCGCTCAGAGCCCCGCACAGGCCGTTCCCGGCCCGGCGGAGCCCGACGCGGCCGCCGAGCGCGCAGCGGAGCGCCAGGCCCGTCTGGACGCCGCCCGGGAACGACTGCAGGACGGCGACGTCCCGCAGATCACCGCAGAGCAGAAGGCCCGCCTGGAGCAGCTGCTCGCCGCCGGGTTCGCCTCCCGCCCCGAACCGCAGCAGGAGCAGCGGCCGGAGCCGGAGTTCGAGCCGTGGGACGACCGCAAGTACGGCCACCTGTCCGGTCAGCGCCTCACCTCGCTGATCGCGCAGCACACCGCCGAAGGCAACCGCGCCGAGCGCCTGGCCGCCGACTACACCCGGCAGGCCGCCGCCCACCGCGAGGCTCTGGCCGCGCCCGTCACCCCCGGCCAGGAGCGGAGGCACGAGGCCGCCACGGTGCTGGACCGCGCCGACGAGCTCGCCGCCCTCGCCGCGACGGAGCAGGCCAACCGGTACCGGGCGTACGAGGCGATGCGGCACGCGCAGGAGGTCGGACGGCAGATCGAGGAGGCCAAGAGCAAGTCCCGCCTGGCGCTGCGGCTGGCCGGCACCAGCCGCAAGGAGACGCTGGAACTTGCCCGGGAGTACGCGCAGAAGGAAAGCGCGGCGACCCGCGAGATCCACCGGGCGGCGGGGGCCTGCGAGGACGCCGTGCGCGAGGCGTGGGCCACGGTCCGCGGCTCGGACGTCGCCGGTCTGCTGGAGGAGCCGGGCGTACGGCAGGGAGCTCCCCGCCGGGTCGACGAGCTGCAGAACCGGCTCGCCGCGATGCGCGAACGCCTCCCGGAGGTCGAGCGGATCACCGACCGTGGCATCGAGCGGAAGGCGGAGACCGCCGAGCGCCAGGCGACCACGCAGAGCGCCGAGGCGAAGCGGCACGGCGTCTCGGCGGTCAAGCTGCAGGAGGAGAAGTCGCTGCGCTCGCGCATGGCGACCCAGGCCCCCACCCAGCACGCCGCCGAGGCGAAGCAGCGCGCCGCGTACATCAAGCAGGCCCGGCAGCAGGCCGCCGAGCGGGCCCGCGAGAACACCCGCCGGGCACACGAGGAGTACCGGTACCAGCCGCCGACCCAGGACCGCTCCGGTCCCTCCCTCGGACGGTGAACCACCCCGCGTCAGCGCTCCGCTGACACCCCCTTCGGTGCCCTCGGACCCGCCCGGTCCGGGGGCACCTCGCTGTGCGCGGCCGCCACCAGGTCCACCACGGCGTCGCCCGCCCCGTCCACCGCCAGGTGGTGGACGAGCCCTGTCGGCGGAGGTGTCCGCTTCGCAGGTCAGGGTGCGTTTCGCGGCACCGGAAACGGAGGTCCCGCGCGCCAACTACAGGGAGGGATCAGGGTGGAGACGAGGCAGGCGGCGAGTGCGTACAGGGTGCGGGCGGAGCGCCGGCGGCGGAGCCGGGGAACGGGCGAGTCCCGCGGGGACGGCTGGGTGCGCACGGAGGCGGACGAACGGCTCCTGGCGGCCGCGACGCGGTACGGGACTCTGACCCTGCGCCAGGCGGCCACGGCGTTCTGGAACGGCCGCGAGGAGACCGCACGCGCCCGCGTCCGGCTGATGACCGAGGCCGGGCTGCTGAACCGCTCCGCGGAGGTGCGGTGGGCGGGCACCGTCGTGTGGACCACCGAGCGCGGCGCCCGGGTCGCCGGGGTGGGCCTGGGTGCTCCGCACCCGCCGGGCGAGCGGCTGCTGCACCGCCTGGCCCTCGCCGACGTCGGGCTCCGCCAGGAGGCGAGGGGACACGTCGTGCTCACCGAGCGGGAGGTGCGCACCGCCGAAGCCACCCCCGGCCGGGCGGCGGAGCTCCTGGCGGACCACGGCGTGCCCCATGTGCCCATCGGAGCCCGGAGCGGGCCCCTGCTCGCCGTGCCCGCCGGCGCCCGCGCAGTGCACTGGCCCGACCTGGTCCTGGTGCTGCCCGGCGACGGCATCGGCGCCGTCGAGGTGGAGCTCACCCCGAAGACCCCGAGCGCGCTCCGGCGGATCCTGCGGGCGTACGGACAGGCACGCCGCCAGGTGGTGTACCTCGGCACCGAGCCGGTTGTACGCCAGCTGCAGGGCCGCCCCGGCCCGGACGGGCGGTGGGCCGACGGCGTCGGCCAGGACGTCGGGCTGCTCCCGCCCGGAGGGCCCGACCCGGGCACCGGGCTCCTGCGCGTGCGGCCGTTCGCCGCCGGTGACCCTGCCGTCGACCGCCAGGCCGCGCGTCACGCGCAGCGCCGCTGAAGGGGCTGCGCGGCGGCGTGCCATGCCTTCCAACCCGCAGCCCGTGCTACGTAGTTGGCGGGCCACCCGTGCCAGAGAAATTTGGTGACCTGCATCACAGTGCGTCGATGAGGCCGGGTTATCCACAGAGTGGGCCCTGACCTGCCCTTTCCTCTGAAGCCGAATCAGCCCGCCTGTCTCGCGCGCGTGTTAGGCGGACGGGGAAATGCGCGGCGGGCGGACGCGGAAACAGCGGTGTGCGCCGCGACGCTGGGACAGAGCATCACACCGCCCCCAGTAACGTGGTCGGGCACGAAAAGCCCTTCGAACGACGAAGGGAGACCCCGTTGCGGAGCCGATGCTTGCCGGCCTGGCCCCGCTGGGATCTCCCACTCGCCTGATGTCGTCGGGCGCCCGTTCACTGTGAGGAGTCCGGAACCCGTGACAGCCATCGACCGTACCCCAAACGACTTACCGCGCCACCCCTTGCTGCTCGTGTGGGTGACCACCCTCACGCCGCTCGTCTCGATCGTCGCGGTGGTGGTGCTGGCGCTGACGCACAACCCGGAGGCCGCGACCGCCGTCGGCACCATCGGCGGCGCGGTAACCGCCCTCGGCGGCACCGCGAACCTCCGCAACGCCCGCCGGTAGCCCCGGCGGCCGCCAGGAGCACGCCCGGCCCGGCCGCGCTCGCGGCCGGGCCGGAAACGGCCGACTACGCCGTATTGTCGGCCCGCAGGGAAGATTTCAGTCGGCAGGTCTCTGACCTGGACACTGAAATCTTCCGTGCGGCGGTCAGTCCTGGAGCCGGGCGGGAATGACGCCGTTCCTCATCGCGAAGTCCAGGTCAGCGATCCTCGCCCGGGACCGCTCGCCGTACTCCTTCACGAACGCCAGGTGCTGGTCGGGGTCCTCGGGCAGAACGTCGGGGGCCACCTCCGTGTACTCAAGGCGGGCAGTCCTCCAGTTCGCCACGAGGTCAGCGGCTCCAAGCGGGGCCAGACCCCCTTCGCTGGCGGCGACCAGCGCCGAGACGGCCTCCTCCAACGTCACCTCACCGGCGTCGACGGCGCGACCGTAGGTCTCGATGTCACTTGCCGTGTATCCCATACCGGGCATGCTCCTTGCATCTCGACTGGCACGCGATGTGTGACCGACGTGCGCCAGGATCCAGCGCGTTCTGACTGAACTGTTCGGCACCGTGCTGAAGAACCTACTGAAGTCTTTGGTGCGCTACTGAAATCTTCGCTGCGGTCCGACACGTATCCAGAGGGTGGCAATCCATAGCCACCGCCGTATCCACCCGCAGGATCGCTCTCACAGAAGTCGATCAGCACTCCGTGGGGCGAACGGGTCGGATGAGGGGTGCGGGGAGAAGGGCGAGCGGCTGCAGGCGACGCCGGCGGCCGCGGGCTCGGGAGGCGGGCTGTCCGGCCGCCCTCTCAGGGAGCGCTGTCCGGCGTGCTGACGTCAGCCCTGCTGCCGGTCGCACTCCCACCGGACCGGCGGACCGTCGCAGTGGGCACAGGCCCCGTGGGTCCGGCAGTCGGTCCATCCGGCGTGCGGCAGCGCGACGCCAGGACAGTCCAGGCCGCGCGAGCAGGACATGCTGCCGTCCTCGTGGTCGAGCTGGAGGCCCGAGCAGCCGCCCATGGTGCCGAGGACCGCGCCGAGGTCGCTGAAGTCCGGCGGGCCCATCTCCCGGCACATCGCGACCAGGTCCTCGAAGACGAAGTCGCCGGCCTGCTCCGGGCGGTCCGCCCGCAGCGCGGCGCACATCTCCTCCGTGACCCGGTGGCCGTTGAGGAGCGGCCAGGCGTCGGGGCCGGCCTGCAGGGAGAGCTTGTCCACGCCGATGACGTCGGGCCGCCAGTCCCCGGTCTTGGGCTGCGGCAGCATCACCGCCAGGGCGTCGAGGACGTCGTCGGGGGTGCGCAGCTCGCGCACGGTGGCCGTGGCGCCCGTCCGGGAGGTGTCCCGCAGACGTCTGTCCCTGCGGGCCTGCTTCGCACGCTTGGCGTCTCTTCCCATCCCGGCCTCCGTCGATCGGTGTGTGCCCCCGAGCGGAGAACGACGCACAGGCCGTGTCGGTCGCCGGGGTCCCCCGGACAGCCCGGCGCGCAGCGGGTACCCGGGGTACCCGGTGTGATCATCCTTCTCCCGTGGGAGACGGCTGTCCGGGCCCTTCGAGCCGCGGCCGGGCGTACCTGCCGCCGCGAGCAGGCTCTACGGACACCTTGGGTAGGACTTCTCTCCGTCCGTCAGGGTCTCTCAGAGAAGTAGTCGGCGGCCCGGAGCTCGCACGGGACGCCCCTTGACCCGCAGGTCAGGGCCTCGCACGGCGTCGGCCGCCGCTGTCCTGGGAGCCACTTGTAGGGCAAGTCGTGAGGCAGGTTGCAGAGCAACTCGTAAGGCCACTTGTAGGGCACGTTGCAGGGCACGCCGCCCGTGCCCCCGTACGGCGCCGACGATCCCGTGTCCCACGGCTCAAGGTCCCGTCTCTCCGCGCGCTCATTGATGCAGATAACTGCCCTGTTATCTGTACTAGGGTGATCATTGACCAGGGAGAACGCGCCCGTTCTCCGACATGAGCCGGACCTGTTATCTGTGGCAAGGAGAACCGTGGCGACCGTCGTCCCCCTCAAGACCGCCTCCGGAGCGGCGACCGTGCGCACCGCCGCCGACCGCTACCTGGACGCCATCACCGTCGCCAACACCCGCCGGACCTACACCACGGCGCTCGGCAAGGTCGTCCCCGAGCTCGGCGAAGGCCGGCCCCTGTCGTCCGTCGCCGACGACGAGATCGGCCAGGCGCTCGAACAGCTCTGGGGCACGGCGGCCGCCAGCACCTGGAACGCCCGCCGCGGCGCGGTCGGCGGCTGGCTCGCCTGGTGCCACGACGCGGGCCTTGAGCCGCCGCACATCCCGGCCTGGTGCAAGCGGATGCCCGACCCCGGCTCGGACACCCCGGTCCGCTCCAAGACCGCCATCGACCGCCTGATCGCCCGGCGCGACGTCGGCCTGCGCGAGAAGGTCACCTACCGGATGCTCTACGAGACGTGCGCCCGCGCCGACGAGCTGCTCGGCGTGAACATCGAGGACCTCAACCTCTCCGCCCGGCAGTGCCCGGTGAAGGCCAAGGGCGCCAAGGCCGTCCGCCGCCGGGGCCAGGCCCGCGAGGACTACGCCACGGAGACGGTCTACTGGGACGCCGGCACCGCCCGGCTCCTGCCCCGCCTGATCGGCGAGCGCACCCGCGGCCCGCTGCTCGTCACCCACCGCAAGCCCGGCCCCGGCAAGCTCCTCACCCCGCGCGACGTCTGCCCCGACACCGGCCTGGCCCGTCTCTCGTACGGCCAGCTGCGCGCCCTGCTGGACCGGCACACCTGCGTCGGCGGCGAGGAGGGCACCGGCTGGGACCCGCACGAGTTCCGCCACTCCGGCCTGACCCACCTCGGCGAGCAGGGCGTCTCCCTGCTGCTGTTCATGGCTAAGTCGAGGCACAAGTCCGTCAGCGCCGCCCGGAAGTACTTCAAGCCCGGCGCGGCCGCGCTCGCCGAGGTCACCAGCCTGCTGGCCCCCGGCGACAGCCAGCGCTGAGCCCCTGTTTGTCGGTACCGCCGGTCAGGATGGCCACCACCAACGATCTCCGGGAGGGGAACAGCGTGAAGCACGTCTGGATCATGAGGAAGAGGTTCCGGCCAGCCTCCGGGGCCCCCAAGTCGACCCTGGTGAGGGCCGACGCCATCAGCTACCTGAGCATGCGCGAGAACCAGGTCCGGGCCTCCGAGCTCGGCTCCGACGAGATCGTGGTGCTGGCCGACACCGAGGACGGCGGGCACGGCGCCCCCGAGCTGCCGGACGACTTCCACACCGAGATGCTGTTCGCGGTCGCCATGGCGCGGCGCGACGCGCGGGACGCGACCGACGACGGGGACGAGCAGGACCGCATCCTGCTGGCCCAGCTCGAGGACGGCCAGTGGGTCTGGAAGATGTTCCGTCCCTCGGAGCCGGAACCCAAGCCGAGCTGACGACTCGCCACTGCACGAAGCCCCGGGACTCATGCCATGACGCCCGGGGCTTCGCTGTGCACGTGGACACTGACTCAACGAGCGGTGTCCAGCGCCGTCACTCGTGTTCCTCGATGCTGGCCCTGATGTGGTCGAGGTCGTAGCCGGTCTCCATGACGGCGTGGGCGATCGCGATGAGGGCGAACGTCTGCGCCTTCTGCCCCGGGTCGGTGATGTCCGACGCCAGTTGCTCCGCCGCTGCCACGAAGTTCTTCGCCTTGGTGAGGTGTTCGTCCTTCTTGGACACGGTCCTCCCCCTCCTGTGCCGGTGCTGGTTGATCAAGAATGCCCGAGAGCACCGACACCAGATCACCGTCCGACCGGCTCCGGGTACCGCTGCCGCCGGCGGTCGGGGCTGTCGGTGCCGAGCCGCACCCACTTCTCGCGCCGTTGCAGGGCGGGCAGCGTGGTGGCGAACACCGAGACCGCGATGCCGTCGACCGCCTCGGCGAGCGCCTCCAGGCGCCGCTGCAGCAGGTGCTCCTCCATGCCCGCCAGGACCACGTGCAGCGGAGGGAAACGCTCGCTGCGGGTGTACCGGTAGCGCGACCAGAACGGGAACGTGCCGCCGATGGTGCCGCGGGCTCCCTCCCAGACGCGGTGTCCGGCGTACCGCTCGTAGTCCCAGACCTCGCGGGCGAGCTTGGCCCGCGACATCGTGCCGTTGTCTATCTCGAAGAGACGGACCTCGAACGTCTTGCCCGGCGCGGCGAGCACGGCGTCGGTGTTGAACGTCAGCCCGGTCTCCTTGATCGCGTGGTTGACCTCCACCTGCCAGTCGGTCAGATGCTGGCGGCCGCCGAAGGCGAGGATCGTCTCCGTCACCGCCAGGGCGTGCGGGCCGAACCCGGCACGGACCGCCTTCGCTCCGGTGCCGGCGCGCGGCCGCGCGGGCAGCTCGTTGCCGTCGGCCACCGCCCGCAGCCCCGCCCGGGTCAGGTTCCAGATCAGCTCCTTGCCCTGCTTGCCGTTCGTCTCCGCCAGGCCCTGCTCCGCCAGCTTCCGCATCGCCCGGCGCACGTACGAGCGGCCGTCCGCGTCCTCGGCTGTGATGACCCGCGCCATCTGGCGGACGGTCGCGACGCGCACGCAGGCCAGCATCCGCAGCGCATCTCCCCGAACCCGGGGAGCCGTGGGGGTTGAAGACCTCTGCCCTCCAGACGCAGGAGGGACAGGGAGAGAGGTGTCAGCATCGTTGCCGCCGCCTGGACCAGGGGTGTGGCCTGCGGCGATGGGTGCGGCCGCCGAATCCTTCACGGCACTGGATACGGCACTGGAAATCGGGCGGCGCCGCGCCCTCGGATCGTCCCTGGTCCAGGTCCAGATCGTCGTCTGCGCGGTCGCCGGCGCACGGTGGCCGGTGTCGTCGTACGACATGTCGGCGCTCCTCATCAGCGTGACGCGGACCTCCGGACAGAGATCCGCTCTCACTTGCTAGAGGTCTGGATGATCATGCTCGTGTGACACTTCGCGCCGTACTTTCTTCCGCCGTCTCCGTTGAGCCGGGCATGGAACTCCCCGATCGGGCCGCGCCCGGAGTCGAGGCCCTCGCCGGGGCGGCCGCCGACGCGGCCTGTGCGCTGGCCGACGCGGCCGGCCCCGCCGGGTGGAACCTCGCGGCCGCCGAGGACGCGGCGGAGGCCATCGACACCCTCGCCGCGGCGCTCTCCGACGTCGACCCCGAGGCCGCCCGGCTCCTGGCGGCGATTCCCGCCGCGACGAAGGCCCTGCTGCGCCACTTCGGGCAGGAGCAGGAGACCGACGCCGTGTCCGCAACGGCCGCCCGGCCCTCACAGCTCCCGAAGCCGCGTCGGCGCGGTCTCGGGCCCGGGTGGCAGGGCCTCACGGACACGTCAGTGAAACGCTGACGTGGTGTGCGCTAGCTCGAAACGTAGCCCAACAGCCCAGTGCAGTAGGTATCTTTCACGCTCGCTATAAGGCGATCCATAAGGCCCACGCACATGAGTCGCCGAGTGGCGATCATTTCCGCTAGCGGAAATGCGAGCGCGAAAAGTAGGCGTTGCGCTAGCGGTTTTGATCTCCTGGACGTCCCGGCGGGAAGTGAGGGCGGGATCTCCCCTCCCGCCCGGTGTCCAGCCGCTACCTTGAGAGTCGGCCGCCACACGTCGGCCCGACTCCGAGCCGCATCCCGCCCACGCCGGGAGCGGCAACGAGGACAAGGGGCTCCGCTTCACGTGCCGCATCGACCCGCTGCCCGTGGTCTTCCACGGCGGGGATGCGTGGGATCTCCCGCCGATCTGGAGACGACTGTGACCACCGACAAGCAGTTCAAGCGCGCGGCCCGGGAGCTCGCCGAACGCGAGGGAATCTCGTACACCGCAGCCCGCCGACGCCTCGCCGCCGACCCCGAGACCGCTGTCAGCGCTTCGCTGACAACCGCTCCGGCGGCCGCCGAGGACGACCAGGAGCCGAAGCCCCCGCGCCTCTACCCGATCGCCCGCGCCGTGTGCGCGACCGACTGCGACGGCACGCCGCACCCGGGCGCGCTGTGCCACCCCTGGCGGCCGGAGGACTCCAAGCGCGTCCGGTACGAGGTGCGGCGGGCGGCGCAGCTGCCGAACGGCCGGGCCGGGGAGCTCTGCCACCGGTTCGAGCCGCCGGCGCCGGGCTACCCGAGCGGATCCTTCTTCGCGCGCGAGGCCACGTGGCTGCTGGCCCTGGTCTACGCGATGCTCACCGACCAGCGCCCCGAGCTCCGTCCCGGCCTGGCGGAACTGCGGGCGGCCGTCGAGGCGGACGACCAGGCCGCGGTCGACGCGGTGATGGAACCGCTGGACCGCGCGGCGGCCCGGCTGCTGACGAAGGTGCCGAAGCGGTGGTGGGGCGAGGTGAAGCCACAGCTGGACGCGTACGCCGACTTCGTCGACACCGACGACCGGGAACCCCTGACGTGGCAGGAGGCCGACGACCGGCACGCGGTCGGCCGCCTGGTCGACCAGTGGCGCCGGGCGTGGACGCCGGTCCGGAACCACAACGGCTACATGGATGCGCCCGGAGTGCTCTGGCTCGCCCCGAAGGGCTGGCTGGACGACCTCCTGGTCGAGCAGCACGGCGGCCACGGCGACGGCGCCCGGGTCCGTCTCACCGACGGCCGCCCCGCCATCGTGTACGCGGCCGAGTGGAGCGAGGCCGGGGCGCCGGTGGCCTACCGGATCCGCGAACTCGAACCCGGACGGCACGGCAACGTCGGGAAACTCGTGCCGTCGCTCACCAGCGACGAACTGGTGCCCCGCGACCAGGTCGCGGGAGAACTCAACGACGTGGCGTAGCCCGGCGGCCGCTGGGGGCCTTCGCCGGCCCCCAGACCCCCGCTGCCCCGGCATTCCGCAGCGCGAACCGGTATCGCCGGGGCGGGCCGCCGTCCGCGCTGCGAAACACCGGGGTCGTGTTCCCGTCGGCCGTCCCCGGTCCGGCGACGCGCGAAGAGTAGCTTCGCGGATAACTTGCTCGGGCCCTCCCGCCCTCCGTCTTGCCGCTCACGCCGGACGCCTCTCGAAGAAACTCCGGCGGAAACTCCAGGGTGTAAAAACACCTATAAACCAGGGTGTTTCCAGCGTGTGACAAGCCGCTCTCCGCACCCCCGTCCTGACCTGCGAGAACCTGACTGACGAGACAATCCCACCCACGCTCATCGTCCCTCAAAGCGTGGGTGGGATTGTCTCGTCAGTCAGGAGGTCAGGACGGGGGTGTGGAGAGCGGGAGTTGTAGCCAGGGAAAAGCAGAGGGGGGGTCAGAGTTTGATGGATGAAGGAAAATAGGGGCGGTCAGGGAAGGGGGAAGCCGGTGCCCAGGAGAAACCCGGAGCACCGGCTGGAAGCGTGGCCGAGGAAGCGGTCTGGTGGGGGTGCGGGCCGGAGGGCGGATTCAGCGGGCGCCGGGGCCGGCCCCGTGGTGCAGGCCCCGGCGAGCCGCGATCAGGCGGTCAGGCCGTCAACTCCGGCGACGTCCTCGCCGGGCTCCAGGTACTCCTGCAGCGCCCGCTCCCGCCACCGCTTCGCGCCCTCCGTGTAGTGCGCATCGCGCCGGTTGGTGGCCATGTGCGCCCGGGTCAGTTCGATGACCCAGTCGTCGACCTGGTGGTGCTTCTCCAGGGCGTCCAGCGCCTTGCGCAGCCGCAGCCGTTCGTCTCCCTCGGCGGCCAGGCGCTGCTCGTTGAGGGCGTCCATGATGCAGATCTGTCCGACGTGCAGGAAGTCCCGGTACTCCTGCCCGCCCTTCTCCAGCCGGGCCGCGGCCTGCTCTGCGGTGAGCGCACCACGGCTGCGGGCGGCGAGCGCGGCCGCCAGGTCGGCCGTCTCCTGGCGGCGCTTCTCGTCGTAGCGGGCGGTCCCCTCGGCGTACGACTCATCAGGGTGGCGGTCCGTCAGGACCCGGCCCTCCTGCGTCGTCCAGTCGTGAGCAGCGGCGCGCGGGAAGTGCGGCCCCCAGGTCTCCGCCCACGCGTACGGGCCGCCGGTGCCGACCCGCAGCAGGTCGGCGGCGATCCCGGCCGGGCTGCGGCCGCCGACGAACCAGGCGAGCGTCGTCCAGCCGTCCGACTCGGACCAGACCCGCAGGTCGTACGTCGGAGGGTGCTTCTCCCCCTGGAACCAGGCCGGTTCCGGGGTCGGCTCGGTGGAGGCCGGGCGGCCCTTGGGCCAGGCGTTGAACGGCAGCCGGGGCACCACGGGGCGGTCCGGGTCGGCGTCGACCTGGTGGACGCGGGCGGGCAGGGTGCCCAGGTCGGTGGTGGAGTGCTCCCAGACCTCGGCACGCAGGTCGCCACAGTCCCCGCCGGCCGGGCGGGACGGGTTGCTCAGCCGGTGGGCGACCAGGGCGTCGGCCAGGAGGACGGCCTTGTCGAGGCTGTCGGACCAGGCCCGCGTCCACCAGCTCGGTGCACCGCCCGTGTGGTCCTCGCCCACGATCCCGTCCGGCACGTAGTAGATCCGCACCTCGTACGGCAGGTCCGGGCTCGGGCACACCGGATCGAGGGCGGCCGGGAAGGCGCCGGGCTCCTCCACCGACCAGCCGTTGTGGACGTAGCGCCAGAACGGCTGGTCGTTCGAGCACCAGACCACCGGCCACAGGGCGGCGACGTCCACCTGCCCGTCGCCGCGGCGGTGCGGCACGGGCACCCGCGTGCCCTTGGGCACCACCCCGACGTCGCCGCGGACCTCGCGGATGACGACGCCGTCGGCGGCGGGCTCGGCGACGCCCCACCGCACGCCGTTGTCGCGCTGGACCATCGAGTGGCGGGCGTCCTCGTTCCAGATCACCGTGACGGGCACGACGCCGTGCTCGGCGACGACGTCGGACAGCGCGGCCACCACCAGGTCGTCCCACTCCGGGGCGGCGGGATCGGGGGAGGCGCTGCGCAGCGCCTCGGTGTACTTCGCGCCCTCCCGGGCGGCGGCGCGGGCCTTCTTGGCCGCGGTGCTCTGCTTCTTCGGCGACATGCGTACTCCAGACCCAGCGGTCTCCCACGCTCCCGCCGGCCGTGTGTAACGTCGGGGCCGATCCAGGACAGAGCAGTGCTTGAACTCGCGGGCCCCGAGAGACCTTGACCGACGGTGTCCCGGGCGGCGTGGGCGCCGGGACGGCGGTGTACGGCGGTACGCGTCTAGCCGTACGGAAACGGTAGCGCCCGCCACTGACAGGGCGCCAGGAAACAGCGAGCGGCCCCGTGGACAGTTCCACGGGGCCGCTCACGAAGGGGAAGCCAGGGTCAGGACGCTTCGGTCTGCTCCTCCTGGTCCGCCTTGCTCTTGGGGACCTTGGGGAGCTTCCCGGTCCTCCGCAGGTAGGCGGCGTAGTGGGCGATCGCGACGTCGGTGACGTCCTGCGGGCCCATGCCGGTCTCCTCGCCGATCTCGGTGACCAGGTCGTCGGTCTCCAGCAGGACGCGTACGTTCATCATCACGCGGGTCGGGCCGGGCTTGCGGCCGCGCCGGCGCTCCGGGCGACCGAGCTGCTTACGGCTGTTCGGCGTGACGGACGCGCGCTTCTTCGGCGACTTCACGTCGCCGCCGACGGCGATGTCCTCATCGTCGTCCGGCAGCTCCGGGTTCTCTGCGGTGCGGATGGTCGGGCTCACGGGAGCGGGATCTCCTTCAGGAAGGTCTGGGTGAGCAGTTCGTAGGTGGCGCGGATCTCGGAGACCCGGTCGCCCTTGAACTCCTCGAGGGAGACGGCGTTGTTGTTGGCGGTCGCCAGGGACTCGATGTGCTTCACCGTCGGGTCCCACACGGCCGGGCCGAAGATGCTGTGGATCGAGTCGCGCTGCTCCCGCTGGCGGACGGTGTCCTTGTACTTGTTGAGGATCACGCCGCGGATCTGCAGGTCCGGGTTGCTCAGGTGGGTGGCCGCCTTCTTCACGATGAGGTCGCGCGCTCGGATCGCGCCCTCGATGGCGTAGACGTCGGCGTCGGTGACGATCACCGCGTCGTGCGCGGCCGCCAGAGCGAGCTGGGTGAGGTGGAGCAGGCTGGGAGGACAGTCGATCAGCACGTAGTCGAATCCGTCGTCGGCGCCTTCCAGGGCCTGCTTCAGCCGGAGCCAGGCACCGCCGATCCCGGCCTCCGACATCCGGTTCTCCAGCGGGAGCCGCGCGGGCGCGAGCTGGATCCGCTCGGCGTAGGTGCACTCCCAGCCGATCGGCTGGAAGACCGCGCGGGCACATCCCAGTGCTTCGTTGGGGTCCGTGTTGGCCTTGATGGCCTGGCTGATCGTCGGCTGCTTCAGCTTCGGGTCGTACCGCCAGCCGAGCATCCCGGAGCTGTTGCCCTGCGGGTCCATGTCGACGACGAGCACCCTCTTGCCCGCCTTCGCCAGGCCCTCGGCGAGCCGGGCGGTGGTGCCGGATTTCCCGACGCCTCCCTTGTTGTTGAGCATGGCGACGCGGCGAGCCGTCGTCGGGCGAGCCATCATCAGTAGTCCTCCAATCCGCTTGCCCGACTTCATCAGGCCAGCTCATAGGGCTCGGCATCGGGCACGGCAGGGGCCGTGCCCGGCGTCCGGCTCGCACCGGACCCCCCGCGTATCAGCGAGCGTTACCGGTCATCATGACGGCTCTCCGTCCCTCCCGCTGACAGGCTTGACAAACAGATATCGAAGCCGCTCAGCCGCTGTGCCACGCATTATCGCTAGCGGTATAGCGAGCGGATTGAGTCGCTGTTTCGCTGTCTGGTTTGGATCGCACAGCCGCTAGCACTGTCAGCGGAATGCTGACGTCTGGTGAGTGTCAGTGGAATGCTGACGCCCATGGCGAAGGACTACGCGAAGCACCACGAGACCAAGCGGGCCGCCGAGAAGCTCCTGACGGAGCGCTACGGCAACGAGGACGACGCCCGGTACGGCGGTTCGCTGCCCCCGGAGAAGGCGATCACCTCCGTCCTGGTCGCCCTCAGCGACTACCTGCCGCCGGGCCAGGAGCCGCGCGAGGTGCCGGCGGAAGACGTCCTCGCCGCCCTCTCGCACGTGGACGACGCGCGCACCCGCCTGGACAACCAGGAGCTGCGGCTGATCAGGGCCGCCCGCGCCCGCGGGGCGTCCTGGCAGAAGGTCGCCGACGCGCTGGGGCTGGGCACCCGGCAGTCCGCCGAGACCCGGGCCCTGCGCCTGGAGCGCGGCGCGCAGACCTACCGCGGTCGCGACGTCGCCTCCCAGCGCCTGGACAAGGCCCGCGACCGGGTCGAGCAGGCGTGGTGCGAGGAGAACGCCGAGCGGCTCCGGGAGGTCGCCGGACGGTTCTACGACACCTCCGGCGCCTGGGACCTGCAGAACCTGAACGACATCGACATCCGGGGCACCGTGCACGGGATCGGGGAGCTGCTGGCCACCGACGGGAGCCCGGCTCGGCTGGCCGGCCTCATGGGCAGCGTGCGGTTCCACCTCGCCCCCTACGACGGTGAGGCACCGAAGCCGACCGGCAAGCGGGCCGCCGACGCCGCGCAGGCCCTGACCGACCTCGTGAAGCTGCTCGCCGAGCAGACCGCCGCCCGCAGCCGGGTCACCTCCGCACGCGGCGAGGCGACGTCGTGAGCGTCGAGGAGACGGTCGTCGACGTCGTCGACCACAGGCTGACCGGCGCCGAGCTGCTCGCCGCGGCGGCCGCCGAGGTGACGTCCTGGCCCTCGGTGTCCGCCTCCCGCACCCGCCAGGTGAACTGGGTGGTCGGCGAGTACACCCGCGCCCTGGCCCACCCCGAGCACCCGCTCGGCGACGACGCCGGCGTCCGCGACGTCTTCACCGCCGCGCCGGTCCTCGCCTACCTGGGCCTGGCCGCCAGCGGGCACCTGCGCGCCCGCCGGGCCGCCGACCCCTCCAAGGGCTCGGAGCACTCCACGCAGATCCGCCTGGAGGTCCTCAAGCTGCTGGTCACCGCGTGCGGAGCGCAGGAGTTCGCCGAGCTCCCGGCGCAGCCCGACCCGCCGAGCAAGCCGCCCGTCGCCAAGCGGCCCCGGTCCCTGCTGCGCGCCCAGCTCACCGAACTCGCCGACGCCCCCAGCCCGTACCGGGGCCAGCTGCGGATGCTCGCCGTGGGCGCCGTCGTCAGCGACACCGGCGTACGGGCGGGCGAGCTGTGCGCCTGCCGGATCGAGGACCTGTCCCCGTTCCTCGAGGAGCTGCGCGTGGTGCGCCGCCCCCAGGGCGGCAGCGAGGCGGACGCGGTCACCGAGCTGCTCGCCCTGTCCCGCCTGTCCAAGGCGGCGCTCAAGCGGTGGCTGCCCGAGCGCCAGGAGCTGCTCGCCGACGTCGGCGGCACCGCGGCCGCGCTGTGGGTGTCCCTGCGCGGAAACCACCACAGCGGCCAGCACGTCCCGGAGGGAACGCCCCTCATGCCCCGCGGCCTGGCCCGCGCCTGGACCCGGGCGGTCGACGACCTCAACACCGAGATGGCCGACGAGCCCTCCTGGCAGCCGCTGCCCACCCGCATGGAGCAGCTGCGCCGGGGCGTGACACCCACCTCCCGGCCCGCCCCCGCGCAGCCCGACGCCGAGGCCGCCGCCCGCCTCCTGGACGACGTCGCCGCCGCCGGCCGCGCCCTTGCCGAGCTCCGCCGCGCGGGCGAGGAGGACTCCACCGCCGAGCTGCAGGCCCGCCTCGCCGTGCGCCAGGCGGTGCGCGACGCGTGGGCGGAAGGCATCGAGCACACGGTGCAGCTGCAGGTGCTCGCCGACGCGGGCCTGCCCGACACCGCCTCGCTCGCGGCCGCCGGCTGGGAGCCGGTGCTGCTCGCCGCGATCGACCGGGGCCAGGGATGGGGCCGTCCCTCGAAGGCGGCCGCCGCGGTGTGAGCCCGTACGGAACGGCGGCGCCCCGGAGGGCACGATCCTCCGGGGCGCCGCCGTGTTCGCTCAGGCGTCGACGTCCAGGGCCTCCCGCTGCGGCGGCGGGAAGGGGCGGCCGCCGTTGTGCTTGCCCTCCGCCTCCTCGATGGCGGCGGCGACCGCGTCCTGGACGAACGAGGACAGCGTCACCGTGTGATCGCCTGCCTGCAGCGCGGCGACCGTGTTCCGCAGCTGGTCGAGCAGCGTGTCGGTGAGGTAGGCGGGCACCTTCGACTTCCCGCTGGCGCCCGCCGTGGTGTCGCCCGGCTCCGGTTCGCCCTCCGGCGCGGTGACCTGCGCGGGCAGGTCGCCGAGACCGGCCAGGAGGACCGCGGCGCCACGCACCCCGGAGGGCGGGGAGCTCTGCAGCCACGCCTCGCCGGTCGCCTGCACCAGTACCTCGGCGCCGTTCTCGGTGAGCACTCCGGTGTCGGTCGCCCCGATCCGGATCGGGGTGTCGTCGGCGAGCGACTGCCAGGCCCGGCGCACCTGGCCCACGCTCAGCGCCGGACGGCGCGCCTGTCCCTGGAACACCCCGAGGTCGAAGCTGTGTGCACCGGGGTGCTCGGCGAACAGCAGGCAGGGCCGCTCCTGCGGAACCTCGGGTTCTTCGACGTCGAGGTGAGGCGGTTTCGGGTACAGAGACGGCCGCTTCGGCGGGACGGGCAGCGGCTCGCCCTTGGCGGTGCAGCTCTCGCGGACCAGGAGCTCGCGGCCGGTCGGCTTCCAGCGCAGCCACCAGCGGCCGTCGTTCGCCGCCTGTCCCAGCGCGTAGTGCCACTCCCCTTCGTGACCCGGTTCCAGTTCGCACCACGCGAACCTCTCCAGCTCGTTCGCGCCGACCGCACGCGATGCCAGATGGGCCAGCTCCTCCACCGTGAACGTGGTGGCTACCGAACAGCCCTTGCGCAACATGCTCACGCGCTTTCTCCCCTTCCGCGCCGAAAACCAAAGGTCATCGTCACGCGGGAGCCCGTACGCGCGCGGGCAAACCCGGAAACCGGACCCTGACACAGGACAGGTAAGCGAGCATTTCCGCTAGCGAAAATGCGATCTGAACAAGTCGCCTTGAAGTAGCCATTCAGACACACGGGATGGCGACTGAAAAAGAAACTCTTTCGGCTATCCATCCGCTCAGCGTTTCGGATAGCGAACCCCATGCGTCAGCGTTCCGCTGACACGCCAGAGGTGCCGGTTCCCGGCACGTCCGCCGGGGCCTGGGGGTGCCGGATTCCGGCAGGTGGGGTGCCGGTTCCCGGTACCTCGGTGTGCCGGTCACCGGCAGGTCGATGTACCGGCTACCGGCACACAGAACAGAAGTGAACCGGAGAGAACCGGAGGGAAACAGAGAGAGGCCGGCCGGACGTGCCGGATTCCGGCAGGTCGGCGTCAGATTCGGGCCGGGTCACTTCCTGACCCCCCGGGTCAGAATCCGACCCGGCCGGGGGTCAGTTTCCGACCCGGGAGGGGGTCAGATTCCGACCCCCAGAACTGTAGTGAACCGAAGGTGAACCGTAGTTACAGCTCAGCGCGCGCGTGGGCGGCCACAACCTCGGTCGTCCATTCCCCGATCGCCTCGTCGACGAGGTCGTCGACCGGCCTGCCCGTGGCGGCGGCGGCCTGGCGCAGCCGGGCGGCCATGGCCGGGTCGACGTCGAAGGTCCGGAGCACCAGGCCGCGGTCGGCGAGCCTGCGCCGGATGGCGTCGGGGGTGGCGTCGGCGGCCCGGCGCAGTGCGATGAGTCGGCTGGTCTTCGGCATACGGAGCCCAACGACGCGCCGCCCACCGCCGTCACGCGCCACAAGCCCGCAGGAGCGCCGATCCGCCGCCCGTCGGCCCCGGAGCCCCCGGACGGCGCGAACGCCCGCCAGACGGCCCGGGAGGCCGCTTCCCGGGCCGTGCGACGTCGACCGCCGGGTGCACCACCAGCCCCACCACTCTCACATCCGGACCGCCCCACCAGCCAGGAGAGCCCCAGGAAGGCCCCTGTACGGCCCGGAGAGCGACGATCACACGGCGCGGGCCCCGTTCCACCCCGAGCCCACGAAAGGCCGTAAGACGGCGATCTACGGACGCGCCGCCCCGCTCTTCCAGTTGCCGGGCGAAGCCCGTCCGCTGTGCCATCGGTGGAGTCGGGGCGCCTGTGGCGCCCCGGCGGAGCCGATTGGCTGCGTTGAGTCGTCCCGGAGGGACGTCATTTCTATGGGTTGACCTGCACGTACGCACTCAGGCCAGCCACCCACGGCGCGGGGCCCGTCACTACGCCGGCCACGACGAGACGGTCAGCCCGGCACCGGCCCTCACCCGAACGGGTGACGGGCCCCGCGCCCCTCTCCTCTGACCCCTAACAGGCCCTTGCGCCTTCGGCTCGGCCCTGCCGGTCGCTCCGCTGTTCGGTTGTCTGCGGCCGCGCCGTGGTTGCGGCTCCGACCTGCGCTTTCAGCGTGAGGGGGTCGGCCTGCGAGGTGGCAGTGGGTCCAGTACCGGGAGGACTGGACCCACTGGGGAGAGCCGCGCAAGGGCCTGTTAGGGGAACTCACCTGATGCGCTGCCCGGCTCGGCGAGCTGGTGCCCACCCGGGCCGGGACCGCCGCGGCGCTGCTCCTGGACCACCGGCCCGCCGCCCTGCCCGTCTTCCCCGGCCGACGAGATCTCTTCGGCGCTTGCGCCGGCGGACGCGGCGGAGCCGCCTCGCGAGCTCGCGCGCGCTACTACCCGCAGATAGCCCTCCGGGCGTCAGCGGCGCTACGCGCCGAAGGCGCTGCTGGGGTTTCTGAGGTGGGGGTTAGTAGCTGTTGGTTAAAGGGGTGACGTACACGTCACCGGGGGGGGTGTCGTACACGTCACCGGGGGGGGTGTCGTACACGTCACCCCATACTGACCTGCGGAAACGATCGAGTTAAGAAACGGCGCCCGATCACACCCCCGGGACGTCGTATACGTCACCCCATGCCTGACCTGCGGAAACGGTCAAGTTAAGGCGCTCCGGGCCCGAGCCGCCCGATTCGGCCCTCGGACCGCCGCCGGTGAAGCCCGAGCAGCACCGCCAGGAGCACGAGGAGACGGCTCGGCAGCGCGGCGTTCCGCCCTCCCGGCGCCCCGGCCCGGAAGGCTGCACCCATGAGTGCGACAACGACGACGAAGCGCCGCTCCGCCCCGGGCCAGACCCGCGTGGCACGAGTCCAGGAGTCGATCGGGGCGGCGGTCGCCTGCCCGCTGTGCCCGGAGGTCACGCCAGAGCACGGCGTGGAGGTCCTGACGAAGGCCGTGGGCCCGCAGCACGCACGGCGAAGCTGGTACAGCAGCAACGCCATCCACGACAGCGCCCGGCAGCTCACCGGCGATCCCGAGTGGTGCGAGCGGGCCCTGCAGCGCATCGACGCCTACCGTGCGACCCACGGACACGGGCCGACCTGGCGGACGTTCTGGAGCGAACCGTCCCTGTGGCCGGCCGACGCGTCCATGCAGCTGCTCACCACCGTGATGCGCCAGCTCAGCGAAGGCGGCCACCTCGATGGCACGAGGACCCCGTTCGGCCTCCGCCGGCGCGAGGCATAACCGCGTCCGGGCAGCACAAAGCCCCCGGCGGCTCCTGCTCCCGACGGGGTCCTGTGCTGACCTTCAGCCCGAGGGCGCTGCCCTACGCCTGCGCGTACTGCGCCAGCTCGGGGTGCTCGCGCAGCAGCTCCTCACGGATCCGCTGACTCTCGGCAGCGTCAGCGGACCGCTGACGCTCGCGCTCGGCGGCCGCGCGCGCCTCTTCGGCCAGGTCCTCGCGCTCCTGGTGCTCGGCGTACGCGTCCTCCAGGAGCATCTGCCACGCCAGCGCGTCCGCGCGGCGCTGCCGCTCGGCGTCGTCGGCCGCGAGCTCGGCGGCCAGACGCTCGGTCGCCGCCAGCATCTCCTCACGGCAGGTGAGGCACAGGCCGTCCTCCGGGCGCTCGCCCTTGCCGGGCTTCTCGCAGTCCGGCCCCTCGCACGTCCACCATTCCGGCGCCGGCCCCCGGTCCTTGCGCTGGTCGGGCACCCGGCCCGCGCGGTGATCGGCCTTGCGGTCGATGCGCCGCTGCTCGCACTTCGGGCAGGCGTCGTTCAGGTGGAGCGTGATGCCGTCCTCGCACATCGGGTCCGGGCAGTCCGTCGACGGGCGCACCAGGCCGACCGCGACGCCGACCGGCGAGCCAATGCCCTTGCCGCCGGGCGCCAGGGCGTCCGCGTAGCCGTGCAGCGACCAGCGCCGCTGGACCCGCTCCACCAGCTGCTCCGCCGAGCGCGCGAAGTCCGCCGCCTCGAGGATCGCGTCCCGGATGACGTCCGGGCGGTACTTCGGCAGCAGCGCGGCCAGCTCGGCGGGCCAAGCCGCCTCCACCGCCGCCACCACGGCCGCCTGCTCCCGGGTCATCCGCACCCCGGGCTTGCCCGACTTCTTCGCGGCCGCGGACTTCTTCGCCTTCTTCGCGGCCGGGGCCGGCGGGGCAGGCTGCTCGGCGTCCGCCGGACGCGACGCTCCGTCCTCCTCGGCGGCCCGCCCGTGATCCGGATCCGGATCAGACGGCTCATCCGCCGGAGCCGCAGGCTTCTTCTTCGGCTTGCCGCTCAGGGCCTCGGCGGCCGCCGTGCCAGGCCGGAACGAACCCTCCAGGGGCGGCTCCTGCCACTGCTCGGCGCGCTTCTGCTTCGGCGTCGTGATGGTCGCGAACGGCACCCCGGTCTGCGCGTAGTCGTCCCACGGGCCGTGCAGGAAGTACCGGCTGGACGTCGTCGAGTTGTCGGGCCGGGTCCGCTCCTTGTCGGAGATCAGCTTCATCTCCCGCAGCTTCGCCAGGGCCCGCTGGATCACGCGCTCCGACTTCTCCGCCTCCGCCGCGAGCAGCGGCACGGACGGGAAGCACGAGAACCGCTCGTCGGCCCGGTCCGCGAGGCGGCTCAGCACGTACTTGGCGGTGAGGTCGCCGATTTTCAGCGTGGCGACGTAGGTCTGGGCTTCGTTGCTCATCGGGCCACCGCCACGGTGGTGCGAGCGGCGCCGCGAGCGGTGCTCTGCGAGGGGGGCATGTAGGTCATGAGCTGGGTGTACTCGCTAAAGCGGACACCCCCGTGGGCGCGGACTTCGGCCCCGGCCGGAGTGGGGAACCCCACGGAGAAACGTCGGCCGAACCGGTCAAAACGCGCCGTAGTGACCTTGACGGATGAAGCGTCGGGCTGGTTAGCCGCGACGGTCTTGCGTACGCTCATAGAGAGCGTCCTCCAATGCGCGTTGGAGAGCTTCCAGGACTGCGGGTGTGAGAGCCCGGGCAGTCCCCTGACAAGGGCCCCGCCGTATGGCGGGGCTTCTTGCGTGTCGCCGCTAGTGAGAGAGGCCCCGAGGGGTTTAGCTACGACACGCGCTGGAACATCTTCCTCTTCCTACACCGACACCCAACGCGCGAACACGCGTTTTCGTTGCTGGGGCGCCGATCTCCCGCCACGCGGGACGGAACTTCCTTTCGCTGCCCGTCACATGGGACGCCCCCGTAGATCTCGCAGGTGGGCGAGGAACGCCTGCGCCTCCCCGTCCTTCGCGTACCGCTCGTGCAGGACGCCGCCGAGGTCGCTGGCGACCATCGCGAGTGAGGGCACTGACCGCCGACTGCTGCCGAGAGCCTGCTGCCCGAACGACAGCGCCGTCTCCAGGTCGCCGTCGCGGGCCGCCGCCACGGCGAGCGTCACCCGGGCCTCGGAGATGCGCATCGGCGCCTTCTCCGTCCCGTCGAAGTCGGTGCTGGACCGGATCACCTCGCCTGCGATCTGAGAGGCGAGCCCGTCCTCGGCGACCCGGCGGTAGCAGTCCATGCGGTAGAAGTCGAACTTCGCCGGGTCGACCTGGAAGTGGTTGGCGATGTTCTCCGGGTAGGGCAGCGACTCCAGGAGCTGGCGGCCCGCGTCGAGTGCCACCTCCGTCTGTTGCCGGTCGCCGATCCGCGCCCATGCCTTCGCCTTCTGCGCGTACAGCTGCACGGCGACACTGTGGCGAGGGGCGGCGGCGATCCCGGCGTCGGCGGCCGCGATGACGCCCCGGTAGTCCCCGGCCGTCAGGGCGAACCACGCCTTCATTTCGTGAGCCCAGCCGACGATGCCCGGGTCGCCGGCCTCGCTGCCAAGGTCCAGCGCGGCTCGCCGTGTCGCCTCGGCGGCCCCGCCGATCCCGGAGTCGTACTCGACACAGCCGACCAACAGGGCGAGCTGCCCGGCGAGTGCGATCACGTCCCGGTGCTGAGCGAGCGAGAGTCGCTGGTGCTGCAGGTTGGCCACCCGGCCCAGCCACGCCTTGCCCTCGATGAGCAGCTGCTCGGCGGGCGCGTGCGCGTACTCCGTGCACAGCCGGTCGGTGGTGATCCGCAGCGCGTCGAGCGTGGCGTTGTCCACGTCGCTGGCCCGCAGCCTGGAGACGATGTCGACAGTGTCCATACCGCTAACGGCCTGGATCTCTGCCCGCCCGTCCCGCTGGCCCTCCACCGGGAAGAACGCGAAGGTCGTCGTGCCGAAGGTGGCGGCAATGGCCGGCGCGTACTTGCGGGGGTACGCCTCCCCCGCCTCCCACCGCTTCCACTGCCGGAGCATGTCGTGCTCGGCGGGGGCGTCAGCATCCAGCCGCGGCATCAGCGCGCGCACGGCCCGAAGCTGGCTCCAACCGCGTGCTTCCCGCTCTGCCACCATGCGGCGAGCCCAGTCCGGCCGATCGTCGGACATCGAGGTCCCCTCTCCTCCCGTACGGAACCCGCAACGAATGCGGTCCGGCCTGGAGGTGCCCAGCGTCCAGCAGCGGGTCCTGACCGCGAGTCTGGCACGCACGCACCGGCCGGAGACGGTGACAAATGGCGGTGACATTTCAATGTCACCGGCGCTCGTCACTTTCGGCACTTCGTGCTCCGGAGCACCGTGTGCAGCCAACCGGCAGCTACGGGAGGCGCGTTGTGGAGCACGGGTCGCGATCATGCGGAGTCCTCGATCACAGGGATGAGGCTCCCGGCGTAGACGACGTGTGGTTCGTCGTCGGCGGGCGGCTCGAACCGGGCACCGTGGCGCAGCAGGTCCTCCTGGCTGAAGTACATGGCGTTGGGGTCGTCGAAGGTGCTGGCGTTGCGCTCCTTGATCCGTTCCCACAGCTCGTCGTGGCTGGCGGGCAGGTACAGCAGCGTCACGGCCGCTCCGGCGTTCTCGCCGACCTGACGCCACTCCTGGCGCTCGTCGTGCGTCCAGAGGCCGTGGTCCAGGACGACGTCCCGGCCGGCGGCCAGCGCGGTACGCAGTTCGGCCGCGACTTCGGTGAGGATCGGGCGCTCCCGGATCTTGTAGGCGCCGCGAGGGAAGTCCCGCCCGTAGTGGCCGTGCTGCTCGAAGACCCGCTCATCGGGGCAGAGCCGCAGGAAGCCGCGGGACTCCAGCTTGCGAGCGACCGTGGTCTTCCCCGAGCCGGGAAGGCCGGACATCAGGATGAGCCGGGCCGGGCCCGCCCGTCCCGCCAGTGTTCGCATGATCAGCGTGATCTCCGTCTGCTCGGCCGGAGGCAGTTCGCCCCGGCGCTGCGCCCGGAGAAGTTCCCCCAGGCGCTCCTCCACGACGTGCACGAGGGTGTCGTCCGCCAGCAAGAGCGTCATTCGGTGCTCTCCTCCTTGGTCCAGCGGCGGTCGGGCCCCCCGAGGTCCACGCCGTACTCGATGACGACGCCGCCGCTGTCGATCACCTGCACCGTCGACACGATGACGGCGGCCCGGGTGTCCTGCGGAATCTCCAGCGGTCCCGCGTCGGCCGGATCGGTGATCCGGGCCCACATGGCGCTGATGCGCCGGGCGACGGGGCGGCCGGTGTGCTGCGTGATCGCGTCGATCGACGTGCCGCTCGCCAGCCGCTTGCCCATGAGTAGCTCCGGCAGCGCGTCGGCGAAGGCGGCCGGAATCCACGAGGTCGAGTGGGCGATGACCGCGTTGGAGTGCTCGTCGCGGTACGTACGGGAGCGGCGGAGCACCTTTTCCCCCGGCGCGATCCCCAGTGCTTCCGCGACGTCCTCCGGCGCGGCCACGATCCCGGCCATGTGGGAGTCGGAGCGCTCGCCCGCCCGCCACGAGGAGCCGGTCAGCTTGCTGCGTTCATCCCGTTCGGCCCCGGTCGCCAGGGACAGGCGCTCGCGTACGACCGTGCCGTGGCCGCGTGACGACGTGACCAGGCCCTCCGCCTCCAGAGCCTTGTACGCCTGGTGGACGGTGGTCTTGGCCCACCCCTTCTCCTGCGCCATCTCCTCGATCTTGGGCAGACGGTCGCCCGGCGCGTACTTCCCGCTCTTGATCTGCGCGGCGAGCGAGTCCGCGAGGTCTCTCCACTTGGGCGGCATTCCGCTGCTCTCCTCTGTCTCGGGCGACCCCAGTGAACCACAGTCATGGGACTAGATCACGTCCCGACGCAATAACAGTATTGCGTCGGCAAGGGTGATTGACAGAGGTCCGCAATACTGGGAATGTCATTCCCGCAAGGCAACGCCGAGTGAGGCAGCTCACGAAGCGTCGCGGCACAGCTATGTCCAAAACGGCCGCAACTACGGGCTGGTAACCACCGCGCGACACGTCGCGGCAGGACACCCGGGCGGTACCGCACGTTCCTTGAAAACCGAATAGGTCCCGCCGAGAGCCCCACCGAAGGAGGTGATGGGGGCGAGGCGGAGCACGACCCGAAGGACGGGGCTCGAGTGGGCCTCTGCGGAGGTGGGGTGCGAATCCCTTCCCGTCCACGCACAACTGCCATGCCCGTACGACGCGGCCCCCCGGCCGGCCTGCAAGCAAGACCGGGGAGCCGCACGGGCCGTCCACTGATTCGAGAGGAAACCGACCCGTGAACGTCATCGTCGCAGGACAGCGCATCGTGAGCGAGACCGAGTTCGTCGAGGCCGCGATCGGCTTCACGCCGAGCGAGGACGACCTGGCGGACTTCGCCGAGTTCGTCGCCGAGGGCTACGGCCCCGCCGAACGCCGCAACGAGGTCGACGCCGAGAACGACTTCTACTTCCGCCGGCGCAAGCCGAGCTCCCGCCGCACCCGCAAGCCCCGGACCGCCAACGGCACCGTCGTCCCGCTGCCCCGCACCCGCAGCGGCGCCGGCCTCATCGAGGACCGGAAGGGGTGGGCGGCATGAGGACCCCCTTCGGAACCTGGATCTACCTGCTGCTGGTGATCAGCGGCGGCGCCTGGGTGCTGGGACTCCAGACCGCTTGGTGGCAGCGCCTCCTGGCCGTGCTCGCCGTGGTCGGCCTGGCCGTCGCCGACGCCGCGCACACCGCGATCGTCTCCGAGCTGCGCGAGCGCACCGCCCACGGGCTCGACTCCCTGTCCACGTGGATCAGGGGCCCGCTCGCCATAGCGGGCGGCGCCTGGCTCACCGGCTTCACCCTCCCGGCCACCGGCCGCGTCGTCCTGGCGGCCGCCGTCCTGACCGTCATCCTCTTCGAGCGGTCGATGACCGCCCCGGTCGCCAGGACCGCCCCGTGAGCCGGGCGCAGCGGCTGGCCCGCTGGCTCCTGAACGCCGCCGTCGACGTCCACGGCATCCGCCTGATGATCCGCCAGCCGAAGCAGTGGCTGCTGGCCCGCGCCCACCACCCGTGGATCGGCCTCGCGCCGCTGGCCCTGATCTCCGCCGGCACCTACGTCGGTCGGCCCACCCCGTTCTGGCTCTGGACGCTCGCCATGGTCTACGGCGCGCTGTCCTTCGGCACCGACACGGTCGGCAACGGCGCCCACTCGCTGTGGCAGCGCGGCCGGATCTGGCAGGACACGATCTGCCCCTGCTGCGACGCCCCCGGCGACGGCGGCTGGTGGTTCGAGTCCCCCGACCTCTCCCCCGACGGACCCGAGGACCACGGGCGCACGCCCGATGAGACGCCCCGGCCGTCCCTGACGACCATCACGACCCCCCGCGAGCGGGCGGCCCAGGCCGCGTACGCCGCGACGAACCTGGAGGGCCTGCGATGAGCGAGGCAACCACCTACCGCGGCCGCGAGCAGATGGACGCGGTCAAGGCGCGCGCGGCGCAGGCCGAGGCCGCCGCGAACTCCCGGCGGACGAACGCGCTGACCGGGATCGAGATCGAAGAGGCCCGCGCGAAGGCCGCCGAGCGCAAGGACCTGCGCAAGGCGGCGGCGAAGACCAAGAAGGCCGAGGAGCGGACGAAGCGCCGCGAGAAGGCGGCCGCCGCCCGCCGGGCCCGCAACGAGCGGATCGCCGCCGCGATCAGCCAGCCGCTGCCGTGGGTGATGACGGTGGTCGTGACCTCGATCGCCTTCGCCTTCCCCGGCCAGTTCTCGGCGATGACCGGCCTCGGCGTCTTCTGGGTGCTGGCGCTGCTGGTGCCGGTGTTCATCGAGGGCGCGACCTGGGCCATGGCCTGGATGCGGAAGTGGGCGGTGGAGAATCGCAAGCCCGCCAAGCTCTACACGCTCATGACGTGGGTGTTCGCCCTGACGGCGGCCGCGCTGAACGCCTGGCACCACCTGGACGAGCCGCAGCTCGCCGTCGTGTTCGCCGCCAGCTCGCTGTTCGGCGTCGCGGTCTGGGACATCTACATGCACTCCCAGAACCACGCGGCCGGCGGGCGCGACGCCGCCGACATCAAGCTCGCGCTGCAGCGGCGGATCCGGCACCCGAGGGTCTCGCGCCGGGCGTCGTGGCTGCGGACGGCGACGATCCCCGCGCTGAACGAGTCCGAGGCGTGGGCCATCGCGTGGCGTCAGATCCGGGGCACCGAGCCGGGGCTGACGAAGCGGACGCTCAAGCGGCACAACAAGCTCGCCGAGAAGGTCGCCGAGCACGCGGAGAAGGCGTGCGAGCCGCGTCTGACCGCCTCGCTCGATCTGTTCGCGGCGCCGCTCGATCCGGTCCGCGAGGTGCCCGCCGACAAGGCGTGGGCGATCGACCCGCAGGCCATCGCGCGGATCCTCGCGGACCCCGCGAACGCTAGCCGTGAGGCCCGCGCGGCAGCGTCCGCGAAAGAGATCAATTCGGCTAGCGACACGGCGGGCCAGAAGCCCGCGCAGGCCGCGCAGGAGCCCCGCACGCGCGACGCGAAGCCGCAGGTCAAGCCCAACAACCCCCCGGCCGCGCGAGGCCGGGAGAAGGGCCTCCAGGACGGTTCCGCGAAGCAGGCGCGCGCGGCCCGCACGCTCGCTGCGGAGACCGCTCGCGCGGCCACCCCGGAGCAGGCCGAGGCGGAGAAGCGCACGGCTCGCGAGTGGGTCCTTGAGCAGCTGCGCGCGGGCCGCGAGGTCGGCTGGCGCGACGTCCAGCGGTACTTCGAGAAGGAGATCCCCGAGCAGCACATGCGTGTGGTGCGCGGGGAGACCTGGTGCCGCGCGCGGATCAAGGAGGCCATGGCCGAGCACGGCGGTGACAAGCCGCTGCAGCTGGTCGGCTGATGGGCCGCGGGTACGTCAGGTTCTGGGACCCGGAGGGCGAACGGTTCGGGATCCCGACCTGGCCGTGGAAGCTCGCGCCGGCGCACCTGAAGACCCGCGACCAGCTGGTGGCGATGGGGCTGCGGCCCCATCAGCCGGTGGCCGGTCAGATCCTCTGGAACAACAAGAAGCTGGGCCTGCGCCGCGCGTACCTGTTCGACATCGCGCTCGCGGGCCCGCCCAAGCCCCGCTCCCCCGGACAGGTCGCCTCGCTCGAGGCGGCCCGCCGCAAGCGCCGCACCTGCCCGACCTGCGGGGTGGTGCGCGACTACACGATCTCCACCGCGCTCAAGGAGTGCACGCCCTGTGCGGACGGCCTCGCGGCCGCCGCCTGAACCACCCGAACCGCGGGCTCCCGGCACTCACTGCCAGGCGGGGGCCGGGAGCCCGCACCCCGTACGGCCCGACCACCACTTCCGCGCGGACCCCGGCACTCACTGCCAGGCGGGGACCGGGGTCCGCGCTCACCTCGCACAGGAGGCATGACCAGCATGACGGAGATTGACGAGCGCCCGGTCACGACCGGCCAGGCCCGCAACAAGGTGACGGAGGCGGTCGAGCTGGTCGTCTCCACCCAGTTCGGCTCCACCTCGATGCTGCAGCGCAAGCTGCGCGTCGGGTTCGCCGAGGCGACCGCGCTGATGGAGGCGCTGTTCCAGCTGAACGTCGTCGGCCCGGCCGACGGGTCCAAGGCCCGCGAGGTCCTGGTGAAGACCTGGGACCTGCCCGACCTCCTGGAGCGCCTGGAGGCCAACCCGCCGGCCCCGGTGCCCGCCCCGGCCCCGGCCCCGGGCGAGGACGACGGCAAGGTCGTCACCCTCGCCGAGTACCGGACCACGGCCGACCCGGAGGCCGCCGCGACCATCCCGGCCGTCGACTTCAGCAAGACCGACGTCTACGACCAGGAGGCCGACGAGCTCCTGGACGACGACGAGGACGACGAGGTCCTGGTCGACGAGGACGACGAGACCGACGAGCGGGTGCCGGCCGCCGCCGACTACGAGCCGAACTTCCGCGACCGGCTGCGCGAACTGCCGCAGATCCCGGCCACCTTCCGCTCGAAGGCCGCGTTCACCCAGGCGGTGCGCGACCTCGGCAACGACACCAAGCACGGCATCTTCCACGCGGTGAGCCACTCGCCGAAGTACGCCGGGCGCGAGGTGAAGCGGGCCGCGAAGTTCTACGGCCGCGGGATCGGCCAGACCGCTCAGTGGATCTACTCCCGCGAGCACAAGCTGCTGGTCCAGCAGGCGTGGGCGGCCAAGCAGAAGAACGCCGCGCTGATCATGTCGACCACCAAGGCCATGTACAAGGAGCGCACCCGCCGCACCCTCAAGGCGTCGGGCCTGGCGCTCGCGGCCGCGGTCGTCACCGCGATCGAGTTCGGCGCGATCTGGTACTTCAGCCCCGAGTGGATGCGCCCCTTCGCCTGGGGGCCGGCGCTCGCCGTGGTGACCACCCTGGTCGGCATCGGAGCGGTCGCCGAGCGGGTCCTCACCCGGGTCACCCCGGTCGACGGCGAGGAGTACACGGCGGAGGTCTCCGACGACGACCCGTTCCCGATCGCCGACGCCCGCTCGCGCGCCGAAGCGGTCGACTGCATCCGCCGCACCCTGACCGCCAACGGCATCGCGGTCGGCGCGGTCGTCCGCCCGCACCGGCACAAGTGGGGCTGGGAGATCACCGTCCGGCAGAAGTCCGGGACGCCCGCCGAGATCGTCTCCAAGGCCGGAGCGATGGAGACCCCGCTCGGTCTCGGCGTCGACCGCCTCCTGGTCCAGCCGCACAAGGAGGTCCGCTCGGACTCCACGCTGCGTCTGGTGATGAAGAACCCGTTCGCCGGAATGGGCGAGCTGGAGAAGGTGAAGCCCGGCTCGCTGACCATCACCGAGCCGCTGCTGATCGCCCGCCGCATGGACGCCCAGCCGTTCCTGCTGCCCGCCCTCGGCTCTCACGTCCTGGTCGTCGGCGGCCCCGGCTCGGGTAAGTCGATGCTGCTCCGTGCGATCGGCAGCCGGATCTCGGACTGCTACGACGCGCAGCTGTGGGACGTCGACCCGGTCGGCCCCGGCCTGGACGCACTCGGTCCGGCGGTCGCCCGAAAGGCCCGCAGCGAAAAGGAAATCGAGGCGCTGCTGGAAGACGCGCTGAAAATCGCACGGGCCCGCGCGACGAACGTTCTGGCCTGGGGCCACGGCGACAACTGGCGGCCCTCCGCCAAGGAGCCCGGCCTGGTCGTGATGCTGGACGAGTACAAGTCCCTTTCCGCGTACGCGAAGGAACTGGTCATCGAGATTTTCGGCGTCGGCCGGAAATCCCGCGTCACCGTCATCATCGGCTCGCTGTACGGCACCGCCGACGCGATCGGCGAGGCCGTCGCCACGGCGGTCGCGGTCCGCATCATGCTGCCGAGCCGCCACAAGGACATCGAGCTCGTCTTCGGCGCCGGCGCGGGCGGCCAGGGATGGCGTCCGGACCGGCTCCACCCGCTGGTGGAGGGCGAGGACCCGAACAAGTCCGATGTCGGCTGCTGCTACATCATGGGCGGCGGCTCGCGGGAGCCCCTGATCTACCGCTCCTACCCGCTGGACCCGAAGGTCGCCTACGCCCGGGGTGTGGCCCGCGCCGAGGTCGGCCTCCCCCAGCTGGACCGCCGCTCGCTCGCCGCGGCCGGGGTCAAGGCCCCGGAGCTCCCCAAGGTCGCCGACGCCCCGGCCCCCGAGGTCGAGGAGGAGGCGCAGGCCCTGGCCGACCCCCAGCTCGATCTGCTGATGGACACGCTGGACGGCATCGATGCCGTCGGCGCGACCAACAAGCAGGGGCAGGGCCGGGGCCACCTGGACACCCTCGCCGCCTGGCTGTCGGCGGAGTGGCCGGACGTCTACGGCGACTGGGACCAGGCCCGCCTGTCCAAGGAGCTCAAGGCCGCCGGCGTCAAGGTCTCCGGCTCCGTCCGGGTCGGCGACCAGGGTCCGCGTACCGGCGTGAAGGGCGAGGAGATCGCCGAACTGATCAAGGAGGCGCAGGACGCGGCGGAAGCCGCCTCCGAGGCCGAGAGCTCCTGATCTCCGATGTAGAGCCGCAGGTCAGCGGCCTCTACGTGCTGCTCTACACCCTGCTCTCACCCCCTCGCCTGCTCTACGTAGAGCAGGCGAGAGAGCCGGGAGAGATCGCCGTAGAGGCCGCTGACCTGCGGGAACGTCCATGTAGAGCGGTTGTAGAGCGTCCGAGAGGCCCGAAAGGCCCGGAATGCTCCCCGACTCCCCGTGATCTTGAAGGAGGCCCGTGATGGGCGACGTGAGCACCGCCCGAGCCCGCACCGCCCCGGCCGCGAGGAAGACGGCGGTCAAGAAGGCGGCGGCACCCAAGACCGCCGCGAAGAAGGCGGTCCCGGCCGCCAGGACGCCCCGGAAGGCGGCGGCCCGCAAGACCACCGTCCCGAAGCCCGATCCGGCTCCGACCGAGCCGACCGCGCTCGCCGAGGCGATCACCGCCCGCCAGGCCCAGCCCGGCTTCGACGCCGAGCAGTTGCTCGCCAACTCCGCCCCGGCGGCCCCGGCCAGGACGCCCCGGAAGGCGGCGGCCCGCAAGACGACCGCCGCCAAGAAGGCGCCCGCCGCCCAGGCTGTGAAGAAGACCCCGGCGAAGAAGGCGGCGCCGAGGAAGAAGACGGCGAAGAAGCCGGTGCGCACCTCGGCGGCGAAGGCCGGCACCACCCGGGCCAAGAAGTTCAGCCAGCGCGTGAAGTACGCGAGGAAGCACCCGTTCAC
>Ga0196960_10000039_pt1 | contig 46760 bp, 45 predicted proteins | sample S3v_5metaG_FD_183187 | JGI IMG/M metagenome (GOLD analysis project Ga0196960, IMG submission 183187) | Soil microbial communities from Anza Borrego desert, Southern California, United States - S3+v_5 | ecosystem: Environmental > Terrestrial > Soil > Desert | place: USA: California | collected...
AGATCGGCCCGCAGCGGCGGAAGAGGTGCTTCGCGTCCGGCGAGGGCTCGTCGTGGCCGAGCACCTTCAGGGTCGCGGCCGGGGCGGCGATCGCGGCGCTGCCGAGCAGGAGATCGAAGACGATCATGTTGCGATTGGTGAGGCGCGCGGCCTGCTCCAGCGTCATCGGTTCCGACAATCCAACCAGAACCCGGAAGGGAAAGGGTCGGGTCTGGCGAAATGGACCGCCGTGACCAAGACCGCAACGAAGTCCCCACAGCTCAAAAGCCTTTCCGACTACATCCAGGAGCGCTTCGAAGAGTTCTCGCGCTCCCAGAAGGACGTCGCCCGCTACATCGTCGACCACCTCGACGAGGCCGCCTTCCTCACCGCCGAGGAGCTGGCCCGGAGGGCGAGCACCTCGTCCTCGACGGTGGTGCGCTTCTCCCAGGCCCTCGGCTTCGAGGGCTACCCGGAGCTGCAGCAGGCGGCGATCGAGGAGTACCGCACGACGATCGCCGGCAACGGCGCCGGCGGCGGCGCGCTCTTCTCCTTCGACCACTCCGAGCTGGAGGGATCGCTCAGCGCCGACTACGCGAACCTCGAGGAAACCGCGCGCAAGCTGACCACCGAGCAGGTGAACGCCTCCGTCGCGGCCCTGGCCGAAGCCCAGCGCGTCGTCATCGTCGGCGTCGACCAGATGGCCTTCTTCGCCAGCTACCTGCGGCACACCCTCAGCCTGCTCGACATCCGCGCCGAGATCGTCGCCAGCACCGGCGGCGAATCCCTGCAGCGGCTCGGGGGGATCGACGAGAACACGCTGGTCATCACGCTTTCCGCCGGCCGCGCCCACCCGCTGCTGCTGCGGGCGATGAAGCTCGCCCTGCACCGCGGCGCCCGCACCCTGGCGGTCTCCGACGCGACGATGTCGGAGGTGGGGGAGCACGCCGAGCTGACGCTCTACTTCTCCTCCAACAGCCCCTCCTTCACCCGCTCGCACACGGCGCTGATGGCGCTGATCCAGGGGCTGGCCCACGGCCTCTACGCCCGCGACGAAGCCGCGCACAAAGACCGCATCCGCGCGTACAAACTGAAGTAGCGACGTCTGCCGCCGAGGCGGTGCCGGTCAGCGCCCCCGGTAGGTAATCTGGGCGCAATGACTGAGCGCGCGACGTTTCGACTGAAGACCGGCCTTGCCGAGATGCTGAAAGGCGGGGTGATCATGGACGTGGTCACCCCCGAGGAGGCGAAGATCGCCGAGGAGGCCGGCGCGGTTGCCGTGATGGCGCTGGAGCGGGTCCCGGCCGACATCCGCCGCGACGGCGGCGTCGCCCGGATGTCGGACCCGGCGATGATCAAAGGCATCCAGGAGGCGGTCTCGATCCCGGTGATGGCGAAGGCCCGGATCGGCCACTTCGCCGAGGCCCAGGTCCTGCAGGCGCTGGAAGTCGACTACATCGACGAGTCGGAGGTGCTGACCCCGGCCGACGAGCGCAACCACATCGAGAAGCTCGCCTTCGAGGTGCCGTTCGTCTGCGGCGCCACCAACCTCGGCGAGGCGCTGCGGCGGATCGGCGAGGGGGCGGCGATGATCCGCTCCAAGGGCGAGGCCGGGACCGGCAACGTCGTCGAGGCGGTGAGACATATGCGCGAGATCGTCTCCGGCATCAAGCGGCTCGCCCAGCTGCGCCCGGAGGAGCTCTCGGCGGCGGCGAAAGAACACCAGGCGCCGTTCGAGGTCGTGCAGGAGGTCGCCGCCGCGGGCCGGCTCCCGGTGCCGCTCTTCTGCGCCGGGGGCATCGCCACGCCCGCCGACGCGGCGCTGATGATGCAGCTGGGGGCCGAAGGCAACTTCGTCGGCTCCGGGATCTTCAAAAGCGCCGACCCGGAGCGGCGGGCGCGGGCGATCGTCGAGGCGACGACCCACTACAACGACCCCGAGCGCGTCGCCGCCGCCTCGATCGGGCTCGGCGAGGCGATGCCGGGCCTTGAGATCGCGGGCCTCGCGGCCGAGGACGCCCTGCTGCAGAACCGCGGAGCGTAGGTTGGCCGACCCCGGGGATGCCAGGACGCTCGTGGTCGGCGTCCTCGCGCTCCAGGGCGACTTCGAGGCCCACGCGAAGACCCTGCGCCAGCTCGGGGCCGAGCCCCGCGAGGTGCGCACCCCGGCCGAGATGGACGGGCTCGACGCGCTCGTCATCCCCGGCGGCGAGAGCACGACGATCGGCAAGATGATCGAGTCCTCGGGGATCGAGCCGGCGCTGCGCGCCCACCACGAGGCGGGGCGGCCGATCCTCGGCACCTGCGCCGGGATGATCGTCTGCGACGCCGAGCACCTCGGCTTCATCGACGCGACCGCGAAGCGCAACGCCTTCGGGCGCCAGCTGCAGAGCTTCGAGGCCGACCTCGAGGTCGAGGGTGCCGGCGACGAGCCGCTGCGCGCGGTCTTCATCCGCGCCCCCTGGGTCGAGCGGCACGGGCCCGGGGTCGAGGTCCTGGCCGACTACGAGGGCCGGCCGGTGGCGATCCGCGAGGGCAACGTGCTCGCCTGCGCGTTCCACCCGGAGCTGACCGACGACCCGCGTTTCCACGCGATCTTCATGGCGATGACCACGGCCGCCCGGGAACGGGCGGGGGAGGAGGCGACCAGATGAGCGGCGGCGATCCCAGGGTCCAGAACCTGGCGAAGATCCTGGTCGGCTACTCGACCCAGGTGAAAGAGGACGACGTCGTCGCGATCGACGGCGAGAGCGCGGCGGCGCCGCTGCTGTTGGCGGTCTACGAGGAGGTGCTGAAGGCGGGCGGCCACCCGATGCTGAACGTCGCGCTGGAGGGGCAGATCGCCGCCTACTTCAAGCACGCCTCCGACAAGCAGCTGGAATGGATCTCCCCGTTCGCCGAGTGGATGGTCGACAACGCCGACGTGCGGATCGCGATCGGCGCCAGCACCAACACGCGAGAGCTCTCGGGCGTGCCGCCGGAGCGCCAGACCCTGCGCCAGTCGGTCACCGGCGACCTGATGACGCGGGCGATGAAGCGCAGCGCTGAGGGGTCGTTCCGCTGGGTCTACACGCTCTACCCGACCAGCGCCTACGCCTCCGAGGCGGAGATGAGCCTGGCCGACTACGAAGACTTCTACTACGGTGCCTGCCTGGCGACCGACCCCGAGCCGCTGACCGCCTGGAAGCGCGCCTCCGAGGAGACGACCCGGCTGGCCGAGTGGATCGACGGCCACGAGGAGGTGCGGGTGACCGCGCCCGGCACCGACATCAAGTTGGGGATCGCCGGCCGCCGCTTCATCCCCTGCATCGGCGACAACAACATGCCCGACGGCGAGTTCTTCACCGGCCCGATCGAGGACTCGGTCGAGGGCGAGGTCAGCTTCCACCTGCCCGCGGTGATCGGCGGCCGCGAGGTCGCCGGCGTGCGCCTGCGCTTCGAGTCCGGGAAGGTCGTCGACGCCTCGGCCGAGCGTGGGGAGGAGTACCTGCTGAAGCTGCTCGACACCGACGCGGGGGCCCGCGTCCTCGGCGAGCTCGGGATCGGCACCAACTACGGGATCACCAAAGGCACCCGCGAGGTTCTGCTCGACGAGAAGATCGGCGGCACCGTCCACATGGCCGTCGGCAGCAGCTATCCCGAGTCGGGCGGCAAGAACGAGTCCGCCGTCCACACCGACCTCGTCTGCGACCTCCGCCTCGGCGGCAAGCTCGAAGTCGACGGCGTCGTGATGCAGGAAGACGGCCGGTTCGTGGTCTGATCAGGCAGGCGTCAAGCCTGGATGAGGATGGCGATGATGCCGACTATCCAGGCCACCAACATGCCGCCGAAGAGGCGGTACATCGTCTGATTCAGCATTGCGATGTGAGTGGCCATCTCCGACCGCACTGCCTGAAATTCACCTTTCATCTCGGCGCGCACGGCTCGGAATTCCTCCCGCGTTTCGGCGAATCCGATCTCCATCCGCCGGTCCATGCTCGCAACCCGCTCGTTGAGGTCGTCCAATCGCTTGTCGGTCCACGCGTCTCTCGCCATCACGGCCATGCTGCCACGCTACCGGACAACATGCAACATGTTGTCCGCGAAACGTAAAAATTCCGCAACAGGACCGCTACTGCTCCGGCAACGGCGAGCCGGCGAGGAAGAAGAACCAGAGGGTGAGGGCGACGGCGGCCAGCATCACCGAGGCCATCAGCACCGCCTCGACGACCGTCACCGAGCTCGACACCGGCGCCGTGTCGCGCATGCTTTTCAGCCAGCCGGGGCGGATCGGGCCGAGGCGGTTGGTGCCGGTGATGCGGATGTAGAGGTTATTGAGGCGGCCGATCAGCCAGGCGACGACCATGATCGAGGCGAAGATCCCGATCGCGACCACCGCGTAGGGCCCGCCGCTCGGGAACTGGGTCTCGGAGAGCTTCGAGCCGATGTAGACCCAGCTCAGGGGGATCGCCGTCCAGAGCGAGAAGGAGGCCAGGAGCATGGCGATGAAGACGAGCCCCGCGGCGATCCCGCGGCCCGCTCTACTGGTTCTTTCCTTCGTGACCATGGGGCGACTTCATAGAATGGCAGGCGATGTCCGGGCACTCCAAGTGGCACTCGATCAAACACAAGAAGGGCGCCGCCGACGCTAAACGCGGCAAGCTCTTCAGCAAGCTCGCGCGGGCGATCACGGTCGCGGCGCGCGACGGCGGCGGCGATCCCGGCGGCAACCCGACGCTGGCCACGGCGATCCAGAAGGCCAAGGAAGCGTCGATGCCGAAGGACAAGATCCAGAAAGCGATCGACGTCGGCACCGGCGCCGGCTCCGACGGCGCCGCGATCGAAAGAATCGTCTACGAGGGCTACGGCCCCGCCGGCGTCGCGGTCCTGGTCGAGGCGCTGACCGACAACCGCAACCGCGCCAGCGCCGAGATCCGGCACGCCTTCTCCAAGCACGGCGGCAACCTCGGCGAGCCCGGCTCCGTCGCCTGGATCTTCGAGAAAAAGGGCGCGATCGTCGTCGACGGCGGCCGCTACGGCGAGGACGACCTGATCGGCGCGATCGACGCCGGCGCCGAGGACGTGCGCGTGGACGAAGGCAAGCTGCGGGTGATCTGCGAGCCGCAGGACCTGACCCCGGTCCGCGAAGCGCTCGAGGGCGAAGGCATCGAGTTCGAGTCCGCCGGCCTGATCACCGAGCCGAAAAGCACGGTCGAGCTCAAAGGCCACGACGCCGAACGCGTCCTCAAGCTGCTCGAGGCCCTCGACGACCAGGACGACGTCGACGAGGTCTACGCCAACTTCGACATTCCCGCCGACGTTCTCGAGAAGCTCGCCGCCTAGCGGTCGGAAGGCATCCGACCGGATGCCGAGAATCAGTCTCCATGCAGGTTGTGATGGGCATAGACCCCGGTGCGGCGAACCTGGGGTTCGGAATCGTCCGCGTCGAGGGCAGCCACATGGTGGCGCTCGACGGCGGCGTGGTCGAGACGACGCCGGAGCTGCCGATGGAGCGGCGGCTGGAGAAGATCCACCGCGCGCTGCGGGAGTTGATCGCCTGGCACGAGCCGGCGGCGGTGGCGATCGAGGAGGTCTTCTTCGGCAAGAACGTGCGCTCGGCGATGGCCGTCGGCCAGGCCAGCGGCGTGGCGATGCTCGCCGCCGCCGAGCACGGGGTCGGCTGCTTCACCTACACGCCGCAGGCGATCAAGATGGCCGTCTGCGGGTCCGGCGGCGCCGGCAAGCGCCAGGTGCAGCGGATGGTGGGAACGCTGCTGGGCCTACCCGAGCCGCCGACGCCCGACCACGCCGCCGACGCGCTCGCGGTTGCGATCTGCCACGGCGGCAGCAGCGGCCACCGCCAGGCGGTCTCGGTCGCCCAGGAAGCGACCGGCAGGCCGCGGGGGGAGCGGATCGCCGGATGATCGCCGCGGTGCGGGGTGAGGTGATGGTGCGACGGCCCGATCACGTCGTGGTCGACGCGGGCGGAGTCGGCTACCGGCTCACGGTCTCCTCGGAGACGCTGAAAGCGGTGCCCGCCGCCGGCAACGACGCCTTCCTGCACGCCGAGCTGATCTCCCGCGAGGACTCGCTCTCGCTCTACGGCTTCTCCTCCGAGGAGGAGCGCGACCTCTTCCGGCTGCTGATCACGGTCAGCGGCGTCGGCCCGAAAGTGGCGATCGCGACCCTCTCCGGCGGCACCACGCGGGACCTCCTGCGGGCGATCGCCGCCGGCGACGCGAAACGGTTCCAGGCCGTGCCGGGGATCGGCAAGCGGACCGCCGAACGGATCATCGTCGAGCTGCGCGAGAAGGTGGCAGGCGCCCTGGAGGAAGAGGTGGTCGCCGCGGCCGCCGGGGAGGGCGACGCCCGCATCCTCGCCCGCGACGGGCTCGTCAACCTCGGCTACGCGCCGCTGGAGGCCGAGCAGCTGCTGGACGGGGTCGAGGGCTCCGAGCCGCAGGACCTCGTCGCCGCCGCCCTGCGCAAGGCCGGCGCTTCCAGGAACGCCGCGTGAGCGGGGCGCCCGACATCGGCGGCAACCGGATCCGGACCCCCGGCGTCGACGGCGAGCCGGTCCCGGTGGACGCCGAGGTGCGGGTCCACGACGCCCGCGCCGATGCGCCCGAGGAGGACCTCGACCGCTCGCTGCGCCCGCCGACCCTCGAGGACTTCGTCAACCAGCAGCAGGTGACCGACCAGCTCTCGATCTTCATCGAGGCCGCCAAGCGCCGCGGCGAGCCCCTCGACCACGTCCTCCTCGCCGGCCCGCCCGGCCTCGGCAAGACCTCGCTCGCCCACATCGTCGCCGCCGAGATGGGCGTGCCGATGGTCCAGACGGCCGGCCCGGCGCTCGAGCGCAAGGCCGACGTCGCCTCCTTCCTCACCGCGCTGGAGCCCGGCAGCGTCTTCTTCATCGACGAGATCCACCGCCTCGGCCGCGCCGTCGAGGAGACGCTCTACCCGGCGATGGAGGACGGGGAGCTGCCGGTGGTGCTGGGCCAGGGGGCGGGGGCGCGGACGGTGACGCTGCCGCTGCCGCCCTTCACGCTCGTCGGCGCGACCACCCGCTCCGGCCTGTTGACGACGCCGCTGCGCGACCGCTTCGGCGTCTCCCACCGGCTCGAGTACTACGCGCCCGAGCACCTGGCGCTGATCATCGAGCGCTCGGCCGGGATCCTCGGGGTCGAGATCGACGCCGAGGGGGCGGCGACGATCGCCTCGCGCTCGCGCGGCACGCCGCGGGTGGCGAACCGGCTGCTGAAGCGGGTGCGGGACTTCGCCCAGGTCAAGGGGAGCGGCCGGATCGGCGCCGACGTCGCCGCCGCGGCGCTGGCGATGCTCGAGGTGGACGCCGGCGGCCTCGACCGCAGCGACCGCGCCCTGCTCGACACGATCGCGAGCAAGTTCGGCGGCGGCCCGGTCGGGCTCTCGACGCTGGCGATCGCGATCGGCGAGGAGCAGGACACGATCGAGGACGTGCTCGAGCCCTATCTGCTCCAGCAGGGCCTGCTGAAGCGGACCCCGCGCGGTCGGGTCCTCACCCGGCGCGCGTACGAGCACCTCGGGCTGCCGATGCCCGAAGGTGCGGCCAGCCTCTTTTGAGGCGCGCCAGCTAGCCTGTCGAATATGCCGTTTTTCATCTGTCCGAATTGCGGACACCGGGAGGTGAGCGGGGAGCGGACCGCCGGGTTCAGCACCCGTCCGAAGGGCTGCTCGAAATGCGGCTTCGGCTTTGTCTTCGAATTACTCGACGATTATTATCCAGCGCCTAATGCAGCCTTTTTCGTGTGCGATAAGCAGGGACGCGTGATCGACGCCGGAAAAGGCAGCTTCGAGCTGACCGGTCTGACCGACGAGGACGTGATCGGCCGGCCGGTGCGCGAAGTCCTCGGGCTCGACTGGATCGACGCCGGCGACGGCGGCGAGGAGGCCGACGCCAACGGCGACGGCGTCAGCGACCCGCTCGAGACCTCGCTGGAGTGGGGCGTGCGCTCGCTCGGCAAGAAGGTCGCGGTGAACGCCGAGGGCGACCTGCCGGCCCGCGCGGTCGCCGACGTCTTCCCCGCCTACGACGACGACGGCGGCCTGCTCCTCGTCCTCACCCCGGAGAGCTGAGATGGGGAGCCGCCGCCGCAACGTCTTCGTCCTGCTGTTCGTAGTCCTGCTCGTCGCCGTCTCCGGCCTGGTCATCGCCAAAAAGGAGACGAAGCTCGGCCTCGACCTGCAGGGCGGCCTGGAACTCGTCTACCAGGGCCAGCCGACGCGGGAGGGCGAGGAAGTCAGCGGCGAAGACATCGAAGACTCGATCTCGATCATCGAACGGCGGATCAACGAGCTCGGCGTCTCCGAGCCGGAGGTGGCGCGGCTGGGGACCGACCAGATCACGGTCAGCCTGCCCGGCGTCACCGACGCCCGCCGCGCCGCCGAGCAGGTCGGCTCGACCGCCCAGCTCTACTACTACGACTGGCAGGACAACCTGATCGGCCCCGAGAAAGTGATCGGCGGCAACCCCGGCCTGCAGCCGCCGGAAGGGCCGTTGAAAGCGTCGGAAAAACGCTGGGAAGAAGCCGACCGCAACGTCACCAAAGAAATCATCAAACAGCTGATCTTCTCCGGCGCCTACCCGACCGCCTACGAAGCCGCGCAGCTGGCCGCCGAACAGAAACCGGTCGAGAACTGCGAAGAGTGCTCGATCGCCAGGCCGCGCTACTACCTCTTCGAGAAAGCCGAGCCGCACGACCTGATCGCCGGGCCGGAGCTGGCGAAAAAAGACCTCTACATCAGCCCGACGGGCAAAAAACGGCCGAAAAACGGGATCGTCGTCGAGATTCCGCCGGGGACGATCCTGGTCTCCGAATACCCCACCAACGCCGAAGGTGAGCTGGAAGAAGACGTCGATCCGGGCTGGTACGCGCTCAAAGACGAGCCGGCGTTGAGCGGCAACGACATCACCGACCCCGAACAGTCCTACGGCCCCAACAACGAACCGCTCGTCCAGTTCGGCTTCACCGACAAGGGGCAGGACGCCTTCCAGGAGGTGACCCGGAGGATCGCCCAGCGCGGGCAGGCGAACGCGATCGGCCCGGTCAGCGGCGAAGAAGCCGAACAGCTCTCGCACCACTTCGCGGTCATCCTCGAAAACGAAGTCAAAACGCGGCCGATCATCAACTTCTCCGAAAATCCGGACGGGATCGACGGCCGCGAAGGCGCACAGATCTCGGGCGGCTTCAAAAACATCGGCGAGGCCCAGGACCTGGCGACGACCCTGCAGATCGGCGCCCTGCCGATCAACCTCAAACTGATCAGCCAGACCCAGGTCTCGGCGACCCTCGGCAGCGAAGCCCTCGACCAGGGCGTCAAAGCGGGCGTGATCGGGCTGATCCTGGCGATCATCTTCCTGATCGGCTACTACCGCTTCCTCGGCCTGGTCGCCTCGATCGCGCTCGGCGCCTACGGGGTCATCTTCTTCGCCCTGATCAACCTGATCCCGATCACCCTCACCCTGCCGGGGATCGCGGGCCTGGTGCTGACGATCGGCGTCGCCGCCGACTCCAACATCGTCATCTTCGAGCGAATAAAGGAGGAGATCCGTGCCGGCCGCTCGATGTCGAGCGCGATCGCCGCAGGCTACAAACGCGGGATCAGCACGATCATCGACGCCAACGTCATCACCTTGCTGACGGCGTTCATCCTCTTCGTGCTGGCCACCGCGGGCGTCAAGGGCTTCGCCTTCACCCTCGGCGTCGGCACGATCGTCTCGCTGCTCACCGCCGTCGTCTTCACCCAGGCGCTGCTCGCCAACATGACCCGCTCCCGCTTCCTGCGCTCGCGCGCCGCCCTCGGCGCCGGCGGCGAGGGGAAACAGTGGCGCTTCGACTTCATCGGCGCGAGCCGCTGGTTCTTCTCGGTCTCCGGCGTGATCCTGGTCGTCGGCGGCCTCGCCCTCGCCACCCAGCAGCTCAACTTCGGCATCGACTTCGAGTCGGGGACCCGGATCAAGGTGGCATTGGAGCAGCCGACCGACGAGGAAGGCGTGCGCGACACGCTCGAGGGCGCCGGCCTGCCCGCCGAGGAGATCCAGCAGGTCGAGGACCCGAACCTCGGCGACAACGTCTTCCAGATCCAGTCGCACCAGCTCGCGCCCGACCAGGTCCGCCAGGCGGAATCGGCGCTGGTAGACGAGTTCGGGGTGGAGAAAAACGGCTTCGACAGCACCAGCGTCGGGCCGACCTTCGGCCAGCAGGTGGCCGACAGCGCGGTCACCGCGCTGATCTTCTCGCTGCTGGTGATCTGCGGCTACATCGCGCTGCGGTTCGACCCGAAGTTCGCGATCCCGGTGCTGATCGCGATCCTCCACGACATCCTGATCACCGCGGGCATCTATTCGCTGACCGGGAAAGAGGTGTCGAGCGGGACCGTCGCGGCGTTCTTGACCATCCTCGGATACTCGATCTACGACACGATCATCGTCTTCGACCGGATCCGCGAGAACGTGCCGCGGATGCCGCGCGCCGCCTTCTCGCAGATCGTCAACCGCTCGATGAGCGAGGTCCTGACCCGCTCCCTCGCGACCAGCTTCACCACCTTGCTCGGCGTCCTCTCGCTGATGATCTTCGGCGGGGCGGTGCTGCAGGACTTCGCCTTCGCGATGCTGGTCGGGATCGCGTCGGGAACCTACTCGTCGATCTTCATCGCCTCGCCGGTGCTGAACGCCTGGAAGGAACGCGAGCCCGGCTTCATCCGCCGCCGCCTGCGGATCGCCGAAGTCGAGGGCGGGCAGGTCCCGCCCTACGCCGACGAGATCGAGACCGCGAAGCTCGGCCGCGACGACGAGACCGAAGTCGACACCCCCAGGCGTGCCGAGGCGCCGGCCGCGGAAGCGGCGCCGGGAGCGGTGGCGACGGTGGAGCGGCCCGACGACTCCGGCAACGGCGCCGATCTGCTCACCAACGGCGACGGCGATGGAGACGGGGACGGCGACGCGGCCTCCGCCGAGCGCCGCCAGCGCAACGCCGAACGCCGCGCCCGCCGCCAGGCCCGCCGCAAACACGGGAGGAAGCGCTGACCTATGGCCCTGATCGTCTTCTTCATCATGGGGATCGCCCTCTGGCACTTCACTGTCTTCGTGCCCGACCGGTTCTGGCAGGGGATCGTCGGCGCCTTCATCGGCGCCAGCCTGGGCGCGGTGATCTTCGGCTGGATCGTGCAGGAGGCCAGCGGCAAAACCCTCGGGGAAACCGATCTCTCCACGGCGCTGATCGCGATCCCGGGGACGCTGATCGGGCTGGCGGTCGTCTACGCGATCGGCGCCCGCTCCGACGAGCGCGTCGAGTAGCGCTTTTTCCCGCAACTACGGGTCGCGGGTACCGCACGTTCCGCCGGAACGACTCCTAGCCTGGAATCGTGCCGGAGATCGCCAGCCCATTCGCAGTCGAGCCCTACTCCTACGCGGAGGCGCGCGCCCTTGCCGAGGAGCTCGGCCTGAGCGAGCCGGTCGCCGTCACCCTGGTCCGGCGCGGCTACCGGACGCCCGAGCAGGCACGCTCCTTCCTCGCCGCCGACGAGTCGTACCCGCCCTCGGCCTTCGAGGGGATGGACGTCGCGGTCGAGCGGGTGCTGGCCGCGGTCGAAGAGGAGCGGCGGATCACCGTCCACGGCGACTTCGACGTCGACGGCGTCTGCGCCACCACGCTGATGGTCTCGACCCTGCGGGAGCTGGGCGCCGACTGCGACTGGTTCATCCCCAACCGGATCGACGACGGCTACGGCCTCTCCTCCGAGATCGTCAAACGACTGGCCGAGCGCGGCACCTCGCTGCTGGTCACCGTCGACTGCGGAATCACCTGCGCAACCGAGGTCAGGCACGCCCAGGAACTGGGGATGGAGGTCATCGTCACCGACCACCATCAGCCCGCCGCCGAGCTGCCGGACTGCCCGATCCTGCACCCCGAGGTCAGCAACTACCCGTTCAAGTCTCTATGCGGAACCGCGGTAGCTTGGAAACTGGCAGAAGCGCTTCGTGAGGCGGTGGGCGAGGGGTCTCCAGACACTCAGCGCGAAGTCGCGTCTGGAGACCCCTTGCCCACCGCCTCCCAAGACCTCGACTTGGTCGCCCTCGCCACGGTCGCCGATGTAGTTCCGCTGGTCGGCGAGAACAGATCGCTGGTCAGGCGCGGTTTGGCGGAGGTGCGGCGGGCGCGGCGACCAGGGATGCGGGCGCTGATCGAAGCTGCGAAATGCGAGCCCGAGCGGCTGGACGAGGGCGACCTGTCGTTCCGCCTCGCGCCTCGGATCAACGCCGCCGGGCGGCTGTACCGGGCGGACGCCGGGGTCGAGCTCTTCCTCACCGAGGACGAGCAGCGGGCGGAGGCGATCGCGGTCGAGCTGAGCCGGGCGAACTCGGAGCGGCGGGCGACCGAGCGGGAGGTGGACGCGGCGGCCGAGGCGGCACGACGCGAGCTTCCGGACCGGCTGCGGGAAGCGCACGGGCTGGTCCTGGCCGGGCGAGATTGGCATCCCGGCGTCGTCGGCATCGTCGCCTCGCGTCTCGTCGAGCGCCACCACCGCCCGGTCGTCGTCATCTCCCTCGACGAAGACAGCTCCGGGCGCGGGTCGGGGAGGAGCATCCCCGGCTTCGACCTGCTGGCCGCCCTGGAGGCGTGCTCCGAGCACCTCGAGGGCTTCGGCGGCCACCGCGCCGCCGCCGGCCTGACGATCAGGGCCGAGAACGTCGAGGCTTTCCGGGAGGCCTTCGCCGCCCACGCGAACGAGGTTCTGGGCCCGGAGGACCTGCGCCGGGTCGAGAAGGTCGACGCGATGGTCGGCGGCGTCGGCCTCGGCCTGGAGCTGGCGGAGGAGCTGCGGCAGCTGGCCCCGTTCGGGATGGGGAACCCGGGGGTGCGCCTGCTGGTCCCCTCGGCGCGGGTGACCGACGTGCGGAAGATGGGGGAGGAGGGCAAGCACGCCCGCTTCAGCCTCCACAGCGGTTCCCACCGCGCCCTCGGCGTCGCCTTCGGCCGCTCCAGCCTCGGCGTCGAGGACGAGGACGTGCTCGACGCCAGCGTCCGCCTCGAGCTCAACCACTGGAACGGCTCGGTCGAGCCGCGCGTCGTCCTCCGCGAGCTCCACCCGCTGGAGGAGGTGGGCGGCGACCAGCCGCCTCTCCCGCACCCCTGCGCCTGCGAGGACGCGGCATGGTGGCAGCGCTTCGAAGCCGAGCTCGCCGCCGACCCGAGCGCCGAGTCCGCGCCGGAGCCCCATATAGGTGCTCTCTCGCGGACTCGCGAAGGGGAGGGGCGGCGGCTGATCCAGGGCGCCACGCCCGCTACGGTCGCGATCGCCGAGCTGGTCTCCAGCGGCGCCGGGGTCCTGGCCGTCTGCGCCGACGCCTCGCGCCGGGCGGCGCTGGCCAACGGCGCCACCGGGCTCGCCCGCTTCAACGGGGGCGCGGCGCTGATCGCCTGCCACCGCTGCGTGGACGGGGAGATCGCGCGGCTGCGGGGGCGGGCGCAGGCCGGCCTGGCGCTGACCGACTTCGCGGCGCTGGAGCGGGAGCCGGAGCTGGCCCGCGCCTTCGAGCACGTCGTCCTCGTCGACCCGCCTCGCGGGGAGCTCGACGAGCTGCGCGCCGGGCTGCCGTGCGCAGAGGAGGGGCCGGGGTTCCTGCACGCGCTCTGGACCGAGGCCGAGCGGGAGTTCGCGGCGAAGGCCCTGGCCGAGCAGTGGGCGACGCGGGAGGGGGTGGCCGCCACCTACCGGGCGCTGCGCCGCACCGGCGACGCCCGCGGCAGCCGCCTCCGCGAAGCGCTCTCCGGCGGGGGCAGCCACCCCCTCTGCCCGGAGGCCTGCGCCCGTCGCTTCCGGGTCCTCCGCGACCTCGGGCTGCTGCAGGGATCGCCGGAAGGCGGCGCAGGGGTCGTGCGGGTCGTATCCTCAGTGAGGACGGACCTGCAGCGCTCGGCTGCGTTTCGCGCTTACAGCGAGAGACTTTCGGAGGCCCAGCAATACCTCGCAAGACCCAAACTGCCGTAGAGCACAAGGAGCTCCTCGCCGATCTTTTCGCGGTGATCGAGGAGTTCGACTCGGTCACGCCCGAAAACGGCAACGGCGCCTCCGGCGGCGGCACCGCGGTCGCGGTGGCGACGATCGACCGCGCCAGGGTCGAGCGCGCCTTCGACTTCGCCTGCGAGCGCCACGCCGACCAGCGGCGCTACTCGGGCGACGAGTTCATCACCCATCCGGTCGGCGTCGCCCAGATCTGCGCCGGGATGCGGCTCGACACCGAGACCCTCTGCGCCGCCCTGCTCCACGACACGGTCGAGGACACGACCGCGAGCCTGGATGAAATCCGCGAGGAGTTCGGCGAGGAAATCGCCCAGCTCGTCGACGGCGTCACCAAGCTGACCGGGATCACCTTCGAGAGCCGCGACGAGCGCCAGGCCGAGAACTACCGGAAGATGATGATCGCGATGGCCACCGACGTCAGGGTGATCCTGATCAAGCTGGCCGACCGCCTCCACAACATGCGCACGCTCGGCGCCCTGCCGAAGCAGAAACAGACGCTGAAGTCGCACGAGACGCTGGAGATCTACGCCCCGCTCGCCCACCGGCTGGGGATTCACGCGATCAAGTGGGAGCTGGAGGACCTCGCCTTCGCCACCTTGCACCCGCGCAAGTACGCCGAAATCAAGCAGCTGGTCGCCCAGCAGCGCGAGGAGCGCGAGTCCTATGTCTCCGACGCCGGCGAGTTCCTCGCCGAGGAGCTGGAGCAGGTCGGGATCGAGGCCGAGATCTCGGGCCGGGCCAAGCACTTCTACTCGATCTACACGAAGATGGCCAAAAAGGGCCGCGAGTTCAACGAGATCTTCGACCTCACCGCGATGCGGGTGATCGTCCACTCGGTCAAAGACTGCTACGGCGCGATCGGCGTCATCCACTCGCTGTGGAAGCCGCTGCCGGGTCGCTTCAAGGACTTCGTCGCGATGCCGAAAGCCAACATGTACCAGGCGCTGCACACGACGGTGATCGGGCCCGAGGGCAAACCGCTGGAGATCCAGATCCGGACCGAGGAGATGCACAAGCTCGCCGAGTACGGGATCGCCGCCCACGTCGCCTACAAAGAGGGCACCAACGGCGACCCGCAGCGGGAGAAGATGACCTGGCTGCGGCAGCTGGTCGAGGCCGAGGGCGAACAGGACCCGGCCGAGTTCCTCGAGTCGCTGAAGGTCGACCTCTTCGAGGACGAGGTTTTCGTCTTCACCCCGAAGGGCGAAGTCAAGAACCTCTCCGCCGGCTCGACCCCGCTCGATTTCGCCTACGCGGTCCACACCGACGTCGGCCATAGCTGCGTCGGCGCCAAGGTCAACGGCAGCATCGTGCCGCTGCACTACCAGCTGCGCTCGGGCGACATCGTCGAGGTGCTGACCGCGAAGCAGAAGCGCGGCCCCTCGCTCGACTGGCTGAAGCTGGTGCGGACCAGCCGCGCCCGCAACAAGATCCGCGCCTGGTTCAAAGAGGAGCGGCGCGAGGACGCCGAGCGCGACGGCCGCGAAAAGCTCGACGAAGCGCTGCGCACGCGCGGCATCCCGATGCAGAAAGTCTCCGGCTCGGCGCTGCTGGCGGACGTGATCCGCGAGATGGGTTTCCGCAAAGGGACCGACTTCTACATCGCCCTCGGGCAGGGCAAAGTCTCCGCCAAGACCGCCGCCAACAAGCTGATGCAGCGGCTGAAGGCGGGGGAGGGCGTGGAAGAGCCGGCCGCCGGCGCCCCCGTCGGCCGCGAGGACCGCGCCCGCCGCACCAAGGACGCCTCCAACTACGGGATCATCGTCAAGGGCGTCGAGAACGTCGCCGTGCGCCTGGCCAAGTGCTGCCGGCCGGTGCCGGGCGACGAGATCGCCGGCTACGTCTCGCTCGGGCGCGGGATCACCATCCACCGCGCCGACTGCAAGAACGTGCGGGCGCTGAAACGCACGCCGGAGCGCTTCGTCGACGTCCGCTGGGAAGGCGAAAACGAGTCCTCCTACCGGGTCGAGCTGCAGATCGACGCCTACGACCGCACGCGCCTGCTCGAGGACCTCTCGCGGACCTTCTCCGAGGTGGGGATCAACATCATCGGCGCCTCCTGCACGACCAACCATCCGATGGTCAAGAACCGGTTCGTGATCGAGGTCGGCGACACCGAGCAGCTCAAGCACTGCATCAGCCGCCTCCGCAACGTCGAGTCGGTCTTCGACGCCTATCGCGTGACCCCGGCCGCTTGAGGACGGCCAGCCGGACGGGGTAGAGATGTCATTAGCCGTCGCCGTAACCGGCCCCACGGGGGAGATCGGAAAGCCGCTGATGTCGGAGCTCGAGCGGCGGCCCGAGGTCGAGAGCGTGCTCGGCATGGCCCGGCGCCCGTTCGACCCCGCCGAGGAGGGCTGGGACAAGGTCACCTACCGCCGCGGCGACATCCTCGACCGCGGGGCGCTGGCGGCGCTCTTCGACGGCGCTGACGTCGCCGTCCACCTCGCCTTCGCGATCTTCGGCAGCCGCGACGAGACCCGCAAGGTCAACCTGCAGGGCACCCGCAACGTCTTCGAAGCGGCGATCACGGCCGGGGTGCCGCGCCTCGTCTACGCCTCCTCGGTCGCCGCCTACGGCTTCCACCCGGAGAACCCGCAGCCGCTGACCGAGGACGTTCCCGCCCGCGGCAGCGACGGCTTCTACTACTCCGCCCAGAAGGCCGAGCTGGAGGACCTGCTCGACGAGCTGCTGCTGGGGAGCGCGGTGGAGGCCTACGTCTTCCGCCCCTGCATCGTCGCCGGGCCGCGGGCGACGATGCTGGTCGAGCAGACCGTCGAAGCCGTCCGCGTCGGCGACCCGCTGCCGCCGCTGCGCAGGGGGATCGAGAAGCTGCCGCTGGTGAAGCCGATCCTGCCCGACCCCGGCACCCCGATCCAGCTCGTCCACCACGACGACGTCGCCCAGGCGATGGCGGCGGCGATCTGCGGCGACGGCCCCCCCGGCGTCTATAACCTCGCCGGCGAGGGAGAGGTCCAGGTCTCCGACATCGCCCGCGCGCTCGGCTGGCGCTCGATCCCGGTCCCCGGCCCCGCGGTCAGCGTCGGCACCGCCGCCGCGCGCCGCCTCAAGTTCGTCTCCTCGAAGCTCGAGTGGGCGACCGCCGCCGACACCCCGGTCCTGATGGACACGACCAAAGCCCGCCGCGACCTCGGCTGGGAGCCGCGCTTCGACGCTCAGGAGACGCTGGAGCAGACGGTGGTCGGCGCGCGCGAGAAGGGCCTGCTGGACTAGGAACTATCCTTCTGGTCTCTCTCTCGCTTGGGCGGGAGTATCCCGCGCACCTGCTCTCGCTCCTCAAACTCGAGCGAAGGTTCGACCTCGAGCTCCATAACTCGGTGGACCGGTCGTCTTAGTTCAGCACGGGTCAGCTGCATCGCTCGACCGAACCACTCGCGGGCCTTGAGAGGTTCGTCCATTTGGATGGCGAGCGACCCGAGCTCGAACATGGCATCCCCGGAGCCAGCACTTGCGGCTTCGCGGAACCAAGCTTCAGCCGCCTGCAGCTCCCCGCGCTCACGAGCCATCAAACCTCGTTGATATCCCTCCGGAAGAGCTGGTTCTCGTTGACGGGTCGCGAATCTGCTGGCAAGGGGGGTTCTGGCATCGGCGAAGAAGGCTTCGGCGGAGCGGGCTAATTTGCGCGTAGAGCCCACCGCTTGCAGCACGATGCGAGGCGGCACTGCCTCACGCTGGTCCTCGGGATTGGCGAAGTAAAGATCAGAGATGACCATCCCGGCCATCCGCCCTGAGGCAAGGATCCCCTGAAAGGCTACGTGGCCCTGATCTTCCACTTCCAGGTCCTTTGCCTCTCCGGCTTCGACGCCAGAGGCCCAATCAGCCCAGGTCACGCTTAGGGCGTCCAACCAGACGACTCGATCCGCGTCTGCTGCTCTGGCTCGTTCTCGAAATACGAGTGCCTCCTCCGTCCGCAATCGGAACGAGGTCTCGTCGCCTGCAAGTTCGGCCCCCTGCGCTCGCTCGTCCGCGCGAACTGCTGCCTCTAGATAAGCGGTCACTCGCAGGGTGGAGATAACGGCTGCATCGGTCGCGATTGCGAGGTCACTGTCTCCAAATTGACCAGTCAGGTAGCGGCGGGAACGCGCACGGGTTTCGGTGGTGTAGTCCTGCCTAGGGGGATCGTCAAGAACCCGTGCTATGCCGTTCTCCTGTCTTTTCAAGCTGATGACAAACACACTCGCAAGGGCAGGAGGGAGCGTTGCTAGGAGAGGGTTGATCACTGCGGCCATGGCTGAGGTCGCGGCGATGACTCCTAGCCAGTCGGCTTGGCAGTTCTGGATTTCCATGCGCTCTTGGAGGAGTGCAGGCTTTTCGCGAGGGTCCGTGAACGGCATGGCGGACGGACCCTACGTAGCGCTCCTGACGGCTCTACGCTGCTAGGCGACGATCGTCAGCGCGCTCGGGGCGGCGCGCAGCTCGATCCGCTCGCGCTCGCCGATGTAGTCGCCGTCGACCTGCAGCGGGAACGGGCGCAGGGTCCCGTCCTTGGCGGTGGAGGCGGTCTCGACCACCGCGTGGAGGACGTCGTCGAAGTGGGCGACCTGCTTGTGGCGGGCCGCCGGCTTGGTCTCGCTGAAGAGGCTGCTGATCAGCGTCGGCATGTCGCGCTGCGCCGCCCGTTTCAACACCGCCATCGAGAGCGTGCCGTCGTCGAGCCCGATCCCCTCGCAGACGCGGATCGGCCGGCTGGCGAAGTAGGTGAAGGGGTCGGAGTTCTGGACGATCGTGGTCACGCCCTCGACCGGCTCGTGCCCGTCGACCGTCGTCCGCACCCGGATCGGGTTGACCAGGTACTTGCGGTAGAAGCCCGAGACCCCGGCCCAGCTGTAGTAGTAGGGCCCGGCGGTCGCCTTCAGCTTCGGGTTGGCGTCGACCCGCCGTACCACGGTCGCGTCGATCCCGACCCCGCAGGAGAAGACGAAGTAGCGGTCGTCGACCATCCCGAGGTCGATCTTGCGCGGCTGCCAGTCGTCCGCGAGCGAGAGCAGGTGCTCCGTCGCGTCGACCACGTCGTTCGGGATCCCCAGCGTCCGGCCGACAACGTTCGTCGAGCCCCCCGGCAGGATCGCCACCGGCAGGTCGGTCCCCGCCAGCCCGTTCGCGACCTCGTTCAGCGTCCCGTCGCCGCCGAAGGCCACGACCACGTCATAGCCCCCGTCCTGAGCCTCCCGCCCGATCTCCGTCGCATGGTTCTGCGCCTGCGTCGAGACCGCTTCCACGTCGAACCGCCCCTGCAGCGCGTAGACCACCAGGTTTTTCAGCCGATCCGAAACCGTCGTCGCATACGGATTGACGATCAGCAGCATCCGCTTCTTGGCGGGTTTGCGGCGGCGGAGGGAACGGAGCTGGGCGGACACAGGAGGCTGCACCCTATTCAGTGGGTGCAGGCCACGCCAGCGCGCCAAATTGTCCTCAGCGGGTCCTAGTCTCGAGTGATGGAGCAGATTTTCACGGCGGCGGTCACGGGTCTTGCGGTCTTGGCGGGGTCTGCTCTTACTGCTCGGATTACCAGTCGGGTTTCGAAGGCCGAGCGGGAGGAGAGGGCCAAAAGCGAGCTACTGGCGGCGCTTGTCGCTTACGGCGCGGCAATCGATCGACTCGACCTGAAGATCAGTCAGCTTCCCCCTCAACCAGGAAGAGTGAGTCGATCTTCATCCGCTCTCATGACCCGGTTGCCCACCCTCGATTGGCTCATGGGGAGATTGTCAACGGCCACGCTGGGTCGGAGCACGATGAAGGCAGTCGATGAATTGATTTACGCCAGCAATCGCTTGCTCCTCATAGCGCCCGAGTCTCTGTTTCCACCGGTCGAGTCGATTAGCAATCTGCTCGCGGGTCTTGAGGAGCGGGATGAGCGATGGAAGGCCGATTGGCAAGCGGCGCGCGAAGATTTGGCGGCGACTTCTCGCCGAGCCCTTCATCCTGAGTATGTGTGATTCCCATTGATGCATAGGCGCGAGATGGGCGCGATCGTTCTGGGTGGAGCGGTGGGGACTCTGGTGCGGGCGGGGGTGGTCGAGGCGCTCGGGCACGGGGCGCCGGAATGGCCTTGGGCGACGTTCCTGGTGAACGTGGCGGGGGCGTTCCTGCTCGGGTGGTTCGTGATCGGTTTGCCGGAGAGGAGCTATCGGCGGCCGCTGTTGATGGCGGGGTTCTGCGGCGCGCTGACGACGTTCTCGACGCTGCAGATCGAGCTGTTGGAGATGCTGGACGAGGGGCGGGTCGGGCTTGCGGGGCTCTACGGGCTGGGGAGCGTTGTTGCCGGCTACCTCGGCGTCGTCGGCGCGATGGCGACGGCGCGGCGGTGGAGGCTTCGGTGAGCGCTCTCGTCTGGTGCGGGATCGCGGTCCTTGGTGGGCTGGGCGCGGTGGCTCGGGTGTTGGTGGCGACTGCCGTCAGCGCGCGCCTGCCGCGCGCCTTTCCGCTCGGGACGTTTGTGGTCAACGTCAGCGGCGCCTTCCTCCTTGGCGTGCTGGCGGGGGTAGAGACGAGCGGCGACGCTTACCGGCTCGCGGGCCTTGCCGTGCTCGGCTCCTACACCACCTTCTCTACCTGGATGCTGGAGGCGCGGCTGCTTCAGGAGTACGGCAGGGGGCGGGTAGCGCTGGCGTACGTGGGGCTGAGCCTCGGGGTCGGCCTCGGCACCGTCGCCCTCGGCCGCTTGGTCGGCTCGCTGCTCTAGGCGTGTCGCCTTTGTACGGCTATCCCTTACAAAAGCGACACTAGGTCGCTTCGTAGCGGATCACGGCGCCGTCGTCGGCTTCGCGCACCCGACCCTCGTTGACGAGGAGGTCGGCGTGGCCGATCACCTCGGAGAGGGTGAGGTAGGCCTGGGTGACGGCGACGTTGCCCCAGAGGGCCTGGGCCAGCTCGTAGCCGCTGCGGGGCTGCTCGGCGATCAGGCGGTAGATCTTCTCTTTGCGGCGGTCGTGGCCGGCGAAACGGGAGTCGATCAGGGAGACGTGGTCGGTGATCGGCTCGCCGTGGCCGGGGAGGACGATCTCGGCCGGCATCTCTCGGGTCTTCTTCAACGACTCGATGTAGGTGACGAGCGCCTGCGGGCGCTGCGAGGAGCCGTCGAGCGGGCGGGCCAGCAGCGGGTTCGAGGAGATGTTGGGCAGCAGGTGGTCGGCGGCGATCAGGAGCTGCCGCCCCGCGTCCCAGAAGACCGTGTCGGAGGGGCTGTGGCCGGGCCGGTGCAGGACTTCCAGGCGCCGGTCGCCGAGCTCCAGCGTGCCGCCGTCCTCCAGCGGCCGGGTCACGGTCACGTGCGAACCCCAGCCGCGGAAGCTGCGGGAGACGCTGCGCAGCGCCACGGTCACGTCCTCGGGAATCCCGTTGCGCAGCATCACCTCGACCGCGAACGCGTCCTCGCGCTCGGCGTCCTCGGCGAACGCGGCCAGCCGCTCGGCCGCCGCGCCCAGCGCCGCCACCTCGGCACCCGAGTGTTCGACCAGGATCTCGACCAGGCCGAGGTGGTCGATGTGCTGGTGGGTGACGACGATCAGCTCGAGGTCCCGCGTCGAGTAGCCGCGCTCGGCCAGTCGCGCGGTCAGCTCGTCGAGCGCCTTGCCGGAGTTCGGCCCGGTGTCGACGAGCGTCAGCGGCTCGTCCTCGATCAGGTAGCAGTTGACCCGCCCGACCGCGAACGGGGTCGGGATCGCGAAGCGGTGGATGCCGGCGAGCGCGGCCTGCTCGAGCGCCTGCTCCGGCGTCGCCGTCACGCCCGGATCAGGCCCAGCACCTCGTCGCGGCGCCGTTCCATGTCCTCGCGGGAGACCAGCGACTCGAGGTTGAGCCGCAGCAGCGGCTCGGTGTTGGAGGGGCGGACGTTGAAGTGCCAGTCGGGGTAGTCGATCGAGATCCCGTCGAGGCGGGTGAGCTCGCCGTCGGAGTAGCGCTCGGCGATCTCCTCCATCTTCGCCCCCGCGTCGGCGACCTCGGAGTTGATCTCGCCGGAGATGAAGTAGCGGGAGCGGAACTCGTCCATCAGCTCGCCCAGGTTGCGGCCGTCGAGCGAGAGCAGCTCCAGCACCAGTAGCGCCGGGATCGAGCCCGAGTCGGCGTTCCAGAAGTCGCGGAAGTAGTAGTGGCCGGAGACCTCGCCGCCGAAGGCCGCGCCCTCCTCGCGCATCCGCGCCTTGAAGAAGGCGTGTCCGACGCGGGAGAGGTCGGAGCGGCCGCCCTCGGCGGCGACAAGGTCCGGCACCGCGCGGCTCGAGCGCGGGTCGTAGAGGATCGTCGCGCCGGGGTTCTTCTGCAGGATCGAGCGCGCCAGCAGGGCGCAGATGAAGTCGCCGTCGCAGAAGCTGCCGCTGCCGTCGATGAAGAAGCAGCGGTCGGCGTCGCCGTCCCAGGCGATCCCGAGGTCGGCGCCGCTCTCCTGGACCCGGTCGATGATCATCCGCCGGTTCTCCTCCAGCAGCGGGTTCGGCTCGTGGTCGGGGAACTCGCCGTCGGGCTCGAAGTACATCTCCTCCAGCTCCAGCGGCAGCTTCTCCAGGATCGGGCCGACCATCGGCCCGGCCATCCCGTTGCCGCCGTCGACCACGACCTTCATCCGCTTCACGTTGGCGGGGTCGATGAAGGAAAGCGCGTGGGCGCGGTACTCGTCCCAGATCTCGACCTCCTCGGTCGAGCCGCCGCCGGGCGCCTCGCCCAGCCCGCCTTCGATCTCGGCCTTGACGTCGCCGATCCCGGCGTCGCCGGAGAGCGGCAGTGCCCCCTCGCGCACCAGCTTCACCCCGGTGTAGGCCTTGGGGTTGTGGGAGGCGGTGACCATCGCGCCGCCGTCGAGCTCGCGCGAGCCGACCAGGTGGTAAAGCATCTCGGTCGCGACCATGCCCGCGTCGACCACGGTCGCGCCCTCGGCCGTCAGCCCCTCGCGCATCGCGCCCGCCATCGCCGGCGCCGTCAGCCGCATGTCGCGCCCGAGGCCGACCCGCAGCTCGCCCGGGCTCTTGCCCCGCAGCCGTCCCAGCACCCGCGCGAAGGCGCGGCCGATCGCCAGCGCCGTCGTCTTGTCCATCTCCGACCCGTGCAGGCCGCGGATGTCGTAGGCCTTGAAAATTCCGGGCGGGGCGAGGGGGGACTGGTCGTTCAAAACGCTCCTTTCAGAGCCTCATAGCTCTGCTCGATCGACTGCGGCATCACTTTCGTGTCGGCGATCACCGGCATGAAGTTGTTGTCGCCGGCCCAGCGCGGGACGACGTGCAGGTGGATGTGGTGCTCGACCCCGGCGCCCGCGACGCGGCCCTGGTTGAAGCCGACGTTGTAGCCGTGCGGCTGGTAGACCGACTCGAGCCGGTCCATCGCCCGCTGCGCCAGCGCCATCATCTCCGCCAGCGTCTCGGCCGGGATCTCCTGCAGCCGCCCGATGTGCTCATAAGGAGCCACCATCAGGTGCCCGTTCGTGTACGGGAAGAGGTTGAGGATCACGAAGCAGCGCTCGCCGCGGTGGACGATCAGGTTCGCCTCGTCATCCTCCGCCACCGGCTTGGCGCAGAAGATGCACTCCTCCTCGATGTCCTTGGACGCGTCCTTCACGTAAGCGAGGCGCCAGGGCGCCCAGATGCGGAAATTTGCCACGGGCCGCGCATCCTATGGAAGCCGGCCGCGGCTCAGAGCCACTTGCGGCGACGGAAGTAGGCGACCATGCTGATCAGGATGACCGCCATCAGCCCGAGCACGGTGAAGAAGCCCGCCGCGTGGTGTTCGCTCGGCACCCAGGTGTTCATCCCCATCACGCTGGCGATCAGGGTCAGCGGCAGGATGATCACGCTGATCGCGGTCAGCACGCGGAGGATGTCGTTGAGGCGGTGGGAGATCAGCGACTCGTTGGTCTCCTCCAGCGCTTTGGCGACCTCTTTGTAGTTCTCCAGCATGTCCCAGATCCGCTCGTGGGCGTCGACGATGTCGTCGAAGTAGATCTCCAGGTCGAGGTCGGAGGCGAGGTAGCGCTGCTTGACTTTCTCGAGGTCGCGCAGGACCGGCCGCTGGGGACGGATCACCTTGCGGAAGTTGATGATCTCCTGCTTGACGTTGGAGATGTCGCGCACGACCTCCTCGGCCCGGCCGTCGAAGATGTCGTCCTCGAGCGCGTCGAGCTTGTTGGCGATCTTGCGCAGCATCGGGAAGCAGTAGTCGAAGCTGTCGTCGACGAGCCGGTAGAGCAGGTAGCCGGAGCCGCGGGAGAAGAGCTGTTCGCGCAGCTCCTCTTTGGCGCGGCAGCGCTCGAACAGGTACTCGACCGGCTGCAGCGGCAGGTTCGGGATCGTCACCACGTAGTCGGGGCCGACGAAGAGGTCGAGCTCGCCGGCGCCGAGGCGGCCCGCCTGGGGGTCGAAGACCGGCAGGTGAAGGACGATGAAGAGGTAGTCGTCGTAGACGTCGATCTTCGGCCGCTGGTTGCGCGAGAGCACGTCCTCGAGGTCGAGCGCGTGGAAGTCGAAGTGCTCCTCGAGCCAGGTCCGCTCCAGCGAACCGGGCCACTCGATGTTGACCCAGCGCAGGCCGGAGGAGTCGATCTGCTCGACGTTGGGCTTCTGCGGCTCAGGCGCTGCGGGCTGAGAGACGAGCTCGCCGCGCCGGCCAGGCCGCCGCCGCAGCCGTGGTTTCGGAAGGTTCGGCATCGGCCAGCCCCATCGTCTCTTGGTGCAGCGAGGTCATCGTGCGCCTAGGTTAGCCGCCCCGCGCGCGGTGGAAGGGGGTGGGGGTGCCTGGTAATGTTCTTCCCACATAGCCACATCTAGAGGAGTGGAGGGATCTGGCCCGACGAAGCTCCGGCAACCACCTCGAACCGCAAGGTCGAGGGGAGGTGCCAACTCCAGCAGGTCATCAGAGAAGGCCTGGAAGATGTGGGGGATGTCCGATCGGACCTCTGCCCCACAAATGGCGGAGGTTTTTTCGTTAGGAGCGGAAATGAGGATCGGATGTCAGTAGAGAACCTGAAGTGCAAGGAGTGCGGCGCTACCTACGAGTTGGACGCCAGCTACTTCTGCGAGAACTGCTTCGGCCCGCTGGAGGTCGTCTACGACCTGGGGAAGCTCGACCCGGCCGAGGTGAAAAGGCGGATCCAGGCCGGCAGCCAGGGGATCTGGCGCTACAGCGACTTCCTCCCGTTCCGGGAGCGGGCGAGCGACCCGCTGGAGCCGGGGCTGACGCCGCTGCTGCGCGCCGACCGGCTGGCCGAGCGCCTCGGCGTCGACGCGGAGATCTGGATCAAGAACGACGCCTCCAACCCGACCCACTCGTTCAAGGACCGGGTCGTCGCCGTCGCCGTCGCCAAAGCCAAGGAGCTGGGGTTCGACACCGTCGCCTGCGCCTCCACCGGCAACCTCGCCAACGCGGTGGCCGCCCACGCGGCCGCGGCCGGTCTCGACTCCTACGTCTTCGTCCCCGCCAACCTGGAGGAGCAGAAGCTGCTCGCCACCGGCGTCTACGGGACCAACCTGGTCGGCGTCCGCGGCAACTACGACGACGTCAACCGGCTCTGCACCCAGCTCGCCGAGACGCGCCCGTGGGCCTTCGTCAACGTCAACCTGCGCCCCTACTACGCCGAGGGCTCGAAGACGCTCGCCTACGAGACCGTCGAGCAGCTCGGCTGGGAGCTGCCGGACCGGGTGGTGAGCCCGATCGCCTCCGGGTCACTCTTCACCAAACTCGGCCGCGGCTTCCAGGAGTGGCTCGACCTCGGGCTCGTCGAAGGCGAGCAGCCGGTCTTCAACGGCGCCCAGGCGCAGGGCTGCAGCCCGGTCGCGACCGCCTTTGCCGAAGGCTGGGAAGTCTGCAAGCCGCAGCGGCCGGAGACGATCGCCAAAAGCCTCGCGATCGGCGACCCCGCAGACGGCCCCTACGCGGTCGAGCACGCCCGCCGCACCGGCGGCGGCGTCGACGCGGTCTCCGACCAGGAGATCCGCGAAGGGATCAAGCTGCTGGCGGAGACGACCGGGATCTTCACCGAGACCGCCGGCGGCGTCACCGTCGGGGTTCTGCGCAAGCTGGCCGAACGGGGCGAGATCTCCGACGGGGAGCGGGTGGTCGTCTACATCACCGGCGAGGGGCTGAAGACCCTCGACGCGACCCGCGATACGTTCCAGATGCACGAGATCGACCCCAGTCTCGACAGCTTCGAGACCGAGTTCCGCCAGGAGGTAGCCGCCTAGATGTCAGTCACCGTGAAGATCCCGACCCAGCTGCGCGCCGCCACCGGCGGCAACGCTGAGCTGGAAGTCGAAGGCTCGACCGTCGGCGAGGTGCTCGACGCCGTCTTCGAGGCCCACGGCGGCCTGCGCGACCGGATCACCCAGGACGGCGACCTACGCCGCTTCGTCAACGTCTACGTCTCCGGCGAGGACATCCGCTTCCAGCAGGGCCTGGAGACCTCGATCAACGACGGCGACGAGGTCACGATCCTTCCCGCCGTAGCCGGCGGCTGATCGTTTCCAGCATCGGGGCCCCTATAGGGGCTAAAACTCTGGAAACGATGAAGCCACCCGTAGTGATTCTCTGCGGCGGTCGCGGGACGCGGCTGCGCGAGCGGACCGAGTCGGTGCCGAAGGCGCTGGTCGAGATCGGCGGCCGGCCGATCCTCTGGCACGTGGTCCAGATCTATGCGGCCCAGGGCTTCGACCGCTTCCTGCTCGCCACCGGCTACATGGGCGAGGCGGTGGCCGAGTTCGCCGCCGCCGAGCGCTGGCCCGAGGGGGTGCGTGTCGAGGCGGTCGACACCGGCCTCGACACGCCGACCGGGGGGCGGGTGGCGGCGCTGGCGGAGCGGCTGGGTGGCGAGCGCTTCTGCGCTACCTACGCCGACGGGGTCGCCGACGTCGACCTGGACGCGCTGGTCGAGTTCCACGGGGGGCACGGCGCCCTTGCCACCGTCACCGTCGTCCGTCCGGACCTGCAGTGGGGGGTGGCGGAGCTCGCCGGCGACGAGGTGACCGGCTTCGTCGAGAAGCCGCGCAGCGAGCACTGGATCAACGGCGGCTTCTTCTGCTTCGAGCCGGACGTCTTCGACTACCTGGCGGCCGACAGCGTCCTCGAGCGCGAGCCGCTCTCGCGCCTCGCCGCCGACGGGCAGCTGCGCGCCTACCGCCACGAGGGCTTCTGGGACTGCATGGACACCTACAAGGACGCGGTCGTCCTCAACGACCTCTGGACCGCGGGCCGGGCGCCGTGGCGGATCTGGGACGCGGCGGCGGTGGAGGTCTCTTGAAGCGCGCGCTCGTCACCGGCGGCCACGGTTTCGTCGCCTCGAATCTGGCGCGGGCGCTGCTGGAACGCGGCGACGCGGTCACGGTCCTCGACCTGGCACCGCCGCCGCGCTCGGGTCTCGCCCTGCAGGGGATCGACGCGGAGGTGGAGCTGGTCCAGGTCGACCTGCGCAACACCCCGGCGGTGGAGGCGACGATCGCCGCCGGCGAGTTCGACGTCGTCTTCCACCTCGCCGCCCAGACCCTGGTCGGCCCGGCGATGGCCGACCCGACGCAGACCTTCGAAATCAACGTGCGCGGGACCTGGGGCCTGCTCGAGGCCTGCCGCCGCGCCGACGTCCCCGCCGTGGTCGTCGCCTCCTCCGACAAGGCCTACGGGCCCAGCGACGAGCTGCCCTACCGGGAGGAGATGCGGCTGCAGCCGGCCTCGCCCTACGAGGCGAGCAAGGCGGCCGCCGACGCGATCGCCCTCAGCTACCGGCCCGCCTACGGCCTGCCGGTGGCGGTGACCCGCTTCGCCAACATCTACGGCGGCGGTGATCCCAACTTCTCGCGCCTGATCCCGGAGGCGATCGCCGCCGTCCTCGACGGCCGCCGCCCGCAGATCCGCTCCGACGGCAGCCCGGAACGGGATTTCCTCTACGTCAGCGACGCCGTCTCCGCCTACCTCGCCGTCGAGCACGCGGTCGGCGCTGGCGGTCCCGGGGCGGGAGAGGCCTTCAACGCCGGTGGCGAGACCCCGCACTCGGTCCGCGAGGTCCTGGAGACGATCGTCGCCGTCTCCGGAACCGACCTCGAGCCCGAATACCTCGGCACCGGCAACCCCGCAGGCGAGATCGACCGCCAGTTCGTCGACTCGACCAAGCTGCGCGAGATGACCGGCTGGCGCCCCGAGGTCGAGCTGCGCGACGGCCTCATCCGCACCCTCGACTGGTATCGGGACCACGCGGAGGTGCGACCCCAGCCGCTGGAGGTGTAGTGCCTGCGCGGCACGTGGTAGGAAGCACACCGTGTCTCAGAAAGAATTTCCAGGATCAGGCGGGGATCAGAGGCGGGGACGAGAAATCGTTGAACGACTTCGTCGAGCTGGGGGTGGCGATAACCAGATGACGACCGAGGAAGTGATGAGGCTGACTCGAGGGGAGGACTGGGGAACCGGGCGCTTGGAAGAGGGCGAGGGAGATCCGGTGGATTTGCGTGTTCTCGAATAGCGCTGTTGTGAGCTAGGCGTCTCGGGTAGCGTCTCACCTGAGTAGGGTGGCCCCATGTGCGGTCGCTTCACCGTCACCACCAAGGACACGAAGAAGGTCGCCGACCGCTTCGAAGTCGAGCTGGAAAAGGCGCTCGAACGGCGGGAGGAGGTGCGCGAGGAGGAGAAAGCGCCGCCGGGCCTCGGTCGCTTCAACGTGGCGCCGACGCAGGAGGTGCTGGTCGTCCGCTCCTCGCCCGATCCCGAGGAGGCGAAGCAGGGGGAGCGCGAGGCGAAGCTGATGCGGTGGGGGCTGGTGCCGGTCTGGGCGAAGGACCTGAAAGTCGGCTACCGGATGATCAACGCGAAAAAAGAGAACCTGATGAAGAGCCGGGCCTACAGCCCGCTGGTCGGCAAGTTCCGTCACCGCTGCCTGATCGTCGCCGACGGCTTCTACGAGTGGATGAAGGCCGAGGACCCGAAGCAGCCGCGCCAGCCCTGGCGCTTCACGGTCGACGGCGGCGAGCCGTTCGCTTTCGCCGGCCTCTGCACGCGCAAGGAGTGGGCCGACCCCACCGACCGTGGCTACGACGACGACGGCTACCTCTACACCTGCACGCTGGTGACGACGACGCCGAACGAGGTGGTGGCGCCGGTGCACAACCGGATGCCGGCGATCCTGTCGGGCCCCGAGGCCGAGGCCGCCTGGCTCGACCCCGAGCTCAGCGCCGAGGACGCGGTGGCGATGTGCGGGCCGCTGGAGGCCACGCGGATGGAGGGGAAGCCGGCCAACCCGGCGCTGAACAAGGTGGGGAAGGGGATGGCGGAGGGCCCGGAGCTCCTGGTCGCCCCGCAGACGACCCTCGACACCTAGCCCTCTTCGTCCTCTTCGGCTTCCGCTTCCGCTTCTTCCTCTTCTTCGGCTTTGCGCTCTTCGGCTTCTTCGTCGATCGGCGGCGAGCGTTTCGCCAGCGCCGCCTCGGTGCTCGCGGTCGCGCTGCCGGCGCTGGTTTCGAGCGTGCAGGCGAACTTCGCCGAGGGGACGTCGGTCGTCCTCCAGATCGTGAAGAAGGGGAGGACCACGTCCTCTTTCGGCTTGCCGGCGATGAAGTATTTGAGCCGCTCGGTCCCGACCTCGTACTCGGGCCATTCGAGCTTGACGCCGCGTTCGGTGGTGAAGCGCGGGGGCCGGTCGGGCACTTCCAGCACCGCCAGTTCGTTGCTCTTCGAGCTGAAGTCCATCAGCACCGTTTCCGGCACTTCCTGGTTGTAGATCCCGTCTTCGGAGGAGCGCGGGTAGGTGGCGCGCAGCCCGCCCGAGCTCTGGGCGACTTCGGTGCCGCGCGGCGCTTTGACCGTGCAGAGGATGCGGCCGCCGCCGATCGGAGAGCCGCCGGAGACCGTCAGCACCGCGCCGGCGCTGTAGAGCGCGTAGCCGCTGACGTTGGTCCCGGTGGCGCGGATGCGGGCCTCGGTCAGCTGCATCTCGCCTTTGCCGCCGGGGACCGGCACGGCTTTGGACTCCACGGGGCGGCTCGCCTGCACCCATTCCAGGTGCGCGGCTTCGCCCTCGCCCGGGCCGGCGGTCGCCAGCGCGGCGACGACGCAGGCGAGGAGGCCGACCGCGATCACGATCAGGGCGCCGCGGGGGGGTCTGGTCTCCCGGGCGGCGCTGCCTTGGGGGGCGTCGTTCACAGCGCGACAGTATTGGAATTCGTCACAGATCCGCCGCGCTGCGATACCTCGACCGGCCTCCTGGGTACGTTCCTCCCGTGGCAGGGAAAGTAACCCGACTGAACATGGCCGAGCCGAGGCCGCGGTCCGTGGAGGTACACGGCCGGCCGATGAACTTCATCGAAGCGGGCTCGGGCCCGGTTCTGCTGCTGATCCACGGCATGGCGGGCACCTGCGCCAACTGGGAAGCGGTGATCGAGCCGCTGGCGATCCACCACACCGTGATCGCCCCCGACTTCCCCGGCCACGGATCCTCGGCCCCCGGGGCGGGCGACTACTCGCTCGGCAGCCTCGCCAGCGCCCTGCGCGACCTGATGTTGACCCTCGGCCACGAGCGGGCGACCTTGGTCGGCCACTCGCTCGGCGGCGGCGTCGCGATGCAGTTCACCTACCAGTTCCCGGAGATGGTCGAGCGCCTGGTGCTGGTCTCCAGCGGCGGCCTCGGCCCCGACGTCAGCCCGATCCTGCGCGCGGCGGCGCTGCCGGGGGCGGAGCTGTTCATCTCCGCCACGGCGGGAGTGGGGACGCGGGTCGGCTCCGCGATCGGCCGCGGCCTCAACATGATCGGCCTGCGCCCCAACGCCGACCTGACCGAAATCACCCGCGGCTACGCGACGCTGACCGACCCCGGCCGTCGCAAGGCCTTCGTCGCCACCCTGCGCTCGGTCGTCGGCATGGAGGGGCAGCGGGTGGCCGCCCTCGACAAGCTCTACCTGGCCGAAACGCTGCCGGTGCTGATCGTCTGGGGCGAAAACGACCCGATCATCCCCGTCGAGCACGCCCGCGAGGCCCACGCCCAACTCCCCAGCAGCCACCTCGAGGTCTTCGAAGACACCGGCCACATCCCCCAGCAGGAGCGTCCCGGTCGCTTCATCGCCGTCCTCGAACGCTTCATCGCCGAAAGCGAGCCGGCCGAGTTCGACCGCGACGAATGGCGATCCCGCTTCAAGGCTGCCGAAAACTGAGCAGCGAGAGACGCGCCCGGCAGGATTCGAACCTGCGACCTCTTCCTCCGGAGGGAAGCGCTCTATCCAGCTGAGCTACGGGCGCTCGACTTGCAGCTTAGCCACCTGTCGCCGGGGCGCGATTGGCGAGTTGACATCGCTATAGCCCCATCAACTCGCCACTCGGCGCTCTGCCTGATTGCGTAGGCTCGCCGGCGATGGATCTGGCGGTGACTTTTCTCGGGACCGGGGGCTCGGTGCCCTCGGCGCGGCGCTCGACGGCGAGCGTGCTGGTGACGCGTGGGGGAGAGCGGTTGCTGTTCGACTGCGGGGAAGGGACGCAGCGTCAGATGCAGCGGTCGCTGGGGCTGGTGCAGGTCGACGAGATCTACATCACCCACTTCCACGCCGACCACGTGCTGGGGATTCCCGGGCTGCTGAAGACCTATGACCTGACCGACCGGCGGGTGCCGCTGAAGGTCTACGGGCCGTCGGGGCTCTCGGAGCTGTTCCAGGTCTTCGGGCCGCTGGTCGGGCGGCTGAAGTTCCCGTTGGACCTGGTCGAGCTGGGACCGGGGGACGCGGTCGAACGCGACGGCTACGAGGTGCGGCCGTTCGAAGCCGCCCACAGCGCCCGCGCCAACGGCTACGCGCTGGTCGAGGCCGAGCGGCCCGGCCGCTTCGATCCCGACGCGGCGGCCGCCGCGGGCGTCCCGGAAGGGCCGGCCTACGCGGCGCTGCAGCGCGGCGAGACCGTCGAGGGGAAGGCCGGTCCGGTGACCCCCGACCGGGTGATGGGCCCGAGCCGCCCCGGCCGCACCGTCGTCATCACCGGCGACACCGCGCCCAGCCCCACCACCGTCTCCGCGGCCGCCGACGCCGACCTGCTCGTCCACGACGCCTCCTTCGCCGAGGAGGAGGTGCAGCGCGCCGCCGAAACCGGCCACTCGACCGTCGGCCAGGCCGCCGCGGTCGCCGCCGAGGCGCACGTGAAGCTGCTCGCCCTGGTCCACATCTCCTCCCGCTACCACGTCGGCAAGGTGATCGAGGAGGCGAAGGAGGTCTTCGAGCCGACGATCGCCCCCCGCGACTTCGACGTCGTCGAACTGCCCTTCCCCGAGCGCGGCGAGCCCCAACTCGTCCCGAACGGTGCCCGCGAAAATCCCAAAGAGCAGGAAAACGAGACCTAGCGACGTCACCCCGCGCTGCTACATTGGGCGCGTCCTTTAACCCGGTCCCGTGAGGCCAGGAAGGTAGCCACTGAAGTGAACGAGAAGGTCGTGCTGGAGCACGACGATCTGAGGCGAACGCTGCGGCGGATCGCCCACGAGATCGCCGAGAAGAACCCGGATTCGGAGCATCTGGCGGTCGTCGGCATCCACACCCGCGGCGCCATCCTCGCCCGTCGCCTCCACGTCTTCCTCGGCGAGCTGACCGGGACCGAGCTGCCGATCGGCGACATCGACATCTCCTTCTACCGCGACGACGTCGGCGCCAAGGCGCCCGCCTCGCAGCCGGTCGTCCACGCCTCCCACATCGACTTCGACCTCAGCGAGCGCACCGTCGTCCTCGTCGACGACGTCCTCTACACCGGCCGCACCGTCCGCGCCGCGATCGAGGCCCTCTTCGACTACGGCCGCCCGCGGCGGGTGCAACTCGCCGTTCTCTGCGACCGCGGCCACCGCGAGCTGCCGATCCGCCCCGACTACGTCGGCAAGAACCTGCCGACGGCGCGCGAGGAGCGGGTCAACGTCCGCCTCGAGGAGGTAGACGGCACAGACGGGGTGACGATCTCCGAGCCCAGCCCGATGGAGGTGAGCCCATGAAGCACCTGCTCTCGATCGAGCAGCTCTCGCGAGCGGAAATCGAGTCGATCCTCGACCGCGCCGAGAGCTTCGCCGAGGTCGGCCGCCGCGACATCAAAAAGGTGCCGACGCTGCGCGGCCGCACCGTCGTCTCGCTCTTCTACGAGTCGAGCACCCGCACCTCCAGCTCCTTCGACCTCGCCGCCAAGCGCCTCTCCGCCGACCTCGTCTCGGTCAAGGCGGCGGGCTCCTCGGTCGAGAAGGGGGAGTCGCTGAAGGATACGGTCGCCACCCTCTCCGCCTACGACCCGGCTGCGATCGTGATCCGCCACCCCTACGCCGGCGCCGCCCAGATGGTCGCCGGCTGGACCGCCGCCGCGGTCGTCAACGCCGGCGACGGCAAGCACGAGCACCCGAGCCAGGCGCTGCTCGACGTCTACACCCTGCGCCGCCGCCTCGGCTCGCTCGACGGCATCCGGATCTGGATCGTCGGCGACGTCCTCCACAGTCGCGTCGCCCGCTCCAACCTGATCGCCTTCGCGCGGATGGGGGCCGAGGTCACCGTCTGCGGGCCGCCGACGCTGATCCCGCGCGGGATCGAGGAGCTCGGCTGCGACGTCTCCTACAGCCTCGACGGGGTCGAGGAAGCCGACGTCGTCTACGCGCTGCGGATGCAGAACGAGCGGATGAGCGAGAGCTTCGTCCCCTCGCTGCGCGAGTACGCCGCCAACTTCCAGATCGATACCCGCCGCCTCAACCCGCGCCAGCTGCTGATGCACCCCGGCCCGGTCAACCGCGGCGTCGAGCTCTCCGGCGAGGCGATCGACTCGCCGCAGTCGCTGATCGCCGAGCAGGTCGCCGCCGGGCTGGTCGTGCGGATGGCGATCCTCTACGAGCTGCTCGCCGGCAACGAGGGCCAGACCCCCGCCGGCGAGGGCGAGGGCAGCCGCCCGACTCCGATAGGAACCCCGGCATGAGCCTGCGCGAAGCACTCGACGTGCGCTCCGGCGAGGACGCCCACCTGGTCCTGCGGCGGACGGCCGTGCTCGACCCGGTCGCCGGGATCGACTCCGTCCACGACGTCGTCATCCGCGACGGGCAGATCGCCGCGCTCGCCTCCCCCGGCGAGGCCGACGGCGACGGCGCCGAGGTGGTCGAGGCCGAGGGCCTGCACGCCTTCCCCGCCTTCTTCGACCCGCACGTCCACCTCCGCACCCCCGGCCAGGAGCACAAGGAGGACGTCGAGACGGGTACCCGCGCCGCCGCCGCCGGCGGCTACTGCGGGGTCCTGGCGATGGCCAACACCCGGCCGCCGGTCTCCACCGCCGCCGATATCTCCGCCCTGCGCGAGCAGGCGCGGGCCGGCGCCTCGGTCCCGGTCGGCTTCCTCGCCACCGCCACCAAAGGCATGGAAGGCAGGGAGCTGACCGAGATGGTCGAGCTGCGCGAAGCCGGCGCGGTCGGCTTCTCCGACGACGGCCTGCCGATCGTCGACGCCGGGGTGATGCGGCGCGCGCTGCAGTACCAGCACCTCTGCGGCGGCAACATCGCCCTCCACGAGGAGGACCCGCGGCTCTCCCGCGACGGCGCCATGCACGAGGGGCCGGTCTCGGCCGCGCTCGGGGTCGCCGGCATCCCCTCGGTCTCGGAGTCGACGATGGTCGCCCGCGACGCCGCCCTGGCCGGCTACGAGCGCGCCCGCATCCACGTCCAGCACCTCTCCGCCGCCGAGTCGGTCGAGATCGTCCGCGCCGCCAAGGCGGCCGGGGTGCGGATCAGCGCCGAGGCCAGCCCGCACCACCTCTGCCTCACCGACGAGGCCGTCCGCAGCCTCGACCCCCACCGGCACAAGATGAACCCGCCGCTGCGCGAAGAGCGCGACCGCGAGGCGCTGATCGACGGCCTCCGCGACGGCACGATCGAGTGCATCGCCACCGACCACGCCCCGCACCAGCCGGAGGAAAAGGACGTGCCGTTCGAGCAGGCGGCGATGGGCGTGACCGGCCTCGAGACCGCCTTCGCCGCGCTCCACACCGAGCTGGTGCTCCCCGGCGTGATCGACCTCGGCCTCCTGGTCGAGCGGATGGGCGGCGGAGCCGAGCCCTTCGACCTGCCGCGGCCGACCCTGGCGCCGGGCTCTGAGGCCAACGTCGCCCTCTGCGACCTCGGCGCCGAGTGGACGGTCGGCGAGGACGGCTACGAGAGCCGCTCGGCCAACTCCTGGTGCGCCGGCCGCACCCTCACCGGCCGCGTCCTGATGACCGTCGCCGCCGGCCAGGTCGCCTTCCGCCTGCGCAGCTTCTCCCTGGGAGTTGCAGCGTGAGCGCTGCAACGACCCCCATGAGGAGTGTCGCCGCGTGAGCGCCTACCTGCTGCTAGAGGACGGCACCCGCCTCGACGGTCTCGCCTGCGGGCACGAGGCCCCGGTCACCGGCGAGGTCGTCTTCAACACCTCGATGACCGGCTACCAGGAGGCGGTCACCGACCCCTCCTACGCGGGTCAGATCATCGTCTTCACCTATCCGTTGATCGGCAACTACGGCGTCTCCGCGACGGCGATGGAGTCCGATCGCGTCCACGCCCGCGGCGTCGTCATGCGCGACGCCAAGAACCGCGAGGACGTCGCCACCGCCGAGGGCGGCTGGCTCGACTGGCTCGCCGACTGCGGCATCCCCGGCGTCAGCGGCGTCGACACCCGGGCGTTGGTCCGCCACCTGCGCGACAAGGGCGCGATGCGCGGCGGCATCTTCCCGGCCGCGACGCCGGAAGCCGAGGCGCGCGAGCGGATCGCCGCCGAGCCCGCGATGGCTGGCGCCGACTTCGCCCGCACCGTCACCCCGGACGAGCCGGTGCGCTTCGAGGGCGACGGCCCGCACGTGGTCGGGATCGACACCGGGGTCAAGCTCAGCATCGTCCGCCAGCTGCGCGAGCACGGCTGCCGGCTGACGCTCTTGCCCTGCACCAGCAGCCCCGAGCAGGTCCTCGCCGAGGACCCCGACATCGTCTTCCTCGCCAACGGCCCCGGCGACCCCGCCGCCCTCGACTACGTCGTCGACACGGTCCGCGGCGTGATCGGCCAGAAGCCGGTCTTCGGGATCTGCCTCGGCCACCAGCTGCTCTGCCGCGCCGTCGGCCTCGAGACCTACAAGCTCCCCTTCGGCCACCGCGGCGCCAACCATCCGGTCAAGGACCTGGAGACGGGGCGGATCGACATCACCTCCCAGAACCACGGCTTCGCGGTCGTCGGGCCGGGGGGAGAGGCGAAGATCGAGACCGACGAGCCGGTCCGCTGGGACACCGACTTCGGCGTCGCCGAGCTCTCGCAGCTGAACCTCTACGACCGCACGGTCGAGGGCCTCGTCCTCCGCGACGTCGCCGGCGCCACCGTCCAGTACCACCCCGAGGCCGGTCCCGGGCCGCACGACGCCCGCCGCCTCTTCCAGCGTTTCCTGGAGATGGCGGCGTGATCTGGCCGCCGCCGGACCGCTCCCTGGAGGGAAGCCGCGTCCGCCTGGAGCCGCTGGTCGAGGAGCACCGCGAGCCGCTGCGCTCGGTCGCCGGCCACCCCGAGGTCTGGCAGTGGACGGACCGCCGGGTGACCGAGACCGAGGAGGGGTTCGACCAGTGGTTCGACGGCCGCCTGCTCGCCTGCAAGATGGGGGAGGAGGGCGGCTACGCCACCTTGGGAGCCGACGGAGAGCCGCTCGGCAGCTCCTCCTACCTGACCCCGCGCCCGATCCACGACGGCGTCGAGATCGGCTGGACCTGGCTCACCCCCTCGGCCTGGCGCAGCGGCGCCAACGTCGAGGCGAAGCTGCTGATGCTCGGCTTCGCCTTCGAAGAGCTCGGCTGCATGCGGGTCGAGCTGAAGACCGACGCCCGCAACGAGCGCTCGCGCGGGGCGATGGAAGCGCTACCGGCGAAGTTCGAGGGCGTCTTCCGCAAGCACATGCTGATGCCGGTGACCGGCGTCCGCGACTCGGCCTACTTCTCGGTCGTCGACGACGAGTGGCCTTCGGTCCGGCAAAACCTGGAACAGCGCCTGGCAGGGGCGCGGGAGGTTGAGAGTGCCTAAACGCGAGGACATCCAGAAGATCCTCCTGATCGGCTCCGGGCCGATCGTGATCGGCCAGGCGGCCGAGTTCGACTACTCCGGCGTGCAGGCCTGCAAGGTCCTGCTCGAGGAGGGCTACGAAGTCGTCCTCGTCAACTCGAACCCGGCGACGATCATGACCGACCCCGAGTTCGCCACCGCCACCTACATCGAGCCGCTGCTGCCGGGGCCGGTGACGAAGATCATCGAAAAGGAGCGCCCCGACGCGCTGCTGCCGACCCTCGGCGGCCAGACCGCGCTCAACATCGCGATGACGCTGTTCGAAGACGGCACCCTGGACCGCCTCGGGGTCGAGCTGATCGGCGCCAAAGCCGACGCGATCAAGCGCGCCGAGGACCGCGAGGAGTTCCGCCAGACGATGCAGGAGCACGGCCTGCGGATCCCGTGGTCGATGACGGTCGGCTCGGTCGGCGAGGTCGAGGAGGCGCTCACCGACGGCCGCATCACGCTGCCGGCGATCGTCCGGCCCGCCTTCACGATGGGCGGCCAGGGCGGCGGCATCGGCAACAGCGAGACCGAGCTGCGCCAGGTCGTCTCCGAGGGCCTCGCCGCCAGCCCGATCAACCAGGTCCTGGTCGAGGAGTCGGTGATCGGCTGGGGCGAGTTCGAGCTCGAGGTGATGCGCGACCGCAACGACAACGTCGTGATCATCTGCTCGATCGAGAACGTCGACCCGATGGGCGTCCACACCGGCGACTCGGTCACGGTCGCCCCGGCCCAGACCCTCACCGACCCGCTCTACCAGGACCTGCGCGACCAGGCGATCAAGGTGATCCGGGCGATCGGCGTCGAGACCGGCGGCTCCAACGTCCAGTTCGCGGTCAACCCCGAGGACGGGGAGATCGTCGTCATCGAGATGAACCCGCGCGTCTCCCGCTCCTCGGCGCTGGCCTCGAAGGCGACGGGCTTCCCGATCGCGAAGATGGCGGCGAAGCTGGCGGTCGGCTACGCGCTGGAGGAGATCCCCAACGACATCACCCGCGCCACGCCCGCCTCATTCGAGCCGACGATCGACTACGTCGTCACCAAGATCCCGCGCTTCGCCTTCGAGAAGTTCCCCGGCTCCGAGGGCCGCCTCTCCACCTACATGCAGAGCGTCGGGGAGGCGATGGCGATCGGCCGCACCTTCCGCGAGTCCTTCGCCAAGGCGATGCGTTCGCGCGAGCTCGACTCGGCGCCGGAGATCCCGGAGGCAGACGAGGACCTGCTGGCGGCGATCGCGATCCCCAGCGCCGAGCGCTTCGACCTCGTCCTCGCCGCCTTCGAGCGCGGCCTCGACGTCGAGGCTGTCCACGAGGCCTGCATGGTCGACCGCTGGTTCCTGCGCGAGCTGCAGGCGCTCGCCGTCGAAGGCGACGGCACCGACGGCCTCGCCCGCACCTACAAGGCGGTCGACACCTGCGCCGCCGAGTTCGAGGCGGCGACGCCCTACTACTACTCCGGCCACGAGCGCCCGCGCCACGACGGCACCCCGCCCGCGAACGAGATCCGCCGCGGCGACAACGACTCGGTCGTCATCCTCGGCGCCGGCCCGAACCGGATCGGCCAGGGGATCGAGTTCGACTACTGCTGCGTGCATGCGGCGATGACCGCCCGCGAGCTCGGCCGCGACGCGGTGATGGTCAACTGCAACCCGGAGACGGTCTCGACCGACTACGACACCTCCAACCGGCTCTACTTCGAGCCGCTGACCGCCGAGGACGTGCTCGCGGTCTGCGAGCAGGAGCGACCGGAGGGCGTGATCGTCCAGTTCGGCGGCCAGACGCCGCTGAAGCTGGCGCGCAAGCTGGAAGAAGCCGGGGTGCCGCTGCTCGGCACGCCGGTCGACGCGATCGACCTCGCCGAGGACCGCGGCCGCTTCGGCGAGCTGCTCGACCGCCTCGGGGTCGAGGCGCCGCCCTACGGCACCGCCTACTCGGCCGAGGAAGCCACCGCGGTGGCCGAACGGGTCGGCTTCCCGCTGCTGGTCCGCCCCTCCTACGTGCTCGGCGGCCGGGCGATGGAGATCTGCTACTCGACCGACGACCTCCAGGCCTACCTGGAGGCGAACGTCAAGGCCGACCCCGAGCACCCGCTGCTGCTCGACCGCTTCCTCGAGAACGCGATCGAGGTCGACGTCGACGCGCTCGGCGACGGCGAGCAGGTCTACGTCGCCGGGATCATGCAGCACGTCGAGGAGGCCGGCGTCCACTCCGGCGACTCGGCCTGCGTGATCCCGCCGCTCAGCCTCGGCGAGGAGATGTTGGAGAAGATCCGCTCGACCAGCGAGCGGATCGCGCTCGAGCTCGGCGTCATCGGCCTGATCAACATCCAGTACGGGGTCGCCGGCGGCCGGCTCTACGTGATCGAGGCCAACCCGCGCGCCTCCCGCACCGTCCCCTTCGTCTCCAAGGCGATCGGGGTGCCGCTGGCGAAGCTCGCCTGCAAGCTGATGCTGGGGGAGAAGCTGGCCGACCAGGAGCTGCCCGAGGGCATGCCCGAGCACGTCAGCGTCAAGGAGGCGGTGCTGCCGTTCGCCCGCTTCGCCGGCGCCGACTCGGTGCTCGGCCCGGAGATGAAGAGCACCGGCGAGGTGATGGGCATCGCCGAGGACTTCCCGACCGCCTTCGGCAAGGCCCAGGCCGCGGCCGGGGTGCGGCTGCCGGAATCGGGCTCGGTCTTCATCACCGTCACCGACACGGACAAGCCCGCCGCCACCCAGCTGGCGACCCGCTTCCACGACCTCGGCTTCGAGGTGATCGCCACCGGCGGCACCGCCCAGGCGATCGAGCGGATGGGGGTGCCGGTGCGGCGGATCAACAAGCTGCAGGAAGGCTCGCCGCACGTCCTCGACCTGATCCGCAAGCGCGAATGCGACCTCGTGATCAACACCCCGACCGGCTCGGGCGCCCGCGCCGACGGCTACGAGATCCGCACCGCCGCGGTCCGCAACGGGCTCCCCTGCGTGACGACGATGACCGGGGCCACCGCCGCCGCCCGCGCGATCGCCGCCGGCAAGCAGGTCGACGCCGAGGTCCGCTCGCTGCAGGAGATCCACGCCGGTCAGGTCAGGGCCGCCGGAGCGCGATGAGCGCGCCGTTCGGCCGGCGCCCCTGCGAGGTCGGGGGGAACAAGGCCTCCGGCGGCTACCGGATCTTCTCCCTGCTCGACCGTGAGGGCCCCGCGCCCGCGCCCGGCCAGTTCTACATGCTCGCGAGCGAGCGCAGTTGGGGGGAGGGGGGAGGCCGGCCGTTCCTGCCGCGGGCGATCTCGGTCGCCGAGGCGGCCCCGGCCAAGGACGGGGTGCGGCTCGACTTCCTCGTCGAGGGCGTCGGCCCGGGCACCGACCGCCTCTGCGAGCTCAAGGCGGGGGAGCAGGTCTGGGTCACCGGCCCGCTCGGCAACTCGTTCTCGACCCCGAAGCAGGTCAACCCCGACGCCGCCGGGGCGATCCTGGTCGGCGGCGGGATCGGGATCGCGCCGATGGCGATCTGGCGCCGCCACCTGGTCGAGCGGGGGATCCCGCTGCGCGTCCTGCTCGGCTTCCGCAACCGCGAGCACTCCGGCGGCCTGAACGAGCTTTTCTGCGCCGGCGGCGCCCTCTGCCCCGACGTCCGCCTCGCCAGCGAGGACGGCCACGCCGGCCACCAGGGCTACGTCACCGACCTGCTGGCGACGATGCTGGTCGGCGACGACGCCGGCTCCGCCGTCGTCTACTCCTGCGGCCCGCCGGCGATGCTGGAGGCGGTCAAAGCTCTGTGCGAGGACAACGGAGTCAGCTACCAGCTCGCCGAGGAGTCGCCCATGGCCTGTGGTTTCGGCGCCTGCTTCGGCTGCGCGGTGCCGAAACCCGGCGGTGGCTACCTGCGCCTTTGTGTAGACGGTCCTGTCACGGGGTCCCTTCCGGCGGGTGGCGACGATTTGGAGGACTCTCCCGGGAGGGAGAGCCCCAAATCGGAGACAGGACCCGCCGGCCAGGGCGTCGAGTTCTGCGGTCTTCACCTGGAGCATCCCGTCGTCAACGCCTCCGGCACCTACGACGCGATCGCTGCCCGTCGCGTCTTCGGCGACGCCCTGCTCGAGGAGTTCCCCTTCTCCGCCTTCGTCTCGAAGACGATCACCCCCGAGCCCCGCGCCGGCAACGCGCCGCAAAGGATCTGGGAGACGCCGGCGGGGATGATCAACTCCATCGGCCTCCCGAACAAGGGCCTGGAGGGGTTCCTCGCCGCGGACCTGCCGCAGCTGGCCGAGCTGCCGGTGCCGCTGATCGTCTCGGTGATGGCGACCGGCCATGCCGAGTTCGCGCGGCTGGTCGAGGCGGTCGGCGGGCGCGAGGAGGTGGCGGCGATCGAGCTCAACGTCTCCTGCCCCAACGTCCACTCCGGCCTGATCGTCGGCGAGCAGCCGGCCGAGACCGCGGCGCTCTTGGAAACGCTGCGGCCCCTCACTGCGAAGCCGCTGATCGTGAAGCTGACCCCCAACGTCGCCGACCCGGCCTCGGTCGCCGTCGCCGCCGAGGAGGGTGGGGCGGACGCCGTCTCGTTGATCAACACCCTGAAGGCAAGCGCGATCGACCCCGCGACCGGCGCCCCGGCCCTGGCCGCGGGTCACGGCGGCCTCTCCGGCCCGGCGGTGCGGCCGATCGCGCTGCAGCAGCTGCGCGCCGTCAGGGCCGCCGTCGAGCTGCCGCTGGTCGGGATGGGAGGTATCTCCGACGGCGCCGACGCGGCCGAGTTCCTGGCCGCCGGAGCGGCGCTCGTAGCCGTCGGAACCGAGAATTTCCGCGACCCGCGGGCAGGCTCGCGGATAGCAAAGGCGCTGGAAACCGGCGTGTCGGGAGCGCCTCCACGCCTGGCAGCGCTCGACCTCGAGTAGAGGTTGAGACGAATTTTGGGGCAATTGGGCCTGGTTGCCTTGCGTGCCCCTTGGCCGCGGCTATACTCGCCGCCCACATGCAGGCCCCCTCAGTCAAATCTTCTCTTGCCGCCCCCGAAAGGTCCCTCGATCAGAGGATGGAGGCGCTCAAGAGGGCGAATGACATCCGCACCGCGCGGGCGAAGCTGAAGAAGGACCTGAAGGCGAACCGGGCCAGCATCCAGACGATCCTGCTCGACCCGCCCGAGTACGTCCTCACCGCGAAGGTCTTCGACATGCTCCTCGCCGTTCCCAAGTACGGCCGGGTGAAGGTCAACCGGATTCTCAACCAGTGCCGGATCTCGCCGTCGAAGACGATCGGCGGCCTCTCCGAGCGTCAGCGCACCGAGCTGATCAGCCAGCTGCGCCGTTAGCGACCGCCGCAGCGGTAAGTATCTGCGGCCGCATGGCCAGCAAAGTCTTCGTCATCACCGGCCCTTCCGGGGTCGGCAAGGGCACGCTGATCAAGGAGCTGCTGCGGGAGGTCCCGAACCTCGAGCTCTCGGTCTCGGCCACCACCCGCTCGCCGCGGGAGGGAGAGGTAAACGGGCGCGACTACCACTTCCTCACCCCGGCGGAGTTCGAGCGGCGGGTCGAGGACAAGGACTTCCTCGAGTTCGCCGCCTACAGCGGCAACCACTACGGCACCCTGCGCAGCGAGGTCGAGCGGCGGCTCGACGCCGGCCACTCGGTCGTGCTCGAGATCGAGGTCCAGGGCGCCCAGCAGGTCCGCGCCGCGAAACCGGACTCGGTCCAGATCTTCATCGCCCCGCCGGATCCGGCGGTGCTGCGGGAGCGGCTCTCCTCCCGCGGGACCGACTCGCCGGAGGCCATCGACGAGCGCCTCAAGGTGGCCGAGCTGGAGCTGGCCGCGCAGGGGGACTTCGACCACTGCGTCGTCAACGACGACCTCGAGCGGGCCGCCGCGGAGCTGGTGCGGATCGTCCGGGGCGAGCTCGAAATGGCGCCGGCGGGCTGATCCTCTAGACTCGCCCGCCAGATGATCAAACCACGCGTAGACAAGCTGCTCGACCACACCGACTCCCATTACGCCGCCGTCGTCGTCGCGGCCAAGCGTGCTCGGCAGATCAACAGCTACTTCCACAACCTCGGAGAGGGCGGCTTCGGCGAGTACCCGCCGCCGATGGTCGAGACCAACGCCGAGAGGAACTACCTCTCGATGGCGCTCGAAGAGGTCGCCGAGGGCAAGCTGAAATACGAGTACCGCACCTAGCGGTCTCCCCACAAAGCGCCCTCCGGGGCGCTTTTATTCAGGGCCATGGCCCGGCTTCTACTAGGCGTCAGCGGCGGCATCGCCGCTTATAAGGCCCTCGAGCTGGCTCGCGCGGCGACGCTCGCGGGCCACGGCGTGCGCGTGCTGATGACCGAGACCGCGACCCGGTTCGTCGGCGCCGCCTCCTTCGAGGGCATCGTCGGCGCCCCGGTCCTGATCTCCGAGTTCGAGCGCGACCCGATGCGCGGCGCCTTCCCCGGCGAGGAGGCGGTCTCCCACGACCCGATCGGCCACCTCGAGCTGGCCGGCCGCTGCGACGCTTACCTCGTCGCGCCCGCTTCGGCCAACACGGTCGCCAAGCTGGCGGCCGGCGCCGCCGACTCGATGCTCACCACCTCCTTCCTCGCCTGCACGGCCCCGCGGCTGGTCGCCCCGGCGATGAACGACCGCATGTACGCGGACGCCGCCACCCGGGCGAACCTGGAGACGCTGCGGGGCCGCGGCGTCGAGGTGATCGAGCCCGAGGAGGGCAAGCTCGCCTCCCGCGGCGAGTTCGGCCGCGGCCGCCTGCCCGACCCCGAGCAGCTGCTGGCGCGGGTCGAGGCGGCGCTGCCGACCGGCAGCCGCCCCTGGGACGGGCTGCGGGTGCTGGTGACCGCGGGGGGGACGCGGGAGCCGATCGACCCGGTCCGCTTCATCGGCAACCGCTCCAGCGGCCGGATGGGCATCGCCCTCGCCGCCGCCGCGGCGAGGCGCGGGGCGGAGGTGACGCTGATCGCCGCCAACGTCTCGCTGCCGGCGCCCGCGGGCGTGCGCCGGATCGACGTCGAGACCGCCGCCCAGCTCGCCGCCGTCGCCGAGGGGGAGTTCCCGGCCGCCCACGTGCTGCTGATGGCCGCCGCCCCGGCCGACTTCCGCGCCGCCGAGCCCGCTGCGGGCAAGCTGCAGCGCCGCGGCTCGCTGGAGCTCTCGCTGGAGCCGACCGAGGACATCCTCGCCTCGCTCACCGCCGGCCGCCGCGAGGGGCAGACGATCGTCGGCTTCGCCGCCGAGCACGGGGGGGACGCGGTCGAGCGCGCCCGCGGCAAGCTGCGGCGCAAGGGCGCCGACCTGATCGTCCTCAACGACGTCTCCGATCCGGAGATCGGCTTCGAGAGCGAGCGCAACGCGGTGACGCTGATCGCCGCGGAGGCCGAGACCGAGGTCCCGATCGACTCCAAGGACGCCGTCGCCGAGGCGATCCTGGGCGAAGTAGACCGCTTGCGGGAAAAACAAAGCCGGCCGGCACGCTAGGCGGGCTATACTGGCTGCAAGCTTTTCTGTCCCCTATGCGTGTCGAGAAGTGGGCCTGGCCCACTTTTTTTACGCCTCCACCCGAAAATCCCAGGCATGAGCGAGCCCACCGAGCAAGAGCTTCAGCAGGAGCTGTCCACCCTGGACGGCGGTATCGACCTGGTCGCCCTCGAGAAACCGAGGAACGACTCCCTGCGTCTCTTCATCGACCACCCCGGCGGCGTCGACCTCGCACTTTGCGAAAGAGTCACGAAGCACCTGAAGCACCTGCTGGTCGATTATTCGCTCGAGGTCTCTTCGCCGGGGCCGAAGTACCGCGATCGCCGCAAAGCCACCCCATCCGATACGAGCAAGGAGTCCCTTCAGTGAGTAAAGAGATCGTCGACGCAGTCAAAGCGCTCGAGCAGGAGAAGGGAATCTCGGCCGACACGTTGATGGACGCCCTCGAGGACGCCCTCCTCTCGGCCTACAAGAAGACCCCCGGCGCCGCCAAATACGCGCGCGTCGACCTCGACCACGAAACCGGCGACTTCCGCGTCTTCGAGCTGATCCTGCCGCCCGAGCTGGAGGAGAAGCTGCTGGCCGAAGCGGCCGAGATGCAGGACGAGCCCGAGGTCGACCCCGAGACCGGCGAACTGAAAGAGCCGGAAGACCCCGAGCTCGACCCGGAGATGATCGCCCCCTACGAGGACCAGATCACGACCCGCGACGTCACCCCCGAAGACTTCGGCCGGATCGCCGCCCAGACCGCCAAGCAGGTGATCCTGCAGCGGATCCGCGAGGCCGAGCGGCAGATGATGTACGACGAGTACCAGGACCGGGTCGGCGAGCTGATCACCGGGATCATCCAGCAGTCCGACAAGCGCTACACGCTGGTCCAGCTGCGCGAGCGGGTCGAGGCGCTGCTGCCGAAATCCGAGCAGGTCTACAACGAGCGCTACGACCACGGGAACCGGATCAAGGCCGTGATCACCGACGTCTCCGACTCGACCAAAGGGCCGGCGATCGTCGTCTCCCGCCGCAGCCCGGAACTGATCAAAAGCCTGTTCGAGCTCGAGGTGCCGGAGATCGCCGACAAGCTGGTCGAGATCGTCGGCGTCGCCCGCGAGCCCGGCTACCGCTCGAAGATCGCCGTCGTCTCCCACGCCGACGGCGTCGACCCGGTCGGCGCCTGCGTCGGCCCCCGCGGCTCCCGCGTGCGGATGGTCGTCTCCGAGCTGCGCGGCGAGAAGATCGACATCATCCCTTACAACGAGGAGCCCGCCCGCTTCGTCGCCAAAGCGCTCTCGCCGGCCCGTGTGCGCGAGGTGATCGTCGACGACGACGAGCGCCAGGCGACCGTGATTGTGCCCGACGACCAGCTCTCGCTGGCGATCGGCCGCGACGGCCAGAACGCCCGCCTCGCCGCCCGCCTCACCGGCTGGCGCGTCGACATCAAGTCCGAGACCGAGTTCGCCTCCGAAGAACACGAGGTCGAGGTCGAGGGCGAGGAACAGTTCGACGGCCGCTGCATGGCGGTGCTCTCGAACGGGCGCCGCTGCCCCAACGCGGCGATCCCCGGCTCGACCTACTGCGGCCTGCCCCAGCACCAGTCGCTCTCGCGCTTCGAGACCAGCCAGACGGCGATCCTCGCCGACCTCTCCGAAGCCGAGGTGGCGATCCTCGCCGACCCCGACGCCGACGAAGGCCAGGTGGAAGAGATCGTCGCCCGCGCGACGGCCAACTTCACCGAGCCGGTCGCGGGGGAAGAAGCCGAGGAGGCGGAGGAGGCTCCGGCCGAGGAGACCGCCGACGAAGTCGCGACCGAGGAGGCGATCGAAGAGGACATCCAGCAGGAGGCCCGCGAAGCCGAGGAAGTCGCCGAGAACTTCGACGACGACCCCGAGGCGAGCGGCGCCGAGCCGAACGCCGGCGAGGCTGCCGCGGGTCCTGTCTCCGATGAGACCTCGCCGCCTAACGGCGACGATCCCTCATCGTCGCCACCCGCGGCAGAGGAAATCCCCGCTGAGCAGGCCGAAGAAGTTCCCGAGGAGGCTGAGCAGGCCTAGTGGCTAAGAAGCGGGTTCACGAGATCGCGAAAGCGCAGGGCGTCAGCTCGAAAGAGCTGCTCGCCGCGCTGAAGGCGGCTGGCGTCGAGGCGAAAGCGGCGGCCTCGACCGTCGAGGAGGCGGATGCGCTGAAAGCCATCTCCGGCGCCAAGGGCAACGGCGGCGCGCAGAAAGCGCCCGCGGCGAAACCGGCCGCTCCGGCCCAGGCGAAAGCCCCGGCCCAGGCCCAGGCGAAGCCGGCCGCCA
>Ga0196960_10000040_pt1 | contig 46662 bp, 40 predicted proteins | sample S3v_5metaG_FD_183187 | JGI IMG/M metagenome (GOLD analysis project Ga0196960, IMG submission 183187) | Soil microbial communities from Anza Borrego desert, Southern California, United States - S3+v_5 | ecosystem: Environmental > Terrestrial > Soil > Desert | place: USA: California | collected...
AGCGCTCACCGGTCGCGAGTTCCTCCTGAGGAGCCTCGCCCACGTATTTCACAACGCCATTGTTGCGTAATTCCTTCGGGGCTGACAACCCGCCCCGGAGCCGGACACGGTGCCCTTCATCACTTAGGCAGACCTAAGTTGACCTGCGGAAACAGACGATCACAGCAGGCCGTCGCAGGTGTCCGCCCTCCGGGCGGGCCGGCCGCCGGACCGGTCCGGGCGCTCCGGAGAGCAGGAGGAACCCGGCGCGCCGGGCGCCTCTGCCGCCAGCCTAGACTTGCCCGCCATGAGCAGTGAGCCCGTCGTACAGGCCAGAGGCCTTGTCAAGCGGTACGGCAACAGAACCGCGGTCGACGGCCTCGATCTGGCGGTCGCGGCAGGCGCCGTGACCGCGGTCCTCGGCCCCAACGGCGCCGGCAAGACCACCACGGTCGAAACCTGCGAGGGCTACCGCCGGCCGGACGGGGGGACCGTACGGGTCCTCGGCCTCGACCCGGTCGCGGACGCCGCCGCGCTCCGCCCCCGCATCGGTGTGATGCTGCAGTCCGGCGGCGTCTACTCCGGCGCCCGCGCCGACGAGATGCTGCGCCACATGGCGAAGCTCCACGCCCATCCGCTGGACGTCGACGCGCTCGTCGAACGCCTCGGACTCGGCGGCTGCGGCCGGACGTCCTACCGCCGGCTCTCCGGCGGCCAGCAGCAGCGCCTCGCGCTGGCCATGGCCGTCGTGGGCCGCCCCGAGCTGGTCTTCCTGGACGAGCCGACCGCGGGGCTCGACCCGCAGGCCCGGCGCTCGACGTGGGACCTGATCCGGGAGCTGCGCGCCGACGGGGTGTCCGTCGTCCTCACCACGCACTTCATGGACGAGGCGGAGGAGCTCGCCGACGACGTCGCCGTCATCGACGCGGGGCGGGTCATCGCGCAGGGCAGCCCGGAGCGGCTGTGCCGGGGCGGTGCGGAGAACACCCTGCGCTTCACCGGCCGTCCCGGTCTGGACCTCGGCTCGCTGCTGAAGGCGCTGCCCGACGGCAGCGAGGCGGCCGAGCTGACCACCGGCACGTACCGCATCACCGGACGGATCGACCCGGAGCTGCTGGCCACCGTCACCTCCTGGTGCGCCCAGCACGGCGTGATGCCGGACGGCATCGCGGTGGAGCGGCACACCCTTGAGGACGTCTTCCTGGAACTGACCGGCAAGGAGCTGCGCGCATGAGCGCCGGTACGTACACCCCGCGCCCCGGCGCCGCCCCGCTCCCCCGCATGATCGCCGCACAGGCCGCGCTGGAGACCCGGATGCTCCTGCGCAACGGCGAGCAGCTGCTGCTGACGGTGGTCATCCCGACGCTGCTGCTCGTGCTGTTCAGCGCGGTCGACATCGTCGACACGGGCACGGGTGAACCGGTCGACTTCCTGGCGCCCGGCATCCTCGCGCTCGCGGTGATGTCCACGGCCTTCACGGGCCAGGCCATCGCGACCGGTTTCGAACGGCGCTACGGGGTGCTCAAACGGCTGGGTGCCTCTCCCCTGCCCCGCTGGGGCCTGATGACGGCGAAGACGCTCTCCGTGCTGGTCACCGAGGTGCTGCAGATCGTGCTGCTGACGGTGATCGCCTTCGCCCTGGGCTGGTCGCCCGAGGGCAACCCGTTCGCCGTGCTGCTGCTCCTGGTGCTGGGCACCATGGCCTTCTCGGGGCTCGGGCTGCTGATGGCGGGGACGCTGAAGGCCGAGGCCACCCTGGCGGCGGCCAACCTGGTCTTCCTGCTGCTGCTGGTCGGCGGCGGGGTCGTCGTGCCGCTGGAGAAGTTCCCGGACGCCGCGCAGTCGGTCCTGGGGCTGCTGCCGATCTCGGCCCTGTCCGGCGGGCTCAGGGACGTCCTCCAGCACGGCGCGGCGATGCCCTGGGGCGACGCCGCGGTCCTGGCGGTCTGGGCGGTGCTGGGGCTGGGCGCGGCGGCACGGTTCTTCCGCTGGGAGTGACCGCCGGGAGCGACGCGGGGCGACGGCTCCGCCGCGCGTGACCGCAGAGCAGCGGCATACCACTGCTGCCCCAGGTGATCCGGTGAGGGGCCACCCCTCGTGAAAACATGCACAAGCCGTTGCCTACGATGGTGCGCGTGGAAACCCCCCTCTCCTACATCGCCAAGCGCTGGACACCGTCGGTGAAGACGGCCAGGCGCGCCGCGCTCTCCGCGGTGCTGATGACCGTCTTCATCATCGTCACCGGTGGCGCGGTACGGCTGACCGGTTCCGGTCTGGGCTGCGACACCTGGCCCAAGTGCACCGACGACAGCCTCTTCGCCACGCCTGAGCAGGGTCTGCACGGCGCCATCGAGTTCGGCAACCGGATGCTCACCTACGTCCTGTCGGCCGCGGTCGGCTGGGCGATCATCGCGGCGCGCTCCCTGAAACCCCGCCGGCGCGGTCTCACCCGCCTGGCGTGGTCGCAGTTCTGGCTGGTGATGGGGAACGCCGTGATCGGCGGGATCACGGTCTGGGCCGGCCTCAACCCGTGGTCGGTGGCCGGGCACTTCCTGCTCGCCAACTGCCTGCTCACGGTGGCCGTGATCACCTGGGTGCGGATCGGCGAGGGTGACGGCGCGCGGCGCCCGCGCGCCCCGCGCCCGGTGCGGCAGCTGTCCTGGGCCGTCGTCGCCACCACGGTCGTCCTGCTCGTGCTCGGCACCACCGTGACCGGGTCCGGCAAGCACGCCGGCGACAGCAGCGACGTACCGCGCATGCCCTGGGACTGGAGCGCCGCCGCCCACGTCCACGCCATCGCCGCCTGGGTCGTCTGCGCCCTGGCCGTCGCGATGTGGTTCGCCCTGCGCGTCGTCGACGCCCCCCTCGACACCCGGGCCCGCGCCCGTGACCTGCTGATCGTGCTGGCGGCGCAGGGCACCATCGGATACGTGCAGTACTTCAGCGACGTACCGGAGATCCTGGTCGGGCTCCACATGTTCGGCTCGGCCCTGCTGTGGATCGCGGTGCTGCGCCTGCTGCTGTCGCTGCGCGAGCGCCCGGTGGCCGACGCCGCTGTTCCCGCGCCGGCCGCCGGGGACCTGCCGGAGCCCGCCGCCGCCCGCTGAGCGCGAGAACGCCCCCCGTACGGCGATGCCCCGTCCGCTTCCGGACGGGGCATCGCCGTAGCCGCAGGCGCTCGTCCCGAGCGCCTCAGGTGTTGTCGTTGGACGGGCCGCCGACCTGGATGCCGGCCATGCGGGACCACTCGTAGGGGCCGGTGCGGACCTTGGCCGCGAATGCGCCGTCGAAGTCCTCGTGGACCGTGATGCCCGCCTTCTGCACGGCGCTCTCGGCGACGGCGTAGGAGGGCGCGACCAGGTCGCCCCAGCCGCCGTCCTCACCCACCAGCACGATGCGGACACCCATCTGGCCGAGGTGGGCGAGCTGCCCCTCGGCACCGCCGTGCGCCTTGGCGAAGGCGCCGATCTGCTTGGCGAGCTTCGTGGCCCTGCGCTCCGCGCGGGCCGTGTGCTTGCTGTCGTCCGTCTGCCGGTTCTGAGGCTCTGCCGTCTCTACCATGGACAGGATGCTACCGACGGGTCAGATCGACTGGCGACGGGCGGGGGACGTGGCATGGGCCACGTCCCCCGCCCGTCGGCGGAGCTCCGGTGCGTGCGGGACTACCTCAGGAAGGGGTCCACCGCGACGGCGACGAACAGGAGCGAGACATAGGTGATGGACCAGTGGAACAGCCGCATCTCCTTGAGCTTGGCGCCGGTGACACCGGCCTTCGCCCGGTTCTGCAGACCGTGCGCCTCCCAGAGCCAGAAGCCTCCGGCCAGGAGGGCGACGGCCGTGTAGAACCAGCCGGTGTAGCCCAGCGGGGTCAGCAGCAGCGACACGCCCACCATCACCCAGCTGTAGACGACGATCTGGCGGGCCACCACCCGGTTGGAGGCGACGACCGGGAGCATCGGCACACCGACCCGGGCGTAGTCGTCCTTGACCTTCATCGAAAGCGGCCAGTAGTGCGGCGGCGTCCAGAAGAAGATGACGGCGAAAAGAATGACCGCGGCCCAGGACATCGAATTGGTCACGGCGGACCAGCCGATGAGCACCGGCATGCAGCCGGCGATTCCGCCCCAGACGATGTTCTGCGAGGTGCGGCGCTTCAGCAGCATCGTGTAGACCACGACGTAGAACAGAAGTGCGCCGAGCGCGAGAGCGGCGGAGAGCCAGTTGACGAGCAGTCCGAACCAGACCGTGGAAATCACCCCGAGGGCGATTCCGAAGACAAGGCACTCCCGAGGGCTCACCATGCCGGTGACCAGCGGACGCTGGGACGTGCGGTCCATCAGCGCGTCGATGTCACGGTCGATATACATGTTGAGCGCATTGGCACCGCCCGCGGAGAGATATCCGCCGATGGTGGTGGTCACTACGAGCCAAAGATCGGGCACGCCCTGAGCGGCGAGGAACATCACCGGAACGGTGGTGATCAGCAGCAGCTCGATGATGCGCGGCTTGGTAAGAGCCACGAATGCCTTGATACGGGCCCCGGACGGGCGATGGCCCCCTGGGCTCGGAGTCAAGGCGACCCCTGCGGGTCGGGACTCGACGGCCGTCACGCACACCCCTGACAGAGAAATCCCAGCAAGCTCCGGGCATGAGGACCCAGTAAAGACTTGCGCGAACCAGACCACTGTAGACGTTGGACATACACCGCTCTTCGCGGGGGTGGGTCGTGTTGGGGTGGCGCAGAAGTGAACGGCGGCGCTCATACGGGAGGCGAACTCCGCAGGTCGCCCGCACTGTGGAAAGGGCCGAAGTAGGGCCTTGTGACGGGGGTAGGCTCGACAATGCCCGGTGCGTGACCAGTCACCGGTTTACGAACAGTGGAGAGGAGCCCTGACTCAGGGTGAGCACCAAGCCGACCACCACAGACCTCCAGTGGACCGAATTGGACCAGCGGGCCGTGGACACCGTCCGCGTCCTCGCTGCGGACGCCGTACAGAAGGTCGGAAACGGCCACCCGGGTACGGCGATGAGCCTCGCTCCTGCCGCGTACACCCTCTTCCAGAAGGTGATGCGCCACGACCCGGCGGACGCGGAGTGGACCGGACGCGACCGGTTCGTGCTGTCCGCGGGCCACTCCAGCCTGACGCTGTACATCCAGCTCTACCTGGCCGGCTACGGCCTGGAGCTGGACGACCTCAAGGCCTTCCGCACCTGGGGCTCCAGGACGCCGGGCCACCCGGAGTACGGCCACACCACCGGTGTCGAGACGACGACCGGCCCGCTGGGCCAGGGTGTCGCCAACGCCGTGGGCATGGCGATGGCCGCCCGCTACGAGCGCGGCCTCTTCGATCCGCAGGCGGCCCCCGGCACCTCCCCGTTCGACCACACCATCTGGGTCGTCGCCGGTGACGGCTGCCTCCAGGAGGGCATCTCGGCCGAGGCGTCCTCGCTGGCCGGCCACCAGAAGCTCGGCAACCTGGTGCTGCTGTGGGACGACAACCACATCTCGATCGAGGGCGACACGGAGACCGCGGTCTCCGAGGACACCCTGAAGCGCTACGAGTCCTACGGCTGGCACGTCCAGCGCGTGGACCAGCTGCCCAGCGGCGACCTGGACCCCGAGGGCCTCTACCGCGCGCTGCAGGCCGCCAAGGCCGAGACGGAGCGCCCGTCGTTCATCGCGGCCCGCTCGATCATCGCCTGGCCCGCCCCGAACGCCCAGAACACCGAGGCCGCGCACGGCTCGGCGCTCGGCGACGACGAGATCGCGGCCACCAAGCGGGTGCTCGGCTTCGACCCGGAGAAGACCTTCGAGGTCTCCGACGAGGTCATCGCGCACACGCGTGAGGCGCTGGACCGCGGCCGCGAGGCCAAGGCCGAGTGGGAGAAGTCCTTCGCCGCGTGGCGCACCGCCGACCCGGAGCGCGCCGCCGTCTTCGACCGCATCGCCGCGGGCGAGCTGCCCGAGGGCTGGGAGGAGAAGCTCCCGGTCTTCGAGGCCGGCCAGGGGGTCGCCACGCGCGCCGCCTCCGGCAAGGTCCTGCAGGCGCTCGGCGGGGTCATCCCCGAGCTGTGGGGCGGATCGGCCGACCTGGCGGGCTCGAACAACACCACGATCGACAAGACGTCGTCGTTCCTCCCGGCAGGCAACCCGCTGCCCGAGGCCGACCCGTACGGCCGGACGATCCACTTCGGCATCCGCGAGCACGCCATGGCCGCGGCCATGAACGGCATCGCGCTGCACGGCAACACCCGCGTCTACGGCGGCACCTTCCTGGTGTTCTCCGACTACATGCGCAACGCCGTCCGCCTCTCCGCGCTGATGCACCTGCCGGTGACGTACGTCTGGACGCACGACTCGGTCGGCCTCGGCGAGGACGGCCCGACGCACCAGCCGGTCGAGCACCTCGCCTCGCTGCGCGCCATCCCGGGCCTGAACGTCGTCCGCCCGGCCGACGCCAACGAGACGGCCATCGCCTGGCGCGAGATCCTCAAGCGCGGCAAGAAGGACTACGGCACGAGCGCCCCGCACGGCCTGGCGCTGTCGCGCCAGGGTCTGCCCACCTACCCGGCCGACGAGAACGCGGCCAAGGGCGGCTACGTGCTCTTCGACGCCGAGGGCGGCGAGCCCCAGGCCGTCCTGATCGCCACCGGCTCCGAGGTCCAGCTGGCCGTCGAGGCCCGCGACGAGCTCCAGGCGGCCGGCGTGCCGACCCGGGTGGTCTCGATGCCGTGTGTCGAGTGGTTCGAGGAGCAGGACCAGGCGTACAAGGACAGCGTGCTTCCGCCGTCCGTGAAGGCCCGGGTCGCCGTCGAAGCCGGCATCGGCCTCACCTGGCACCGCTATGTGGGCGACGCGGGCCGGATCGTCTCGCTGGAGCACTTCGGTGCGTCCGCGGACGCCAAGGTCCTCTTCCGCGAGTTCGGCTTCACCGCCGCGCACGTCGCGGAAGCCGCCCGGGAATCTATCGCCGCCGCTGCGCGCTGACGCGGTCAACAGACAAGTAGGAGATGCATTTCTCATGACAGACGCACTCAAGCGCCTCTCCGACGAGGGCGTGGCGATCTGGCTGGACGACCTGTCGCGCAAGCGGATCACGTCCGGCAACCTGGCCGAGCTGATCGACCAGAGCCACGTCGTGGGTGTCACGACCAACCCGTCGATCTTCCAGAAGGCGATCTCCTCGGGTGACGGTTACGAGCAGCAGCTCACCGACCTCGCCGCCCGCAAGGTCACCGTCGAGGAAGCCATCCGCATGATCACGACGGCGGACGTCCGCGACGCCGCCGACATCCTCCGTCCGGTCTTCGACGCGACGGAGGGCCAGGACGGCCGGGTCTCCATCGAGGTCGACCCGCGGCTGGCCCACAACACCCTGGCCACGGTCGCCGAGGCCAAGCAGCTGGCCTGGCTGGTGGACCGCCCGAACACGCTCATCAAGATCCCGGCGACGAAGGCCGGTCTGCCGGCCATCACCGAGACCATCGGGCGGGGCATCAGCGTCAACGTGACCCTGATCTTCTCGCTGGAGCGCTACCGCGAGGTCATGGACGCCTACCTGGCGGGCCTGGAGAAGGCCAAGGCCGCGGGCCTCGACCTCTCCGAGATCCACTCCGTGGCGTCCTTCTTCGTGTCCCGCGTGGACACCGAGATCGACAAGCGCCTGGACGCGGTCGGCAGCGACGAGGCGAAGGCCGCGAAGGGCAAGTCCGCCCTGGCCAACGCGCGTCTGGCGTACGAGGCGTACGAGGAGGTCTTCGCGGGCGAGCGCTGGGCCGCCCTCGACAGGGCGCACGCGAACAAGCAGCGTCCGCTGTGGGCCTCCACCGGCGTGAAGGACCCGTCCCTCAAGGACACCCTGTACGTCGACGACCTCGTCGCCCCGAACACGGTCAACACCATGCCGGAGGCGACGCTGGAGGCCGTGGCCGACCACGGCGACATCACCGGCAACACCGTCGCCGGCGGCTACGACCAGGCCCGCGCGGACCTCGACACGATCAAGCGGCTCGGAGTCAGCTACGACGAGGTCGTGCAGCTGCTCGAGGACGAGGGCGTCGAGAAGTTCGAGGCCGCCTGGAACGACCTGCTCAAGTCGACCGAGGCCGAGCTCGAGCGCCTCTCTCCTTCGGAGGGCTGACCACCTTGTCTGGTGTTCCCGGAGCCAACCCGCTCCGTGACGCACAGGACCGGCGGCTCCCGCGCATCGCGGGGCCGTCGGGCCTGGTGATCTTTGGCGTCACGGGCGATTTGTCCCGTAAAAAGCTGATGCCCGCCGTCTACGACCTGGCCAACCGCGGCCTGCTGCCACCGGGCTTCTCGCTCATCGGCTTCGCGCGCCGCGACTGGGAGGACGAGGACTTCGCCCAGGTCGTCCACGACGCCGTCAAGGAGCATTCCCGCACCCCGTTCCGCGAAGAGGTCTGGCAGCAGCTCAGCCAGGGCATGCGCTTCGTCCAGGGCAACTTCGACGACGACGTGGCGTTCGAGACCCTGAGGGCCACGATCGAGGAGCTCGACAAGGCACAGGGCACGGGCGGCAACTTCGCCTTCTACCTCTCCGTGCCGCCGAAGTTCTTCCCCAAGGTCGTCCAGCAGCTCAAGAAGCACGGACTGGCCGACCAGAAGGAAGGCAGCTGGCGGCGGGCCGTCATCGAGAAGCCGTTCGGTCACGACCTGGAGAGCGCGCAGGAGCTGAACCAGCTCGTGCACGACGTCTTCCCGCCGAACGAGGTCTTCCGGATCGACCACTACCTCGGCAAGGAGACGGTCCAGAACATCCTGGCGCTGCGCTTCGCCAACACGATGTGGGAGCCGATCTGGAACAGGTCGTACGTCGACCACGTCCAGATCACGATGGCCGAGGACATCGGCATCGGCGGCCGGGCCGGTTACTACGACGGCATCGGCGCCGCCCGTGACGTCATCCAGAACCACCTGCTCCAGCTGCTGGCTCTGACGGCGATGGAGGAGCCCGGCTCCTTCCACCCGAAGGCCCTGGTCGCGGAGAAGCTGAAGGTGCTCACGGCGGTGGAACTGCCCGAGGACCTGGGCAAGCACACGGTGCGCGGGCAGTACACGCACGCGTGGCAGGGCGGTCAGGAGGTGCCCGGCTACCTCGAGGAAGACGGCATCGACCCCAAGTCGAAGACCGACACCTACGCCGCGATCAAGCTGACGATCAACAACCGCCGCTGGGCCGGGGTGCCGTTCTACCTCCGTACCGGCAAGCGCCTCGGCCGCCGGGTCACCGAGATCGCGGTCGTCTTCAAGCGCGCCCCGTATCTGCCCTTCGAGTCCGGTGCGACGGAGGAGCTCGGCGGCAACGCCCTGGTCATCCGGGTGCAGCCGGACGAGGGCGTCACGGTCCGGTTCGGCTCCAAGGTGCCCGGTACGTCCATGGAGGTCCGGGACGTCACGATGGACTTCGCCTACGGCGAGTCCTTCACGGAGTCCAGCCCGGAGGCGTACGAGCGGCTCATCCTCGATGTCCTGCTCGGCGACGCCAACCTCTTCCCGCGCCACCAGGAGGTCGAGCTCTCCTGGAACATCCTCGACCCGATCGAGGCGTACTGGGACAAGCACGGCAAGCCCGCCCGGTACGCGGCCGGCACCTGGGGCCCGGCCGAGGCCGACGACATGCTCGCACGCGACGGACGGAGCTGGCGCCGGCCATGAAGATCGATCTCACGGAAACCACGTCCAGCAAGATCAACCAGGCCCTCATCTCGGCCCGCCGGTCCATCGGCTCCCCGGCCGTGGGCATGGTGCTCACGCTCGTCATCGTCACGGACGAGGAGAACGCCTACGACGCGCTCAAGGCGGCGAACGACTCCTCGCGCGAGCACCCCTCGCGGATCATCGTCGTGATCAAGAGGGTCAGCCGTTCGCCGCGTGCGCGCCGCGACGCCCGTCTCGACGCGGAGATCCGGGTCGGTTCCGACGCGGGTTCGGGCGAGACCGTCGTCCTGCGTCTGCACGGCGAGCTGGCCAACCACGCCCAGTCCGTCGTCCTGCCGCTGCTGCTGCCGGACGCCCCGGTCGTGGTGTGGTGGCCCGAGGACGCTCCGGCGGACCCGGCCAAGGACCCGCTGGGCGCGCTCGCCCAGCGTCGTATCACCGACACCTACTCCGCCGAGCACCCGCTCGACGAGCTGTCGGTGCGCGCGGCGACGTACCGGCCCGGGGACACGGACCTGGCCTGGACGCGCATCACGCCGTGGCGCTCGATGCTGGCGGCGGCGCTCGACCAGCAGCCCGCGCAGGTCGTGTCGGCGACGGTCGAGGGCGAGTCCGACAACCCGAGCTGCGAACTGCTGGCCATGTGGCTCGCGGACCGGCTCGGGGTACCGGTGGAGCGCACCCTCTCCGGTGGTCCCGGTCTGACGGCCGTGCGGCTGGAGACGAAGAACGGTGTGATCGTCCTGGACCGGCCGGACGGCTCGCTGGCGACGCTCTGCATGGCCGGCCAGCCGGACCGCGCGGTCGCGCTGAAGCGGCGGGAGACCGCCGAGCTCCTCGCGGAGGAGCTGCGCCGTCTGGACCCGGACAACATCTACGAGTCCACGGTGAAGTTCGGCGTGGAGCGCCTCGGCGGACCCACGGAGGCGTCCTCCGTCGGTTCGGGGCAGCAGCGGCAGGAACCGGCGGGTTCCGCCGCCCCTGCCGCGAAGAAGGCGGCGGCCAAGAAGGCGGCGTCGAAGTGAGTGTTCCGCAGCTCGTCGTGCACCGCGACAAGGAGCTGATGGCCCAGGCCGCGGCGGCCAGGCTGATCACGAGGATCGTGGACGCCCAGGCCGCCCGCGGTTCTGCCTCGGTGGTCCTCACCGGCGGGCGCAACGGCAACGGCCTGCTGGCGGCGCTCGCCGGCTCGCCCGCCCGGGACGCGGTCGACTGGTCGCGGCTCGACCTGTGGTGGGGCGACGAGCGGTTCCTCCCGGAGGGGGATCCGGAGCGCAATGTCACGCAGGCCCGCGAGGCCCTGCTGGACACGGTGGGGCCGGACCCCTCCAGGGTCCACGCGATGCCCGCGTCCGACGGGCGGTACGGCGGCGACGCCGATTCCGCCGCGGCCGGCTACGCGGCGGAACTCGCCGCCGCGGCGGGCCCGGAGGACCACGGGTCCGTGCCGGCGTTCGACGTTCTGATGCTGGGCGTCGGCCCGGACACGCACGTCGCGTCGCTCTTCCCGGAGCTGCCGGCCGTGCGGGAGACCGAGCGCACCGTCGTCGGTGTGCACGGGGCCCCCAAGCCGCCGCCCACCCGGATCTCGCTCACGCTCCCGGCCATCCGGGCGGCGCGTGAGGTGTGGCTCCTGGCCGCCGGGGAGGACAAGGCGGAGGCCGCTCGGATCGCGCTGTCCGGGGCCGGGGAGATCCAGGCACCGGCGGCGGGCGCCTACGGCCGCAGCCGCACCTTGTGGCTGCTGGACGCCGCGGCGGCCTCGAAGCTGCCGCCCGCGCTGTATCCGCACGCGTCCGCGTAGCAGAAGCGCCGCAGAGGCCCCGGCCCACTCCCGCGAGGAGTGGGCCGGGGCCTCTCGCCGTGACGTCGTGGAGGCCGCGGCCCGGCTGGTGGCCGGCCGGCCTACGCCTGGCCGCAGTCGGGCTGCCGCGCTGTCGCGGGGTCGAGCGCGTTGCTCACCAGGCGCAGGACGACGGGGTCGTAGGCACTGCCCATGTGCCCCGTCCTGTTCTGCGGGCACACGTCCTGGACGGTGATGTTGGTGACCCGGTCGGCGGGGCGGGTGGGGCGGAGGTACTGGCGCTCGTAGGGGGTGACCATCTTGTCCCACCGGGTGACCAGCGTGGTGTACCGCACGCCCGGCAGGGTGTCACCGCCTGCGTCGAGCCGCCGGTTCACGGCCGAACCGATCGTCTGGTCGGCCAGTGCCTGCCCGCCGATCTCGGCGGCCGGGGCGAGGATGTGCAGCCGCTGGGCGAGAGTGGCCAGCCCGGAGACGGTGCTGCCGTGGTTCGCCGGGGCGATGCCGATCAGGTGGTGCACCTTGTTGCGGCCGGGATCGCCCGGGTCGGCGCCGCCCGCGAACTTCAGGTAGTAGCGCGGCAGGATCCCGCCGCCCTGGGAGTGGCCCACCACGTCGACCTGGCGGGCTCCCGTCCGGTCCAGGACCCGGTCGACGAAGCGGGCCACCTCCTCGGCGGAGACGGGGATCGCCGCCCTGCCCTTGAGGACGTCGCCCCGCGGCGCACCGAAATTGCCGGCGAAGACGCAGTAGCCCTCGGCCGCGAGGCGGGGTGAGAGGTCGCTCCAGTTGCTGGAGGCGTTCTCGTACGTGCCGTGCACGAGGACGACCGGCCGGGGATGGCGGGCGCCCGGTTCGCAGTCCCAGTCGTCGGCCCCGGGGGGCGGGGCGTCGGGATGGTCGATGGAGGCGAGGAAGGCACGCTTCCAGCGCGGGTTCCCGGCGTCCGGGTCCCCCGCGGAAGAAGTCGCGCTCAGGGGGTGGCCGCCGTCCGGCGCGGACGTGGCGGCGAGAGGGAGCAGGAGGCCGAGGGCGGTGAGTACGGCCAGTCGCTGGAACACGCGCCGGATCCGGGGCCTTCGGCCTGTGGGGCCGGCCGGCCCGGCGGGGGCGGCGGGATCGGTGGGGCGGGGAGTCGGGACCTGCATGGAGTACCTCCCGGACGGTTTCTCACGGTGGGACGAGGACGCGGGCTGAGGCGGTGTCATCCGTTGGGGTGGTGCGAGGACGGCGTTCCGGAGGGGCCCTCGCGTGGTGGGCGGTGGCCGGGCGGGCCGCCGTCCGCCCGCACGCCTCACGCCGCCTGCCCGGTGAGCCGTACGCCGGCTGCCGTACGGGCCTGGGCGCTTCCGGGTGACGCCGCATCATCAGCCGTTCACGGAGAGTGAGACAGCCGGTACGGTGGCAGGCGTCGTGTGCGGGCCCGTCCGCCCGCTCCGTCACCTGACGCAGCACGTCACCTCGTGTCCGGCCGCAAGGAGATGGCATGCCCTCGAAATCGGTTGTCCTCGGTGCTGGTGGTTTCATCGGCCGCTCCCTGGTGGTGGAACTCCTGCGCCGCGGCCAGGAGGTCGCCGCCGCCGTGCACAGCCACGGCGACCGGCTGACGCGGTGGCTCGCGGAACAGCAGGTGGACACCGGCCGGCTCACTGTCGTCCACGCCGACATCACCCGGCCCGGACTCGGCCTGCCGGAGCAGGACCTGGACGATGTGCGTGACATGTACAACACAGCGGCGCGGTTCGCCTTCGGTATGGATCCGGCCGAGGCCAGAGCGGTCAACGTGGACGGCGCCGCACAGGTGATCGAGTGGGCCGCGACGCGGCCGCACCTGCGCCGGGTGGTGCACATCAGCGGATACCGCATGGCCGCTGCCGACGCGGGCTCGCCCGACTACCGGCGCGACGGTGCCTACGAGGCGTCCAAGCGGGAGGGTGACGCGACGGCGCGGACCCGGGCACGGGAACTGGGGGTCCCGCTGACCGTCGTCAATCCCAGTACGGTGATCGGCCAGGGGCAGTACGTCGGTCTGGCGGACCTGGTCGGTGAGCTGTGGCGGGGCCGCCTCGCCGCGCTGCCCGGCAACCCGGACATCTTCCTGCCCGTCGTCGGGCTCGACTACTTCGTCCAGTTCCTGGCCTCCGTTCCCGAAAGTCAGGAGAGCGCGGACAACACCTACTGGGTGCTGGACGACACCACGCCCCGCCTGCCGCAGCTCGTCGCACTGCTCGCCGGGCACATGGGTGTACGGGCTCCGCAGCGCTTCGTTCCCGTGGGCCTCCTGAAGCGGCTGCCCCGCGCGCTCACCAGGGCGGACCCGGAGACCTTGTCCTTCCTGTCCACCGACCGCTACGACACGTCGTCCGCCCGGAAGCTCGCCACGTCCTTCGGACTCGAGATGCCTCCGGTGCGCGATGCTCTGTGCGGATGGGCCGACGACATGGTCGCCACCCGCTTCGGCCGGACCCGGGCACCTCGCGCACCCTACGGATTCCAGCAGGTCGGCAAGGACAGGACCTGGGTGATCGGCGACCGGGAACGGCCGGGCTACGTATTCCTGCACGGTCTCCCCGTCGATGCCGACTCCTGGTCGCGCGTGGCCGACCGGGTGGACGCGCCCACCCTCGCCGCCGATCTGCCGGGGTTCGGGCGGTCGGGACCTGCCCGGCAGTCGCACGACGAATGGCTGGCGGCCCTCCTCGCCCCGGTCCGGGGGCGGCCGGTCCTGGTCGCGCACTCCTACTCCTGCGGCCCTGCCCTGCGCTACGCGCTCAGGCATCCGGAGCGCGTGGCCGCGCTGGTCCTCGTCTCTCCGGCCTTCCTCCAGCCGGCGTCCTCGTGGCTGATGCGCTCCCCCCTGGCCGTGCCGGTCCTGCGCCGGATGTCCGCCGAGCGGCTGGCCGGCTCCCTCGGACTGCCGGACGACGGCTGCCTGGAGGGGCCGGCGGCAGACCTGCGGCGAGCGGGGGCAGCGGTCCGGGTGGTCGCCGCCCTGCGCTCGGCGTACGGACAGCGCGGCGCCCTCCGGAGCGCCCTGCACCGTGTCCCGGTGCCGGTGGAGCTCGTCGTCGGAGAGCTGGACCCCCTGGAGGAGCCGAGCAGGCTTCCGGTCACCGAGGTCGCGGCGGCCGGCCACTACCCTCAGCTCACGCATCCTGATGACGTCGCCGCTCACCTCGTCCCGGTGCGGAAGCGGGCAGCGGCCCGGTAGCGGCGGGCCGCCCGCGGTCCCGTCGCTACCGGGCCCACCGGGCCCGCGCGTGTGACCGCGGCCTCCGTCCGCGGCCGGCGCTCAGCCACGGGTGAAGGCCAGCACCACGTTGTGACCGCCGAAGCCGAAGGACGTCGACAGCGCCGCGGCGGTGTCGATCTTGCGTGGCAGGCCGGTCACCAGGTCGAGTTCGATGCCGTCCCCGGCCTTCTCCAGGTTGCGCACCGGTGGCACCAGCGATTCCTGGAGGGCGCGCACCGTGAGGATCGCCTCGACGGCGCCCGAGGCCCCCAGGAGGTGACCCGTGGCGGACTTCGGGGCCGTGACCACCGGATGGTGTCCCACCGCGGCCGTCAGGGCCCGGGACTCGGCGACGTCGCCCTGAAGCGTGCCGGTCGCGTGCGCGTTGACATGACCGATGTCGCTGCCGGACAACTCCGCGTCGCGCAACGCCTCTTCGATGGCGCGCACCTGGCCCGCGACATCGGGCAGCGTGATGTCATGGGCGTCGGAGGTGACACCCGCTCCCGCCAGCGCGGCGTGCACGCGGGCGCCGCGCGCACGCGCGAAGCCACCTCGTTCCAGCACGACCATGCCCGCGCCCTCGGACATCACGAAGCCGTCGCGCTGCCGGTCGAACGGCCTGGACGCCCGGTCCGGTGCGTCGTTGCGCAGCGACAAGGCACGCATCTGCGCGAAAGCGCCGAGTGAGAGCGGATGGATGCAGGCGTCCGTGCCTCCGGCCACCACCACATCGGCCCGGCCAGCACGGATCAGCAGAGCGCCCACCGCGATCGCCTCGGCGCCCGAGGCGCAGGCACTGGTCGGGGCGTGGGTCCCGGCGCGCGCTCCGAGCAGCAGGCTGACCACAGCCGAAGCGCCGTTCGGCATCAGCCTCGGGATCGTGTAGGGGGATACGGAGCGCCGGCCGTGCTCCCCCATGCGGTCGTGCTGGTCCAGTATCGTCAGCGCGCCGCCGATGCCGGTGCCCACCACGACGGCCAGCCGTTCGGGTTCGACCTCCGGCGGCCCCGCGTCCGACCATGCCTCCCCGGCCGCGGCCAGCGCCGCCGCCTGGCTCCGGTCCAGCCGACGCCTCTGCACCCGGTCCACTTCGTCGTACGGGTCCTGCGCCATGCCGCCGGCGATGCGGACCGGAAGCCGCGTGGCCCACGGGGCGGTGATCGGCGAGATGCCGGACCGGCCCGCCAGGAGTCCGTCCCAGGTGCCCGGGACGCCGGCGCCGAGGGGAGTGGTGGCCCCCATGCCCGTCACCAGTACGTCGTTGCCCGGCCGGCTGCGGGAACGCGCCGTCTCACCGGTCGTACGCCGCACGGCCGACCCCCCTGCCGGAACCGTCCGGGGACCAGGCGCACGTGCTCAGTCCCGCTACGGTGAGCCGCGCCACGGCGAGCATCAGGTCACGGGTGCCGGCCACCTGAGCGGGGTTGTCGTCGGCGCCCTTCCGGCTTCTGCGCCCGGACTCCTCCCCGCTGTCAAATGCATTCATGTCCGCAGTCACACACATACCAGCTCCTGAATTTCTCCGCATCGAATGTGGCTTGAAATTGTCGTCGGCCCCGCATGGGCACACGGAATGCCGCAGAGGCATGGACGGGTCATCGTTCACGGATTCCTCTCACCGCAACCACAACTCAATCTATGCGCCACCACCTCCTGCACACCTCGGCTATTCTGTCGAATTATCGACTCCCCCTTTCGGAGGATGCCCGTCCCCCAGGGTGCGCAGGGGACGCAGAATCTGCGCCCACAGAAGCGTTTCCACTGCTCCGGCGCACAGGATGCCCAGTTCAGCGCCATGATCAAATTCTCTTTCACTTGTCGTACAATTCCTTCGATTTTTGCTTATTGCCACAACACTCAGGAATACTGCATAGTGAGGAAAGAGGCTGCAGAGAGCGATTTACGGCACCCATCTCGGACCTCGGCGTGTTCGAAAATAAATTAATGCACAGCAGGGACCATGGGGCTTGCAGACAACTTTCCCGTTCTCCTGCAAAATCCAGAAAGGGAGATTCGTGTTGCATACCAAAAGGCCTCAATCGCCTTTGGCCGAGGAACAGGTTCACGTGGTCCGCTGGCCTCTCGAAGCCTCGAAGCTGGAGCAATTTCGGCACAGGGGCGTGCTCCGGCTCCTGGTGATCGAGAACGGGGCGACACCGCCTGTGTCGACGGACGTGCGGGAGGACTGGGTCCGGTCTCCGATCACCCGGCAGGACTTCGCCGCCCGCGTCTCGGCCCTGCGCGCCAGGGCCTCGTCGCACGAGGTGCCGGCGCTCGACCACGACGGGCTGCTCAGGTACGGCAGCCGGGTCGTGCCGGTCTCGCCGACCGAGATGTACTTGCTGCGGCCCCTGGTTCAGCGCTTCGGAAGCCTGGTGGCCCGTGACGAACTGCTCACGCTGCTGAGCGCACGGGGCAGCACGGCGAGCCGCAACGCCCTGGACCTGCACGTGATGAGGATCCGGCGCCGCGTCCTGCCGCTGAATCTGCGGGTCCGCACCGCCAGCCGGCGTGGTTACCTGCTGGAAGGGTCGGGCTGACCGCACAGAGGAGCCCCTGCCGGACGGGTCCGGCAGGGGCTCCTCTGTGTGAGGGCTGCTTCAGCCGTGCTCACCGGGCCCCGGACCCGAGCACCTCGTAAGGTACGGACCCCGAGGATGCCAGTCCTGTGCGGTGCGCGTAGATCACCGCGTGGACCCGGTTGCGCAGGCGCAGCTTGTCGAGCAGGTTCTGGACGTGTGACTTGACGGTGCTCTCGCTCACCACGAGCTCGGCGGCCATCTCGGTGTTGCTGAGGCCCCGGGAGAGGAGCTGCAGCACCTCGTGCTCCCTCCGCGTCAGCAGGCCGGCGCGCGCCCGGTCCGTCTCCCGCCCCGGGCGGGGAGCGGTCGCGGGCCACGGGTTCTCGCCCCCCGCGCCGTTCCGGGGGCCGGTGGACGCGTAGACGGCGTACCCCGCCGAGACCATGTGGACGGCGGACACCAGCTGTTCCGGAGTGGCACTGCTCAGTACCACTCCCCTGGCACCGGCCCACAGTGCTTCCCGCGCGGTACCGCCGGTGTGCTGGGCCGTCAACAGGACCGCCGGCATGGTGTCCTCGCACCGTGCGGCCAGCGCGGTGACCATGCCGACGACGTCGAGGCCGGGTGACTGGGCGTCGGCGAGCACCACTCCGGGGCTGAGACGGAGCACCTCGCGCTCGGCCTCCGCCGCGTCGGAGGCCTCCCCGACCACCTCGATGGCCCCGTCCTGATCGAGAATGGCCCTGATGCCGGTCCTGGTGATGGCGCGGTCGTCGACGAGCAGGACGCGGACGCGTGCAGTGATCGGTCTCTCCTCTTCTGCGGAGCGTGGGAACACGCCGGGGTGGTCAAGATCGTCGCCCGGAGGGCGCGGGCGGGGGTCAGGCCTGTGCGCTCTCGGCACCGGGGACCTTCATGCTCATGTCCTTCTCCCCGGCCCGGTCCGCGTTCGGGCGCCTCGGCGTCGTGAGGACCGCGAGCGCGCCGACGGCGATGAGACAGGCACCGGTCCACAGGGCGGGAATCATGCCGTCGGTGAACCTGTCCGCCGTGGCGAGGTCTCCGTGCGCGGTGAACACGGAGGCCAGCACGGCGACTCCGAGGACACCGCCCAGCTCGCGCAGCGAGTTGACCGCGCCCGAGGCCATCCCCCGGTCCTGGACATCGACCGAGCTCATCACCAGGTTCGCGGTCGGGGAGAAGTAGAAGGTCATGCCGAGTCCGCACAGGACCAGAGCCGGGATCAGGGACATGTAGTCCACGTCCGGCGAGACCCGCGCGGCGATCCAGCCCAGCCCGCAGGCCTGGAAGGTCAGGCCGAGCGCCACGATGGAGCGGCTGCCGATCCGGTCGGACAGGAACCCGACCAGCGGTGCGACGAAGATCGGCACCGCGGTCCAGGGCAGGATGCGCAGGCCGGCCTCCATCGGGGAGTAGCCGCGCGGGCCCTGGAAGAACTGGGTGAGGAGGAAGACCGAACCGAACATGCCCGCGAACATCAGCAGCCCTGCGGCGTTCATCCCGCTGAAGGTCCGGTGGCGGAACAGCCGCATCGGGAACATGGGCATCTCGGTACGCAGTTCCCAGACGACGAACGCCACCAGGACGAGGGAACCCCCGGCCAGCGCGGTCAGGACATGGGGGCTGCTCCAGCCGTCCGTGGGGCCCTGGATGAGTCCGAACACGATGCCGAACAGACCGGTGCCGGCCAGTACGGTGCCGATCAGGTCCAGCCGGGAGTTGGGACCGCGGCTCTCGGCGAGTTTCCACCGGCCGAGCGGCAGGAGGAGGAGTCCGATCGGCACGTTGATCCAGAAGATCCACTGCCAGGTCAGGTGCTCCACCATCACTCCGCCGACGAGGGGCCCCATCGCGATCGCCAGACCCTCGACGGCGCTCAGTGCGCCGAGGACCGCGCCACGGCGGGCCGCCGGGGCGACCGCGGTGAGCAGGGTCAGATTGAGGGGCATCAGCGCGGCGGCCCCGAGCCCCTGCACGGCACGGGCCGCGATGAGCGCGCCGATGCCGGGCGCGAGCGCCGCAGCCGCCGAGGCGAGGGTGAAGATGCCCAGGCCGACCACGAACATCCGCCGCCGCCCGAACCTGTCGCCCAGGGCTGCGCCGGGGAGCATCAGGACGGCGTAGGTGAGCGTGTAGGCGTTGACGGTCCATTCGAGCTGCTGGATGTCACCACCGAGGCTCTCACGGATCGAGGGCAGGGCGGTGATGACGACCAGATTGTCGAGGGACACCATGGCCACGCCGAGGCCACAGCACAGGAACGTCCACAGGAGGTTCCGCTTGGAGACATGCATGATTGCCTTTTTCCTGGAGGGTGGGGAGCGGGCCGGGCCCCGGTGGCGGCCCCGCAGAAGCCGCGGGACCGCCGCCGGGAAGGCGTACACGGTCGCGTTCAGCGCGCGCCCGGACTGCGCATGAGACGGAGCATCGGCGGCACCAGGGCGGCCAGTTCGAACGGCCGGCGCAGGCGGTTCAGCCAGCGCTCACCGAGCGGACGGGCCATCTGGTGCACGTCCACGCTGATTTCCTGGCGCACCCGCTTCCCCGCGAGGATGCGTACCGCCATGTGGGAGCTCAGCACCCCGAACGCGGTCGCGGTGTAGGCGACCTGCGGGAAGCTGTAGTCCGCCCGCAGGTGGTTCGCCCGGATCTCCGCCAGCATCTCGGCCGGCACCCGGCGGAGCGGCACCGCACGGCGCAGGAGGTCCCAGGTGTCCATACGCTCGATGTGGGCCAGGCTGATGGCGCCGGCGAAGGGCTCACGGATACGCCGGTAGTCGTAGCAGCGCACGTACTGGGTCCCGGCCATGTCCCAGCCGGTGATCAGGGGCAGCTTCCGCTGGACCGCCACGCGGTGCAGCAGGTGCTTCGCATGCCATCCGTCGGCCGTGGTGACGTCCACGCCGTCGATGATGATCTGGCTGGGCGCGGTGAGCCGCTGCACCGTCGCCCCGGTCACCCCCTCGGTGAACACCGTCACCCGGGCGTGCGGGTTGATCGACATGATGCGCTCCGCCGCGGCGGCGGCCTTGTTCTGCTCGATGTCGGCGGCGACAGCGCTCTGGCGGTTGAGGTTGTTCAGTTCGTAGGTTCCGGGATCCGCCACCAGGAAGCGCTGCGCGCCCAGCCGGGTCAGCGGTTCCACGGCGGCGCCGCCGATCGACCCGCAGCCCGCCACCAGGATCGTGGCGTTGCGCAGCGCCAGTTGTTCCTCGGCCGAGATGACACCCGCGTTACGGGTGATCAGTTCCTCGTAGAAGACGCTGTGCGGCCCGGACTCCCCGCTCCCGGCCGGCGGGAGGCCCATGTTCTCCGGGGTCATGCGGCACCTCCGCGCTGGCGGGGGATCATGGAGCCGTCCGCCGCCTGCCTGCGTCCGGCGAGCCGGGCGACCATCTCGTGGTAGGAGGTCAGGTCGCTGCTGCCGTCCATGTAGGAACGGACGACGTCGCGGTACCAGGGCAGATCCTCGGGCACGGGGGCCACGAAGGGCTTGGCCAGGACGCCTTGGTGGTAGATGGGCGCCAGCGGGTCCGACGGGGGCAGGCTCGGCGAGGTGCCTTCGACGATGTGGAGGTCGAAGCCGGCCAGGCGCAGGTGGCGCAGGGCCACGTGCTCCTTGGCGTCGCCGAGCACGAGACGGATCGCGTCGTCGAGCTGGATCATCGCTTCCCCGATGCCGAGCATGAGGTGCCACGGCACACGGTCGTGCTGGATGCCGAGCGGCATCGACTGGTCGCGCAGGAAGCGTTTGAGCTCGAAGACCTGATGGGTTCCCAGGGCCAGGCGCGCGTACTGTCCCAGCAGGTCGATGCCGTGGGCGGCCTCGGTCGGGAACAGGGAACGCCGTGGCGAGTCGAGAGGCAGGCTCACGGGGTCCGCCGAGCAGCTCAGCCCGACGTAGCCGCGGATCCTTCCGGTGCGCGAGCAGAGGGTCACCGTGTGGATGCTCTCCATCTGGCCGGGGCGGGGCAGTGGCTCGTGGTACGCCGCCGTCCGGTAGACGAGGTCGGCGGAGATCCAGCTCAGCCGCAGGTACTGGGCCAGCCGGAAGCCGAGGATGCCCCTGAGGTACCGGGCAGGGATCTGGCTGTCCCGCGCGGTGAGGGTGATCAGCCCGCTGTGTACGTCCTCGGCGTGGTACAGCGGTGTACCGGCGATCTCCGCCGGGAGCTGCCGGTAGCTGAGCCGCTCGTGCAGTTCGATGATGTCGGCGACGTAGCGCAGGGCGCGGGAGCTCGCGGGGTCCGCCGAGGTCGGGATGGTGGTGCGGGTGTTCCCGTCGCCGCCCGGGGGCGGGGGGCCGGCGTTCATTCGGCGTCGTCCCCGGAGTAGAGGCTCTCGGTGATCGTGAGCGCCAGCACCTCGGGGGTCCCCTCGTAGATGCGGGTTCCGTAGGCGTCGCGGAGCATCTTCTCCACTCCGTACGAGCGCAGGTAGCCTCGTGCGCCGACGAGGGAGAGCGCGGTGTCGGCCACGTCGATGGCGGCCCGGTCGGCGAACAGCTTGGCGACGGCCGGCTCGTAGGCGGGCGGTGGCAGCTGGGTGTCCACGGTGTTCGCCGCGTGCAGGTACAGCAGGCGGGCCGCGTCCACCTTGGCGCTCATCTCCGCGAGCTTCGCCGCGGTGAACTGGTGCCGGTGCAGCAGTTCACCCCCCTGCACGCGTTCACCGGCCCAGGTGACGGCTTGTTCCAGGGCGCCTCGGGCCACACCGGTGGAGATGCCGGCGACCGCGGCCCGGGCCATGTTGCTCTGCGCCATGTTGATGGGCATGCCCTCGCCCTCGCCACCGATCATGTTCTCGGCGGGCACCCGGACCTCGTTGAACTCCAGCTCGCTGCCCAGGCATGCCCGGTAGCCCATCTTGTCGGCGACCGGGCCGCGCACCACGCCGGGGAGGTTCAGGGGCACGATGAAGGAGGTGAGCCCGGTGGCGCCGGGGCTGCCCTCCATGTTCGCGAACACGGAGGCGAAGGCGGCGAAGCGGGCGTTGGTGATGAACCGCTTCCTTCCGGTGAGTACGTACTGGTCGCCGTCCCGGCGCGCGGTCATGACGTTGCGTGCGTGCGGCGCGTTGGCCGGAATGATCAGATCGCACCCGGCGTCCTCCTCCGTCACCGCGTTGCAGGCGAGTACCGGCTCGTCACCGGAGAAGAGCGGGAGGTAACGCGCCTGGAGGCGCGGGTCGCCGGAGAGCAGGAGGGGGGCCTGGCCGAGCATGGTGGCGCCGAAGACGAGTGCGGTGCCGGGGCACACGGCGGCCACTTCCTCCAGGGCGGTGGCCACTCCCAGCATGCCGAGGCCGAGGCCGCCGTAGTCGGTGGGGACGGCGGCCCGGGTCAGACCGATCTCGTGGCCGCGGCGTACCACGTCCCAGTCGAAGTCCTCCGCCGGCGCCTGGTCGAGCTGCCGGACCTGGGGCTGCACGATCTCCTGCGCGAACGTCCGGGCCTCCTCCTTCAGTTGCTGCACCTCCGGGGGCAGCGTGTCGAAGTTCAGCTCTGGGGAGAGATCCGCTGGTACGTCAATGGTCATGGCTGTCATGGCTCCTTGGGCACAGATGTGGTCGGGGGTGGAGCGGGATTCAGGCGCCGACGCCCGACTCCGCGGCGATCGCCGGGTAGCTGTCGAATGCGGGCTGGAGCAGCGGCACCAGCTCCAGCACCTTGGCGATCCGCCCGCGGATCCGGACCTTGCCGGTGGCGATGGCGGCGGGTACGAGCAGCCGGCCCATCCACAGTGCGTGTGCGGTGTCGCAGGTCATCTTGAGAGTGATCGCGGCCTTGAACGGCACCTCGTCCCCGAGGACGACGCCCTCGGACGAGACGAAGATCCGGCAGTCGGGCTTGCTGTGCACCAGTTGCACCGACAGGGATTCCCTGCGCGCCTTCTCCACGAACTGCTCGTCCTCCAGCAGCACCCCGAAAAGCCTGCCGAATACTTCGGAGGCCATTTCGCTGGACGAAAATACGGTCATGCTTCCCCTTCACGATTTCGGCGGTCCGACGCCCACCCGCAATGAACAGGCGCATTGCTTTCGCACCCTTCGGGCAATGGAGACCCTCATGGAGCGGCGCGGGTGTTCTCGGCCGGCAGGCGAGGAGTGCCCTGCCCGGCGGGCGTCGATGTCCGCACGTTATGACACCGTCCGGAGAGCTTCACCCGCATCGACAGGTAGCCGAAAAAAAGACTGAAAGAAATTGGTAAGCAATCGCCACGCAGCGCTCTGACCAGTGGTTATTAACCATTCACCCCTTCCGTACCCGCTCCGGCCCCCCTCGGGATCGACACCAGTCGCATGTGTGAGCGACCGCATGCGGACGACCCTCTCCAGCCATATGCGGAACGAGCTGACAGCGCGTGACAACGTCCCCCATGAATACGACTCGGAGAAAAACCGAAGGCCATGGGTGGCGCCACGAAAGAGTGACAAGAGAAAACACCTCTTGCATATCTCGATTCCGTGCCGCGTCATGGAGGGGTCGCCGCACCGACACACAGGACGAGTTACTCGGAAAGGGGGTGACACATAATGCGCAGGATCGAGATGAAGCACCGGATCGCCGTCCGGGCCGACCGCCCCGAGGCGGGCGAGGGTTCCACCTGGAACTGGACGTGGGCCTACCGCCAGGCGTGACCGCGTGCGTGGGGCCGGGCACTCCCCTGCCCGGCCCCACGCCTGCACCCGGCACTCCGCGTTCCCCTGCGGCCCCGTCCGCACCCCCTCCCCGCCCCCGCCTTCCCGTACGCCGAGGAATCGCCTTGCGTCTACGCCGTTCCCGTTGCCTGACCTGCTACTGGCACGACAGCACCTTCGTCGTCCACCCCCATCCGCACGGCACGCCCACAGCGCTGCACCCCGCCGCGGCCGAGATCCTGGCGGCCTTCGAGGAGTGGAGCACTCCCGACGAAGCCGCTGAACACCTCGGCCACCTCACCCCCGACACCGTCGAGGAAGCCGTCAGGACGCTGGTCCGCAGTGGCGCCCTGCTGGCCCGCGGCAGCGCGGCCGCGCAGCGCGACGAAGAGATCGCCGGACAGTGGGGGGCGTGGATGCCCGAGGCATCGTTCTTCCACTACGCCACTCAGGACGTGTACGACCCCCCGCGGGCCGAGGGCCGGCCCGACGGCGGCGCGCAGGGTACGGGGGCCGCAGCACTCGCGGAGGCACCGCCGCCTCCCCTGTTCACGGGGTATCCGGAGGCTCCCCGGCTCCTGCTGCCCCGTCGGCCGGCCCGGCTCGGGGCACCGTTCGAACAAGGACTGTACGACCGCCGCACCCACCGCGACTTCACCGGTGCGCCTGTGCCGGTGGAGACGCTGTCCGCCTTGCTGGCCACAGTCTTCGGGCCGGTCGACTTCATCGACTGCGGGCGGGGCGCGCTGTACCGGCGCACCAGTCCGCAGGGCGGCTCCCGGCAGGAGATCGACGCCTATGTCGGTGTCCTGGAGGTCAGCGGGCTGTCCGCCGGCTGGTACCACTACGACGGCTTGCAGCACGCGCTCGAACTTCTTTCCGAGGGACTGACACCCGCGGAGGCCGCTCATCTCTGCGCCGACCAGCCGTGGGCCGCGCGGCCCGCCTTCCTCGTCGTTCTCGCCGCACGGCTGGAGCGGATGAGCGTGAAGTACCCCACGCCCCGCGCCTATCGGGTCTGTCTGCTCGACGCCGGGCATCTGGGGCAGACCTTCGCCCTGACCGCGACGGCCCTCGGACTCGGCCCCGCCCAGACCGGCGCCTTCAGGGACTCCGCGATCGCCGGCCGTTGCGGCCTGGACAACACCGGCCACACCCCGCTGTACGTCCTGGCCGCCGGGCACCCCGCTCCGGCGCCTCAGGACGCTCCGCCGTCGGCCGGCCTTCCCGCCTTCGGCTCCACCGCACTGCTCGACCGGTGACCCCGGCGGCTCAGCCGCGTTCCAGGAACGGCTCCAGCAGCCCCGGGACGGCATCGGCCGCGAAGGCGAGGCCCTCGGAGGCGTCGGTGTCGTGCGCCGTGTAGGCGCCGCCCCCGGCGGCCGTCGTGGCGGTGACGCTCAGCAGTCCGGCCCGGCGCTGGAAGAGGGACTGCTTGACCGTCCAGCCGATCACACCGGACCGCTGCAGAGCCGCGGTGGAGCGCCGGACCGAGCCGGAGCGGGTCACCAGATAGCCGCCGCTGAGGGTGTGCCCCAGGGACCGGTAGGCGTCGAGGGCCAGCGCCACCGCGAGCGGCAGGAGGACCACCGCGCAGCCGAGCGCGGTCCACAGCAGTACGGGCGTCAGCAGGACGCCGAGGAGAACCTGCACCAGCACGGGCGCCAGGGCCACCGCCAGGGCACGGCGCAGCCGTCGCCCCCGGGCCGCTCGTGGGTGCGCCGTGAGCGGGGCGCCCGTCGGGGCGGCCGGCTCGCGCAGCACCTCCGCGGCGATGGCGTCGGCCAGTGCGCGGGGCACGGCCGGGAGCAGGGTGTTGTGGTCGGCGCTCCGCTCCTCGTCCTTGGTCAGGCCGGTGGTGATCGCGTCGACCCGGGCGGCGCCCGCCAGCCGTACGCCCAGCGGCTCCACCAGGTCCACCCCGCGCAGCCGCCGTTCCTCGACGGACAGGGAGCGGGAGGTGAACAGCCCGCGCCGCACCCGCAGGGTGCCGCCCGGTTCGCGTTCCAGGCGGTAGTTCCACCACATCTCGATCCACAGCCCGAGCGCTCCGATCACACCGGCGGCCAGGGCCGCCGCCGCCAGGACGGCGATCGTCCAGACCAGCGGGGTGCCTTGGAAGCGGTCGGCGATCCACCGGATCACCTCGTCCTGCGCCCCCACCCAGTCGCTGATCTGCATCACGCCGCCGGCGGCGGCGCCACCGAGCAGGGGCGCGGCGAAGGAGACGGGTGCGTAGCGGATCCACCGGGGATCGAGCGTGGCCAGTTCGCCGTCGCGGTGCGCTGCGGCGCTCCCGGGGACGACGCGGTCCAGGAGGTCACGGCGCAGCCGCTCGCCCTCGGCCCGGGCCACGGGGTCCAGCGTGAGCGTGGAGTCTCCGCCCGTGTTCTCCCCGGTGCCGATGCGGACCGTGACCAGCCCGAGGATCCGCAGCAGAGGACGGGCGGTGAGGTCGACGCTGCGGATCCGCTCGCGGGCCAGCGAGCGGCGCTTCACCAGGAGGAGACCGGTGTGCAGGTCGACGCGCTCGGCACCGGCCCGGTAGCGGGTGCGCCGCCACCGCACGTAGTCGCCCGCGGCTGCGCAGCCGATCAGCAGGGCGGCTCCTGTCAGCGCCCAGCCGACGGCTGCCGCGTACCCGAGAGGGCCCGACAGCGCGACCGTGACCGGCACGGCCGCGCCCACGGCGACTCCCGCCGTGACCAGCGCGGTGACCAGGACCGTACGGGGATGGAGCCGCCGCCAGCCGGGGCCGCTGCCGGCCGCCGTGCTCACGTGGCGTCCCCGGGGGTGTCCTGGGTGATGCGGGTCAGCCGCTCGGCGAGTTCGGCGGCGGCCTCATGGGTGAGTCCCTCGATCTCCACGGCGCCCTTGGCGGAGGCGGTGGTGACGGTGACCGTGGCCAGCCCGAAGAGCTGTTCCAGCGGCCCCCGCACGGTGTCCACGGTCTGGATGCGGGACATCGGCGCGATCCGCCACTCCCGCAGGAGGACCCCGGTACTCACGTAGACCGCCTCGTCGGTGACCTCCCAGCGGTGGGTGCGGAACCACCAGAGGGGGAAGAGGACGGCGCACAGCAGGCCGATGCCGGCGATCACCGCGGCAGGCGTCAGCAGCCAGAACCTGGCGGGGGCGATGAGCCCGCCCAGGACGCCGAGGACCGCCACCGGGGCCGCCGTCAGCAGCAGCCACTGGACCCGCCACCACCCGACCGCCCGGCGGTCCGGTGCGTTGCGCGGCGGCCGGAGCCGTATCGTCCCCTCCCCCGTGGTCATGGCTCAGCGGCCCCGCAGCGAGCGGTACGCCGACACGAGCGCGGCGGTGGAGCTGTCCAGCTGCTCGCCGCCGGCGCCCTCGGTCAGGACCGGCTCGATCTTCTTGGCGAGCACCTTGCCCAGCTCGACGCCCCACTGGTCGAAGGAGTCGATGTTCCAGACGGCCCCCTGGACGAAGACCTTGTGCTCGTACAGCGCGATCAGCTGGCCGAGCACCGAGGGGGTGAGCCGTTCGGCGAGGATCGTGGTCGTCGGGTGGTTGCCGCGGAACGTCCTGTGCGGCACGAGTTCCTCGGCCACGCCCTCCGCGCGCACCTCGTCGGGCGTCTTGCCGAAGGCGAGCGCCTGGGTCTGGGCGAAGAAGTTGGCCATCAGCAGGTCGTGCTGGGCGATCAGCCCGGGCAGCAGGTCCTGGACCGGGGAGGCGAAGCCGATGAAGTCGGCCGGGATGACCTTCGTGCCCTGGTGGATCAGCTGGTAGTAGGCGTGCTGCCCGTTGGTGCCGGGGGTGCCCCAGACGACCGGCCCGGTCTGCCACTCGACCGGATCGCCGTCCCGGTCCACGGACTTGCCGTTGGACTCCATGTCCAGCTGCTGCAAGTAGGCGGTGAACTTGGACAGGTAGTGGCTGTAGGGCAGGACCGCGTGGGACTGCGCGTCGAAGAACTGTCCGTACCAGACGCCCAGGAGACCCAGCAGCAGCGGCGCGTTCTCCTGGGCGGGGGCGGTGCGGAAGTGCTCGTCGACGAGGTGGAAGCCGTCGAGCATCTCGCGGAACCGGTCCGGGCCGATGGCGATCATCAGCGAGAGGCCGATCGCCGAGTCGTAGGAGTAACGGCCGCCGACCCAGTCCCAGAACTCGAACATGTTGGCGGTGTCGATGCCGAAGTCCGTGACCTTGTCCGCATTGGTGGACAGCGCCACGAAGTGCTTGGCGACGGCTTCCTGACCGGCTTTCAGCCCGGTCAGGAGCCAGTCGCGGGCAGAGGTGGCGTTGGTGATGGTCTCGATCGTCGTGAAGGTCTTGGACGCGACGATGAACAGCGTCTCGGCCGGGTCCAGGTCACGGACGGCCTCGTGGAGGTCGGCGCCGTCGACGTTCGACACGAAGCGCACGGTGAGCGAGCGGTCCGTGAAGGAGCGCAGCACCTCGTAGGCCATGGCCGGTCCGAGGTCGGAGCCGCCGATGCCGATGTTCACGATGTTCTTGACCGGCTTGCCGGTGTGACCGGTCCACTCCCCGGCCCTGACCCGGTCGGAGAAGGCGGCCATCCTGTCCAGGACGGCGTGCACGGCCGGCACCACGTTCTCGCCGTCGACCTCGATCACGGCGTCGCGCGGGGCGCGCAGCGCGGTGTGCAGGACGGCGCGGTCCTCGGTGGTGTTGATCTTCTCGCCGCGGAACATCGCGTCCCGCAGCGCGCCCACTCCGGTGGCCTCGGCGAGCTCCCGCAGCAGGCGGAGCGTCTCGTCGGTGACCAGGTGCTTGGAGTAGTCGATGTGGAGGTCGCCGACCCGGAGGGTGTACGCGCTCCCGCGGTCCGGCGCGTCCGCGAACAGCCGGCGCAGACCGGTGCCGCCGAATTCCTCACGGTGCTTGCCGAGAGCCGCCCACTCGGGCGTCTGGTTGAGCTTGGTTCGGCCTTGTGCGTTCATCCCGGAAATCGCCCACTTCTACTCGTACCTGCAACCTTCCCCGCTGCCCCTCCAACCTAATTGATCCAAGGGGTGCGGCGGGGCAGCGGCGGGCCACGGGGCGGCATACGGATTCCGGCCGGGCACCCAGGGGGTGACCGGCCGGTGAACAACTCTCAGATCTCGCCGCGGAGTTTCGCGAGGGCTTCGGCGAGGATGGCCTCACCGTCCGCGTCGCTGCGCCGCTCGCGCACGTATGCCAGGTGCGTCTTGTACGGCTCGGTGCGGGGCGGAGCCGGCGGGCTGTCCCGGTCCTGTCCGGCCGGGAAGCCGCAGCGCGGACAGTCCCAGGTCTCCGGTACCTGCGCGTCATGGGCGAAGCTCGGCTGCGTCTCGTGCCCGTTCGAGCACCAGAAGGAGATGCGCAGGCGCGGCGCGGACTCGCCTCGCTCGGCCTCCCCCATCGGCCCCGCTCCGACCCGGCTTCCCCGGATCGCGTTGCCACTTGCCACGGTCGTAACTCCCTGCGTGATGGTGCTCGAAGATGCCCCAGTCTACGTAAGGCCCAACGCGCGTCCAGTGAAAGGAGTTACACCGTCACCGGGAATCGCGGACGACGGGTCAGCTGTCCAGCTTGATGAGCAGCGCGAGGACGACGATGCACGCGAACCAGGCCAGACCCACCACGACGGTGATGCGGTCGAGGTTCCGCTCGGCGACCGACGAGCCGCCCACGGAGGACTGCATCCCGCCACCGAACATGTCGGAAAGGCCACCGCCCTTTCCCTTGTGCATCAGCACCAGCAGCATCAGCAGCAGGCTGAAGACGATCAGGGCGATCTCGAACGCCAAAACCACGGCTGGTCCCTACTTTCCGGAATTCCTAGGACTGCATGTACGAACAGCGGGGGCCGGGGGGTGCACCCCCCTCGGCCCCCGCAAGGGTACGACGGATCCGTGCCCCCGCATACTCACCGGTCGCGGGAGCGCACGATCCTACTGGTCGCGGAAGCGGACGATCTTGACGAACTCGTCGGCGTCGAGCGCCGCGCCCCCGATCAGGGCGCCGTCCACGTCGGGCTGCGCCATGATGGCCGCGACATTGCCGGACTTCACCGAGCCGCCGTACTGGATGCGGACGGCGTCGGCCAGCTCCTGCGAGTACAGCTCGGCGAGCCGGCCGCGGATCGCGCCGCAGACCTCCTGGGCGTCCTCGGGGGTGGCGACCTCGCCGGTTCCGATGGCCCAGACCGGCTCGTAGGCGATCACGATGGACTCGGCCTGCTCGGCCGGGATGTCCTTCAGCGCGCCGTCGAGCTGCGCCAGCGTGTAGGACACCTGGTCACCGGCCTTGCGGATGTCCAGGCCCTCGCCGACACAGAGGATCGGGGTCAGGCCGTGCTTGAACGCGGCCTTCACCTTGGCGTTGCAGATCTCGTCGTTCTCGCCGTGGTACTGGCGGCGCTCGCTGTGGCCGACGGCGACGAAGGTGCACTTCAGCTTGGCGAGCATCGGGCCGGAGATCTCACCGGTGTACGCGCCGGAGTCCTGCGCCGAGATGTCCTGGGCGCCGTACTTGATCTTCAGTTTGTCGCCGTCGACCAGCGTCTGCACGGAGCGCAGGTCGGTGAAGGGCGGCAGGACGGCGACCTCGACCGCGTCGTAGTCCTTGTCGGCCAGGGCGAAGGCGAGCTTCTGGACGTGTGCGATGGCCTCGAGGTGGTTGAGGTTCATCTTCCAGTTGCCGGCCATGAGCGGGGTGCGGGTGGTCATCGGGGGTCAGTCCTCCAGTGCGGCGAGTCCGGGAAGCGTCTTGCCCTCGAGGTATTCGAGGCTGGCGCCGCCACCGGTCGAGATGTGGCCGAATGCGTTCTCGTCGAAGCCCAGGATGCGGACGGCGGCAGCGGAGTCCCCGCCGCCGACGACGCTGAAGGCCTGGGAGTCGGCGAGGGCCTGGGCGACCGCCTTGGTGCCCTCGGCGTAGTCGGGGTGCTCGAAGACGCCCATCGGGCCGTTCCAGAAGACGGTGGCCGCGTCGGCGAGCTTCGCTGCGTACAGCTTGCGGGTCTCGGGCCCGATGTCCAGGCCCTCCTGGTCCGCCGGGATGGCGTCGGCGGCGACCGTGGTGGGGCTGGCCGGGGCCTTGGTCTTCAGGTCCGGGAATTCACGTGAGACGAGGACGTCGACGGGGAGCACGAACTCCACACCGAGCTCCTCGGCCCGCTTGAGGTAGCCCTGGACGGCCGGGACCTGGTCCTCCTGGAGCAGCGAGATGCCCACCTCGTGCCCCTTGGCCTTGAGGAAGGTGTACGCCATGCCGCCGCCGATCAGGATGCGGTCGGCCTTCTCCAGCAGGTGGTCGATGACCCCGAGCTTGTCGGAGACCTTGGCGCCGCCGAGGACCACGGCGTACGGGCGTGCGACGTCCTCGGTGAGCTTCTTCAGGACGCCGACCTCGGTGGCGATCAGGCCGCCGGCCGCGTGCGGCAGCCTGGCCGGGAGGTCGAAGACCGAGGCGTGCTTGCGGTGGACGGCGCCGAAGCCGTCACCCACGTAGACATCGGCGAGCCCGGCGAGCTGGTCGGCGAAGGCGCCGCGCTCGGCGTCGTCCTTCGACGTCTCGCCGGCGTTGAAGCGGAGGTTCTCGATGACGGCCACCTGGCCGTCGGTGAGGGCGGCGACCGTCGAGCGGGCGGACTCGCCGACGGTGTCGGTCGCGAAGGCGACCTCGGCTCCGAGCAGCTCACCGAGGCGCGCGGCGGCGGGCGCCAGCGAGAAGGCCGGGTCCGGGGCCCCCTCGGGGCGGCCGAGGTGCGAGGCGACGATGACCCGGGCGCCGGCGGCGGCGAGCTCGGCGACCGTCGGCCGGACGGCGCGGATGCGGCCGTCGTCGGTGATCGTGGTGCCGTCCAGCGGCACATTGAGGTCGGCGCGGACGAATACCCGCTTGCCCGCGACCCCTTCGGCGAGAAGTTCGTCGATCGTCTTCATCTGTTCCCGTACTCCTTGGAAGGACTGATGAGCATGCGAGGGGGCCCGAACGGCGCCGCGTCGCGCCGTCCGAGCCCCTCACATCACACCTGGATGTCTGCCGATCCTAGGATCAGAGCTGGCCGCCGACGAAGACGGTCAGGTCGACGAGGCGGTTGGAGTAACCCCACTCGTTGTCGTACCAGCCGAGGATCTTCACCGAGTTGCCCTCCTGGACCATGGTCAGGGAGGAGTCGAAGGTGCAGGACGACGGGTCGCCGACGATGTCCGAGGACACGATCGGGTCCTCGGTGTAGGTCAGGAAGCCCTTGAGGTCGCCGTCGTCGGACGCCTTCTTGAACGCGGCGTTGACCTCGTCCTTGGTGACCTCGCGCTGCAGGGTCACGACGAGGTCGGTGGCGGAACCGGTCGGGACCGGGACGCGCATCGCGATGCCGTCGAGCTTGCCCTTGAGCTGCGGGAGGACCAGGGCGGTCGCCTTGGCGGCGCCCGTCGTGGTCGGGATGATGTTCTCGGCGGCGGCGCGGGCGCGACGCAGGTCCGAGTGCGGGAAGTCCAGGATGCGCTGGTCGTTCGTGTACGCGTGGACCGTCGTCATCAGACCCTTGACGATGCCGAAGTTCTCGTCGAGGACCTTGGCCATCGGCGCCACGCAGTTGGTGGTGCAGGAGGCGTTGGAGATGACGTGGTGGTTCGCCGCGTCGTACTTGTCCTGGTTGACGCCCATCACGATGGTGATGTCCTCGTCCTTGGCCGGAGCCGAGATGAGGACCTTCTTGGCGCCGCCGGCGATGTGCTTCTCGGCGTCGGCCTTCTTGGTGAAGATGCCGGTCGACTCGATGACGATGTCGACGCCCAGCTGACCCCAGGGGATGTCGGCCGGGTTGCGCTCAGAGAGCACCTTGATGGTGTGGCCGTCGACGGTGATGGTGTCGGCGGTGTGGCTGACCTCTGCCTTGAGACGACCCAGAATGGTGTCGTACTTCAGCAGGTGAGCCGTGGTCGCAGTGTCACCCAGGTCGTTGACAGCCACGATCTCGATGTCCGCACCCTGCTCCAGCAGCGCGCGGAAGTAGTTACGACCGATGCGGCCAAAGCCGTTGATGCCTACGCGGATCGTCACGAACCGATCTCCTCGTTAGGAACGCCGGTTTCGATGCCGGCGAGTTTTATAGGGATGTCCCCGACCGCCTCCGACCCTACCTCTCCGAAGCCTCCGGAGTGACATCGAGAGCGCCACCACGGAGAGGGATGTCCTTATTTCTGAGTAGGAGCACCGGATTCCGGCCGAGGGGGACTACGGACACAGCCTTGCCCGTCATGCGGTCACCAAGCGTCAACGACTGCGGGAGCCGGTCGCCTTGCGTCGGGAGGGCGGGCGCCGGGCGCCGTCGGCGCGAGGTCACCGCGAGTCACCGGCACGGACCCGGCCGTGGCGCTTGCGGCTACCGCCGGCGGCGGCGGCAAAGGCCCGCCGCGGGACTTCCGGAGTGCGCGGCGGCGGAACCTGGAAAGTTGCGCGCTCAATCGTGCGACCCGGCACTCAATCGATGAAATTCCGGGCCGCCTGCGTGCTTTCGGGGCACCGGGGCGGCGAAAACGCGGAAGTACGCTCCGCTCAATTGTGCGGGGCGGCACTCAAAAGCATTCCGGAAAAGCTCTCCGCCCATTCGGAATGGCTCCGGCCCGGCCGGAAAATGCCCTGCTCCGTCGCCTCCGGGGCCCGGCGGCGAGGGGTCCCGCGGACGGGGCGCCGGAGGAAGAGCCCGGCCGCGCGCGGAAGGCGGCTGGGCTCTCCAGCGGCTCTCAGCCCACGAGGCCGTCGGCCAGTTCCTCGCTGAGGGTCGATTCCGTCCCCGGGATCCCGAGGTCCTGGGCCCGCTTGTCGGCCATGGCCAGCAGGCGCCTGATCCGGCCCGCGACCGCGTCCTTGGTCAGCGGCGGGTCGGCGAGCGCTCCCAGCTCCTCCAGGGAGGCCTGCTTGTGCTCCATACGCAGCCGTCCGGCCGCCGCGAGGTGCTCCGGCACCTCCTCGCCCAGGATCTCCAGCGCGCGCCCCACCCGGGCTCCCGCGGCGACCGCGGCACGGGCGGAGCGGCGGAGGTTGGCGTCGTCGAAGTTGGCGAGCCGGTTGGCCGTGGCGCGGACCTCGCGCCGCATCCGGCGCTCCTCCCAGGCCAGCACCGACTCATGGGCGCCGAGACGGGTCAGCAGGGCGCCGATCGCGTCACCGTCGCGGACGACGACGCGGTCGACCCCGCGCACCTCCCGGGCCTTGGCCGCGATGGACAGCCTGCGGGCGGCACCGACCAGGGCGAGCGCGGCCTCCGGGCCGGGGCAGGTCACCTCCAGCGAGGAGGACCTGCCCGGCTCGGTGAGCGAGCCGTGAGCCAGGAAGGCGCCACGCCAGGCCGCCTCGGCGTCGCAGGTGGCCCCCGAGACCACCTGCGGGGGCAGGCCGCGGATGGGACGGCCGCGGCCGTCCACCAGGCCGGTCTGGCGCGCCAGCTGGTCGCCGCCGGCCACCACCCGTACGACGTAGCGGGAGCCCCGGCGCAGTCCGCCGGGAGCCATCACGATCAGCTCCGAGCTGTGCCCGAAGATTTCGAGGATGTCCCGCTTGAGCCGGCGGGCGGCCATCGCCGTGTCCAGTTCGGCCTCGATCACGATCCGGCCGCTCACCAGGTGCAGCCCGCCCGCGAACCGAAGAATCGCCGAGACCTCCGCCTTTCTGCAGCAGGTCCGGGTCACGGGAAGCCGGGAGACTTCGTCCTTCACCGCTGGCGTCATCGCCATGGGCCGATCCTTCCATGCATCCGAAAAATACGGTCGTACGCGGCGGCCAACAGCTCCGGATCATGAATCGGAACGCCGTCGGGTGAGGCCACGGGGGCCAGCTCGACCGCGGCTCCGAGCCGCTGTGCGGCGTCGGCGAGGGACTCGCGGTCGAACACGGCGGCCTCGTCGGCCAGCACCACGTCCATGGCGAGTTTAGGGGCGTGTCGTCCCAAAACCTCCAAATGACGCTGCGGTGAGAAGCCTTCTGTTTCACCGGGCTGCGGTGCGAGGTTCAGCGAGAGGACCTTACGGGCCTTCGTGGTCACCAGTGCGTCGAGCAGCTCGGGCACCAGGAGATGCGGAATCACGGAGGAGAACCAGGACCCGGGGCCGAGCACCACCCAGTCGGCGTCGAGCACCGCGGCCACCGCTTCGGGGACCGCCGGCGGGTCGGCCGGCACGACGTGGACGGACTGCACCTCACCGGGGGTCAGCGCCACCGTCGCCTGGCCGCGCACGGTGACCGTGTCCTCGGGGCGCTCCGGGTCGTGGCCCCGTACGAGTGCCTGGAGCTCCAGGGGCACGGCGGACATGGGCAGCACCCTGCCGTGCGCTCCGAGCAGCCTGCCGACCAGGTCGAGGGCCTGGACATGGTCGCCCAGCTGCTCCCAGAGGGCCACGATGAGCAGATTGCCCACCGCGTGCTCGTGCAGGTCGCCCTTGGACTCGAAGCGGTGCTGGATGACCTGGGCCCAGGTCTGGCCCCATTCGTCGTCCCCGCAGAGCGCGGCGAGCGCCTTGCGCAGGTCGCCCGGCGGGAGGACGCCGAGCTCCTCACGGAGCCGGCCGCTGGAACCGCCGTCGTCGGCGACGGTCACCACGGCCGTGAGGTCGCCGGTGATCCGGCGGAGCGCCGTGAGCGAGGCCGACAGGCCCATGCCGCCGCCGAGGGCGACGACCTTGGGCTGTGCGGCGCGCTTCCGGCCGGAGAGCGCGGCCGTGGCCCTGCTCAGCCGGCGCTGGCGCAGATGGCGGTTGGTCACTCTCGCCCCATGTCCCGGTGGACGAGGACGGTCTCGATCCCCTCGGTGGCCAGCCGGGCGGCCAGCTTCTCCGACATGGCGACGGACCGGTGCTTGCCGCCCGTGCATCCGACAGCGATGGTCACGTAACGCTTGCCCTCGCGGCGGTACCCGGCGGCGATGAGCTGCAGCAGCTCCGTGTACTGGTTGAGGAATTCCTTGGCGCCCGGCTGGTCGAACACGTAGCCGGACACCTCCTCGTTGAGCCCGGTGAAGGGGCGGAGCTCCGGGACCCAGTGCGGATTGGGCAGGAAGCGGCAGTCGACGACCAGGTCGGCGTCGACCGGCAGTCCGTACTTGAAGCCGAACGACATCACCGTCGCCCGGAGCTCCGGCTCCTCGTCGCCGGCGAACTGCGCGTCCATCTTGGCCCGCAGCTCGTGCACGTTGAGGCTGGAGGTGTCGATGACGAGGTCGGCGTCGCCGCGCAGCTCACGCAGCAGGTCGCGCTCGGCCGCGATCCCGTCGACGATGCGGCCGTCGCCCTGGAGCGGGTGCGGACGGCGGACCGATTCGAAGCGGCGTACGAGGGCGTCGTCGGAGGACTCCAGGAAGACGATCCGCCGGGTGACGTGCTTGGCCTCCAGGTCCGCGAGGGACTCCCGGAGGTTGTCGAAGAAGCGGCGGCCCCGTACGTCGACGACCACGGCGATACGGGCCACGTTGCCCTGGGACCGGGCGCCGAGCTCCACCATCGTGGGGATCAGCGCGGGCGGCAGGTTGTCGACGACGAACCAGCCGAGGTCCTCCAGACACTTGGCGGCGGTGCTGCGCCCGGCGCCCGACATTCCGGAGATGATCACCAGCTCGGGGATGGCGGGCATGGCGGCCTCGGCCTTCTCCGTGGTGCTTCCCGTACTCACGTGTCCTGCTCCGTCTGCTCGGCCGCGTTCGTCCTGGTGTTCGTGCGCGTGCTCGGTCATGTCCTGCTGCCCCCGTCGTCCTCTTCGATGATCTCTCCAGTGGCGGTGTTCACGGCGGGCGCGGCCGGGGCGGCCGCGGCGAAGGCGACGGCCACCGATTCCGCGGTCCTGCGCCCTATCCCCGGCACCTCGCAGATCTCTTCGATTGTCGCCTGCCGGAGCTTCTTGACGGAACCGAAATGCTTGATCAATGCCTGCTTGCGGGTCTTGCCGAGGCCCGGCACGTCGTCCAGGGGGCTGCTGCGGATGCGCTTGGCCCGCTTGGCCCGCTGGTAGGTGATGGCGAAGCGGTGGGCCTCGTCCCGGATGCGCTGGAGGAGGTAGAGGCCCTCGCTGGAGCGGGGCAGGACCACCGGGTCGTCGTCATCGGGCAGCCAGACCTCTTCGAGGCGCTTCGCGAGCCCGCAGACGGCGATGTCGTCGATGCCCAGCTCGTCCAGGGCCCGCTTGGCGGCGGCGACCTGCGGCTGTCCTCCGTCGACGACCACGAGCTGCGGCGGGTAGGCGAAGCGCCTGGGGCGGCCGTCGTCCTCACGGGGCTCCTCCCGGGCCGGGGCGGTGTCCGGCGGGACGGGCGCCCCGGTCGCCGCCGCATGGTGCCCGAGGTCGTCCGGTGCGGACGCGGGCCCGTCCGGTGCGGGGCCCGCAGGGGCGGGGGCCACGAGTCCGGCGGGGGCGGGGACGGGGCCTGTCGGCGCCGGGGCCTCCTCCCACTCCCCCGTCCGCTCCTTCTCCTGGAGGTAGCGCTTGAAGCGGCGGCCGATGACCTCGTGCATCGACCGGACGTCGTCCTGGCCCTCGAAGCCCTTGATCTGGAAGCGGCGGTATTCGCTCTTGCGGGCGAGGCCGTCCTCGAAGACCACCATGGACGCGACCACGTCCTCACCCTGGAGGTGCGAGATGTCGAAGCATTCGACGCGCAGCGGAGCGGTGTCGAGGCCGAGCGCCTCGGCGATCTCCTCCAGGGCGCGTGAGCGGGTCGTGAGGTCGGAGGCACGCTTGGTCTTGTGCAGCCCCAGCGCCTGCTGGGCGTTCCGCTGGACCGTGGTCATCAGGTCCTTCTTGTCGCCCCGCTGGGGGATCCGCAGGCTGACCTGCGACCCTCTGCGGCCCGCGAGCCACTGGGAGACGGCCTCGGGGTCCTCGGGGAGAGCCGGGACCAGTACCTCCTTGGGGACGGAGTCACCCGTCTCCTCCCCGTACAGCTGCTGGAGCGCGTGTTCCACCAGGCCCGCCGTGTCGACGGCCTCGACCTTGTCGGTGACCCAGCCGCGCTGGCCGCGCACCCGCCCGCCGCGGACGTGGAAGATCTGGACCGCGGCCTCCAGCTCGTCCTCGGCCACGGCGATCAGGTCGGCGTCGGTGGCGTCGGCGAGGACGACGGCGCTCTTCTCCATGGCCCGCTTGAGCGCCCCCACGTCGTCGCGCAGCCGGGCCGCCCGCTCGTACTCCATCTCTTCGGCCGCCTGCGCCATGTCCTTCTCCAGGCGGCGGATGTACGTCCCGGTGCGGCCCGCCATGAAGTCGCAGAACTCCTCGGCCAGGTCCCGGTGCTCCTCGGGGCTGAGCCGTCCGACGCACGGGGCGGAGCACTTGCCGATGTATCCGAGGAGGCAGGGGCGGCCGGTCCGCTCGGCGTTCTTGAAGACACCCGCGGAGCAGGTGCGCACGGGGAAGACCCGGAGCATCAGGTCGACGGTCTCGCGGATCGCCCAGGCGTGCCCGTAGGGGCCGAAGTAGCGCACGCCCTTCTTCTTGGCGCCACGCATGACCTGGACGCGCGGGAACTCCTCGTTGAGCGTGACCGCGAGGTAGGGGTAGCTCTTGTCGTCGCGGTACTTGACGTTGAACCGGGGGTCGTACTCCTTGATCCAGGAGTACTCCAGCTGAAGCGCCTCGACCTCGGTGGAGACCACGGTCCACTCCACGGAGGCGGCCGTGGTGACCATGGTGCGGGTGCGCGGGTGCAGGCCGGCCAGGTCCTGGAAGTAGTTGGCCAGGCGCTGGCGCAGGTTCTTGGCCTTCCCGACGTAGATCACCCGGCGGTGCTCGTCGCGGAATTTGTAGACCCCCGGGGAGTCGGGGATCTGTCCCGGCTTGGGGCGGTAGCTGGAGGGGTCTGCCATGTCCCACACCCTACTGGCGGGCAGTGACAGACCGGCATTTCCGGGGGCCTCCAGGGCTGCGACGAGCAGCCGGGCCGGTCAGGCCCCGGGACCCGCGACGAGTAGCCGGGCCGGTCAGGCCCCGGGACCCGCGACGAGCAGCCGGGCCGGTCAGGCCCCGGGACCCGCGACGAGCTTTCCGCCCTCGACCTTCACCGGGACGGCGGGCAGCGGCACCGTGGCCGGGCCCTGCAGCGCCTTCCCCGTGGTCATGTCGAAGCGGCTGCCGTGGCAGGGGCAGTTGCCCTCGTTGCCCTCGACCTTGTCCAGGAGGCAGCCCGCGTGGGTGCACTGCGCGCTGAAGGCCTTGTACTGGCCGGCGGCCGGGCAGCTCACGACCACCCGCTGCTCGCGGTAGAGCTTGGCCCCGCCGACCGGGACCTCGTCCGCGGCACCGAGTTCCACCGGGGCGGTGGGCGTGGGCGTCTGCGCGTGGCCGAGCTTCGATTCGGTCGAACAGGCTGCCGCTCCCAGCCCGGCGGCACCGGCGAGAGCGGCGCCCTTCAGTACGGTACGGCGGGCGGCGGGCAGGCCGGACATGCGGTCTCCACTGGTCGGGGGGACAGAGAGCCGCCGTCACCGTCCGGGGCGCCGGGTGCCGCGGACTCCGGGCACGGGCCGCATCTGATGGCATGGGCGACAGACCCGACGATACCGGCGGAGAACCCCGGCGCTTCGACCGGCCCCGGAGAGCGCGCGGGACGGCGGGCGGACCGCCGCCGGGAAGGCCCCGGACGCCGGACGGGGCGGCACCCTCGTGCAGGGTGCCGCCCCGTCCGGACGGTGTCAGGTCTTACGCCCGGTGTCAGGCCTTACGCCCGGTGACAGGCCTTGCGGCCGGCGTCAGGCCTTCCGCGCGCGGGCGGCCTTCTTCGGCGCGGGCTGCTCGGCCGCCGCCTTCCCGCCCGTCCTGGCCGTGGCCGTCCTGCGGGCCGTGGACGCCTTTGCGGCGACGGCCTTCTTCGCGGGCGCCTTACGGGCCTTGCGGGCGGGGGACGCCGCGGCCTCACCGATCCGTTCCGCCCCCAGGACCTCCTGGAGGAACTTCCCGGTGTGGCTGGCCGGCACCGAGGCGATCTGCTCCGGGGTGCCCTCGGCGACGACCAGACCGCCGCCGCTGCCGCCCTCGGGGCCCATGTCGACGACCCAGTCGGCGGTCTTGATGACATCGAGGTTGTGCTCGATGACGATCACCGTGTTGCCCTTGTCGACCAGGCCGGACAGCACCGAGATGAGCTTGCTGATGTCCTCGAAGTGCAGTCCGGTCGTCGGCTCGTCCAGGACGTAGACCGTGCGGCCGGTGGAGCGCTTCTGCAGCTCGCTCGCCAGCTTCACCCGCTGCGCCTCACCACCGGAGAGCGTCGGAGCGGACTGGCCGAGCCTGACGTATCCGAGACCCACCTCGTTGAGCGTGCGCAGGTGACGGGCGATCGTCGGGACGGCCTCGAAGAACTCCAGGCCCTCCTCGATCGGCATGTCCAGCACCTCGGCGATGGACTTGCCCTTGTAGTGGACCTCCAGCGTCTCCCGGTTGTAGCGCGCACCGTGGCAGACCTCGCACGGGACGTACACGTCGGGCAGGAAGTTCATCTCGATCTTGATCGTGCCGTCGCCGGAGCAGTTCTCGCAGCGGCCGCCCTTGACGTTGAAGGAGAAGCGGCCCGGCAGGTAGCCGCGCACCTTCGCCTCCATCGTCTCCGCGAACAGCCTGCGGACGTGGTCGAAGACTCCGGTGTACGTGGCCGGGTTGGACCGGGGCGTACGGCCGATCGGCGACTGGTCGACGTGCACGACCTTGTCGACGAGGTCGTCGCCGTCGACCCTGGTGTGCCGCCCCGGGACCGACTTCGCACCGTTGAGCTCGCGCGCCAGGTGGGTGTAGAGGATGTCGTTGACCAGGGTCGACTTGCCCGAACCGGAGACACCGGTGACGGCTGTGAGCACGCCGAGCGGGAAGGAGACGTCGATGTCCTGGAGGTTGTTCTCCCGGGCGCCGTGCACCGTGAGCCGGCGCTCCGGGTCGACGGGGCGCCGGACGTCCGGCAGCTCGATCGCCCTCTTGCCCGAGAGGTACTGACCGGTGATCGACTCCTTGTTGGCCAGCAGCTCCTTGAGCGAACCGGAGTGGACGACCTTGCCTCCGTGCTCACCCGCGCCGGGGCCGATGTCGACGACCCAGTCGGCGACCTTGATGGTGTCCTCGTCGTGCTCGACGACGATGAGCGTGTTGCCCATGTCCCGGAGCCGGACCAGGGTCTCGATCAGCCGGTGGTTGTCCCGCTGGTGCAGGCCGATGGACGGCTCGTCCAGCACGTACAGCACGCCGACGAGTCCGGAGCCGATCTGGGTCGCGAGCCGGATGCGCTGGGCCTCACCGCCGGACAGCGTGCCTGCGGCACGGTTCAGCGAGAGGTAGTCGAGGCCCACGTCGACGAGGAACTTCAGCCGCTCGTTGACCTCCTTGAGGACCCGCTCGGCGATCTTCTTGTCGCGGGCGTTCAGCTTGAGGCGGCCGAGGAATTCGGCGCACTCGCTGATGGACATCGCGGCGACCTCGGCGATGGACCTCTCCATGACCGTCACCGCGAGGACCAGGGGCTTGAGCCTGGTCCCCTCACAGGTGGGGCAGGCGACCTCGCGCATGTAGCCCTCGAAGCGCTCCCGGCTGGAGTCGCTCTCGGCCTCGGAGTGACGCCGCTTGACGTACTGGACCGCGCCCTCGAAGCGGGGGGTGGTGTAGGCGCGCTCGCGCCCGTACCTGTTGCGGTAGCGGACCTCGGTCTGGATCTTGTGGCCGTGGAGCAGGGCCTTCTTGGCGCGCTGCGGCAGCCCGGCCCAGGGGATGTCCGTGCGGAAGCCGAGGGCGTCGGACAGCGCGGTGATCTGGCGCCCGAAGTACTCCTTGGTGTGGCCGTGCGACCAGGGGTGGATCGCACCCTCGTCCAGGGACTTGTCCTCGTCCGGGACGATCAGGTCCGGGTCGACCTCCATCCGCGTCCCGATGCCCGTGCAGTCCGGGCAGGCGCCGAAGGGGGAGTTGAAGGAGAAGGAGCGGGGCTCCAGCTCCTCGAAGGACAGGTCGTCGTACGGGCAGTAGAGGTGCTCGGAGTACATCCGCTCACGCTCGGGGTCGTCCGCCTCCAGGTCGACGAAGTCGAGCACGACCATGCCGCCGGAGAGGCCCAGCGCCGTCTCGACGGAGTCGGTCAGCCGGCGCTTGGCGCTGTCCTTCACCGTGAGGCGGTCGATGACCACCTCGACGGTGTGCTTCTCCTGCTTCTTCAGCTGGGGCGGCTCGGACAGCTGGATCGTCTCGCCGTCGACCCGGGCCCTGCTGTAGCCCTTGGTCTGGAGGTCGGCGAAGAGGTCGACGAACTCCCCCTTGCGCTCGCGCACCAGCGGGGAGAGGACCTGGAAGCGGCTGCCCTCGGGCAGACCGAGCACCTTGTCGACGATGGCCTGCGGCGACTGGCGCGCGATGGGCCTGGCGCACTCGGGACAGTGCGGCTTGCCGATCCTGGCGAAGAGCAGCCGGAGGTAGTCGTAGACCTCGGTGATGGTGCCGACCGTGGAGCGCGGATTGCGCGAGGTCGACTTCTGGTCGATGGAGACGGCGGGCGAGAGGCCTTCGATGAAGTCCACGTCCGGCTTGTCCATCTGGCCGAGGAACTGCCGGGCGTACGAGGAGAGCGACTCCACATAGCGCCGCTGCCCCTCGGCGAAGATCGTGTCGAACGCGAGCGAGGACTTGCCCGATCCGGAGAGCCCGGTGAAGACGATGAGGGAGTCACGGGGGAGATCGAGCGAGACGTTCTTCAGGTTGTGCTCGCGCGCGCCACGGACGATGAGACGGTCGGCCACGCCGGTCCGCACCTTTCTGGAGAGAAATGGGGGAACTGAGCCCCGGGCCCAGGGTATGGGGGGCGCCACAGCGATGTACGAAGCTTTCGACATCGAGCGTATAGCACGCGCATTCGATTTAAGGTCGACCGAAGACTCCATCACCCGAACGAGTGGCGGGGTCTACGCTCGGCTCATGACTGATCATGCGCGCGACCTGGAAGCTGTACGTGAAGCGACCGATCGGCTGCTCAGTGCCACGGGCACGATGGACGACGGCGCCGTTGCCGAGCCGTCGCTTCTGCCGGGCTGGAGCCGCGGCCATGTTCTTGCCCACCTGTCACGTAACGCCGACGCCCTCGTAAATGTTCTCCAGGGGCGCCCGATGTACGCGAACAGCGAAACCCGGGACGCCGACATCGAACGTGGTGCGTCCCGCCCCCTGGCCGGGCAGCTCGCTGACCTGCGGGCGAGCGGAGCGGCCTTCCTGGCCGCCGCCGAAGCGCCGACCGACTGGTCACGTACCGTCACGCTGCGCAACGGCGTGACGGACTCGGCCTCCCGGATCCCCTTCCGCCGCTGGGCCGAGGTCGAGCTGCACCACGTCGACCTGGGGGTGGGATACGGCCTGGAGGACCTGCCGGAGGAGTTCGTGATCCGGGAGAACGACTTCCTGGCCGAGCGGTTCGCCGGGCATCCCGGTGTCGTCCCCACGACGGCGGTCACCGAGGACGGCCGGCTGTGGACCACGGGCGGCGGGGCGGAGGGCGCCGCGGTCACCGTCCGGGGGACGGCCCCCGGCATCCTCGGCTGGCTCTGCGGGCGCCGTGACGGTTCCGCACTGACCGTGACGGGCGGCAGCCTTCCCCCGCTGCCCCCGCTATAGGCTGCGTCACATGACGTACAGCGGAGCGGTCAAGGTCGGCGGACCTGCACATGTGCACGAGCTGACGGATCTGATGATCTCCAAGGTCGCCGTCGGACCGATGGACAACAACGCTTATCTGCTGCGCTGCCGGGCCACCGGCGAGCAGCTCCTGATCGACGCGGCCGACGAGGCCGGGACGCTGCTGCGGCTGATCGGGGAGGACGGCATCGCGTCCGTCGTCACGACGCACCGGCACGGCGACCACTGGCAGGCGCTCGGGGAGGTGGTGGCGGCCACCGGAGCGCGGACGTACGCCGGGAGATACGACGCCGAGGGCATCCCGGTCCCGACCGACGAGCTCGTCGAGGACGGCGGCACGATCCGGGTGGGCCGGGTCTCCCTGACCGCCAGGCATCTGGCCGGCCACACCCCCGGATCCATCGCACTGGTCTACGACGACCCGCACGGGGCGCCGCACGTGTTCACCGGGGACTGCCTCTTCCCGGGCGGACTGGGCAATACGCGCAAGGACCCCGAGGCCTTCGCGAGCCTGCTCCACGATGTGGAGACCAAGCTCTTCGACCGCCTGCCGGACGAGACGTGGGTCTATCCCGGCCACGGTCACGACACCACGCTCGGCGCCGAGCGCCCGCACCTGCCCCAGTGGCGCGAACGCGGCTGGTGAACGGCTGAACGCCCGACGGCCGGACCCCCTCGGGGCCCGGCCGTCGGTGTGTCCGTGCGGCGCTACTTCTCCACGCCGACGTTCTCGCTGTCGTCCTTCTCCACGCCCTTCTCCGCCGCTTCCTGCTTCCTGGAGGCGATCAGGCTGGTGATCGTGGTGATCACCAGGACGCCGCAGATGACGGAGAGGGAGAACGGGATGGAGATCTCCGGGACGTGCACCCCGGACTCGTGCAGGGCGTGCAGCACCAGCTTGACGCCGATGAAGCCGAGGATCACCGAGAGCCCGTAGCTGAGGTGCACCAGCTTCTTCAGCAGACCACCGATGAGGAAGTACAGCTGACGCAGGCCCATCAGAGCGAAGGCGTTGGCGGTGAAGACGATGTACGGGTCCTGGGTCAGGCCGAAGATCGCCGGGATGGAGTCCAGCGCGAACAGCACATCGGTGGTGCCGATGGCGAGCATGACCACCATCAGGGGGGTCATGATGCGCTTGCCGTTGTTCCGGATGAAGAGCTTCGTCCCGTGGTACTTGTCGGCGACACCGAAGCGGTGCTCGATCGACTTCAGGAGACGGTTCTCCTCGAACTCGTCCTCCTCGTCGTCGGAACGCGCCTCCTGGATCAGCTTCCAGGCGGTGTAGATCAGGAACGCGCCGAAGATGTAGAAGACCCACGAGAAGTTGGCGATGACCGCGGCACCGGCGGCGATGAAGATCGCACGCAGCACCAGTGCGATCAGCACACCGATGAGCAGTACCCGCTGCTGCAGGTGGGAGGGCACCGAGAACTTCGCCATGATCAGGACGAAGACGAAGAGGTTGTCGACGCTGAGCGACTTCTCGGTGATGAAGCCGGCGAAGAATTCGCCCGAGGCCTGGCTCTCACCGAAGACCAGCAGGCCCAGTCCGAAGAGGGCGGCCAGGGCGATCCAGACGACGGTCCAGATTCCGGCTTCCTTGGTCGACACGTCATGGGGCTTGCGCCCGATGAAGAAGTCGACGGCGATGAGGGCGCACAGACCGAAAATGGTCAGCGCCCAGAGGGTCCATGAAACGTCCACTGCGCCTCCGGCAGTTTGCTACGGGCTATGGATCAGCGTCGTCGCTGCCGGAGGTCTCTTCCACCCGGGAGCGCGGGATGCGCGCCGGGCCGACGCCCCGGGACCGGTCACAGTCCGTACTGACGGGAACGCCGCGATCGGGAGTACTCCCCTCCGCACCAAGAACAGTACATGAAGCACCAAGAAACGGTAAAGCCTGGACCAAGGCGTGATCAAAGAGCCAGGTCAGGTGGCTTTCGGAGCCATCCGACCGGCTGTCACTCCGTCAGCGGCAGTCGCCGCGCCGCGGCCACCAGGGCGAGTACCTGTTCCAGGACCCGGCTGCCCTCCGGCACCCCAAGCGGTTCGTACGTCCACGCATGGCCCACCCAGGGGTCGGCGAGGTGGTCATCGGCCACGGGGGTGATCCTCAGCAACGACCGCCACAGGGGGTCGAGCACCGGGCCGTAGGCCCGGGCGTCCTCGCGGTCGGCCACCATCAGCAGGTGCACGCCCACCGAGGGTCCCTCGTCGGCCAGATAACGCAGCTGGGTGACGGCCCTGTCGTCGAAGCCGTGCGGGAAGTCGTTGACGATCAGCAGCTGCTCCCCCGTGTCGAGGTCCGGGGGCAGCGCGTCCGAGGCGCCGGCCCTGATGGCCATCTGCACGAGATCGACGCGCCGGGTGAGGCGGGCGAGGACCGTGGACACACCCGCCGCCCCGGTCGCGGGCGGCCCGGCGAGAACTCCGGCGCCCACCAGGGGCGAGAGGGGTCCGGCGGCGGAACCGGCCGGGTCGATGACGTGTACGGAGAATTCGCCGGCCGGGTGGACGGCGAGCAGCCGCGCGGCCAGGGCGACCGCGGTCTCCATGGCCGGCCTGCGCAGCTCGTCGCCGGCCGTCGCGGCGGCAGCCTCGGATGCCGTACGTCCGCTGTCGATCCAGATTCCGCGTTCCAGGGGCAGCCGCACCAGCAGCGGGATCCGCAGGCCGTCGTCCTCGGGCAGGTGGAGGTCGCCGACGCGCAGGGCCATCGCAATCTCCGTCGGGACGCGGTAGCCGTGCCAGACGGGGTTGTCCCAGCCCGCGTACGCGGCGGGGAGGGCCGGTTCGACGACGGCCAGCTCGGCGGCGAGCTGTCCGAGATCACGTTCGAGCGCCTCGCGTGCCCGGCCGGTGAGTTCGTCGCGCTTGGCCCGGGCTTCCTCGCGGGCGCGGGCGCCCGTGCCGCCGATGCGGCTGCGCGGGTCGGAAAGGGCGCGGTCGAGTTCCTGGTCCATCCGGGATCCGGCGAAGTCGACCGCGCTGCGGTATGCGGCGACGGCGCGGGCGAGGTCCTCGAACATGCCCCAGATCTGGTTGTGGAGGCGCTCGTCCATGGACCACCCGGCGGCGTCACCTGCGACGGGCCGCGCGGGCTGTCCGGATGCGGCCGGCGGAGGCGGAGCCGAGGACCGACGCCGCGGGTGCGCGTAGTCGACGGGGCCGCCGGGAG
>Ga0196960_10000041_pt1 | contig 46259 bp, 39 predicted proteins | sample S3v_5metaG_FD_183187 | JGI IMG/M metagenome (GOLD analysis project Ga0196960, IMG submission 183187) | Soil microbial communities from Anza Borrego desert, Southern California, United States - S3+v_5 | ecosystem: Environmental > Terrestrial > Soil > Desert | place: USA: California | collected...
GGCGGCGGTGCGCAGCCGCTCCGCAGCCGTCGTCGCCGGATCGAGCGCCTCGGGGGAGCGCAGCCGGACCAGGGCGGCCAGGGCCTGGGCGCCGGCCCCGGGCACGGTGGCGAGGGCCGCCGCCGACGGCACCGTACGCACGGACGGGGTCTCGCCCGGCCACGGTGTCACGCACACCACCGTGTGCAGCCCGTCCGCGTCGGCGCCGAGGGCCTCGTGCAGCGCGGCGAGCGCCATGTCGCGCTGCCAGCCGCGCCCGGCGGCGAGCACCGCTGCGAACTCCCGGGACAGGTCCGTGCCGGCCCGCTCCTCCTCGAAGAGCAGGACGCCGATCCGGGCCGCGACGTCCATGGCCGCCGTCAGCTGCGCGTCGGCAGGCCCCGGATCAGCGTCCAGCAGCCATACGTAGCCCAGGACGACACCCCGATGGCGTACCGGAAGGCAGATGCGGCCCCGGTGGACCCCGGCCTCCGGGGCGGCGGGGATGCGGACCGGGCCCGTCGCGCGGGTGATGCCGAAGCCCTCGAACCAGGCGCGGACCGCGGGGGTGGAGCGCCGGGTGAGGATCGAGCGCGTACGGACGGGGTCCATGGCCGTGTCGTCGTCGCTGTCGTGGGCCCCGAAGGCGACCAGGCCGAAGTCCCGGTTCTCCAGAGTGGCGGGGGCGCCGAGCAGCGCGGAGATCTCGTCGACCAGCTCCTGGTAATCGGCCTTCACCCCGTCATTCTCGCACCCTTTCAGACAGATGTCTGAGATCCAGTACACGGATGCGTGACAGCTGTCGATGGCACGTGTGTACCGGGATCCCTAGATTTCACAGTGGTTCTCCGTGCCGTCCGGGTGCGTTCACACGTGTACCGGTCCGGCCTCGTTCGTACTCCGTGGAGGTGCCCCGTGCTGGGTCCCGTGATTCTCGCCGCGTCACGCAGCGACAAGATGCGTCGTTTCGTCTCGGCCGCGCCCGGCACCAAGCAGGTCGTCGACCGCTTCATCGCCGGTGAGAGCGTCGACCAGGTCGTCCCCGTCATCCAGGACGCGGCCGCCAAGGGCCTCGAGGTCACCCTGGACGTCGTGGGTGAGGACATCACCACCCCCGAGCAGGCCGCCGCCGCGCGCGACGCCTACCTGGAGCTGATCGGCCGCCTCGAGGAGCTCGGCCTCGGCGAGCGTGCCGAGATGTCCGTCAAGCTGTCGATGTTCGGCCAGTCCCTCCCGTCGTCCACCACCGCCCCCGACGGAGGGCCCTCCGGGTCCGCCCCCGAATTCCCGGGCGGCCACGAGCTGGCCCTCGCGAACGTCCGCCCCGTCGTCGAGGCCGCCGCCGCGATCGGCACCACGGTCACGCTGGACGCCGAGGACCACACCACCCTCGACTCGATGTTCGCCATCCATGAGGAGCTGCGGAAGGACTTCCCGCAGACCGGCTGCGTGATCCAGTCCTACCTCTTCCGCACCGAGGCCGACGCCCGCCGCCTGGCCGCCGCGGGCAGCCGGGTGCGCCTGGTGAAGGGTGCCTACAAGGAGCCCGCCTCCGTCGCGTACCAGAACAAGCCGGAGATCGACAAGGCGTACGTCCGCATCCTGAAGACGCTGATGCAGGGCGAGGGCTACCCGATGATCGGCTCTCACGATCCCCGTCTCATCGCCATCGGCCAGGAGCTCGCACGCCAGGCCGGGCGCAAACTGGATGAGTACGAGTTCCAGATGCTGTACGGCATCCGCAGTGAGGAACACGTCCGGCTCGCGGCCGAGGGCCACCGGATGCGCGTCTACACGGCGTACGGGACCGACTGGTACGGATACTTCATGCGCCGCCTCGCGGAGAAGCCGGCCAACCTGCTGTTCTTCGGCCGGTCCGTCCTCACCAAGGGCTGAACGAGAAGAGCTGGACAAAAGGGCTGCACCACGGGCTGAACCAGGGCTGACCTGCCCGGCCGACCACCCCACCTCAACCAAGGAGACAAGGCACTCATGGACGCTGTCACCCAGGTCCCCGCGCCGGTCAACGAGCCGGTCCACACCTACGCCCCCGGCACCCCGGAGCGCGCCCGTCTGGAGGCGAAGCTCAAGGAGCTCGGCGAGAACCCGATCGACCTGCCGATGACCATCGGCGGAGAGAAGCGGATGGGCGGCGGCGCCCGCGTCGACGTCGTGCAGCCGCACAACCACAAGGCCGTCATCGGCACCTTCGCCGGCGCCACCGAGCAGGACGCGCAGGACGCGATCGACGCCGCCCTCGCCGCCGCCCCGGCCTGGCGCGCGATGTCCTTCGACGACCGCGCCGCGATCATCCTGCGCGCGGCCGAGCTGCTGTCCGGCCCCTGGCGCGAGACGATGGCCGCCTCCACGATGCTCGGCCAGGGCAAGACCGCCCAGCAGGCCGAGATCGACACCCCCTGCGAGCTCGTCGACTTCTGGCGCTTCAACGTGCACTACGCGCGCCAGATCCTCGCCGAGCAGCCCCCGGCCAACTCCACCGGCGTGTGGAACCGCATGGACCACCGCCCGCTGGAGGGCTTCGTCTACGCGATCACGCCGTTCAACTTCACCGCCATCGCGGGGAACCTGCCGACCGCCCCCGCCCTCATGGGCAACGTCGTCGTGTGGAAGCCGTCCCCGACGCAGACCCACGCCGCCGTGCTGCTGATGCAGCTCCTGGAGGAGGCCGGTCTGCCCAAGGGCGTCATCAACCTGGTCACCGGCGACGGCATCGCGGTCTCCGAGGTGGCCCTGAACCACCGCGACCTGGCCGGCATCCACTTCACCGGCTCGACCCCCACCTTCCAGCACCTGTGGAGGACGGTCGGCAACAACATCGCCAACTACCGCACCTACCCGCGGCTCGTGGGCGAGACCGGTGGCAAGGACTTCGTGGTCGCGCACCCGAGCGCCGACCGCGCCGTCCTGAAGACCGCGCTGACCCGCGGTTCCTTCGAGTACCAGGGCCAGAAGTGCTCGGCGTCCTCCCGCGCCTACATTCCCGCCTCCCTCTGGAACTCCGGGTTCAAGGAGGAGTTCGCGGCCGAGGTCGACGGCATCACGATGGGTGACGTCACCGACCTGTCGCACTTCATGGGCGCCGTCATCGACGAGCGTTCCTTCGCGAAGAACAAGGCCGCGATCGACCGCGCCGCCGCCGACCCGACCTGCACGATCGTCGCGGGCGGCACGTACGACGACTCCGTCGGCTACTTCGTCCGCCCGACCGTCATCGTCTGCGACGACCCGGCCAACGAGGTCTTCACCACCGAGTACTTCGGCCCGATCCTCGCCGTCCACGTCTACGAGGACGAGAAGTACGACGCCATGCTGGAGCAGATGGAGTCGGTCTCCGACTACGCGCTGACCGGTGCGGTCATCTCCAACGACCGCGCGGCCGCGGCGTACACGATGGACAAGCTCCGCTACGCGGCGGGCAACTTCTACATCAACGACAAGTCGACCGGCGCCGTCGTCGGCCAGCAGCCCTTCGGCGGCGGCCGCGCTTCGGGGACCAACGACAAGGCGGGCGCCCCGCAGAACCTGCAGCGCTGGACGCTGACCCGCGCCATCAAGGAGACGCTGGTCCCGCCGACCGAGTACACCTACCCCCACCAGGGCTGACGGCCGTCGAGGGGCGCCCGGTCCGGGCGCCCCGCCCCGCACTCCGCCTCCCGCCCGGCTCCCCCCGCCGGCCGGGAGGCGGTTTCCGTTCCCGGGCCTCGGCCCCGGGCTGCCTCAGCCCTTCACGGTGAAGCCGGCCCGCAGGAGGGTGTCGTCGCGGGAGGACGGCCCGACGAGCAGCTCGAAGGCACCGGGCTCGACGACACGCCGGCCGGCCGCGTCCACGAGCGTGCACTCGGAGACCGGGAGCTCCAGCAGTACCTCGCGCGCCTCACCCGGGGCGAGCGCCACCTGCCGGTAGGCCTTGAGTTCCTTCTCGGCCCAGGTCACGGACGTCACCGTGTCGCTGACGTACACCTGCACCGTCTCCAGGGCCGGCCGGGCGCCGGTGTTGCGGACGGTGACGCGGGCCCGCAGCGTGTCGCTCTCCCCGACGTTCGCCGTGAGGACCTCCAGGCCGGAGTACGCGACGGTCGTGTAGCTCAGGCCCTCACCGAACACGAAGGCGGGACGCTGGGTGAGGTCGGCGTACCGGGAGCCGTGCTGGCCGCGGATCTGGTTGTAGTACGTCGGCTGCTGGCCCGCGTGCCGGGCGAAGGAGACGGGCAGCCGGCCCGACGGCTCGACGAGGCCCAGCAGGACCTCGGCCACCGCCCGGCCGCCCTGCATGCCCGGGTTGAAGGCGTGCAGGACCGCGGCCGCGCCGTGGGCGGACGGCGGCAGCACCAGGGGCTTGGAACTGATGACCACGACGACGAGCGGCTTGCCGGTCGCGGCGAGCGCGTCGAGCAACGCGACCTGGTCCCCCACGAGTTCCAGGGTCGCCGTCGAACGGCCCTCGCCGACCAGCTCGATACGGTCGCCCACGACGGCGACGACGTAGTCGGCGGCCTCGGCGGCCGCGACGGCCTCACCGATCAGGTCGCCGGAGGGCTCGGCCGGCACGACGACCTCAGGCCGGGGCTGCCCGTCCGGGAAGAACGCGCCCTCCGGGTCGGGGCCCACGGAGAGGATCTCGGCTCCCCGGGCGTACGTGACGTCCCAGCCGTCCGGGACGTGCTCGCGGAAGCCGTCGAGCACGGTACGGATCATGGGGCGCGGGTGGCCGTCGGGCAGCCAGTCCGCCTGGCCGGAGGAGCCCGCCCAGTCGCCCAGCTGGGTCTGGGCGTCATCCGCGTTGGGGCCGACGACGGCGACCCGGCGGGGAGCCGAACCGGCCTCGGCGAGGGCGCGCCCGTCCGGCCCCGGCACCAGGCCGCCGGCCAGCGGCAGGGTGCCGTCGTTGGTGAGCAGTACCAGGGAACGGCGGGCGGCCTCCAGATTCAGCTCGGTGTGCCCGGCGCTGCCGATGACCGCGGCCTGCCGGGCGGCATCGGGGTGGCGGGGGTCCTCGAACAGGCCGAGCTCGAACTTCAGGGTCAGGATGCGCCGTACCGCCGCGTCGATCTCCGCCTCGTCCAGCGTGCCTTCGGCGACCGCGCTCTGCGCGCCCTCGAAGAACTGCGGGGTGGTCATCACCATGTCGTTGCCCGCCCGGACCGCGGCTGCCGCCGCCTGGGTGTGGTCGGCGTGGATCTTCTGCTCCCACACCATGCGGCCGACGTTGTCCCAGTCGGTGACCAGCGTGCCCGTGTAGCCCCACTCGCCGCGCAGCACCTCGCCCAGCAGCCAGTCGTTGACCGTGATCGGCACGCCGTCCATGGACTGGTAGCCGAGCATGAACGTACGGCAGCCCTCGCGGGCGACCCGCTCGAACGGGGGGAGGAACCAGGAGCGCAGCTTGCGCCGGGAGATGTCGGCCTCGCTCGCGTCACGGCCGCCCTGTGTCTCGGAGTAGCCCGCGAAATGCTTGGCGCACGCGAGGACCGCTGTCGGGTCGTCCAGCCCCTCGCCCTGGTAGCCGCGGACCATCGCCGAGGCCAGCTCGCCGATCAGGAAGGGATCCTCGCCGAAGGTCTCGCTGACCCGGCCCCAGCGCAGGTCCCGGGTGATGCAGAGCACCGGCGAGAAGGTCCAGTGGACACCCGTCGCCGCGACCTCGACGGCGGTGGCCCTGGCGACGCGCTCCACGAGCTCCGGGTCCCAGGTGGCGGCCAGACCGAGCTGGGTGGGATAGATCGTGGCCCCCTCCCAGAAGGAGTGGCCGTGGATGCAGTCCTCCGCGACCAGCAGAGGGATGCGCAGCCGGGTCCGCCCGGTCAGCTCCGCCGCTTCGAGGACGCGCTCGGGCGAGGCGTGCAGGATCGAACCGGCGTGCAGGTCCTCGATGAGGTGGCGCACCCCGTCCTTGGCGTTCAGCTGGAGCATCTGGCCGGTCTTCTCGGCCAGGGTCATGCGGCCGAGGAGATCGCCGACCCGCTCGGCGACGGGGAGCGAGGGGTCGAGATAGGGCAGGGAGGGGGACACGGAGGGTCCTTTCGCGACACGGTTCGCTTTCACCATAGAGTCAATACCGACCACCTGGTAAGTATGTCCGGCGGTCGGATCTCCGGGGGCCGAATCCTCCGGACGGTTGAATGGAAACCGGTGCACCGAAGTGCCGGCCCGGCCGAGGCCGGCGGACCTGGGGAGTGGCGAGTGACGGCCGAAGCGCGGCGCGGTTACGCGAAGGGCCGTGCGAAGCGGCGCGAGATCCTGGACCAGGCCATGGCCCTGTTCGGCGAGGCAGGCTACCGGGGCGCCTCGCTCCGGGTGATCGCGACCCGCAGCGGTATCTCGCACACCGGTCTGCTGCACCACTTCCCGACCAAGGAGGCGCTGCTGCTCGCCGTGCTGGAGCACCGCGACGACGTGGACGACGAGTGGCTCTCGCTCGGTGGCACCGAGGGCGTCGAACGGCTGCGGCGGTTCGCCGAGCTGGCCGAGCTGAACTCCGCGCGGCGCGGGATCGTCGAGCTGTTCTCGGTGGTCTCCACCGAGGCGACGGCCGCCGACCACCCGGCCCACGGGTATTTCGTACGCCGCTACGAGAACTCGGTCGCCGGCGCGCAGCTCGCCTACGAGGAGGCGCGCCGGGCGGGCGCGCTGCGGCCGGGCATCGCCCCCGACGACGCCGGCCGCCAGCTGATCGCCCTGATGGACGGGCTCCAGGTGCAGTGGCTGCTCAGCGACTGCACCACGGACATGGCGGGCGTCCTGCGCGCGCACATGGAGGCGCAGCTCACCGTGGATCTCTGAAGCCCGCCCCGGCCCTCCGGGGGCCGGATCGCCGGCCGAGGGCACCCCTCGGTCGTGCGGCCGTCTCAGATAGTAGGAAGTCCGAGTATCTGTAGAGACAGATGGCCCGGGCTGTCCTAGCGTTGTAGGAGCCGAACGAATCGCTGATCCAGCGACCGGCGTGTGCGAGCGTGCCCCGAGCAGGCAACCCCTGCGGCCGCTCCCCGCCCCTCCAGGCGCCTCGAAATCCCGATCTCGACATCCGCTGCGCGAAGTCCCGATCCCGAAATCCACGCGATCTCAAGGAGTCGATCCCTCATGGCCGAGACCACTGTCCGCCGCGTCCGCCACACCTCCCGCACCGCCGAGTCGGAGCGCAAGAACGCCGCCGCAGCCCTGCAGCGGGCCCTCGACCGCAGGGACAACGGCGGGTCCACCGGCCACTGAGGGCCCGTGCCCACCCTGCGGCACCGATCCCGCCCGGGGACCCGCCCGGGCGCGGGATGTCCGGATCGTGGACGTCGAGTGTCATGGGGTGGGACGGAGGGCTAGGGTGCCCGCATGTCTCGCAGCATCGATCTCGCAGTGATCCCCGGCGACGGTATCGGCCAGGAGGTCGTCACCCAGGGCCTCAAGGTTCTCAACGCTGTTCTCCCGCAGGATGTGAAGCTGGAGACCAAGGAGTACGACCTCGGCGCCCAGCGATGGCACCGCACCGGTGAGACCCTCCCCGACGCGGAGCTGGAGGCCCTCAAGGGCCACGACGCCATCCTGCTCGGCGCCATCGGCGACCCGTCCGTGCCGTCGGGCGTGCTGGAGCGCGGACTGCTGCTGAAGCTGCGCTTCGCCTTCGACCACTTCATCAACCTGAGGCCGTCGAAGCTCTTCCCGAACACGGCGACCCCGCTGGCCGGGCGCCCCGAGATCGACTTCGTCGTCGTCCGCGAGGGCACCGAGGGCCCGTACACGGGCAACGGCGGCTCCCTGCGCACGGGCACCGAGCACGAGGTCGCCACCGAGGTCAGCGTCAACACCGCCTACGGTGTCGAGCGCGTCGTGCGTGACGCCTTCGCGCGCGCCGCCGCCCGTCCGCGCAAGAAGCTGACGCTGGTCCACAAGAACAACGTCCTCGTGCACGCCGGCCACCTGTGGAAGAACACCTTCGACGAGGTCGCGGCCGATTTCCCCGAGGTCAGCACCGACTACCTGCACGTCGACGCCGCGACGATCTTCTTCGTCACCCAGCCGGAGCGCTTCGACGTCATCGTCACCGACAACCTCTTCGGTGACATCCTCACCGACCTCGCCGCAGCCGTGAGCGGCGGCATCGGCCTGGCCGCTTCCGGCAACATCAACCCGACGGGCGCCTTCCCGTCCATGTTCGAGCCGGTGCACGGCACCGCGCCCGACATCGCGGGCCAGGGCAAGGCCGACCCGACCGCCACGATCCTCTCCGTCGCCCTCCTGCTGCGCCACCTCGGTTACGAGGCCGAGGCCGTGCGCATCGAGGAGGCCGTCTCCGCCGATCTCGCGGAGCGTGACGGGAAGACCGCACGCACCACCGACGAGATCGGTGACGCGCTCGCGGTACGCGTAGCGAGCTGACCCGACGTCTCCACTTCGAAGCCGCCGGGCCGCAACCGCACCCGGCGGCTTCACCTTGCGGTCCCCGGGTGCCACCATCGACCCCTGGACCGCGTTTTCGCGTCGCCTTCGCGTCACTGTGAACGTCACCGCAATCACGTCATTTCGTGCAGAGCCACCCCCGGGAGATAATCGAACGCGGGACCGCGGCTCGCGGTGGTGCTCGGACGTCCTACAACCTGCCCGGCAGCTGCTGGGGCGGAAGCGGGCGTGGGCGCGGTCCATCACACACAAGACCGGTGAAGGACACGCACTCATGACGACGCCCACGATCGAGCTCAAGCCCTCCTCCAGCCCGCTGTCCGACGCGGAGCGCGAGGCGATCCTGGCCAACCCCGGCTTCGGCCGTTACTTCACCGATCACATGGTGACGATCCGCTGGACCGAGGGGCGCGGCTGGCACGACGCCCAGCTCGTGCCGTACGGGCCGCTGTCGATGGACCCGGCCAACATGACGCTGCACTACGCGCAGGAGATCTTCGAAGGCCTCAAGGCCTACCGGCAGCCCGACGGCACGGTCGCCACCTTCCGCCCCGAGGCCAACGCCGCGCGCTTCCAGCGGTCCGCCGCGCGGCTGGCGATGCCGGAGCTGCCGGCCGAGACCTTCATCGCGGCCTGTGACGCCCTGGTCCGGCAGGACCAGGCCTGGGTCCCGGAGCACGGCGGTGAGGAGTCCCTCTACCTGCGGCCCTTCATGATCGCCGCCGAGGTCGGCCTCGGCGTCCGGCCGGCTGACGAGTACCTCTTCATCGTCATCGCCTCGCCCGCCGGCGCCTACTTCCCCGGTGGTGTGAAGCCGGTCTCGATCTGGCTCTCCCAGGACCGGGTGCGCGCCGTTCCCGGCGGCATGGGCGACGCCAAGACCGGAGGCAACTACGCCGCTTCCCTGCTCGCCCAGGCCGAGGCCGCGGCGCAGGGCTGCGACCAGGTCGCCTACCTCGACGCCGTCGAGCACAGGTGGGTCGAGGAGCTGGGCGGCATGAACCTCTACTTCGTGTACGGGCAGGAGGACGGCGGCAAGCGGATCGTCACCCCCACCCTCACCGGCTCGCTGCTCGCAGGAATCACGCGCGACTCCCTGCTCACCGTCGCCCGCGACCTCGGTTACGCCTCCGAGGAGGGCCGCGTCTCCATCGACCAGTGGCGCACCGACACCGAGAACGGCACCCTCACCGAGGTCTTCGCCTGCGGCACCGCCGCCGTCATCACCCCGGTCGGCACCGTGAAGTCCGCGGACGGCGAGTGGACCCAGGGTGACGGCACGCCCGGCGAGGTCACCCTCAAGCTGCGTGAGCGCCTGCTGGACATCCAGCGGGGCATCGCCGAGGACACCCACGGCTGGATGCACGAGCTCGGCTGACCGACGGCCGCACCCACGAAGGCCGCACCCCTCACCGCCGGGGGTGCGGCCTTCGCCGTTTCGCGGAACGAGTTTTGAACGCCGCTCAAAACCTGGTTAGAGTGCTGCTCCAACCAGGAGGTGCCGTTTACGTGCGACTGACCCCGACCGAACGCGACCGGCTGCTGCTCTTCGGCGCGGCCGAACTGGCCAGGGCCCGCCGGGCCCGTGGCCTGCGGCTCAATGTCCCCGAGGCGACGGCTCTGATCGCGGACACCGTCTGCGAGGCCGCCAGGGACGGGCGCAGACTCGCCGAGGCGATCGAGGCCGCCCGTGCCGTGCTGGGGCCGGACGACGTGCTGCCGGGAGTGGCGGACGTGGTCACCGAGGTCCAGGTGGAGGCCGTGTTCGACGACGGCTCGCGGCTCGCCGTGGTCAGCAGTCCTCTGGCCGGCGGCTCGCTCGGTGACGACGCCCCCGGTGCGCTCCTCCCCGGACCCGTGACGGCCGGACCTGAGCCGTCCGTACGCCTCACCGTCCGCAACACCGCGACCGTTCCGGTGAGTGTGACCTCGCACTTCCACTTCTTCGAGGCCAATCCCCGGCTCGACTTCGACCGCGCGGCGGCGTACGGGATGCGGCTGAACGTGCCCGCCGGGTCCTCCGTCCGCTTCGGGCCGGGCGGGACGGCCGAGGCGGCTCTCGTCCCGATCGGTGGCGACCGGATCGCGATCGGCTTCGCCGGGCTCGTCGACGGACCCCTGGACGCGCCGGGCGCCAAGGAGGAGGCGCTGCGCAGGGCAGCGGCCTGCGGCTACCTCGGAGCAGGAGCAGGAGCAGGAGCAGGAGCAGGAGCAGGAGCAGGAGCGGAAGCGGGGGAGGAGAGCCGATGAATCCGTACGAGTACGCCTCCGTGCACGGGCCGCGCGCCGGGGACCGGGTCAGGCTCGGCGACTCCGGGCTGACCGTCCGTGTGGAGTCCGACGCCCAGAAGCAGGGGGACGAGTTCCTCGCCGGCTTCGGCAAGACGGCCCGTGACGGCCTGCACCTCAAGGCCGCCGCGGTCCGGGACACCTGTGACGTCGTCATCAGCAACGTGCTGGTCATCGATGCCGTCCTGGGCATCAGGAAGGTGTCGATCGGCATCCGTGAGGGCCGTATCGCCGCGATCGGCCGGGCCGGGAATCCGGACACCCTCGACGGTGTCGACGTGGTCGTCGGCACGGGCACGACCATCGTCTCCGGGGAGGGGCTCATCGCGACGGCGGGAGCTGTGGACCCGCATGTCCACCTGCTCTCCCCACGCATCATGGAGGCGTCCCTGGCCTCCGGCGTCACCACGATCATCGGCCAGGAGTTCGGCCCGGTCTGGGGTGTCGGCGTCAACTCTCCGTGGGCCCTGCGGCACGCCTTCAACGCCTTCGACACCTGGCCCGTCAACATCGGTTTCCTGGGCCGCGGCTCGTCCTCGCACGAGGCGCCGCTGGTGGAGGCCCTCGCCGAGGGCGGCGCCTGCGGTTTCAAGGTCCACGAGGACATGGGCGCCCACACCCGCGCCCTGGACACCGCCCTGCGGGTCGCCGAGGACCACGACGTCCAAGTCGCCCTGCACAGCGACGGACTCAACGAGTGCCTGTCCGTCGAGGACACCCTGAGCGTGCTCGAAGGCCGAACGATCCACGCCTTCCACATCGAGGGCTGCGGCGGCGGCCACGTCCCCAACGTGCTGAAGATGGCCGGGGTCCCCAACGTCATCGGCTCCTCCACCAACCCGACGCTCCCCTTCGGCCGTGACGCGGTCGCCGAGCACTACGGGATGATCGTCTCCGTCCACGACCTCAAGACCGACCTCCCCGGCGACGCCGCCATGGCCCGCGACCGGATCAGGGCGGGGACCATGGGCGCCGAGGACGTGCTGCACGACCTGGGCGCCATCGGGATCACCTCGTCCGACGCGCAGGGCATGGGGCGGGCCGGCGAGACGGTACGCCGCACGTTCGCCATGGCCGCGAAGATGAAGGCCGAACTCGGCCCGATGGAGGGTGACGGCCCCGGCGACGACAACGCCCGCGTGCTGCGCTACATCGCCAAGCTCACCGTCAATCCCGCCATCGCCCACGGCCTCTCCCACGAGGTCGGCTCCATCGGGACGGGGAAGCTCGCCGACATCGTCCTGTGGCGCCCCGAGTTCTTCGGCGCGAAGCCCCAGCTGGTCCTCAAGTCCGGCTTCCCCGCCTACGGAGTGACGGGCGACCCCAACGCCGCCACGGACACCTGCGAACCCCTCGTCCTCGGACCGCAGTTCGGTGCGTACGGGGCCACGGCCGCCGATCTCTCCGTCGCCTTCGTCGCGGAGGCCGCCACCCAGCTGGGCGCCGATCTCATGCCCACCCGCCGCCGCAGGGTCGCGGTCCGGGGCACGCGCGGCATCGGACCGGCGGACCTGCGCCTCAACTCCCGCACCGGGCAGGTAGGCGTCGACGGCGACACCGGCCTCGTCACCCTCGACGGCGACCCGTTGCGCTCACCGGCCGCCGAATCCGTCTCCCTCAACCGCCTCTACTTCCTCTAGGGACCCGCCATGACCTTCCGCATGCCGCCCGAATGGGCCCCCCACGAGCGCACCTGGATGGCCTGGCCGGGCCCCAACCCCACCTTCGCCACCGCGGCCGAGCTCGATGAGGCCCGCAGCGCATGGGCCGCCGTCGCCCGCGCCGTGCGCCGCTTCGAACCGGTCACCGTGATCGTCGGTCCCGGTCAGGAGGACAGCGCCCGGGCGCTGCTCGGCCCGGACGTCGAGACGGCCGTACGTCCCCTCGACGACGCCTGGATGCGGGACATCGGGCCGACCTTCGTCACGGACGGCCGGCAACTCGCCGCGGTGGACTGGACGTTCAACGGGTGGGGCGCCCAGGGCTGGGCCCGCTGGGAGCACGACCGGCACATCGCGCGAGGCGTCGCCGAGCTGGCCGGAGTGCCCGTGCACAGCTCGCCGCTGGTCAACGAGGGCGGCGCGATCCACGTGGACGGCGAGGGCACCGTGCTGCTCACCGAAACCGTCCAGCTGGGCGAGGAGCGCAACCCCGGCTGGACCCGGCAGGCCGTCGAGGACGAGATCCACGCCCGCCTCGGTACCGAGAAGGCGCTCTGGCTGCCGCGCGGCCTGACCGGCGACTACGGCACGTACGGCACCCTCGGCCATGTCGACATCGTCGCCGCCTTCGCCCGCCCCGGTGTGGTCGTCGCCCACGTTCAGCCCGACCCCTCCCACCCGGACCACGAGATCACCCGTGAGACGGTCCGGCTCCTGCGGGCCGCCACCGACGCGGGAGGCCGCCGGCTGGAGGTCGTGGAGATCCCGGCGCCCTCGGTGCTGCGCGACGCCGACGGCGCATGGGCCGACTACTCCTACATCAACCACTACCTGTGCAACGACGGGGTGATCCTCTGCGCCTTCGACGACCCGAGGGACGAGGAGGCGGCGGCCGTGTTCGGCGACCTGTTCCCGGACCGTACGGTGACACCCGTGGACGCCCGTACGATCTTTGCCGGTGGTGGAGGCATCCACTGCATCACGCAGCAACAGCCCAGGATCTGAGACCGTGCCCAGTACCCCGCGCCGCCGCAACGTCGCCCCGCCCAGGGAGGACGTGCTCGCCGCCGTCATGGCCACCGTCGCCGAGCGCGGACTCGACGGCCTCACCATGGCGGGCCTCGGCCGCGAGGTGCGGATGAGCAGCGGGCACCTCCTCTACTACTTCCGCACCAAGGACGAACTGCTGCTGCAGACCCTGGAGTGGAGCGAGGCACGGCTCGGAGCCGAACGCCGGGCCCTGCTCGACGGGCCCGGCACCGCCCGTGAGCGGCTCGACGCCTACATCGCGCTGTACGTCCCCGACGGCCACCGCGACCCGCACTGGACGCTCTGGCTGGAGGTCTGGAACCGCTCGCAGGACGCCGACGACGACGCCCGGACCCGGCAGGCGGCCATCGAGGACGCCTGGCACCGCGACCTCGTGGAACTGCTGGACGAGGGCATCGCGCGCGGTGAGTTCCGTGCCGTGGACACCGGCAGGGCCGCGGTCCGGCTGCGGGCCCTCATGGACGGGTTCAGCGTCCATGTCACGGTCGGCATCCCCGGCACCGGACGGGACCAGGTCCTGGAGCAGATGCGCGGATATGCGGACGAGACGCTCATGCCTCCCGGGCCGTCCGGCCGCCCGGTGAAATTCACGCCCGCATCCTGAGACGGGCCGGGACCCGGGAGCGTCGCTGTGCCAGACTGCGTGCGTGTCCTCGTTCGCCATGATTATCGGCAGCAGGCGCGCCGGTCCGCAGTGACCGTCCCGTACCACCACGTACGGAACGGACATCGTGCCCCAGACCCGCGCGCAGACCTCTCGCACCCGCGAGGGGTTTTTTCGTTTTCCGGCCCACACCACGGCCGGGGCGAGGCACGCGAGATGATGGGGGCAAGTGGAGCCGATTCGTCCGGATCCGCTCACCCGACAGGAGTCAGATCAGCATGACCACCAAGGCCACGGCCCCCGACGACACCTTCCATGTCTTCGACACCACCCTGCGCGACGGTGCGCAGCGTGAAGGCATCAACCTGACGGTCGCGGACAAGCTGACCATTGCCCGGCATCTGGACGACTTCGGCGTGGGCTTCATCGAGGGGGGCTGGCCCGGCGCCAACCCCCGCGACACCGAGTTCTTCGCCCGTGCCCGGCAGGAGATCGACTTCGAGCACGCCCAGCTCGTCGCGTTCGGTGCCACCCGCAGGGCCGGCGGCAAGGCCGCGGAGGACCCGCAGGTCCAGGCGCTCCTGGACTCGGGTGCCCCGGTGATCACGCTGGTGGCCAAGTCCCACGACCGTCACGTGGAGCTGGCCCTGCGCACCACCCTGGACGAGAACCTGGAGATGGTCCGCGACACCGTCGCCCACCTCCGGGAGCAGGGCCGGCGGGTCTTCGTCGACTGCGAGCACTTCTTCGACGGCTACCGCGCCGACGCCGAGTACGCCAAGTCGGTCGTGCGCACCGCCCACGAGGCGGGCGCCGACGTGGTCATCCTCTGCGACACCAACGGCGGGATGCTCCCCGCCCAGGTCCAGGCCGTCGTCTCCACCGTCCTCGCCGACACCGGCGCCCGGCTCGGCATCCACGCCCAGGACGACACGGGCTGCGCCGTCGCCAACACCCTGGCCGCCGTGGACGCGGGCGCCACCCATGTGCAGTGCACCGCCAACGGATACGGCGAACGGGTCGGCAACGCCAACCTCTTCCCGGTCGTCGCCGCGCTGGAACTCAAGTACGGCAAGAGCGTCCTGCCCGAGGGCGCGCTCGCCGAGATGACCCGCATCTCCCACGCCATCGCCGAGGTCGTCAACCTCACGCCCTCCACCCATCAGCCGTACGTGGGCGTCTCGGCCTTCGCGCACAAGGCCGGACTGCACGCCTCCGCGATCAAGGTCGACCCGGACCTCTACCAGCACATCGACCCCGAACGCGTCGGCAACACCATGCGGATGCTCGTGTCCGACATGGCGGGCCGCGCCTCCATCGAGCTCAAGGGCAAGGAGCTCGGCATCGACCTGGGGGACGACCGCGCCCTCGTCGGACGGGTCGTCGAGCGCGTCAAGGAGCGCGAGCTCAAGGGTTACACCTACGAGGCGGCCGACGCGTCCTTCGAACTGCTGCTGCGCGCCGAGGTCGAGGGCAGGCCCCGACGCTACTTCCGCACGGAGTCCTGGCGGGCCATCGTCGAGGACCGCCCCGACGGGACCCACGCCAACGAGGCGACCGTGAAGCTCTGGGCGAAGGGGGAGCGGATCGTCACCACGGCGGAGGGCAACGGCCCGGTCAACGCCCTGGACCGGGCGCTGCGCGTCGGCCTGGAGCGGATCTACCCGCAGCTCGCCAAGTTCGAACTGGTCGACTACAAGGTCCGCATCCTGGAGGGCCGCACCGGCACCGAGTCCACCACCCGGGTGCTGATCACCACGGGTGACGGAACCGGCGACTGGGCGACGGTCGGCGTGGCCGAGAACGTCATCGCCGCCTCCTGGCAGGCACTGGAGGACGCGTACACCTACGGCCTGCTGCGGGCGGGCGTCGAGCCGACCGACTAGGGTCCCGGCCGCCCACGCGTCACCCTGGCACGGGCGGACGCGTGGGCGGCCGCACCTCACAGCAGGGTGAGGTCGCCCTGCTCCAGCGGGAGCCAGTCCCAGAAGTTGTGGTCGTCGACGGGGCGGTAGCGCACCAGCCCCGGGAAGTGCGGGACCCGCACCATCGCGTGCTCGGCGGCCTCCTGGCCGGCTGCGGCGAAGGAGCCCGACACCGAACCGTGCCAGTAGCCCGCCTCGTGCAAGGGATCCCCCGACAGCCCGTGGGCGGGTCCGAGGCAGACCGGCAGGTAGAGCGGCCCCCCGCCCCCCGGCTGCTCCTGGCTCCCGGCGCCGGTGAGTACCTGGCGCAGAGCCCGGCCCGCCAGTTGGACGGTCCACACGTCGGCAGTCCCGGGCGCTCTGTCCCTCAGGATCAGCCTCAGAGGCGGTGCTCCCACACTTTTCAGGGCGATGCCGAAGTCCGAGGCGCCCGGACCGGTCTCGCCGCTGCTCCGCGCCTCTGCGCCTGGGGGGCGGGTGGCGGGGCCGGGGCCCAGCCGCCATCGCCAGCCCTCGGTCCCGCCGTCGGCGTGGCCGTCGGCGGCGCCCGTGCGCCACGCGTCCATGAAACCGGGGTTCCGTGTCGGCGGAGCCTCCGGCACCGCGTCCGGGGAGCTGACCCCGGCGTCGTAGCCCGCCTGCCACCCCCGGGCTTCGATCGGCGGCCCGAAGGCGTTCTCCGGCCCGAGGTAGGGGTTCGTCCGCGGCATGGCTGCCTCCCTCGTCCGTTCAGCGGTCCCGGGCGACGGCCGTGTGCCCGGTGGCCGCCGGGCACACGGCCGTCGCGGTCTGCCGGGCCCACCGGCTCACACGGCGCCGGTGCGGATGTTCTCGTTGATGTACCTGAAGTACGGGCTGTTGACGTCACGGGCTGTCCCGGTCTGATTCGTCCCGGCCGGCGCCCGGCCGGCGAACCAGTCGCTGACCACCTGGGCCTGCTGTTCCAGATTCAGCTCGCCGTAGGCCGGTCCTGCGGGCCCGTACGTATAGGGGTTGCCGCCGGTGGCCTCGCACACCTTGGACGCGAACGCATCGGCCAGCAGGCTCAGTTCCATCGGCATGTGGCGGATCTGCCAGGCGTGGACGAGTTCGTGGACGAAGGTCTGGCCGTACGCCCCGCCGGGCTGCCTGCGGGGGTCGTCGAACGCGCCGGCACCCATGTTGAGCGTCACCTTTCCGTCGTACCGGGGGAAGGCGAAGGCCCGGTCCCCGCCGCCGATGGTGTCGGTCAGGACGATCCGGTCCCTCGCCGGGAGGGAACCGCTGAACACCTGGCCGTCGGCCCAGTCGTACTCCTCCTGAGTGAGTTCACGCGTGCGGCTGCCGAGCGAGGCGACGCCCTCGGCGGCGATGGCGAGAAGGGTGTTCGCCGGGCCGGCCATCCAGAGGATGCCTCCTGCCAGGCGTGCTCCCGGCACCAGGGACCCGGTGGCGATGAGCGACCCCACCTCCAGCCCGACGAACACCACGGCGCCGACCGGTCCGAGAGCGGTGCCCACACCCCATTTGACGAGCCACTCGACGGCGTTTTCGAGACCGCTGCCGATGTCGCTCGTGTAGTTCAGGTGGGTTTCCAGCTGCCCGTCGCTGAACGCGGCGAGGTTGGCCGACACGATGGGATGGGGAGGGGCCGTCCGGTCCCAGTCGTGATCGCGGTCTCCCGAGGTGAAGGTGCCTCCCACACGGCCTGAGTGAGCGAATGCCAGCGCTCGCCCGGAGGACGCCCGCAGCACGGCGGACATGCCGAAGTCGTACCCGTCCGCCCCGCTGTTGTGGGCGTGTCCCTGCCAGCGCGTCGAGCCGTCGCCGTTGACCGTGACCGCGACCCAGCCGCCGAGCGCGGCGAGTCCGCCTGTCCTGATGGGGGCGCTGAGCGCAAGCGGATCGAAGAAAGCCCCGGTCGCGGGCGACCACGAGACGCGGCCGCGCTCGAAGCTCTGCTCCCGCCCGGGCAGCCCCGCCCGGTCGTGCTCGGCCTCGACCGGGTATCCGACCGAACTCGTCTCCCACCCGCGCCGGGCCCAGCGGTCCCGGATGGCCCCGTAGACGGGGTGGGCGCCGGTTTCGGGGGTCCAGTAGATGGAGGCTTCGGGGTTGCCGGGTGTGTGCATGGCGCGGAAGTGGTTGTAGCGGCCGCGTCCGTCGGGGCATCCGGTTTCGTCGGTGATGGGGTAGCCGAATTGTTCGCTTCCGGTGTTCGTCCATGTCGCGGCGATGAGGCCGTGGGTGGTGAAGGTGCCGTGGGCGGGGTGCCATACGGCGGTTCCGGCTTCGAAGGCCTGGCGTCGGCCGCCTCCGGTCGGGCAGTCGGTTTCGGGGGCGAGGGGGTATTTCAGTGGTGAGTTCTCCCAGCCGAGTTCGCTCCATTTGCGGCGGATGTCGCCGTAGACGGGGTGGGCGCCGGTTTCGGGGGTCCAGTAGATGGAGGCTTCGGGGTTGCCGGGTGTGTGCACGGCGCGGAAGTGGTTGAAGCGTCCACGCCCGTCGGGGCACCCCGACTCGTCCGTGACCGGGTAGCCGTACTGCTCCCGCCCCATGCCGAACCACGTTTCACGGATGAGCCCCCAGACCGCGAACGCCCCGGTCAGGGGGTGCCAGCTGACGGTCCCCGCCTGGAATTCCTGGGCCCGGCCCAGACCGTCGAAGGTGGGCCGCTCGTCATCCAGGGCCTGTCGCAGAATTCCGCCGTCGCCTCCGAGTGCGAGCCACTTCTCCCTGATTGCGCCGATGACCTCGGGCATAGTGATCAACTCCGTCTTGCTGTGCGAAGGCATGCAGAAGCGGACGGGTGGGACCGGGCCTCTTCTGCGCTGCGGCCCGTGGAAATTCCTCGGCCTCGGGAGGACGCCCCGGACGGACGCGCCGCCGGAAAGATGTCCGGCGTACAGGAGGGGCGACGTCCTGGCGCCGACGGCCCCCGGGGAACACCGCCGGCTCGGTCGGCAGAGGGCCAGGGGGAGGACCGGGGGCGGCGGACCGTCGTTGTGCTAGGCGGGGACCAGGCGGTCGAAGACCCTGTCGTGCACTTCCCATGATGCGGTGCTGGTGGGGACGTTCACATCCTGCGAGGTTCCCTTGAGAATCCCCTGGTGGCTTCCGGTGAAATGCCCCTGGGTGAGGTCACCCCAGTAATGCCCCTTGCTGCCGTTGTTCCACGTGATGGTGAAATCGACGTGCTGACCGCTTACGCGCCCCTCGACGCCCGAACTTTTCACACGGCCGCCGGAGTGCTCGCAGTATCCGCTGAGCTGGTTGCCGTTCTGATTGAAATTGGCGTAAACGGTATACCCGTTGCTCTGTACGATCTTCAGAGCGCCGCCGATGTAGATGCACGGATCGTCGGACATGCTCAACACCTGCCATCCGGTGGAGCTTCAGGTTACTTGTCCATCGATTCCATTTTATGCTCGATCTCTCCGTGCCGCACGCTCCGTGCGGGGTGTGCGGCACGCCGTCCCTTCCGGTCGGCGGCTCCGGTGCGGGTCCGGATCTGCGGACCGCCGCCGGGCGGGCTCTGGACGGCTTTCTTTTGCGTGTTCACGACAAGAGCTCGGTCTGTTCGAGAAGTGAACGCAAGCCTGGCAAGGGCCGCTTCGACCATGGGTACGGACCAATCTCGGCGTGAAGTATTGACGCCCCTGTTCCGGCGCGGTTAACTCCAGCCGCAACGCCGGTACCGGTTCCGGAACCGGTACCGAAGTCCCACCCCACTCCCTGTCCTGCCGTGCCCCGGAGGCCCCGTTGCGCGTCACCATCGCCGATGTCGCCCGCGAGGCCGGCGTCAGCAAGACGACCGTGTCACGGGTCATCAACTTCAAGGGTGAAGTGGACGGTTCGACGGCCGAGCGCGTTCGTGAAGTGATCGCAGACCTCGGCTATGTACCCAGCTCGGGCGCCGTCGGTCTGGCGCGCGGCAGCAGTCGCACGGTCGGCATGCTGGTTCCCTCGCTCACCTGGCCGTGGATGGGCGAAGTGCTCCAGGGTGTCGTCGACACGGTCGAGGCCGCCGACTACGGACTGCTGCTCTTCACCTGCAACCGGGGCTCGGAGTCCGTCGAGCGCTTCACCACCCAGGTGTCGGCGCGCGCCTTCGACGGACTCGTCGTCGTCGAGCCGGAGAACACGCTCGACCAGCTCACCGTCCTGCACCGGTCCGGCCTGCCGATCGTCCTGATCGACGACCGGGGCCACCACCCGGAATTCCCCTCCGTCGTGACCACCAATCACGAGGGGGGCGCGTCCGCCGCCCGTCATCTGCGGGCTGCGGGGCGCACCAGGCCGCTGGTGGTCACCGGCCCGGAGCACTTCGGCTGCGTCCGTGAGCGGCTCGCGGGTTTCCGCTCGGTCCTGCCGACCGAACTGGTCGTGGACGGGGACTTCACCGAACGCCGGGGGCGGCTCGCCGTGGAGGAACTCCTGGCATCCGGCGTGGAGTTCGATTCGGTCTTCGCCCACAACGACATCAGTGCGGCCGGGGTCCTGCGAGCGCTGAGAGCCGCAGGCCGCCGCGTCCCCGAGGACATCGCGGTGGTCGGCTTCGACGACATCCCGATGGCCGAACACACCGAACCGCCCCTGACCACCGTGCACCAGCCCACCCGGCAGATGGGTGAGGCGGCGGCCCGCCTGCTGCTCTCCCGCCTCGGCGGTACCGCCGTACCGGACGGACCGGTCGTGCTGCCCACCGAACTGGTCGTGCGCCGCTCGGCGCCGTAACGGGGCCGGGCCCGCCGGTCACCCGCCCGCATCCCCGAATCAGCCGCACCCTCGCCCGCCGTAACCGTGCCACCCACCGCACCACCCGCCGTAACCGTGCCACCAGCACCACGCGCACCACCCGCCACCCGTCACCCGCCACCCGCTTCACCGCCCCCGGCGCACAGACCGCGCCGCCCACGCCCGGATCTTCCACGCCCGGTTCTCCCAGACCCGCAGTCCTCCTGGAGTCGCCATGTCCGTACGTCGCCGTCACTCTGTGAGAGCGCTCTCAGCCGCCATCGCCGTGGTCGCGCTCGCCGCCGGCTGCTCGTCCGCCAACTCGGGTGCCAACAAGGGGGGTGGCGCCGGTGCCTCCGGCGTGCTGACCCTCGGAAAGCCCGACGGGCCGCAGACGAACAACAGCAACCCGTTCCTCGCGACCTCGGCGAGCGCCACCCTCGGCTACCGGTTCATGATCTACGAGCCGCTGGCGATGACGAACCAGATCCGCCCCACCGACAAGGCGGACCCCTGGCTGGCGACGGACTGGGCCTGGGAGTCCAACTTCACCAAGGTCACCTTCACCCTCGACAAGCGGGCCAAATGGGCCGACGGCAAGCCGCTCACCGCCGCGGACGTCGCCTTCACCTTCGAACTGCTCAAGAAGCACCCGGCGCTCAACGGCAACGGCATCCCGTACGACGGTGTCGCCGTCGAGGGGGACAAGGTCGTCCTGACCTTCAAGGAATCCCAGTTCGTCAACCAGAACAAGATCATCACGACGTTCGTCGTGCCCAAGCACATCTGGGAGAAGGTCGAGAACCCGGAGACCTGGCCCAACCGCACCCCGGTCGGCTCCGGCCCGTACGAGCTGAAGACCTTCACCCCGCAGACCACCACCCTGACCGCCACGCCCGCCTACTGGAAGGGCGAGACGAAGGTCAAGGAGCTGCGCTACTCCGCGTACAACGACAACAGCGCGGCGACGACGGCCCTGGCGAACGGCAAGCTGGAGTGGTCGTTCGTCTTCATGCCGAACTACAAGCAGCTGTACGTCGCCAAGGACCTGAAGAACCACAAGCTGTGGTTCCCCTCGGGGCTCGGCATCCACGGCCTGTGGTTCAACACCGCCCGCAAGCCGTTCGACAACCCGGCCCTGCGCAAGGCGATGGCCATGGTCGTCGACCGCAAGGCGATCCACGTGCAGGCCCAGGCGACCCTCTACCCGGAGATCAGCAACCCGACCGGCATCCCGCTGCCCGCCGGAGAGCCGTTCCTCGCCCCGGAGTACAGGAGCGCCACCACGGCGCCCGACGTGGACGGCGCCAAGGCGCTGCTCAAGGACGCCGGGTTCCAGCTCAGCGGCGGTGTCCTGAAGGACCCGGACGGCAAGCCCGTCGAGCTGACCTTCACCGACCCGGCCGGCTGGAACGACTACATCACCGGGCTCTCCATCATCAAGGACAACATCAAGCAGCTCGGCATCGAGGCCAAGGTCAAGACGCAGACCGCCGAGGCGTGGGGCAACGACGTCGCCACCGGAAACTTCGACGCCACCCTGCACTGGACCAACAGCGGTGCCACGCCGTACGACATGTACCAGAACATCATGGACGGGGCGATCCTCCAGCCCGTCGGCAAGAGCTCCCAGCTCGGCAACTTCGGCCGCTTCAAGAGCCCCGAGGCCACCGCGGCGCTCAAGGAGTACGCCAACGCCACCGACGACCCCACACGCACCAAGGCCATGAACACGCTCCAGAAGATCATGGTCGAGCAGGCGCCGGTCATCCCGACGGCCGCCGCCCCCATCGGCGCCGAGTACTCCACGAAGAACTGGGTGGGCTGGCCGACCGAGAAGGACCCGTACGCAGCCCCGCAGCACACCCAGCCCGACGCGCTGGAAGTCGTGCTGAACCTCGAACCCGCCAAGTAAGCACGGGGAAGAACCGGCCGATGACCACCGAACAGTCCGCAGACGTGCGCACCGCGAACGACGTGGTGCTCGAAGCACGCGGAGTCACCAAGCACTTCCCCGTACGGCGCACCGCCGGCGACCTCCTCGCCCGCAGACGCCGCACCGTCCACGCCGTCGACGACGTCTCGCTGAAGCTCCGGCGAGGGACCGTCACGGCCCTGGTGGGGGAGTCGGGCTCCGGGAAGTCCACCGTCGCACGGCTGCTCGCCCAGCTGTACCCCCTCACCTCCGGGGAGATACACCTGGGCGGCACGGCGGTGAAGGCCGGGCGCGGCCGGTCCTTCCGCACGTACGTCAAGCAGGTCCAGCTGATCTTCCAGGACCCCTTCGCCTCGCTCAACCCCGTGCACACCGTGCGCTACCACCTGACTCGGGCACTCAGGATCCACGGCCGGGCGGGGAGCGGGGACGCGGACCTGGAGAAGAACCTGGCCGCTCTGCTCGAACGCGTCCAGCTGACTCCTCCCCGTCAGTTCCTGGACAAGTTCCCGCACGAGCTGTCCGGAGGGCAGCGCCAGCGCGTCGCGATAGCGCGCGCGCTCGGCGCCGACCCCCAGGTGCTGCTGGCCGACGAACCGGTGTCGATGCTCGACGTGTCGATCCGGCTCGGCGTCCTCAACCTGCTCCGCGACCTCAAGGAGCGCCTGCACCTCGCGATCCTCTACATCACCCACGACATCGCGTCCGCCCGCTACTTCGCGGACACGACCCTGGTGATGTACGCGGGCCGGATCGTCGAGGGCGGTGACAGCGAAACCGTCACCCAGCACCCCGCGCACCCCTACACCCAGCTGCTGATCGCCTCCGCGCCGGACCCCGACCGGGTGGCGGACGAGGAGGCCCAGGAGGAGACCGGAAGCGGCGAGCCGCCCTCACTGATCGCCCCGCCGGACGGCTGCCGCTTCCATCCCCGCTGCCCGAAGGCCATGGAGCGCTGCCGCACCGAGCTGCCGCCGCGCTTCGACCTGGCCGGCGGCCAGTGGGCCGCCTGCTGGCTGTACGACGGCACCACCGCCGAGGGCGCCGAGGGAGCAGCGAAGTGAAGTACATCCTCCAGCGGCTCGCCTTCTACGCGGTCACCGCGTGGGCCGCCATCACCATCAACTTCCTGATCCCGCGCCTGATGCCCGGTGATCCGGTCGAGGCCCTGATGAGCCGCTACCAGGGGCAGCTCGACACGACCGCCATCGCCTCGCTGAAGGCACTGTTCGGGCTCGACGAGGACCAGTCGCTCTGGTCCCAGTACACCGACTACTGGTCCCACCTGCTCGACGGCGACCTGGGTCTGTCCTTCACCTTCTTCCCGACCCCGGTCGGGGAGGTGATCTCCGCGTCACTGCCGTGGACGCTCGCGCTGGTCGGCATCACCACCCTGATCAGCTTCCTGCTCGGCACCGGCATCGGCGTCTACAGCGGCTGGCGGCGCGGCTCCTGGCTGGACGGGCTGCTGCCCGTGACCACCTTCATCTCCGCCATCCCGTACTTCTGGCTCGGCCTCATCGCCATCGCGCTGTTCGCGGTGAAGTGGCAGATCTTCCCGGCCGCCGGAGGGTACGACAACTCCCTGGTCCCCGCCTTCGACTGGCCGTTCATCTCCAGCGCGCTCTACCACGGGGTGCTCCCCGGGGTGACGATCGTGCTGAGCGCCATCGCCGGCTGGATCCTCGGCATGCGCAACATGATGGTGACCGTCTCCTCCGAGGACTACGTCATGGTGGCGCAGGCCAAGGGACTGTCCGAGCGGCGCGTGATGTTCTCGTACGCCGCGCGCAACGCCGTGCTGCCCAACATCTCGGGCTTCGCCCTCTCGCTGGGCTTCATCGTCGGCGGCACCCTGCTGGTCGAGATGGTCTTCTCCTACCCGGGCATCGGCTTCCAGCTGTTCCAGGCCGTCGGGGCCAAGGACTACCCGCTGATGCAGGGCGTCTTCCTGATCATCACGCTGTCCGTCCTCGCCGCGAACCTGCTGGCCGACATGGCGTACGCCCTCCTCGACCCGCGCACCCGCAAGGAGGCATGACACCCATGTCCGTCACCACCACCACCGACGTAGTCGTCACGGACGCCGCCCCCGCCGCGTCCCGCGCCAGGCTCCGCTTCCTGCGCGGCGGGAAGACCCGCACCGGGCTGCTGATCCTCGCGTTCTTCGTCGTCCTCGCCGTGGCGGGTCCCTGGCTCGCCCCGTACGACCCGGACGCGATGAGCGACCAGCTGCTGCAACCGCCGTCCGCCGAGCACTGGTTCGGTACGACGCAGACCGGGCAGGACGTCCTCTCGCAGATCCTGGTCGGCACCCGCGGAGTACTGCTCGTGGGATTCCTCGCGGGCATCCTGGCGACCGTGCTGTCCGTGCTCATCGGGGTCAGCGCGGGCTTCCTCGGCGGAGCCGCCGACGAACTCCTCTCGATGCTCTCCAACATCTTCCTCGTCATCCCGGGCCTGCCGCTGATCATCATCATCGCGAGCTTCGTCGAGGACACCGGGGACCTGCTGATCGCCTCCGTCATCGCCCTCACCTCCTGGGCCTGGGGCGCGCGCGTCCTGCGCGCCCAGACCCTGTCGCTCCGGCGCCGCGACTACGTGGAGGCGGCACGTGCCACCGGAGAGTCCACCTGGCGGATCATCCTCTTCGAGGTCATGCCGAACCTCACCGCCGTCATCGCGTCCGGCTTCGTCGGCACCGTCATCTTCGCGGTCCTCTCCGAGATCACCCTCGCCTTCATCGGCGTCGCCGACATCTCCCACTGGAACTGGGGCACCGTGCTCTTCTGGGCCCAGTCCAACCAGGCCCTGGCCCAGGGCGCCTGGTGGTGGTTCGTCCCCGCCGGGCTGTGCATCGCCCTGCTGGGCACCGCACTCTCGCTCATCAACTTCGGCATCGACGAGTTCGTCAACCCGCGCCTGCGCACCGCGACGGGCGCCTCCCGGAAGGTCCGGATGCGGGTCGGCTTCACCCCGGTGGCCCGTACCGCCCCGCCCGTCGCACCCGAGCCGACCGGAACGCCCAGCAAGGAGCCCAGCGCATGACCGCCGAGCCGATCCTCACCATCAGCGGCCTGAACGTCGACTACGGCACCGGCGCGAGCGGCGTCCGCGCGCTGCGGGACATCGACCTCACCCTGCACCGCGGTGAAGTCCTCGGCCTGGCGGGCGAGTCGGGCTCGGGCAAGTCCACACTCGCGTACGCCGTCACCCGGCTGCTCTCGCCGCCCGGGGTGATCACCGGGGGCGACGTCCACTACCACCGGCCGGGCGGCGGGTCCGTCGACATCCTCTCCCTCTCCCCGGACGAGCTGCGCGCCTTCCGCTGGCAGGAACTGTCGATCGTGTTCCAGGGCGCGATGAACTCGCTGAACCCGGTGCACACCGTCCACAGCCAGCTCACCGACGTCCTCACCGCCCACCGCCCCGGCATGCGGGCCGCCGGACGCACCGCGCGGGCCGGGGAACTGCTGAACCTCGTCGGCATCTCCGCCGACCGGCTCGCCGCCTATCCGCACCAGCTCTCCGGCGGCATGCGCCAGCGCGTGATGATCGCGATGGCACTCGCCCTGGAACCCGAGATCGTCATCATGGACGAGCCGACCACCGCCCTCGACGTCGTGATGCAGCGGCAGATCCTGCGCAAGCTGGTGGAGCTGCGGGAGCGCCTCTCCTTCTCCGTCGTGTTCATCACCCACGACATCTCGCTGCTGATCGAGTTCTCCGACCGGATCGCGATCATGTACGGCGGCCGGATCGTGGAGCAGGCGGGCGCCGCCGAGATCTACCGCGACCCCCGCCACCCCTACAGCGAAGGCCTCCTGCACTCCTTCCCCGCCCTGCACGGCCCCCGGCGCGAGCTCACGGGCATCCCGGGGTCGCCCCCGCACCTGTCCGCGATGCCCACCGGCTGCGCCTTCCACCCGCGCTGCGGCAAGGCCTTCGCGCCGTGCCCGGAGCGGGTCCCGGTCCTCGCCCCGCCGGAGAGCGGCCAGGACCGCGAGGTCGCCTGCTGGCTGCACGACTGACCGCCGGCACCGCCGCACACCACCCCACAGCAGACCCGGAGTTACGGAGAACCACATGAACCTCGTCCCGCCCCGCAGCAGCCTGCGGCCCGCCGCCGTCCAGGGCCTCCCCGCCGGTTTCCGCTGGGGCGTCGCCACGTCCTCGTACCAGATCGAGGGCGCCGCCGCGGAGGACGGCCGCACCCCGTCGATCTGGGACACCTTCTGCCGGGTGCCGGGCGCCGTGCACAACGCCGAACACGGCGACGTGGCCTGCGACCACTACCACCGGATGCCCGAGGACGTCGAGCTGATCGCGGGCCTCGGTGTCGACACCTACCGCTTCTCGCTGGCCTGGCCGCGCATCCAGCCGGGCGGCCGGGGCCCCGCCAACGCCAAGGGCCTCGACTTCTACAAGCGGCTGGTCGACGAGCTCCACGGCAAGGGCGTCACCCCCTGGATCACCCTCTACCACTGGGACCTGCCGCAGGAGCTGGAGGACGCGGGCGGCTGGCCGGCCCGCGACACCGCTCTGCGGTTCGCCGAGTACGCCATGCTCGCCTACGAGGCACTGGGCGACCGGGTCGAGCACTGGACGACCCTGAACGAGCCGTGGTGCTCGGCGATGCTCGGCTACGCCTACGGGGCCCACGCCCCCGGCCGCACCGACCTGGGCGACGCCATGGGCGCCGTCCACCACCTGCTCCTGGGCCACGGGCTCGCCGCCCGGCAGATGCGCGAGGCGGCGGGAGGACGCCCCCTCGAACTCGGCATCACCCTCAACCTCGGCACCGCCACCCCGGAGACCGGCAGCGAGGCCGACCGGGAGGCCTGCCGCCGCGCCGACGGCATGGGCACCCGCCTCTACCTCGACCCGCTCGTCCACGGCCGCTACCCGCAGGACGTCCTCGACGACCTCGCGGCCCGGAACATCGGACTGCCCGTCCAGGAAGGCGACCTGGAAGCCATCGCCACCCCCCTCGACGTCCTCGGCGTCAACTTCTACCGCGGCGCCATGTTCTCCGGGGTCACCGAGGACGGTGCGCCGGCCGGCGCCGACGGCCTCCCCGTCGTCCGGGAGGTGCAGCGCGACCTGCCCCGCACCGCCATGGACTGGGAGATCACCCCGGCCGAGCTCACCGGTCTGCTGCTGCGGCTCCAGCGGGACTACGCGCTGCCGACCGTCATCACGGAGAACGGGGCCGCCTTCGACGACACGGTCGCCGCCGACGGCACCGTCCCCGACGCCGACCGCACCGCCTATCTCGCCGACCACATCGCCGCCGTGTCCGAGGCCCGCCGTCAGGGCGCCGACGTCCGGGGCTACTTCGCCTGGTCCCTGATGGACAACTTCGAGTGGGCCTACGGCTACGACAAGCGGTTCGGCATCGTCCGCGTCGACTACGGCACGCAGGTGCGGACGCTCAAGGACAGCGCCAAGTGGTACCGCGACACGATCCGCCTCACCCGCGAAGCCCGCACCGACTGACACGGAAGGAAGAAAGCCGCACATGTCCCGCACACCGCACCCCCGCACACGCCACCGGGCGAGACCGGTGACCGCCGCGCTCGCCGCCGCCACCGTCCTGGCCTCCCTGCTCGCCGGAGCCGTCCCCAGCGCGGCGGCCGGCGCCGATGACCCCGCACCCGTCCTCGTCGACCGCTTCGAGGGCGAGGTCCCGCTCGGCAGCCCGCCCGCCGACGCCCTGTTCACCTGGGGCGGCGACACGGACGACCACCCCGCCCTGGAGTTCGAGGGGCGCGCCGACGCCCCCGAGGGCTCCAAGGTCCTGTCGGGCACCTACGACATCAGCGCCTGGGGCGGACTCAGCCACGAGTTCGCCGTCGACCAGCCACCGGAGGACTGGACCGCCCACAAGGGCATCCGCTTCTGGTGGTACGGCCAGAACACCGCGCCCCTGCCGCCCGGTTCGGGCAAGCGGATCAACTTCGAGATCAAGGACGGCGGAGCCAACGGCGGCGCCTCCGAGCTGTGGACCACCTCGTTCACCGACGACTGGGAGGGCTGGCACCAGGTCGAGATCCCCTTCGCGGACTTCGTCTACCGGGCCGACTACCAGCCCGTCGGCGGCATCGACCAGATCCTCGGCCTGAACGAGATGTGGGGCTACGCCCTCACCCTGCCGACCGGCACCCCCGGCTCCTTCGCCATGGACGCCGTCGAGCTGTACGGGAAGGCCGACCCGGCCCTGAAGTCGAGCGTCGTCGTCGACTCCGCCGTGCACCCGGTCGAGGAGGGCGGCACGGCGGACATCAGGATCTCCGTCGCCACGACCGGCTCCCTCCCCGTCGAGGAACCCGTCACCGTCACCTGGACGACCAAGGGCGGCAGTGCCGGCGCGGGGAAGGACTACACCCCGGTCACCGGCACGCACACCTTCCCCGCGGGCACCGCCTCCGGCACCACCCGCACCGTCTCCGTGGCCACGAAGAAGGACAAGGGGGCCGAGTCGGCGGAGACGGTCCCGCTGGAGCTCACCGTCACCGGGGCCAAGGCCCCCAAGGAGAACCCCCAGGTCGTCATCGACGCCCACGGGCTGCCGTACCAGAACGCGAAGCTCCCGGTGAAGAAGCGCGTCGCCGACCTGCTGGCGCGGATGTCCCCCGCCGAGAAGGCCGGCCAGATGACCCAGGCGGAGCGCAACGCGCTGAAGTCGCAGGGCGACATCGCCACGTACGACCTCGGTTCGCTGCTCTCCGGCGGAGGTTCCGTACCCACCCCGAACACGCCCGAGGCCTGGGCGAGGATGACCGACGCCTACCAGCTGCGCGCGCAGGCCACCCGCTTCCAGATCCCGCTGATCTACGGCGTGGACGCGGTGCACGGCCACAACAACGTGATCGGCGCGACGATCATGCCGCACAACATCGGCATCGGCGCGGGCCGCGACCCGAAGCTCGCCGGCAGGACGGGCGCCGTCACCGCGAAGGAGGTCCGGGCCACCGGGATCCCGTGGGACTTCGCCCCCTGCGTGTGCGTCACCCGCGACGAGCGCTGGGGCCGTTCCTACGAGGCGTACGGCGAGGACCCGGCGCTGGTCGAGGCCATGGGGACGGTCATCACCGGCATGCAGGGCAGCCCCTCCGGCAGCGACCTCGACCGCAACGACAAGGTGCTGGCCAGCGCCAAGCACTTCGTCGGCGACGGCGGCACGGAGTTCGGCTCGTCCACCACCGGCTCGTACACCATCGACCAGGGCGTCACGAAGGTCACGCGCCAGGAACTCGAAGCGGTGCACCTCGCGCCCTTCGCCGAGTCCGTGGAGCGGGGCGTCGGCACGGTCATGCCGTCGTACTCCTCGCTGGACGTCCTCGGCGACGACGCGGGCCCGGTGAAGATGCACGCCCACGCCGAGATGATCAACGGGGTGCTCAAGGACCGGATGGGCTTCGAGGGCTTCGTCATCAGCGACTGGCAGGCCATCGACCAGATCCCCGGTGACTACGCGAGCGACGTCCGCACCTCGGTCAACGCCGGCCTCGACATGATCATGGTCCCGACCGCCTACCAGGACTTCACGAGGACGCTCCAGGAAGAGGTCACCGCAGGCCGGATCAGCCAGGCCCGCATCGACGACGCCGTCTCCCGGATCCTGACCCAGAAGTTCCGCCTCGGCCTCTTCGAGAAGCCGTACGCCGACACCTCCCACCTGGACGAGGTCGGCTCCGCCGGCCACCGCGCGGTCGCCCGCGAGGCAGCCGCCAAGTCCCAGGTGCTGCTGAAGAACGACGGTGCGGTGCTGCCGCTCAAGGCGTCGCAGAAGGTCTACGTGGCCGGCTCCAACGCCGACGACCTCGGCAACCAGGCCGGCGGCTGGACCATCAGCTGGCAGGGCGCCTCAGGAGCCACCGCTCCGGGCACCACGATCCTGGAGGGCATCGAGAAGAACACCTCCTCGGCCACCTTCTCCAAGGACGCCTCCGCCCCCACCGACGGCTACGACGTGGGAGTCGTGGTCGTCGGCGAGAAGCCGTACGCCGAGGGCATCGGGGACGTCGGCAACGGCCACGACCTGGAGCTCACCGACGCCGACAAGGCGGCCGTCGACACGGTCTGCGCCGCCATGAAGTGCGCCGTCCTCGTGGTCTCGGGCCGCCCGCAACTCATCGGGGACCGCCTCGGCGACATCGACGCGCTGGTCGCCTCCTGGCTGCCGGGCACCGAGGGCGACGGCGTCGCCGACGTCCTCTACGGCAAGCGGGCCTTCACCGGGCAGCTCCCGGTGACCTGGCCGAAGTCCGAGTCGCAGCTGCCGGTCAACGTCGGCGACACGGCGTACGACCCGCAGTTCCCGTACGGCTGGGGGCTGACCACCCTGCACAAGGCCCCTTCGGGCGGCGAATCCGCCCTCGCCGGCCTCGCCGTCGCCGCGCAGCTCGCCGAGCGGGCCGGCCTCGGGAGGACCGCGGCGGGCAAGGCGATCGTGGACCGGGCCAGGCTCCTGGTCCAGCAGAGGACCGGCGGGAAGCTCACCCAGGCGGTGTCCAAGCCGTTCGCCGAGGCGGACCACCTGCTGCTCACCGGCGACCTGACCGGAGCGGTGGCGAAGCTGCGCACGGCCTACCGCGCCGTGTAAGAGCACGGACGTGACCCGGGCGGGCGACGCATTTTTCGCCCGTCCGGGTTACTTTCGGAGTATGCGGAAAAGGCTGTTCGCTCCCTTGTGGGCCTGCCTGCTGCTGATGCTCTCGGCGGCCGTGCTGGCACTGGTCCCCGCTGCCCGAGCCGCCGCCCCCTCCACCATCGACGACGCGGCCCGTGCTCTGCGCCAGGGCCCCGTGTACGTCGACCCGGCGGCGTCCGGACAGCTCTCGGCGTCCCAGGAGGCCGCCCTGGAGAAAAAGATCAAGGACGCCGACAAGCCGGTCTTCGTGGCCGTGCTGCCCGCGACGTCCGACTATCCGCCCGAGAACCTCCTGCAGAACCTGCGCACCGACACCGGAGTCACCGGCGTCTACGCGGTCCGCCTCGGCGACGGCTTCGACGCGGGCGCGGACCCGCAGGTGATGCCGGTCCGGGCCGTCGAGAACCTCACCACCGCCGTGAAGGCGCCCGGCACGGGCACCGACGCCGCGACGCAGCTCAACGCCTTCGTCGACCGCGCCGTCGACCAGGCCAGGGGCAGCGCCCCGGCCTCCTGGTCCGGGGGCGGCGCGGGTGACGGAGCCGGGGAGGGCGCCCCGGTGGCCGGCCTGATCGTCCTCGGAGGCGTGGTCCTCCTGGGCGGAGGCACCGCGTTCGCGGTCGCCCGCCGCAGCAGGAAGCGCAGGGAGGAGGAGGAGCGGGCCGCCCTGGAGAAACTCCGGACCGTCGTGGACGAGGACATCACCGCGTACGGCGAAACCCTGGACCGGCTGGACTTCCACCCCGCCGAGAAGGGCGCGGACGACGCGATGCGCAGCGACTACGAGCGCGCGCTCGACTCCTACGAGGACGCCAAGTCCCGCATGGGCAACGCCCAGCACCCCTCCGACGTACGCGGAGTCACCAAGGCCCTGGAGGACGGCCGCTTCTCCCTGGCCGTCCTGGAGGCCCGGCGCGAGGGCCGCGCGCTCCCGGCCCGCCGCCCGCCCTGCTTCTTCGACCCGCGTCACGGGCCCTCGGTCGCGGACGTCCTGTGGACGCCGTCCGGCGGAGCGGCCCGTGAGGTCCCGGTCTGCGGCGCCGACGAGGTCCGGCTGCGCGCCGGCGAGGACCCCATGAGCCGCACGGTCGACGTCGGTGACGGCCGGCGGCGCCCCTACTGGGAGGCGGGCCCGGCCTACGGACCCTGGGCCGGCGGCTACTTCGGCGGCGGCCTGCTCCCGGGCCTGCTGGCCGGCACCATGCTCGGCTCGATGCTCGCCACCCCGGCGTACGGGGCGGAGTACGGCGGCGGCGACTTCGGCGGAGGCGGTGAGTGGGGCGGCGGCGACGTCTCCGGCTCCGACTTCGACTCCTCCGGCTTCGGCGGCGGCGGTTTCGGGGACGGCGGGGGCTTCGGGGACGGCGGCGGTTTCGGCGGGGGCGGAGGCTTCGACGGCGGCGGCGGGTTCTAGCTCCTGTGCCGGCCCCCGCCCGTCCCGCTGCGGTCCGGGACGGGCGGTCAGGCCTCCTCGGAGGCCCCCTCCCACGTCCGGGGCGCCCACACGCCCGAGCGCTTGAGAGAGGCCGAACAGTGCAGGTAGATCTCGTCGATCTCCACGACCAGGGCCAGGTCGGGGCGCCGGCCCTTCACCGCCATCCCGTCGAAGAAGGGCGCGTCCGTGAGGATGCGGGCCCGGCCGTTGATCCGCAGGACGGTCATCACACCGGGTATCAGATAGAGCAGGCCGACGTGCGGGTTGGACAGGATGTTGTGGAAGCTGTCACCGCGCCGGTTGCCCGGCAGGTCGGGCAGCGCGAGGGTGCGCGAGTCCAGGACGCGGGTGAAGCCGGGGGCGCCGCCGCGCGGGGAGGTGTCGCAGTTGCCGTCGGCGTCGGAGGTCGACACCGCGCAGAACGGCGCACGGGCCAGGAGGTCCAGGTCGCCCTCGGTCAGCTCGTCGTGCACCTTGTCGATGACGATCGGCCACGGCTCACCCAGGATCTCGCGCAGCTGCTCCGCCGACCGGAGGGGCACCGCCCCGGCCAGGGGGTCACCGGCCACCGAGGGGGCGTACGCGGTGGCTGCCACGGGTGCGGCGTTCGACAAGGGATTCTCCGACCTCATGGGGGCACAGCAGCGGAGCGCCGGCCCGGACGCATTATTAGGCTTACCTTACTTAGGCGTGTGGATGTGCCTCGCTGCGGGGGCGGCAAGCGGCACCGGCCCGGCGCCGCCGGCCGTCCGCGCCGGACGAGGTTGTTTCGCTCTTCCCGGAGAAGATGGAGTAGGCGGGGTGACTCACCCCGCGCCCCGCACCACCTGGTGGCGAGGGCCGTGAACACGGGAGGCTGGGGCCGATGGACCGCGACCGGGTGGAGAAGCAGCTGCTGGACGGCCTGACCGTCGACACCAGCAGGCCGGAGCAGCCGATCCTGCTGGACGAGGCGGGCAGGCCGATCAAGACCTGGCGGGAGAACTACCCGTACGACCGCAAGATCCGCCGCGCGGAGTACGAGCGGGTCAAGCGCATACTCCAGATCGAGATGCTGAAGCTCCAGCGGTGGACCAAGGAGACCGGGGCGCGGATCGTCGTGGTCTGCGAGGGGCGGGACGCGGCCGGCAAGGGCGGCACCATCCAGCGCTTCACCGAGCGCCTCAACCCGCGTGGCGCGCGCATAGTGGCCCTGGACAAGCCCACGGACCGCGAGCGGGGCCAGTGGTACTTCCAGCGCTATGTGTCCCACCTGCCCGCCCCCGGCGAGCTCGTCTTCTTCGACCGCTCCTGGTACAACCGGGCCGGGGTCGAACGCGTCATGGGCTTCTGCACCCAGCCCGAGTACGAACTCTTCCTGAAGCAGTGCCCGGAGTTCGAGCAGATGCTCGTCGACGACGGGATCATCGTGGTGAAGTTCTGGTTCTCCGTCTCCCGCGCCGAGCAGCGCACCCGCTTCGCGATCCGCCAGGTCGACCCCGTGCGCCAGTGGAAGCTCTCACCCACGGACGTCGACTCCCTCGACCGCTGGGACGACTACACCACGGCGAAGATCGACATGTTCCGCGCCACCGACACCGAGCACGCGCCGTGGACCGTCGTGAAGAGCAACGACAAGCGAAGGGCCCGCCTCGAAGCGATGCGCAGCCTTCTCGCACGCATCGACTACGCCTCCAGGGACGCCGAGGTCGTCGGCAAGCCGGACCCCCTCATCGTGGGCGCCGCCGCCACCCTGCTGGAGCCGGGCGAGGAGGACACCGCCCTCTCGCCCACCCGCCTCGCACCCAACACCGAGGGGCCGGGGAAGCACCCGTGATCCCGTCCGTGGCACCGGGGCGGACAGCGGCCCGGTGCCACGGACGGACGGTCAGCAGCCGAGAGGAGCGGAGCCCACGCTCACATCGTCGAACCACAGGGTGTCGTCACCCGTCCCGTAGCTCTCCCATCCCAGCCGCAGAGCGGTGGGCCGGGGCGGGGCGGTGCGGACGAGCCACTGCTGGTCGATGTCCTGGGTGGGGACACCGTCGGCGTGCAGGCCCGGGATCTGCTCGTCGCCGAGCCAGGTGTCGAGACCGGGGGCCGTCGTGTCGATCGCGAACCGCAGGCACTGCCAGCTGCCCGTCGGCAGCGGCCTGCTCAGCGCCACGCCGGCCGGGCTCTGCGCGGGCAGGGTGGCGTCGTCGGTCTCCCGGTTCCACTGCAGGGCGCCGTTCTGCCCCCCGACGCGCAGGCTGCGCCCGCCCTGGGAGGAGTCGGGCAGGGAGACGAAGGTGACGTGGGCGGACGGGAGCGCGGTGGTGTGCCGCACCCACATGCGTACGTACATCACCGGACCGACCGAGGACAGGTCCGCGGTGGAGGCGACGAAGGCGTGGTTGCAGTAACCGGCCCGGCCGTCGACCCGCAGGGACCTGCTGCCGCTGTGCGCGACAGCCGTGTCGACGGCAGCCGTACCGGTTCCCTGGCAGTCGGGTGCGGTGAACTGCCAGGCGCCGGACGGGGCCGGGCCGGTCTGGTCCTCGAAGTCCGAGCAGATCACCGCGCCGCCGCAGTCCGCGCCGGTCGGAGGAGTCGTGGGAGGCGGTGTCGTGGGGGGAGTGGTCGGCGGCGGGGTGCCGTCACCGCCGCACGGCGTGCCGTTGAGGGCGAAGTCACCGGGCGCGGGATCGGCCGAGCGCCAGGTTCCCTGGAGGCCGAAGTCGGCGCTGCCGCCCGTGGCGAGTGCGCCGTTCCAGTCCGTGTGCGCGGCGACGACGGAACGGCCGGTCTGGGTGACCGCCGCGTTCCACGCCGATGTCACCTGCTGGTCGCCGGTGTACGTCCAGGTCAGGCGCCAGCCGTCGAGCGCCGGGCCGAGATTCGTGACCTTGATCTGGGCGGTGTAACCGCCGGTCCACTTGTTCACCGTGTAATCGACCCGGCAGCCGGACTCCGCACCGCTGGCGGACATCGCGGTGAAGCCGGACGCCAGCAGCACGAAGGCCGTCAGGACCGCCGTCCACGGCAGGCGCAGTAATCGGGGGAGAGGGACGCGCACGTGATCCTCCGAGGCAGGGGGCGAGGGAGTGCGGAAGAGGTGGAACGACGGGAGGGAGCGGCCCCCGTCGTCGGGGCGGGGCTCCGGCCCGGCCGGAGCCCCGCAGAAGGTCAGCTCGTGGGGAAGCTGTCGGGAGTGCTGATCCGGTTCTTGAGCAGTGCCCCGGACTCGGTCAGCACACCGCTGCTGCTGTAGTCGCTGCCGCTGCACGTGCCGGGCCTGAACGCCGCGCTGCCCTCATCGGCCTCGGAGTACGTCCAGTTCGCGTAGCCGATCTTCCGCTGGTCGAGCAGGTCCAGCCAGGCCGTGGTGCTCGCCCGGTCCACCGCTCCACCGCCGGTGGCGCTCACCGTGCCGAACTCGGTCACGAACAGCGGAAGCTGCGAGGCCGCCCGGCTCAGCGCGGCGCGGTAGTTGTCCTTGTGGCTCGCGGCGTAGAAGTGGAAGGCGTACATGAGGTTGGCCGCATTGACGGGGTTGTTGACGACCTCGCTCTCGTTGGAGCCGTCCGAGACTCCCAGCGAGGACCAGCCGCGCGTGCCGACGATGATGACGGCGTCCGGGTCGGCGGCCCGGATCACCGGGATGACCTGCTCGGCGTAGCTCTTGATGGCCGACCAGCTCACGCCGTTGGGCTCGTTGGCGATCTCGTAGATCACGTTCTTCTTGCCGGCGTTGCGGGCGGCGACGGACGCGAAGAACGTCTTCGCACGCGCGAGGTTGTAGTTCGGGTCGCCCGGCGTCAGGGTGTGGAAGTCGATCATTGCGTACATGCCACGGGCCTCGGCCATGTCGACCAGGCTGTTCACACGGCTGGTGAAGCCCGCCGGGTTGGTCTCGTAACCGCCTTCCTGCACGTACATGGCGATGCGGAACAGGTCCGACTTCCAGTCGTTCGCCAACGCGTCCAGGGATGCGGAGTTGTAGCACTGGTCGAACCACTGGATGCCGTGCGTGCTCATGCCCCGCAGCTGGATGGGGCGGTTGTACTGGTTGCACAGGTTCACGCCGCAGACGTGGAGCTGGCCGTTGATGTCCACCGGGGTGCCGTCGCCCGGGACGGGCGGGGGCTCTTCCTCGACGGAGCCCGTACAGGCGACGCCGTTGAGTGTGAACGCCGTGGGCTTCGGGTTGGCGCCCGTGAAGGTGCCCGTGAACCCCAGGTCCGCGGACGCGCCGGTGGCCAGCGTGCGGTTCCAGTCGAGGCCGACGACGCTGACCGCCGAGCCGGACTGCGACCAGGTGGCGTTCCAGCCCTGGGTGACCTTCTGTCCCGCGTCAGGCATGGTGAACCCGAGCTTCCAACCGGTGACGGGGGCGCCCAGGTTGGTGACCTTCACTCCGGCCTGGAAACCGCCCGACCACTGACTGGTGACGGTGTAGTCGACCTTGCAGCCGGCGGCGGCGGCCGTCGCCTGAGGGCTTGTCGCTGCCGTGAGGCCCAGGACTGTTGCGCAGGTCGCCAGTAAGGCGAGCAGGCGTTTCATGGCGTTTCTCCTCGTGTGAAGCGGAGACTGTGGGGGTGGGAGCGCTCCCAAGGTCCATCGGGGCGAGACCGTACACCGGTGTGTCGATGCGCGGATAGACGTCTGACGGGCTTTGGTGAAGAGGAGGAGGGAAGCGCGGCTGCGGACCCGGCGCACCGGCAGCCGGCCCACGGGCGTCAGCACCGGAGGGCGTTCCACCCCTTCGGCGGCGCTTCCGCGCCCTGCGCCGGGTGCGGCCGGACACTCACGGTTCCTGCTCGCCCGACTGGCGTTCCTTTTTCGCGTTGCGGGTCCGCCAGATCCCGATCAAGGCGCACCCGAGAGTGATCACGACCAGTGTCACCACTCCGTGTGGCCGGAAACTGCCGTCGCCCTGTGCGGCCAGGTGGAGGTTCTCCACACCTGGGCCCTTCCTCCCTGTCGCGCGCCCCTGTCAGGGTGCCGCCCGTTCGATGATCCGGGAGTGAGTGCGCGGAACGGCCGTGCGTGACCTTCAGACGCCGGAGGCGACGAACGCGGCCCAGGCGGCCGGGGGCACGGTGAGGACAGGGCTATCGGTGATCTTGGAGTCGCGGATGTGTACGGCGGCGGGGTGGGCGGCGACCTCGACGCAGTCGCCGCCTTCGCTGCCGCTGTAGCTGGACTTGCGCCAGTCGTAGGCGACTTCCAGGCAGTCGCCGCCCTGGTCGCTGCTGTAGCTGGACTTGAACCAGGTGAGGGTTGTGCCGCGTGTGTTCATCACTGGTTGGTGGCACTGACGAACGCGGCCCAGGCGGCCGGGGGCACGGTGAGGACGGGGCCGCCGATGACCTTGGAGTCGCGGATGTGGACGGCGGCGGGGTGGGCGGCGACCTCGACGCAGTTGCCGCCCTGGTCGCCGCTGTAGCTGGACTTGCGCCAGTCGTAGGCGACTTCCAGGCAGTCGCCACCTTGGCTACTGCTGTAGCTGGACTTGAACCAGGTGAGGGCTGTGCCACGTGCTGCACGAGTCATGACTCTCCAAGCAAGTCGTCCAGTAGGCGCGCGCTGTTCTCGACGGAAAGCGCCTGCGAACGCAGCATCCCATACATCTGTTGCAAGACGCTGACGTCGTCTGGATCTTCGTGGAGGAAGCTGACGCGCTGCCCTTCGATATACGCGAGATGATCGTGATCAGGCGTTTCCAGGAGCACCATTGGTCCTGCGAGGCCTGCGTGTTTCGGGAGCGTCATGGGCATGATTTGTAGTCCCAGAAAGGGAAGATCCATGCACCTTCGCAGGTGTTGGATCTGCTCCCGCAGTATGGAGGAGCTTCCGATCTGGCTACGTAGGATGCTCTCCTCCAGCACGAAATGCAGCATCGGACGGGGCTTGCGTTCCAGCAGCGCTTGCCGATCCAGTCGCCCGGACACCCACTCCTCCACTTCTTCCGCTTCGATCGGCGGATAGAGGCAAGAGAAGACGAAGCGCGCGTACGCCTCGGTCTGAAGCAGCCCAGGTACCACCTGGTTCTGATACGACAGCAGCGTCACCGCCTCCTGCTCGTACTCCACGAAGTCCTGCACGAACGCCGGGAACCGCTCCTTCTGCGGCACCTTCGCCACCGCGACCCCCAACACCCCCTTGGTCTCCAGCAGTTCGTCCAGTTGCGTCGCGAAGTCCGCCTGGAGTGCCCGGCGGCCCTGTTCGATCGAGGCGATCGTGTCCTCGCCCACGCAGAACTTGTCGGCCAGTGACGCCTGCGTCAGCCCGGCCGCGCGGCGGAACGCGGCCAGTTGCGCGCCGATCACATGCCAGGACGTGACCCGCTTGTTCTTCTGCTTCTTCTTCGCCGAGTGCATGAGGTGCCCTTCCCCGTACGCGAACCCCGCCGGACCCGTCAGCTCTCGTACAAACACGGTGTACGACCTGACGCGGTGAACAACAGTAGTCACGTTCTGTGACAGTCGTCCCGTGAATGAATCAACGCAGCTCGACACGTTCCGCGAGGCGTTCTACCGCCGCGAGCGCAGGTCCGTCCCTCTCGCGCGCCAGTTCGTCCGTGCGGCGCTGCTCGACTGGGCGTGCGAGGTGGACCTCGGCGACGTACTGCTCTGCGTGAGCGAACTGGCCACCAACGCACTGGTCCACGGCGTCCCGCCCGGGAGGGGTTTCCGTGTCCGGCTCACCTGGGGGAGCGTGCTCCGGGTCGAGGTGCACGACAGCGGGGCCGGCGAGGTCCAGGAGTCCGTGCGCCCCGGGCCCCTCGCCGAATACGGGCGCGGGCTCGCGCTCGTCGGGGCGCTCGCCGATGTGTGGGGGGTGAGGGAGCAGGACCCGGGGAAGACCGTGTGGTGCGAGTTTGCCGTTTCGGCAAGCAAGCTTGTCGAAACGGCGCCGTGCGCGCACCATCTCCCGTAACAGGAGGTGTTCCGCATGAGCGACATGAACCAGCGGTACGACGTAGTGGTGATCGGCGGTGGGGCCGCCGGGCTGAGCGGGGCGCTCGCCCTGTCCCGGGCCCGGCGCTCCGTGCTCGTGATCGACGCGGGCAGCCCGCGCAACGCGCCCGCGTCCCACGCGCACAACTATCTGGGCCGGGAGGGCATCCCGCCCCTGGAGCTGCTGGCCGTCGGCCGGGCCGAGGCGGCGGACTACGGCGCCGAGATCGTCCAGGGCAATGTCGTCTCGGCCGAGAAGCTGCCCGACGGCTTCCGGGTCGTGCAGGAGGACGGGAACACCGTGCACGCCCGCCGGCTGCTCGTGACCACCGGGATCACCGACGAGCTGCCGGACGTGAAGGGCCTCGCCGAGCGCTGGGGCGACGACGTGCTGCACTGCCCGTACTGCCACGGCTGGGAGGTGCGGGACCAGGCCGTCGGCATCCTGGCGGGCAGCCCGATGGCTCCGCACCAGGCACTGCTCTGGCGGCAGTGGACCGACGACGTGGTGCTGTTCCGGAACGACCAGCCCGACTACAGCGACGAGGAGTACGAACAGCTCGCCGCCCGGGGCATCTCCGTGGTCGAGGGCGAGGTGGCCGCGCTGGAGGTGGCCGGCGGCAAGGTCACCGGTGTGCGGCTGGCCGAGGGCACGGTGATCCCGCGCCGGGCGCTCGTGGTCCAGCCCCGCTTCACCGCGCGCTCGGCGGTCCTGGAGAGCCTCGGCCTCCGGCCCACCGACATGGAGGTGGGCGGCCACGTCGTCGGTACGTACATCGCGGCCGACCCCTCCGGGGCGACCGAGGTGCCGGGCGTGTGGGTGGCCGGTAACGTCGCCAACCTCATGGAGCAGGTCGTCGGAGCGGCGGCAGCCGGGCTCAGGGCGGCCTCGATGATCAACATGGACCTCGTCACCGACGACACCCGCCGCGCGGTCGACGCCCGCCGCGCACCCTTCTCGGCCGAGGCCGAGCGCCAGGTCACCGAGCGTGTGCTCGGCGACCGCCGTCACGGACTTCAGGAGACCTCACGATGACCACCGACAGCACCCGTACCGACGCCGAGATGTGGGACGACCGCTACCGCGAGAGCGACCGGATCTGGAGCGGCAACCCCAACGTCGTCCTCGTCCGTGAAGTGGAGGGCCTGAAGCCGGGCCGTGCCCTCGACCTGGGGTGCGGCGAGGGCGCGGACGCGGTCTGGCTCGCCCGGTGGGGCTGGCAGGTGACCGCCACCGACATCTCGCGCGTCGCCCTGGAGCGGGCGGCGGTCCACGCGGCCGAAGCCGGTGTCACCGACCGGATCGACTGGCAGTGGCACGACCTGGGGACCTCGTTCCCCGAGGGGGAGTACGACCTGGTCTCCGCCCAGTTCCTGCACTCGATGGGTGACCTGCCGCGTGAGGAGATCCTGCGCAGGGCCGCCGCCGCCGTCGCACCCGGCGGCGTGCTCCTGATCGTCGGCCACGCCGGTTTCCCCGCGTGGGAGGAGAACCCGCACCCCGAAATGGTGTTCCCGACGACGGACGAGGTCCTCGCGTCCCTCGAACTCCCGGAGGGGGCGTGGGAGGTGCTGCTCAGCGAGGAGCACGAGCGGATCCAGAACGACCCCGAGGGCAACCCCACCACCCGCACGGACAACGCCCTGAAGCTCCGCCGCCGGGCCGCGGCCGCCCGGTGACGCCGAGCGCCCGCCGTCCTCCCCGGAAGGGGAGAAGCGGCGGGCGCTCTCGGTCCGTGGACGTCAGGCCTGCGGGGCGGCCTTGATCGCGGAGATGTCGAAGGTCAGCCTGACCTTGTCGCTGACCATCACACCGCCGGTCTCCAGGGCGGCGTTCCAGGTCAGACCCCAGTCGGAGCGGAGGATGTCGGCGGTGCCCTCGAAGCCGACGCGCTCGTTGCCGTAGACGTCGGTGGCGGAGCCGTGGAACTCCAGGTCGATGGAGAGCGGGCGGGTGACGTCCTTGATCGTGAGGTCGCCGGTGATGCGGTAGGTGTCACCGCCGAGCTGCTCGGCCCGCGTGGAGCGGAACGTCATCAGGGGGAACTTCTCGGCGTCGAAGAAGTCGCCGCTGACCAGGTGCCCGTCACGGTCGGCGATGCCGGTGTCCACACTGGCGATCCTGACGTCGATGGAGGCGGAGGAGTTGGCCGGGTCGGAACCGTCCAGCTCCAGCGTGCCCTCGTGGTCGCCGAACGAGCCGCGCACATTGGTGACCATGGCGTGGCGCACCGTGAAGCCGATGCTGCTGTGCGCCGGATCGATCGTGTAGGTGCCGGTCAGAGCCGCCAGCGCCGGGTCCACGGCGAGGGCGGCGGTGGTGGACGGGGCGGTGTTCTTGCGGGTGAACAGAGCCATGGCTCCTCCTCGGGACGTGGTCCGGCGGGTGCGGGGGCGGACCGTCGAACATTTGGTTTAACCTTCAACGAGATTGACTGTAGACCCCCTTTGTTCAAAATTCAACATCAAGGGTCCAGGCCGGTCCGGAAATCGCGGAAGCCGCCGCACCGCCCACCGCCGCCCCCTGGCGGACGCGCGTAGAGCTGGGGCACTATCTCCTCGCCCCTATTTGTCATGAGCAGGAGGACTTCCCCCATGCTGACCCGCCCCAGGCTCCGCTCGGCTCTCACCGCTCTCGCCCTCGTCCTCGGCGCGCTCTTCGCGCCCGGCGTCGGCATCCTCGGCAGCGGTGCCACCGAGGCCCACGCCGTCACCAAGCTGACCCACTCCCAGGCGACCTCCCGCTTCAGCTCCTCCGGGATCACCTGGTCGTCCTCGGGCGGCTGTTCCAACCGGAACGTCCCCACCTGCACGTCCTTCGACCAGCTCAACCTGTCCAGCGCCCAGGGCGCCCAGACGCTGAAGAGCGCCACGGGCTGCGCGCTCAACATCACCGGAGGCACCGAGACCGGGCACGCCGGCGGCACGTACTCGCACTGGAACGGCTACAAGCTGGACTTCGGCAAGAGCACCTGCCTGACGAACTACGTGAAGGGCACGTTCACCTACATCGGCGTGCGGGGCGACGGCGCCCCCCAGTACCGGTCGGGTTCCGGCAACATCTACGCGGACGAGGGCAACCACTGGGACGTGACGTACTACAACTGCGGCGGCTGCTGACCTCCCCCGCACGGCTCCCCGTACGCAGGCCCCGCGCACAGAGGTGCCCCCGTCCACCGGAACTCGAGCTCCCGGACGGGGGCACCCCTCGCGACACCGTCCGGCGTCAGGAGCCCACGCTCACCGTGAAGCGGCGGGGATTGCCGTCGTGGGCGGCTCCCGACACGTCCGGCTCACCGTCCGGGCGTACGTCGTCGTAGGGGAACGCGTAGCCGATCGGGGAGTTCGCGTGGACGACGCGCGACCAGTGGTTGGTCACCGCGCCCTTGTAGTAGTCCGCCACGGTGGTGCCGTTGGGCTGCTGCGGGTGGCTGAGCATGATCGAGCGGTTGAAGCCCGCCGCGATCCTGGCCAGCAGCGCCTTCTTGTCGTCGGAGTCCCCGGGGTTGTTCGTGAAGGGGCCGTGATTGCAGGTGAAGATGTCCTTCGACGTCGGCTTGACGAACGTGTGACCGCCCTGGAAGGTCAGCGTGTCCCCGCTGACGCGCCCCGCCAGCGTGCCCCGGCCGCCCTGCAGGTCGATCCGCAGGTCGGTGGAGCGGTACTTCTCCCACACCTCGTCGATCTGCGCGGTGAACAGGTCCCGGAACGGCATCTGGTCCGGCCGGTCGAAGAACGGCGCCATCAGGTTCTGCGGCGAGACGACCCGCAGGACCCGCCCGTCCGGGCCCCGGGTGACCAGCTCGTCCCAGGGCTGCCCGTCGGAGGCCGCCTGGGCCGTGAGGTCGTCGGCGATGCGCTGGACCGCGCCGTCCGGGAGCGGGGCCACCGTGTGCGTGCCGTCCCCCTCCAGGGTCAGCCCGATCGGCAGCGCCGTCACCAGGTCGACGTAGCTGATGTTCGCGTACAGCTGCTGCGGGTTGAAGGTGAACTCGCAGAAGGACCAGGTCCTGCCGTAGTTCGGGTCGGCGGGGGTCGCGAAGGCCGGCTCGACCAGGGAGGGACCCGGGTTGAGGTAGAAGTCCAGCTTGCCGTCGCGTACGAAGTAGACCCTCGCCCCGTACATCTGAGGCAGGGTGAGCACGACGGGTCCGGCGCCCGCGGCCCTCAGCGGGATGGCGCAGTCCACCGGCAGCGGGGTCTGCGGGGCGCCGGGGGATTCGGGGCGGTAGACGCTCCCGTCGGGGCGCAGGAGCGCCCAGCGGCCCGTGCCCTGTTCGTGGCCGGTCACGTACGCGTGCACCGTGCCGGGCAACGAACGGTTCTCCAGCGCCAGTTCGCACGTCGCGGGGGCCGCCGACGCACGCGGGCCCAGGGCACTGCCCCAGAGGGGGTAGGTGAGCGCGGTCGCGGAGGCGGCGGCGCCCGTCAGGAACATTCTGCGTGAAATCACGAAGGGACTCCCGAGGTGTGGGGGGTCGCAGACAGGGGTCAGGGGATGGCCCGGGGAGGCGGGCCGGTGGGGCCGTCTGCGGTGCGCACCACTCTCGCGAGGGCTTCGGTGAGCGTCAACACTTATGACTGAGAGCGCTCTCAAGAAACTGCCGTTCTTCACAACTCAACGCCTCCCGAAGGGTTTTGGCCACGTCTGGTCCCTCGGTGCATGCATGGAGTGACGAAGGCCGAAGGCGGGTGCCGTCCGTTCTCCCCGCCCTCTGCGCGGCGCGGTCCTGGGCGACGGGCCGTCATCATGGCGCGCGGCCGCGGATGCAGGAATCCGGGCCCGGCCCCTACCCTCGCGATGTGCCCGGTCGTCCGCCCCGGTGGATTCGCGGCGTGGCGCGCGATCCGTTGTGTGGCGAGGGCCACAGCTCTTGTTTTGTCGCACCCCTACAACGCGATGCCCCTCTGGGCTGGCAGATGGGTGGAGCGGCGCCCGGCTTCTGTCAGGTGCCACCAGGAAACGGGGCGGGAGACTGTCCGGTGTGGACGGCTGGTTTCCGCGGCCGGGTTCGTAGGGTCGACGTATGACCGTTGTGGACGAAATCGCGGGCGAGCCGAGCGATACGCATGGCCGGGTGGCCGAACTGCTGGCGCTGCGCGAGCAGGCCCGGCGCGGACCGAGTGACCGGGCGACCGAGGCGCAGCACGCCAAGGGGAAGCTGACGGCGCGGGAGCGCATCGAGCTGCTGCTGGACGAGGGGTCGTTCAAGGAGGTCGAGCAGCTGCGCCGGCACCGGGCGACCGGCTTCGGCCTGGAGGCGAAGAAGCCGTACACCGACGGTGTCATCACCGGCTGGGGCACGGTCGAGGGCCGGACGGTCTTCGTCTACGCGCACGACTTCCGGATCTTCGGCGGGGCGCTGGGCGAGGCCCACGCCACGAAGATCCACAAGATCATGGACATGGCCATCTCGGCCGGTGCACCGCTGGTCTCGCTCAACGACGGTGCGGGCGCCCGCATCCAGGAGGGCGTCAGCGCGCTCGCGGGTTACGGCGGCATCTTCCAGCGCAACACCCGCGCCTCCGGTGTCATCCCGCAGATCAGCGTGATGCTCGGCCCGTGTGCGGGCGGCGCGGCCTACAGCCCGGCGCTCACCGACTTCGTCTTCATGGTCCGTGAGACCTCGCAGATGTTCATCACCGGACCGGACGTCGTCAAGGCGGTCACCGGCGAGGAGATCACCCAGAACGGCCTCGGCGGCGCCGACGTGCACGCCGAGACCTCGGGCGTCGCGCACTTCGCGTACGACGACGAGGAGACCTGCATCGCCGAGGTCCGCTACCTCATCGGGATGCTCCCCTCCAACAACCGGGAGAACCCGCCCGTCGTCCCGAGCGACGACCCGGCGGACCGGCGCGGCGACGCCCTCCTGGACCTGGTCCCGGCCGACGGCAACCGTCCGTACGACATGCACAAGGTCATCGAGGAGCTCGTCGACGACGGCGACTTCCTGGAGGTCCACGAGCGCTGGGCGCGCAACATCGTCTGCGCCCTGGCCCGGCTCGACGGGCAGGTCGTCGGCATCGTGGCCAACCAGCCGCAGGCGCTGGCCGGTGTCCTGGACATCGAGGCGTCCGAGAAGGCCGCGCGGTTCGTCCAGATGTGCGATGCCTTCAACATCCCCCTCATCACTCTGCTGGACGTACCCGGCTTCCTGCCCGGCGTCGACCAGGAGCACGGTGGGATCATCCGGCACGGCGCGAAGCTGCTGTACGCGTACTGCAACGCGACCGTGCCGAGGATCTCGCTGATCCTGCGCAAGGCCTACGGAGGTGCGTACATCGTCATGGACAGCCAGTCCATCGGTGCCGACCTCACCTACGCGTGGCCGACCAACGAGATCGCCGTCATGGGCGCCGAGGGCGCCGCCAACGTCATCTTCCGCCGGCAGATCGCCGACGCCGAGGACCCCGAAGCCATGCGGGCCCGCATGGTCAAGGAGTACAAGGCGGAGCTGATGCACCCCTACTACGCGGCCGAGCGCGGCCTGGTCGACGACGTCATCGACCCCGCCGAGACGCGCGAGGTGCTGATCGCCTCGCTCGCGATGCTCCGCAACAAGCACGCGGACCTGCCGTCCCGCAAGCACGGCAACCCCCCGCAGTAGTCGCGGCCGCAGAGGCCGCCCCGGCCCCTGCCCGCGTTCCGCGACCACCTGCACAGAAGACGGAGACG
>Ga0196960_10000042_pt1 | contig 46038 bp, 42 predicted proteins | sample S3v_5metaG_FD_183187 | JGI IMG/M metagenome (GOLD analysis project Ga0196960, IMG submission 183187) | Soil microbial communities from Anza Borrego desert, Southern California, United States - S3+v_5 | ecosystem: Environmental > Terrestrial > Soil > Desert | place: USA: California | collected...
CCAGCAAGTACGGACCGAACGCCGGACAGCACCCCACGACCAGCCAGAACTACACCATCCGCACCACCGTCACGTTCTTCGAGCACGGGCTCGCGAACCGTTCACAGAGATAAACGCAACGGTGTTGGCCAACAGCTCGTAACACGATCATGTGAATCGGCCCTGACGGCCGTGTCGTGGCCAGCACGCGAGGGAAGAGCACGGAATGTCCCACGTAACGAACATGGTCAAGGGAAGGGACTGCTGCATGATCGGATGACAACCAGGTTTATGCAGCCAGCGCTGCGGCTGGGGTCATGATTGCCTCGTACTCGACGGGGGCCGATCGGGTCAGGCGTCTCCGACATCGGCGCCGGTGGCATGCGCGCTCGATCCAGGTCACGATCGCGATCCGCGACTCCTGGCGGGTGGCCCACGTACGGCGGTCGAGGGCGTTCTTCAGCCTCCTTTTGTCAGGAGCCGTCAGCCGCCACGGACCGGCGGTGGGCCGATCCGTGAAGGCGGCATCATGCCGACTGCCGGTCGTGTCAGGACACCTGGTCCCACATCCGGATCATCGGCGTGCGGTCCTCGACGGCCTGGGCGGCGTCGAGGATGAGGTCTTCCTCGAAACGGCCGCCGATGAGCTGCACTCCCACCGGCAGGCCGTCCTCCAGTGCGACCGGCAGGGTGACAGCGGGGAAACCAAGGACCGGGACTGCGGTCATCGGCCACATGGCGGAGAACAGCTCGCGGGTACGTCCGGGCCCCGCCTGGTCCGCGTCCTGCTCGAAGGGAAGTTCCGCGCAGGCCGGCGTGAGCAGCAGCCGGTGCTTGCCGAGGAGTTCCTGCAGTCGGGTGATCAGGGTGGCGCGTCGTGCCCAGCCGTTGATGTAGGTCTCCAGGGAGGGACGCTCACCCCACACCTCGGCGGCGTATCCGAAGTGGCCCTCCAGCGCTGTGCGGATCGCCTCGTCGCCCATCTCCTGCACGACCGGCAGGATGAGGCGGATGTCCTCGGTGATCAGCAGCGCCCACAGCCGTGATGCTTCGGTGAGCAGGGACAGCTGGTTCACTTCGTCGACGACGTAGCCGGCGTCCACCAAGCGGTTCACGGCCGCGTCCAGGGCCCGGTCGACGGCCGGATGGTTCTTGACGTCGACGTTGCCCCGTACCACGGTGACGGCGACCGGGCCGGCGGGCCGCGCTGCGGCGGGAAATGCCGGGACACCCTGCGGTATCCGCACGTCAGGTGCGCTCATCGCGTGCAGTGCCAGGCGGGCGTCGGCCACGTTGCGGGCCAGCGGGCCCTGCACGGCGCAGTAGTGGACGGTGGGCGGGAAATCCAGTTCCACCGGTCCGCCGGGGGTGTCGGCGAAGGCGGGCGGACCGTAGTCGGAGACACGGCCCACGGTGGGCCGCACGCCGACCACGCCGCAGCAGGCGGCGGGGAAGCGGATCGAGCCACCGATGTCGTTGCCTTGGGCGATCGGCGTCATACCTGCGGCCAGGCTGCTGGCGGATCCACCGCTGGAGCCGCCCGGCGTACGGTCCTCGTCCCACGGGTTGAGCGTGCGGCCGTACAGCTCGTTGGTGGAGAACCAGCGGAACGAGAAGCCGGGCGAGTTGGAACGGCCGAGTGGAACAGCGCCTGCCTCACGCAGCGCGGTGACGCACGCCGCGTCGCCGGTCGCCGCCTTGTCAGCCAGCGCGGTCACCCCGTTGCTGGTGGCGTATCCCTCCTGATCGGTATTGATCTTGATGGACACGGGGATTCCGTGCAGCGGCCCCAGCTCTCCGCCCGCAGCCACCTCCGCGTCGGCACGACGGGCGGCGGCGAGTGCCTCCTCCGGACGGATGTCCACCAGCGCGTTCAGCTGAGGGTTGGTCTCGGCGATGCGGTCCAAACAGGACTGTACGAGTTCTTCGGAGGAGACCTCGCGGGTCCGAATGACTTCAGCCAGGTCGGTGGCGGAACGCTGCCACAGGGCTGCGGACGGTTCGTACTTACCCAAGGAACACCTCTTCGGAAGGGGCCGGCTCACCGATGGCACGAGGGGGCAGGGTGAGAAGGAGAAAGCAGACGGTGCTCGGTGGACTGTGTCCGGCCGAGGGCGACGCCGTACGCCACGCCGTGATGAAACGGCGTTTTATTACGGCGTCAGAGTGCGTTCTTGCCGCGCGCCCTGTCAACCCCTGACCGGTGCGTCACGGGGACGAAGGGGTGCCGATCCGCCGCACGGCCGACGAATCGATGAGGCGTGACACGGCTGGGCGGAGGAGTGCCGAGCGCCGCGAGGACGGCCGTCATCACTTGGCTGTCGCGCCTGACGGCCGATCCCTGAGCGTCCGTGCGGGAAGCCGACGCAGCCTCGCGCATGGGAGTGACGTGTCCGAGTTGCCTTCCCGGTACGCCTTGACGCGGCTCTGTCCTGCCGTTCACGAAGCCCTCCATCATGATGGCTGCTCGAACGGTTCGCCGGTCGGACTCGCGGCCGAGAAGGCTCGCTTCAGGTGCCGATGAGGGCGTCCACCATAGCCTGGGCGACGCGGTCGGCCCGCTCCGCCGTCCAGTAGGCCGGCTCCTCCATGGCGGAGACGTAGTAGCCGCGGGTCAGCAGGGACAGGACGTCTGCGGCGAGATCGGCGTCGGGTACTCCCGCGGCGGCGGAAGCGTCGAGGAGCTCCTGGCGCGCCTCACGCGGTTCGCGCCGGTCGACCCCGTTGGGGTCGGTGTGCGCCGACGAGAGCATCTCGACCCAAAGGGTGCGGAGCAGCCGGTCCTCAGGTTCGGTGCTGAGGTGCCATTCCACCGTGGCGCGCAGTCGGTCCGCTCCGTCCAGGTCGCCCAGGTGTGCTTCCAGGTCGGCCCGCCAGCGGGATTCGGCAGCGCGTACGGCGTTGGTGATCAGTGCCGTGCGGGTGGGCACGTAGTTGGTGACCATGGCCGTGGATCCGCCGAGTTCCTTGGCCACGGCACGGATGGTGATGGCGCGCGCCCCGTCCCGCGCCGCGACGGCAAGGGTCGCCTGGGCAATCGCGCTGCGCCGCTGAACTTCGTCGACATCGATCGGCATGGCAGCAACCTAGCGCAGAGGGGGTTGACGACGAACGCATGTAGATGCAACGTTGTTATATAACAATGTTTTCCAAAGATTTGTCTTCGTGGAGGCTTCTGTGAGCCCTGCCGTCCAGCGCGTCACACCAGAACCCGCCCCTCCGCACGCAGAGCAGCACATGGTGCGCATGCGTGACGGGGTGCTTCTGGCCACCGATGTGTACGGTGCCACCCCGGGAAGGCCCGCGCCGACCGTGCTGGCCCGTGTCCCCTACGACAAGAACAGCCGGTACGTCTTCTTCGACAAGATCGCGGAGAGGTTCACGGCGCACGGTTATGTCGTCGTGGTCCAGGACGTCCGCGGCAAGTTCCGCTCGCAAGGACAGACGCTGGGCTGGACCGGAGAGGTCGACGACGGCTACGACACTATCGAGTGGATCGTCCGGCAGTCCTGGTCCGACGGGATCGTGGGCATGTTCGGCGACTCGTACTACGGGTTCACACAGTGGTCTGCGGTCTCCAGCCAGCACCCCGCCCTGCGCGCCATCGTGCCCCGGGTGACCTGCACCACGAACGCCCCCGGTATCGCCACCTACGACTCCGGCTCCGGCCGACAGCCTCTGTGGCTGGAAGGGGCCACCTACCAGGCCCAGGTATGGGTGGACAACGACACCTACGAGTTCGACGTCGATCTCACCAGGCGCCCGGTTATCGCCGCCTATGAGGAGGTGTTCACCGCGATCGGGAAGCGCTCGGCCGGTTTCGACCTCGTCCTCGGCGGCATCCCTCTCGCCCCGTACAACGGCCCGCACCCTTACGACGCCCGCCCCGTACCCGTGCTGCACTGCGTGGGCTGGTTCGACAACCTCGGCATCGCCCACATGCGCGACTACACGGAGCTGGCCGAACGCCCCGGCTGGGCAGCCGTCCAGTATCTGATCGCCGACACGATCGACCACGAGAACTACTTCCTGGAAGACGCCCCGGCCACGCCCGAGACCGATCACCTGGCCGATGCCGCCGCCCTCGAACGCATGCTGGACTCCTACACCGGCCCCGCGATCGAGTTCTTCGACGTCTTCCTGAAGGGCACCGCACAGCCCGATTCACTTCCCCGGGTGCGCTGGAAGCTCGGCCACGAGGGCTGGCGCACCTCCGAGGCCTGGCCCCTGCCCGAAGCCACGACGGCTGAGCTGTACCTGGCAGAGCCGGACGCCGCCGCCGGGAGAGCACCCGGCGGGACGCTCGCCCCACGCCCGGCCGCCGGGGCGGAGTCGGCGGAGTGGCGGTACGACCCCGACGATCTCGTGCCGTCCGCCGCAGCCGACACCTTCCTGCAACTGCGCGACCACGTCGATGAGCGTCCCACCCTCGATCGGGACGACGTCCTCGTGTTCACCGGCCCTGCCTCCGACCGGCCACTCGACCTCGCCGGTCCCGTCCACGCGATGCTGCACGTGGAGAGCACGGCGCACACGTTCGACGTGTTCGTCCGTCTCCTCGATCTGGCCCCGGACGGCACGGCACGCCTGATCGTGCGCGGCTGTGCCCAAGCCGACGAGCCGGGCGAGGTGGAGATCGCTCTTGGCCACACCGGCTACCGGATGCGTCCGGGACACCGCCTCGCGCTGATGATCGCCGGCAGCGACTTCCCCAACCATCTGCCCAACTCCGGCTCCACAGAGAACCCGTGGCTGACGACCGCTCCCAAGGCGAGCCTGCAGAAACTCCGGACCGGTTCCGCCCACCCCTCCCGCCTGTGTCTGACCGTCCTGCCCGAAAGCGGCGAATAGCCCCCGCACCCTGGAGGGCCCATGCTCCCTCTGCGACACCTCCCCAGCACGCCGCCGACAGACTCGGCAGCGCACCACCCCGCCACGGGCCGGCACCGTGAGCGAGGTGGCCCGGAATGAGCCTCCGCTTCGTCGCCACCCGCCTCAGCATGCTCGTCGTGACCGTGCTCGTCTCCAGCGTGGCCATCTACGGCGCGATGTTCCTCACCCCGGGGGACCCCGCCACGTTGCTCGTCGGCGGCAGCCGCAACCCCGATCCCGCCGTGCTGGCGCAGATCCACCGTGAGTACCACCTGGACGATCCGTTCGTCCAGGGCTACTGGCACTGGCTGAGCAACTGCCTGCAGGGGGACTTCGGGAAGTCCCTCGTCTACCGCGACTCCGTCGCCGGCCTCATCGGCGCGCGCGCCGGCGACACCCTCGCGCTCGTCGCCTACGCCGCCGTCCTCGTCCTCGTCGCCGGCACCGTCATCGGTACGGTCGCCGCCCTGCGCGGCGGACATACGGAAACCCTGGTGACGACCCTGACGGCGGGTGCGATGGCGGTGCCGACCTTCGTCATGGCGGTCCTGCTCATCTGGCTCTTCGCCGTCCAGCTCCCGTGGTTCCCCGTCTACGGATCCGGCGAGGGCTTCACCGGCACCCTGACGCACCTGACGCTCCCGTCCGTCGCGCTTGCGCTGACCTGGATCGGCTACGTCGCCCAGGTGACCCGGACCGCCGTCCGCGCGGAGATGCGCTCCGAGCACGTGGAGACCGCCCGCAGCCGCGGCGTCCCCGAACGCACGGTGATCAGGCGGCACGTGCTGCACAACGCCTCCGGCCCCGTCTTCGCCGTCTCCGGCGTCGGCATCGCCGGACTCATCGCCACCGCTGCCGTCGCCGAGCAGGCGTTCGGCACCGGAGGGCTCGGAGCCCTCATGATCGAGGCCGCGTCCAAGCAGGACATGGCCGTCGTCCAAGCCGTGTCGCTGATCTTCGTGGTCGTCTTCGTCGTCATCAACACCACCGTCGACCTGGTCAGCGAGGCCCTTGACCCCCGTACCGCGCAGAAGGGGGTCCGATGACCACCGCCCTGTCCGTCCGTGCCGCCTCCAAACAGAGGACCGGACGCCCACGTGACCACCTGACGCTTGGCGCGGGATGCGTCGTCACCCTGTTCGTCCTGCTGGCTGTGCTCGGGCCACTGCTCGCCCCGCACGACCCGAACGCCGTCGACCCCCTGAACGTCAACGCCGGACCGTCCACCACCCATCTCCTCGGGACGGACGACACCGGACGCGACCTGCTGTCCCGGCTGATCGTCGGCACCCGTGCCAGCCTCGCCGCCCCCGCCGTCGTCATCTTCGTCTCCACCACGCTCGGCACCCTCCTCGCGCTGGCCGCGGCCTGGTTCGGAGGCTGGACCGACCGGTTCGTCTCCGGGGCCCTCGACATTGTCTTCGGCTTCCCAGGGCTCATCATGGCCGTCCTCGTCGCCGCGGTCTTCGGCGCCGGGCTCACCGCACCGGTCGTCGCCCTGTCGATCGCCTACCTCCCTCTGATCACCCGCGTCGTGCGCTCGGCCGCGATCAAGGAACGCAACCTGCCCTACGTGTCGGCGCTCCAGCTCCTCGGCGCGCCCACCGCCCGCATCTGGCTGCGGCACCTGCTGCCGAACCTGCTCCCCCTCATCCTCGTCCAGGCCACCATCGGATTCGGATACGCCCTGCTCGACGTGGCCGCGATCTCCTTCCTCGGGCTTGGCAGCCAGCCGCCGGACCCGGAGTGGGGACTGATGGTGTCCAGCGGGGCCCCCTCCATCCTCGCCGGCCAGCCGCAGCAGTCGCTGTACGCGGGCATCGCCATCCTGATTGTCGTCGTCGCGTTCAACCTGCTGGGAACGGGACTGTCACGACGTCTGCTCGGAGAGAACGCATGAGCACACCACCTCTGCTCCGGATCGACGCGCTCGGCGTCGACCTGCCCCTCGACGGAACGCCGCGCACCGTCGTCCACCACGCCGATGTGACCATCCCCGAAGGCACGGCCGTCGCCCTGGTGGGCGAATCCGGATCCGGCAAGTCCCTGATCGCCCGCTCCGTCATGGGACTGCTTCCCGGAAACGCCCGGATCCACGGAGACGTGCGGTTCGCCGGGGAATCGGTCCTGCGGATGAAGCCCGGGCGCCTGCGCGCCTTCCGCGCGACCGAGGTCGCCATGGTGTTCCAGGACCCCCGTGCCCACATCAACCCCGCCCGCAGCGTCGGCGACTTCCTGATCGAAGGGCTGACCACCGCGCGGCGTGTCCCGACCGCCGAGGCCGTTGGGAAAGTCACGGGAATCCTGCGGGAGGTCGGCATCGCCGACGCCGAACGGCGGATGCGCCAACGGCCCCACGAACTGTCGGGCGGCCTGCTCCAGCGTGTCATGATCGCTGCCGCACTGGCTGCCGAACCCTGCTTGCTCCTCGCGGACGAGCCGACCACCGCCCTCGACGTGACCACCCAGGAGGAGGTGATGGCCGTCATCGGCGAGGCCCGCGAAGCCCGGGGGCTCGCCATGCTGTTCATCACCCACGACCTGGAACTCGCGGCAGCCGTGTGCGACCGGGTCGTGGTGATGTACGCGGGCACGACCGTGGAAGAGCTCCCCGCGGACCGTCTGCGCGGGCACGCCGCCCATCCCTACACGCGCGCCCTGCTGGCTTCCCGTCCCCCGGTCTCCGACCCCACCGCGGAACTCCGCTCCATCCCCGGAAGACCCCTGTCCGGCTTCGAGGTACCCGACGGATGCGCGTTCAGCGAACGATGTCCCCACGTCCAAGACCTGTGCCGCAGCGACCGGCCGGAACCGATCTCCACCGGTGACGCCACGGCGGTCTGCCACTTCCCCCGCCCGCTCCCGTCCGAGGGGACCGGAAGCCATGCTTGAGGTGCGCAATCTCCGCAAGGAGTTCGGTGACTTCGTCGCCGTGGACGACGTGACGTTCTCACTCCCGGAGCAGGGGTCCCTGGCGATCGTCGGCGAATCGGGATCGGGCAAGACGACCACCGCCCGCATGATCGCCGGACTCGAGACGGTCAGTGGCGGACACGTCGCCGTCGGCGAGCGCGGGTCCGGCCCGCCGCGGTCACACGAGCGCCGCGCCCGCGGTCGGCGGATCCAGATGGTGTTCCAGGACCCCTACTCGTCCCTCGACCGGCGCCAGCGCGTCGGCGACGCCGTCGCCGAGGCGGTCGCGCTGCACAGGGACCTGCCGGCGGACCGGAACCGCGCCCGCGTGGCCGAGCTGCTCGACATGGTGGGCCTGGACGACCGGCAGGCACGTTCCCTGCCGAAGGCGCTCTCCGGTGGACAGCGCCAGCGCGTCGCCATTGCCCGCGCCCTGGCCGCCGAGCCACGGGTACTGATCCTGGACGAGGCCATCGCGGCCCTGGACGTGTCCATCCAGGCGCAGATCCTGGCCCTGCTCGCCCGCGTCCGGGCGGACACCGGCACGGCCCTGCTGTTCATCACGCACGATCTCGGCGCCGTCCGTCACATCAGCGACGACGTCCTGGTGATGCAGGCGGGAAGGGTCGTCGAACACGGCCCCGTCGCCACCGTCCTCGGTGACCCGCGGGACCCCTACACCCGGCGCCTCATCGCTTCCATCCCGAAGCCGGGCTGGAAGCCGCGGAGAAGGGCGGACGAAGCCGTCACCTGACGTCCTGTACACCGCGCGGCCCACCGAACGAAGACGGCTGTCCCGGCGAGGGGCGGGGCAGCCGTCTTCCTCTTGTCCCACCCGGAACACCGAGCCCGGAGAAACAACCCCTCCACGTCTTCTGTGCTCGACGAGTCGGCCCTTCACGTCCGTGGCCCCCTCTCCGCTCAGGGCGCTTCCACCAGTGGGGGTTCCCCTGTGGGAACGGTCGACGCTTCGCGCAGGGCTCCGACGGCATCGGCGCCGATGCGTTCCGCCAGGACGCTTTCGATGACGGCGATGGTGTCCTGGGCGCGCCGGTGTACACGAGAGCCCTCGGCGGTGGGGCGGATCAGGCGGCTGCGGGCGGCACCATGCTGTCGTAACCGCTCGGCGCGACCGTGCCGATGGGGCTGAGCAGAGCGGTCACCGGAATGCAGTCGCCGCACAGGGACAGAGCGCTGCGTACGGCCGGCAGGGAAAGCTCTGCGGCGTAGAAGCCGGAGGCCGTGTCGCTGGCCATGCCTGAGACGAGACACAGCAGGAAGCAGAGGCAGACGACGGCCAGGAACAGGGCCGAAAGTTTCCTTCCGGCGCCGTGCAGCGCGCCGACGTGAGGGTCGTACCGCCGACGGCAGCCGTGGTCGTACCACAGGGCGGAGAACATCATGATGCCGGCCTGAAGGCTCAGCAACAGCATTCCGGGTGTGCAGGCGCCGGCCACCACCGTCGCCGCGAGGCCGTCCAGCGTGAACGTGACCAGGGAGACGAAGGTGATCACGGCCGCGTTGACCACGAGGAGCCGGCTCCTCAGGCGCCTTGCAGTGCCGCGCAGTCGCGCATGTGCCGGTCGCTCGGCGGCAACGCCTCCCGAGGAGCCGCATGACGTGGGTTCGGACAAGGACAGGGGGTGATTCCGACGGGCGGGTGCGTGCAAGGAACGGGAGGGGGAAACGGCGTGTCCCGGTGGTCGGTGAAGACCGCCGGGACACGCCGTCAAAGGCTTGTGCGGAAGGTGATCAGCCGGTCTGCGCCCGGGAGAGGGCCGGCCGGGTACGCACGGCCCGGGCCAGGTTCTCCTCCGGCCGGACGTCCAGGAGGGCGTTGAGAGCCGGGGTGGTCTCCTCGGCCCGTGCGGGGAATGCCTCGGTGCCCGAGCGGTCCCGCAGTGGTGTGCCGTCGGTCATCTTCGTCCCCTGGTTCGAAGGAGCGGCGGTTACTTGCCGGTGCCGCCGAGGTGAGCGGCCCACGGCATGCTCATGTAAGCGAAGGAGGTCGGTGCGCCGCTGATGCGCTTGTTCATGAACATCCGCTCGTGCGTGGTGGCCAGGAACACCGTGGGAGTGGTGGGGGTGAACAGCGTCTGGGCCTCGGCGTACGCCTTGGCCGAAGCCTCGGGGTCAGAGGAGGTGCGGGCTTGGTCGAGCAGCCGGGTCACCTCGGGGTTGTCGTAGCCGGTCCAGTTGAAGATGCCACGGGGAGTGAGGCTCTCGGCCACGTAGGACGCCGGATCGGGCATCGTGACGTAGCCGAAGGTGAGGATGAGGTCAAGGCCCTTGCGGACCGAGGGGTCGTAGAAGAGCGAGGACATCTCGGTGGGCTGGAGCTGCTTGATCTCGATGTCCACGCCGATCTTCTTGGCCGCGGCCTGGATGAACGTCAGCGCCTGCAGTCCGCGCTGGTCGCCGGCGGGAATGGCGGCCATCAGTGGACGTGAGACCGGGCGGGCCTGTGCGATCAGCTTCTTGGCCTTCTCCACGTCCGGCTCCGGGACGTCCGGAAGTGCCGCGTAGGCACCGTCAAACTGAGCGGCGGCCTTGTCTCCGCGCCAGGTCAGGGGCGGGACGAGTGACTTCAGGGGGGTGGCGTCACCGCCGAAGACGTTCTTGATCAGAGCGTTGCGGTCGATGACCAGGGACAAGGCGTCCAGGAGCTTGCGGTCGGCCGCGGGCGATTCGGCGTTGCCGGGAACCAGCAGCACGTTCTGGGTCGACGGGCCGAGATGCACCGCACCGTTGTCCGCCTTGCCCAGCGCTGTGGCGCTGCTGGGCGGCAGCTCGTAGGTGCCGTCCACCTCACCGGACAGCAGTGCGCTGGTCAGCGTGTTGTTGTTGGTGATGAACCGGAACTCGATCTGCTTGGCCTTCGGCTTCAGTTCGGTGTCCCAGTAGGTCCCGTTGCGTTCCAGGGTGATGCCGCTGCCGGACTTCCAGGCGCCCAGCTTGAACGGCCCCGTGCACATCAGGCCGCCCTTGGCGGTTCCGTAGGCGGGGCCGGCCTTCTCGGCGTACGCCTTCTGGTTGACCGCGCCGAAGGTGGTGGACAGCGCTTTGGGGAGCGTCTGGTCGTATCCCTTGGTCCGCAGTGTCACCTGGTGGGGGCCGGTGGCCTTGATCGAGGTCACGGCGGCCAGGTAGTTGCCGTACAGGGCCTGCGTCCTCGGGTCCCGCTGCCGTTCCAGGCTGTGGACCACGTCCTCGGGGGTCATGGGCGAGCCGTCCCAGAACTTCACGCCGGGGCGCAGGTCGAGCACGAGAGTGCGCTCGTCAGACCAGGTGACCTTCTGGGCGAGACCGGGACTCAGGGAGAAGTCCGCGTTCATCCGGGTCAGCGTGTCGCAGAGGTTGGCTTCGACCGTCTGGGGGGAGTAGTCACCGATCTTGGCGGGGTCCAGCGTCGTCGGTTCGCCGTAGGGCAGCGCCCAGGTCACGCGGTCCACTTCGGAGTCGCCGGGTGCCGTGGTGGTGGTGAGACGTTCGGCCTCGGAGGACGTGCCGTCTCCGGCCGGCGTGGCGCTGCAGGCTGTGGCGGCCAGCAGCCCCACGCCCGTGAGCACCGTCAGCACCGTTTTCTTCGCAGCCATGGCTGATGCTCCTTGCCGGGAGGAGGGAGAAGGAGGGGACGCTCGACATGGGGGGTGGGAAACGCCGACGAGCCGTCGTAAACGAACGTCATATAACGCTGTTGCATGTCACGCTTGCATCTGGTGAGCTGACGCGTCAAGAGACAAGACGTGACCATCTCGCGAACCAGTCGTCCGCCCGCCGGGATCGGCCCGGCGCGGATCCGCGCCCGACCCGTGGCGATGTTTCGAGGTCCCGCGACGGTCGCCGCCCCCTCTCGCAGAAGCGGAGAACCACCATGTCCTTCACTCCCGCCCTCGACTTCGCGTTCGAGATCCGTGCCGAGGTGTCCGGCACGCTGCACATCGGCAACGGTGACGGGGAGGTCACCGAGTTCACCCCCATCACCGGAGGCAGCGTGGACGGGCCCCGGCTGCGCGGGAAGGTCCTTCCCGGCGGAGGCGACTGGAGCAGTGCGCGTGGTGAGGTGTGCGAGCTGGAGGCCCGCTACCTGCTCCAGGCGGAGGACGGCGCCGTGATCGACATCGTCAACCGCGGCTACTACCGCCCCAAGGCCGACACCCCGGACCAGTTCGAAGGAGAGGTGCAGGTCTCCGAGGCCGGGCACTACTACCGCACCTCGCCGGCCTTCCGCACGGATGCTCCCGCCCACCGCTGGCTCACGGAGACGGTCTTCGTGGGCCTCGCCCGGCCGGACGGCGACGACGCCGTGGTCATCCGCATGTACGTGCTCAGGTAACAGCTCGCCGTCACGGCTCGCGCGCCGGCCGCGCGGGCCCGTGGCGCCCCCGGTTACGTGAGGGAGCGCCACGCCCCGGTCAGGGCCTCCCGCAGTGCGTCGACTTCTTCGGCGTCCAGGCCGACGACCACGCGCTCCTCCCGTGCGCGGGCCGGTCCGGCGTACTCGGCGAGCAATCGCCGCCCCGGCTCGGCGAGCAGGACGAGGCGTTCGCGGCGGTTGGCGGGATCGGGCTCGCGGCGGATCAGGTTACGGCTCTCCAGTGCCCGGACCGTGTCGGCCACCGACCGGGCGGTGACGAAGGAGTCGCGGGCGAGCCGTGCGGCGGAGATGCCGTCGTGCCGTTCCAGGACCGTCAGGGCGGTGTACTGCAGTGCCGTGATCCCGGCGGGCCCGAGCAGCTCCTCCAAGCGGGCGCGCACCGCCGGCTCCGTCCTCTTGAGCAGGTAGAGGGGTGAGGTGCTCACGTCCGTCCTTCCGTCGTGTCGGCCCGTGCGCGGCGACCGGGGTCCGCCGTCGTACCGGGCGCCACCCGGCGGCGACCGTCCCACCCTGGAACATTGACAGGAATCCTGTTGGTTGTGCAGACTGCCATTCATCAGGATTCCTGTCGGTTCCGGCCCGCGCCGGCCTTTCGGCATCCCTCTTTCACCTCTTCTCCACTTCCTGCGAGAGGCATCCCTCATGGATCTCCAGGGCAAGGTCGCCATCGTCACCGGCAGCGGACGCGGTCTCGGACTGGCTTACGCGCAGGCACTCGCCGCGGCCGGCGCCGCCGTCGTGGTCAACGACGTCGACCAGGCCGTCGTCGACGCCGCCGTCGCCTCGATCACCTCCGGGGGCGGCACGGCCACCGGCGTCGTCGCGGCGGTGGGCGGCAGCGAGGCGGCCCAGCGACTGGTCGACACGGCGGTGGAAGAGTTCGGCCGCCTGGACGTGCTCATCAGCAACGCCGGCATCCTGCGCGACCGCGTGCTGTGGAAGATGACGGACGACGACTTCGACGCCGTCGTCCGTGTCCATCTGCGCGGCACCTTCACCTGTGCCCGCGCGGCGGCCGTCCGCATGCGCGAACAGGGCACCGGCGGCCGGCTCGTCCTCATCTCCTCGCCCGCCGGACAGCGCGGCAACTTCGGCCAGACCAACTACGCCGCCGCTAAGGCCGGCGTCGTCGCCATGGCCCGCACCTGGGCCATGGAACTGGGCCGCGCCGGCATCACCGTCAACGCCGTCGTCCCCGTCGCCGCCACCGAGATGACCAAGACCATCCCGGCGTTCGCCCCGGTCATCGAGGAGTCCGAGCGCACCGGCAGGCCGCTGCCGGACTGGCTGCGCAAGGACGAGGGCCTCGGCACCGTCGAGGACGTCGCCGCCCTGATCACCTTCCTGGCCTCGGACGGCTCCGACGGAGTGACCGGCCAGGCGATCGGCATCGGCGGCGACCGGCTGGCCCTGTGGGCACACCCCAAGGAGAAGGCCGTCGCCTTCGCCGACGGCGGCTGGAGCGCCGACGCCATCGCCTCCGAGTGGCCGGACGGCGTCGGAGCCGAGCCCGAGACCTACGGCATCCCCGCGCCCAAGGCCCCGGAGGCGTAGACATGGCCGACCTCGCGCTCGGCCTCGACCGGATCACCGCCATCGACGTGCACACGCACGCGGAAGTCTCCAAGGACGGCCACGGGGCGCTGAGCCCGGAACTGTTCGGTGCCTCCGAGAAGTACTTCAAGGCCCACGGCCATCGGCAGCCGACCATCGAGGAGATCGCCGAGAGCTGCGCCGCCCACGCCGACCTCCTGATCCCCTTCGCGAGCATCGACCCGCACAAGGGCCGTGCGGGCGTGCGCGAGGCACGGCGGCCGGTGGAGCAGTACGGCGTCCGCGGCTTCACGTTCCACCCCAGCATCCAGGCGTTCCTCCCGAACGACCCTCCCGCCCACCCCCTGTACGGGGCCATCCAGGAACTCGGCGTGCCCGCCCTGTTCCACACCGGCCAGACCGGCATCGGCGCCGGCGTCCCGGGCGGCGGCATCCGCCTGAAGTACTCCAACCCGATGCTGGTCGACGACGTCGCGGTCGACTTTCCCGGACTGCGGATCATCCTCGCCCACCCGCCCTTCCCCTGGCAGGACGGGGCCCTGGCGGTGGCCACCCACAAGCCGCAGGTGTCCATCGATCTGTCCGGCCGGTCCCCGAAGTACTTCCCGCCGCAGCTCGTGCGCTACGCGAACGCCCTGCTCAAGGACAAGGTCCTCTTCGGCTCCGACTACCCCGTCATCACCCCCGACCGGTGGCTCGCCGACTTCGAGAAGTTCGACATCAAGCCCGAGGTCCGGCCGAAGATCCTCAAGGAGAACGCCGCCCGCCTGCTCGGCCTCCTCACCGACTGAAGGAACCGCTCGTGTTGAACCAAGGCATCGGCTCCTGGCCGGCACGCAGGGCCCGTAAGACCCCCGACCGCACCGCCGTCGTCCACGAGGGCCGCACCTGGACCTACCGGGACCTGCACCGGCGCGTCCTGCGTCTCGCCCACGCCCTGCGCGCCCTGGGCGCGGAACACGGTGACCGCGTCGCCTACCTCGGCCCCAACCACCCGGCTTTCCTGGAGACCCTGTTCGCCGCAGGGACGCTGGGGGCGGTCTTCGTCCCGCTCAACACCCGGCTCGCGACAACAGAGTTGGCTTACAACCTGGCCGACTCGGGCAGCGCCTTCCTCGTCCACGGACCCGAGCAGGCCGAAGCGGCCCGTGCTGCGGCGGCCGAGGCGGGCGTACGGCGCCGGATCTCGGTCGCAGGACCCGACCAGGACGGAGCCCTCGGCTACGAAGAGCTGCTCGCCGGAGCCGGGACCGGTCCGCTGGACGAGACCGTGGCGCCCGATGACCCATGCATGATCATGTACACCTCCGGAACCACGGGCCGTTCCAAGGGCGCCGTCCTCTCCCATGCCAACATCACCTGGAACAGCGTCAACATCCTCGTCGACACCGACCTGGCCGGCGACGAGGTGACCCTCGTCGTAGCCCCGCTGTTCCACACCGCCGGCCTCAACATGACCTGTCTGCCCACCCTGCTCAAGGGCGGCAGGGTCGTCCTCCTCGGTGCCTTCGACGCCGAACGCGTCCTGGAACTGATCGAGGACCTGCGCGTCACGTACATGTTCGGCGTCCCCACCATGTACGACGCCATAGCCGCCCGGCCCCGCTGGGAGACCACGGACCTGTCCAGCCTGCGCACCCTCAACTGCGGCGGCGCCCCTGTGCCCGCCCGCACCATCGCCACCTACCTCGACCGCGGCCTCGCCTTCAGCCAGGGCTACGGCATGACCGAGGCGTCCCCCGGCGTCCTCTTCCTGGACCGGGAACAGACCTCGGCCAAGGCCGGCTCCGCCGGGGTGCCGCACTTCTTCACCGACACCCGCGTCGTCATGCCGGACGGCAGCGAGGCCGGGCCGGGCGAGCGCGGCGAGATCCTGGTCCAGGGCCCCCACGTCATGACCGGCTACTGGAACCGGCCCGAGGACACCGAGGCGGCCTTCACCGACGGCCGCTGGCTGCGCACCGGCGACATCGCCCGGACGGACGACGACGGGTACGTCTACATCGTCGACCGGGTCAAGGACATGTTCGTCTCAGGCGGCGAGAACGTCTACCCGGCCGAAGTCGAGGACGTGCTGCTCACCCATCCCGCCGTCGCCGAATGCGCGGTCATCGGCGTGCCCGACCCGGTCTGGGGCGAGGTCGGCCGCGCCGTCGTCGTCCTCAGGCCCGACACCCGCGCCGACCAGGACGACATCCTCGGCCACCTGCAAGGCCGGCTCGCCAAGTACAAGATTCCCAAGTCCCTGGTCCTGACCGAAACCCTGCCCCGTACGGCCTCCGGAAAGATCATCAAACCCGCCGTGCGCCACACCTACGCGCCTGCTCCCACCGAGCGTCCCCACCCGTGACGGACGCCCGGACAACCCCCTCTCACCGGCAGCGCCCCCTGCTGCCCGTGCCATCGAAAGGATCTTCCATGCCCTCCGTCGCCGACGGCCCCGACGGACTCAAGGCCCTCAGCGGAACCGACCTCGGCCGCACCGAATGGCTCGACATCACCCAGAACCGAGTGAACACCTTCGCCGACGCCACCGACGACCACCAGTGGATCCACACGGATCCGGAAAGGGCCAAGGACGGACCCTTCGGCGGCCCCGTCGCCCACGGCTACCTGACCCTCTCCCTCATCATCCCGCTCTTCGGCGAACTGCTCACCATCACCGGGATCAAGATGAGCGTCAACTACGGCCTGGACAAGGTCCGTTTCCCCAGTCCTGTGCCGGTCGGCGCGAAGATCCGCCTGCACGGCGCCGTCGGCACCGTGGAGGAGGTCAAGGGCAACGGCGTGCAGATGCCGCTGACGTTCACCATCGAGGTCGACGGCAGCGACAAGCCGGCCTGCGTCGCCCAGGCCGTCTACCGCCACTACGCCTGACCGACCCCGTGTCGTGAGGTGACGGAACCTGCCGCACCCGGCCAGGAACACAGTCGTTCACCGGCGAACCGGAGCAGCAGGCCACCGCCCCGGGCATGCGATGTACCACCTTCATGACAGTGGGCCACCTGCGGATGTACCGCTCCACGTCAGCCACCACGATACGAAGCACCACCTCGTGTCAGCGGCCGGCCACGGGCCTTGACCCAAGGCCCGTTCGGCTTGCAGAAAGACCGCTCCGACGCGGGCGCGTCGAAGACCGAGTCCAGTGAGGAGTTCGCGTCCCGTGTCGGCGAGGGCCGGGGTGCGGGCGGTGGATTCGGCGAGCGATCGGGTGCGGCTGGTACTGGTGCGGTCGGCGCTCCGGGTGTTGGCGTACGCTGCACCGTCCGGCAAGGCGGTCTCTCAGCAGAAACCTTCCCACGCGTTGCTCGCGCTCGCTCCGGTGAAGGCGACTGGCTGACCGGATGCGTTACGCACGATGGCCATGGCTGTGATGCACGTGGCGCCCGGAGCAAAGACCTGCATGCCGAACGAGCTACCGGTTGCCGGGTCGTACTCGTAGTTCTCGTAGAACCCGAGCCAGCCGCCCTGCCCGTCAGGCTGACCGGAAATACGCCGGACCCCCTTGGTGACCACGTTCGAGGCGTTCGAAACACTCATGACGGCACGCACCCAGTTGGTCTGGCAACTCGGTGAGTAGCGCACCTCCATCGTCCCGAACACCGCCTGAGGGCTGCGGATCTGGCGGGTGCCGATGGTGACCGCGTCAGCCGCGCATCCGGTGGTGTACGGATTCGTTCCCGTGTAGGGGTCGTAGGGCGCAGCGGCGGCGCCTGTGGTCGACAGCATGACAGCGCTCATGGCCGGCGCGAATACGGCCAGCACCCGCGGTCCGATTTTCCCCATAGCTCCCCAGTTTGGGTAGACAGTGCGCGTATCGGTTCGTGTCAGCCAACAGGGGACTCGTCACGAACACGAAGGGCCTTTCAGGCCATATGCCATAAGCAGAGGTGAACGGGCCGTCCCGGTCACCGGTGTCACACCCGCGGCTCCGGACCGGTACGGCCGCCTCGACGACCTGACGGCCGCGAACGCCGCCGTGGGGCCGCACCTGGTCAGGTCAGCCCGAGCGACCGCAGAACGCGGTGCTGAGCCGGTGCCGGGCCGACGGGCCAGAAGACGTAACAGACCCCTCCCGTCCCCCCTCTGACCTGCCCGTTCGCGTCGTAACGCTTGGTGCGTAGCCAGATGTTCTCCCACTCGCGCCGCTGGTAGACGCGGCGCACCGCGTCGTTGGACGGTGATGCGGGGTCGTTGGCGATCACGTCGCCGTCGGCCGTGAAACCGATGACGGTCATCAGGTGGCCCGAGGTCCCGTAGCCTGCCCCCGTCAGCTCGCCCTTGAGGAACGACTGGGACGTGATGACCGGGATGCCCACCGCGATCAGCTTCTCCAGGTCGGTCAGCGACCCGAGCCGGGTGACCACGGCGTTCATGTCCCTGTACGTCGTGGCATAGGCGGTGTTGAAAGGCCAGTTGCCGCAGCCCTCGTACTGGTGGTCGAAGGTGTAGCGGGCGGCGTGGCAGACCTGCGGGTCGGCAAGGCCCGGTTTCACCCAGGCCAGATCCTCGGAGGTCGGTTTGCGGCCCCAGTATTCGATGATCATCTGCGAGGAGGTAGGGCTGCACCAGGCCTCGCCCCCGTTGTCGTACTCGGGGTACTCCCCCACATGGACGTTCTGCGAGTAGCGGGGCACCGGCAGCTCCCGGACGGTGCGGGGCGCGGCGGCGGGGACGGTGAAGCGGTCAGGGATGTCCGAGGCCATGGCACCGGCCCGGTGGACCGTCGGAGTGAGGCGGGAGCCGGGGGTGCGGTGCAGGGTGAGCCTGAGGCGGTAGGACACCAGCCGCAGCCCGCTCGTCGTGTCGTCCAGCGAGAGGGTGTCGGTCCAGACCGTGCTCCTGCCGTCGCTCTGGTCGTCCACCGAGGTGCGGCGGATGTCCGTGTCGCCGGAGGCCCAGCGGCCCATCACGTACCAGGGGGTGTCCGTGCCGTCCGAGTAACTGCCGCGCAGTTCGATCTGGATCCAGGTGCCCTGCGGGGTGTGGGCGTTCCAGGAGGCGATCACCTCGGTGGCGGGAACAGCCGGGCGGTGGGCCGGTGAGGTCCAGGTCGCGTACTCCCAGGTGCTGGTCGTGCCGGTGTGCGGGTCGGTGTAGGCGGTGCTGCCGGCGGGAGTGGAGATCACGAGGCCCGGCCGTCGGCCGGTGACCGCCCTGGTCCCGGCCGAGGAGCCGCAGCGCCAGTCGGCGTACGCGGCCCAGAATCGGTTGTCCACGAGGGAGGCTGTCGCCGGGGACGAGGGGGCGAGGGAGGGGGAGGTGAGGGAGGGGGAGGCACTCGCCGGGCCGGCGGAGGCCACAGTACCTGCCCCGGCCGCTGCCGCGAGCGCGGCGGCGAGCACGGTTCTGCGTGAAGTCGGTCTGGTCATGGGCGAGACCCCCGGTCGTTGAGCGGATTGGGGCTGCGGGCGCCGATCGGTGCGCCAACTATTGCGGGTCGGGGCCGGATCCGGCCAGTGATTCGGCCCGTGCCGCCGGAGCAATATTGGTCTGGCCCACTGGCATCATCCGCGCAGGACCTGGAGCGGGTCCGCGTCCTCGCGGGGCAATCCCACCGGCTGATTTCGCGGGGCAGCCCCGCCGGCCGGCCTCGCGGGACGGCCCCGCCGGCCGGTTCTCTTAGGGTGGAGGGATGAACGACCTGGCCGTCCACGCGCGCGGGCTGCGCTCCCTGCCGCCGTCCTGCGGACCGGTGCGGCTGATCGCGGTCGACGGTCACGCGGGGTCCGGCAAGAGCACCTTCGCCGGCCGGCTGGCCGCGGCGCTCGGCGGCGCCCCCGTGCTGCGTCTGGACGACCTGGCCACGCACGAGGAGCTCTTCTCCTGGACGCACAGGTTCCGCGGTCAGGTCCTGGACCCGCTCTCCCGGGGCGAGCCCGCGCGGTACGCCCCGTACGACTGGACGAACCGGTGCTTCGGGCCGGCGAGGACACTGGATCCCGCCCCCGTGATGCTGGTCGAGGGAGTGGGGGCGGGCCGCCGCGCGGTGCGGCCGTTCCTCGCCGGACTGCTGTGGATCGAGGGAGGCAGCGAGGCGTCCTGGGAACAGGGCAGGCGCCGCGACGGTCCCGGACTCTCGGAATTCTGGGACGGCTGGACCGTCGCCGAGCAGCGGCATTTCGCCGTGGATCCCTCGTACCCCTTCGCGGATTGCGTGATACGGCGGATGCCCACGGGATACGCGTGGCTGGAAGGGCCTCATCCGACAGCGGTGGCGAGTCGAATCGTCACGGACGGTGAAGCCTGAGCATCACCGTCCGGGCTCACCGGAAAATGGCCGGGAGGCACCTCAACTCGGCTTGACCGAGGGCCCGTACAGGTCTTACGTTCTCAATGTGCGGCTTTTCGGAGCCCCCGCAGACACGAAGCCCCCGGTTGTTCCCCCGTGACCGGGGGCTTCGTTCTGCCCTCGCGCCCCGTCGGGCCGAGCCCTTCACTCACCGTGGGTCACCAGCGCCGAAGCGCCGGTAACGCCCTTAACCGCTCACTCCCTGTGCAGGTACGATGCCTCTCGGGTGTGGTCAATTCCCGTCCCCGGCACGGTGATTAGGTGCGCCGCGCTGGGCATGCTGTGCGGGCAGGGCATTCTGGGGGCACGGTTTGTGGGGGACCTGATGGACATCGGCACGCCGGGCACGCTGGCCCCGGCCGACCTTGCCTGGCTTCGCGGGGTGGACGCCTACACCATGGGCGCGTACCCGCAGGCCGAGGAGGAGTTCAGAACGGCGGTGCGTTTCGATCCCGGCATGGCTGACGGCTGGCTGGGGCTGCACGCGCTGCGGATCGACACGGCCACGGCGCTGTTGCGCATGTACCGCCATCGCGACCGCTTCGGTGAGCAGCGCGCCCGCCATCGCCGCACGCTCAACTCGTGGTACTGGCTGGGGTGGTGGGTGCAGCCGGTGCTGGAGAGTCCGCGCGATCTGCTCCTCGCGCACGCCTCGCACTGGCTGGACGGCCGTCACGTGCCGGAGCTGGACCGGGCGCTGGCGGGCCTGCCGCCGGTCGACACCGACCCCCAGGTCCGGTTCCTGCACGCCTGCCGCTCCTACCTGGTCAAGGACTGGGAGCAGCTCGTACGCACCACGGAGCAGCTCATCGACGATCCGCTGCTCGGCATCGAAGCGGGGCTCTTCGGCGGCATGGCGCGGGTGCGCCTGGAGATGTACGGGCAGGCGGAGCCACTGCTGTCCGCCGCGCTGATGCGCTGCCGCAGCGAGCAGCCGCAGCGCAAGGAGCTGCGTTACTGGCTGGCGCGGGCCCACGAGGGCACCGGGCGCAGTGCGGCGGCCCTGCCGCTGTACCGGGCGGTGCACCGCGTGGACCCGGCTTTCATGGACACCTCGGCCAGACTCGCGGCGATCTCCGAGGGGGACGGTTACGACGAGGCCGCCGACCTCGCCGCGGTGTCGCTGGCCGGCATCGGTTCGGACGGCACCGGCACGGGTGTGGAGGCCCGGGCGGACGGGGACCTGGTGCTCGGCACCGATCTCGTGGACGGCCGTGAGCCCCTGCTGGGCGGCGACCCGCAGGCCGTACCCGGCGCTGTGGTGCCGCCGTCCGCGGCCGGCGGCGGTGACGGGACACGGGCGAAGCTCGGGGCACCGCGGGCCGCCGTCTTCCCTGCGGGGCCGAGCGACCCGGTGATGCTCGCGGAGGCCTTGGCCGAGCTCGAACGCATGGTCGGGCTCGAACCTGTGAAACGCCAGGTCAAAGCCCTGTCCGCCCAGCTGAACATGGCGCGGCTGCGTGCGGAGCAGGGGTTGCCGGTGCAGCCTCCGAAGCGCCATTTCGTCTTCTCCGGCCCGTCAGGGACGGGCAAGACCACGGTGGCCCGCATCCTGGGCAGGGTCTTCTACGCACTCGGGCTCCTCGGCGGCGACCACCTGGTGGAAGCCCAACGGTCCGACCTGGTGGGCGAGTTCCTCGGGCAGACCGCGGTGAAGGCCAACGAGCTGATCGATTCGGCACTGGGCGGCGTGCTGTTCGTGGACGAGGCGTACAGCCTTTCCAACTCCGGCTACAGCAAAGGCGACGCGTACGGCGACGAGGCACTGCAGGTCCTCCTCAAGCGGGCCGAGGACAACAGGGACCATCTGGTCGTCATCCTCGCCGGCTATCCCGAGGGCATGGACCGGCTGCTCTCCACCAACCCGGGGCTCTCCTCGCGCTTCACCACGCGGGTCGACTTCCCGAGCTACCGTCCCCTCGAACTCACCGCGATCGGCGGGGTGCTGGCCGCCGAGAACGGCGACGCGTGGGACGAGGAGTCCCTCGACGAGCTGCGCAGCATCAGCGGCCACGTGGTCGACCAGGGCTGGATCGACGAGCTGGGCAACGGCCGTTTCCTGCGCACCCTGTACGAGAAGAGCTGCGCCTACCGCGATCTGCGGCTGTCCGGTTACGTCGCCGCCCCGACCCGGGACGACCTGGCCACCCTGCGGCTGCCGGATCTGATGCAGGCCTACGGCGAGGTGCTGTCCGGGCGCGGCCCGGCGGACCCAGGGAAGCAGGAGCCCGGAGCCCTGTGAGCCGGCCGCCGGACAGTCCCCGAGGGGGCCGCCCGGCGGCGGAGGGTCAGCCCAGCGGGGCCATGGCCTTCGTCCTCGGCGCCTCCACCGTGCGGCGGGGCGCCGAGACTCGGTGGGCCGGGTCGCGGACCTCGCCCACGAGCATCTCCAGGACGTCCTCCATGGCGACCAGGCCGAGCACCCTGCCCGACGCGTCGGCGACCTGGGCGAGATGCGTGGCAGCGCGGCGCATGACCGTCAGGGCGTCGTCCAGGGGGAGTTCGGCCCGTACGGTCGCCATCGGGCGCCAGACCTGCTGCGGCACGGCCCGGTCGCCGTCCTCGAGATCCAGGACGTCCTTGACGTGCAGGTAGCCCATGAACGGGCCGCCGCCCTCCGAGCGGACGGGGAAGCGGGAGTAGCCGGTCCGCACGGTCAGCTCCTCCACGCGGCGCGGGGTGACGGAGGGGTCCACCGTCACCAGGGACGCCCGGTCCAGCAGCACATCGGTGACGGGCCTGCTGCCCAGCTCCAGGGCGTCCCCGAGGCGTTCCCGCGCCTCGGGTTCCAGCAGGCCGGCCAGGCCCGCGTCCTCCACCAGACGGTTGAGCTGCTCACTGGTGAAGACGGCCTCGATCTCGTCCTTCGGCTCCACCTTGAAGAGCCGCAGCACGAGTGTGGCGCAGGCTCCCAGCGCGGAGGTCACGGGCCGGCAGAGCCGGGCGAAAGCGACCAGGCCGGGGCTGAGCCACATCGCGGTCCTCTCGGGGGCGGCCATCGCCAGGTTCTTCGGGACCATCTCGCCGATGACGAGGTGGAGGAAGACCACGGAGACGAGCGCCACCGCGAAGCCGAGCGGGTGGACGAGCCCTTCGGGCACGTGCGCCGCGTGGAAGAGCGGCTCCAGGAGACGGGCGACGGTCGGTTCCGCGACGGCACCGAGCGTGAGGGAGCAGACGGTGATGCCGAACTGTGCGGCGGCCATCATCTGCGGCAGGTTCTCCAGGCCGTACAGCACCTGTCCGGCCCGGCTCGACCCGCCGGCCGCGAGGGGTTCGACCTGGCTGCGCCGTACGGAGACGAGCGCGAACTCGGCGCCGACGAAGAAGCCGTTCGCCAGCACGAGGAGGCCGGCGAACACCAGCTGTACGAGGCTCATCGCACGGCCTCCAGCAGGTCCTGGGTGAGCCGTTCCGGCTGGGTCTGCGGCATGTCCGTCAGACGGACGAAGCGGACCTGCTCGGCACGGTAGTGGCCGACCTGACGGACGGAGATCCGCCAGCCGGGAAGTTCGGCCCGGTCACCGGGGGCGGGGATGCGCCCCAGCAGATCGGCGACGAGGCCCGCCACCGTCTCGTAGGGCCCTTCGGGCACGTCGAGGCCTATCCGCAGCAGGGTCAGCACCCGGGTGCTGCCCTCCACGTCCCAGCCGGGCCGCCCGTCGTCGGCGACGACGGGGGTCAGCTCAGGACGGTCGGCGCCCTCCACGTCGTGCTCGTCCCTGACCTCTCCGACGAGTTCCTCGATGATGTCCTCGAGGGTGACGACACCGGCGGTGCCGCCGTACTCGTCGACCACGACGGCTATCGGCTGCTCGCTGCGCAGCCGCTGGAGCAGTTGCTCGACGGGCAGGGTCTCCGGCACCAGGAGCGGGGTCACGGCGATCCGGCCCACCGGGGTGCGCAGGCGGTCCTGGGAGGGGACGGCCAGGGCGTTCTTGAGGTGGACCATGCCGACCACCTCGTCGATGCGGTCCCGGTAGACGGGGAAGCGGGACAGGCCGGTGGCCCGCGTGAGGTTGAGGACGTCCGCCGCGGTCGCCGACGCCTGCAGCGCGCTGACCTTCACCCGCGGGGTCATGACGTGCTGTGCGGTGAGTCCGGCGAGGGACAGGGTCCGCACGAAGAGATCGGCGGTGTCCTGCTCCAGGGTTCCGGCCTCGGCGGAGTGCCGGGCCAGGGAGACGAGCTCGCCCGGGGTCCTGGCGGAGGCGAGTTCGTCGGTGGGTTCGACACCCAGCAGCCTGACCAGCCGGTTGGCCACGGCGTTCAGGGCGGTGATCACCGGCCTGAGGAGGGTGGAGAAGCGGTGCTGGGGCCCGGCGACGAACCGGGCGACCTGGAGCGGCCGGGAGACCGCCCAGTTCTTCGGGACGAGTTCGCCGATCACCATCTGGACGGCGGAGGCGAACAGCATGCCGATCACGACGCTCACCCCGGGGACCGCCCCGTGGGGCAGTCCGGTGGCGGTGAGCGGCCCGGCGAGCAGCTGGGCGAGCGCCGGTTCGGCGAGCATGCCGACGACCAGCGAGGTGATGGTGATGCCGAGCTGGGTGCCGGAGAGCTGGAAGGAGAGTTCACGCAGGGCGGCGACGACGGTACGGGCCCGGCGGTCGCCTTCGGCGGCGGCGCGTTCGGCGTCCGGCCGTTCCACCGTGACGAGCCCGAATTCGGCTGCCACGAAGAACCCGTTGGCGAGGATGAGGAGGAATGCCGCGAGGAGCAGCAACAGGGGGGTGGTCATGCCGCCGCCTCCGGGGAGAGGGCGGCGCAGATACTACCGGACGATCCGTCCATTGCTGGAGGGAGTCACTCCTTGGGTCGCAGGAAAGTGCCCCGCGGGCCTCGGAGGCCTTCTGGTGCGGGGCGGGGCGCACCCGGTGCGCCTCCGGTCCCAGAATAATCGGGATCGGGCCGGGCGGGGCGGGGGGCTCAGCCGTTCTCCGTGGCGTCGTTCACTCCGCTGCCGTGGAACTCGGCGAGAGCGCGGAGGGTGCGGGCGTCACGGATGGCCCGGCTCTTGGCGAGTCCGGGCTGGATGCCGAGTGCGGGCATGCTCGTGCCGTCGCTGAGGTCGAGGAAGACCCACGGGTCACCGGCGCGCAGATTGACGCGCAGGATCTCCGCCCAGGCCAGACGGCGGGTGCGGGTGATGTTGACGACCGTCACCCCTGCCTCGTCGGCGGTGATACGAGGCCTGCTGAGCAGGGCGAGCACGCCGAAGAAGAGCAGGGCGACGAAGACGAAGCTGGTCCGCTCCCCCGGGCTGAGGTTCTCCAGGATCATCGCGACCGCGGTGATGACGAGGAAGGTGGCCGCCCCCACGGCCAGCAGGACCACCCGGGTGAGAGTGGGCCTGAAGGTGGCCGGGAGAGCGGGGAGTCCGGAAGGCCGGGAGGTGGGGGCGGACATGGCGGCGCTGTCGTCCTTAGGTGTGCTGTGGTCCGGCTCGTCAGAGACGGCAGGCGTGGATGGCCGTCGTGAGGATGGCGCGCGCACCCAGCTCGTACAGGTCGTCCATGATCCGCTGGGCCTCCTTGGAGGAGACCATGGAGCGGACGGCGACCCAGCCCTCGTGGTGCAGCGGGGAGATGGTCGGCGACTCCAGGCCCGGGGTGAGGGCGACGGCACGCTCCAGGTGCTCGACGCGGCAGTCGTAATCCATCATCACGTAGGTGCGGGCGACCAGGACGCCCTGCAGACGGCGCAGGAACTGCTGCACCTTGGGGTCCTCGGCGTCGGCGCCCCTGCGGCGGATCACGACGGCTTCCGACGTCATGATCGGCTCGCCGATGACCTCGAGTCCGGCGTTGCGCAGGCTGGTGCCGGTCTCGACGACGTCGGCGATGACCTGGGCGACACCGAGCTCGATGGCGGTCTCGACCGCGCCGTCGAGGTGCACGACGGAGGCCTTGACACCGGCCTCGGCGAGGTGCGCCGCCACGATGCCCTCGTAGGACGTGGCGATGGTCATGCCGTCGAAGTCCTCGGGGCCGGCGGCCGTGCCGGGCTTCGTGGCGTAGCGGAAGGTCGAGCGCGCGAAGCCGAGCTGGAGGATCTCCTCGGCGTCGGCGCCGGAGTCCAGCAGCAGGTCGCGTCCGGTGATGCCGATGTCCAGGCGGCCGGAGCTGACGTAGATCGCGATGTCGCGCGGCCGCAGGTAGAAGAACTCGACCTCGTTGGCCGGGTCGACCAGGACGAGTTCCTTCGACTCCTTGCGCTGCTGGTAGCCGGCCTCATGGAGCATCGCCATCGCAGGCCCGGAGAGTGAACCCTTGTTGGGGACGGCGATGCGCAGCATGAGGTCGGGTTTCCTTTGTGCGGAGGGATGTTCGGGAGGTGTGCGGGGCGTGGCTCAGAGGTGGGCGTAGACGTCGTCGAGGGAGATCCCGCGGGCGACCATCATCACCTGGACGTGGTAGAGCAGTTGCGAGATCTCCTCGGCAGCGGCTTCCTTGCCCTCGTACTCGGCGGCCATCCAGACCTCTGCGGCCTCCTCGACGACCTTCTTGCCGATGGCGTGCACGCCCTTGCCCACCAGCTCGGCGGTGCGGGAGGTGGAGGGGTCGCCGTCGGCGGCCTTGCGCTGCAGCTCGGCGAAGAGCTCTTCGAAGGTTTTGTTGGCCATGATGGTCCTTAGAATACGGGGTCCCGGGGTGCTGCTCAGCGCCAGGGTTCGCTGACGGTCCGCAGTGTGGCGGCGGTGGCCACGGCGGCGGTGACCGCTTCGTGGCCCTTGTCCTCGTTGGAGCCCTCGAGTCCGGCCCGGTCCAGAGCCTGCTCCTCGTTGTCACAGGTGAGGACGCCGAAACCGACGGGGACACCGGTGTCGACCGTGACCTGGGTGAGCCCGTTGGTCACGCCCTGGGACACGTATTCGAAGTGGGGGGTGCCACCGCGGATGATCACTCCGAGGGCGACGATCGCGTCGTAACCGCGGCCGGCGAGCACCTTGGCCACCACCGGGAGCTCGAAGCTGCCGGGGACCCTGAGCAGCGTCGGTTCGTCGATGCCCAGGTCGCGCAGGGCGCGCAGGGCCCCGTCGACGAGCCCGTCCATGACCTGCTCGTGCCACTGGGCCGCGATCACCGCCACCCGCAGGTCTCCGCAGTTGCGTACGGACAGTTCGGGTGCGCCCTTGCCGCTCATGTCTCTCCTGTGTGTTCGTCGGTGCTTACTGGTTGCCGCAGGCCGACACGGAGGTGTCGAGCCAGGGCAGGTCGTGCCCCATCCGGTCCCGCTTGGTGCGCAGGTACCGCAGGTTGTGCTCACCGGCCTGGACGGGCATGGGCTCGCGCCCGGTGATCTCGAGTCCGTGCCGCACGAGCGCCGCGGTCTTGTCCGGGTTGTTGGTCATCAGCCGCAGGGTGTGCACGCCGAGGTCCCGCAGGATCTGGGCACCCGCCGCGTAGTCCCGGGCGTCGGCGGGCAGTCCGAGTTCGAGATTGGCGTCGAGGGTGTCGGAGCCGCGCTCCTGGAGTTCGTACGCGCGCATCTTGGACAGCAGTCCGATGCCGCGGCCCTCGTGGCCGCGCAGATAGACGACGACCCCGCGGCCCTCGGCCGTGACGCGTTCCATGGAGGTGTGCAGCTGGGGGCCGCAGTCGCAGCGCTGGGACTGGAAGATGTCGCCGGTCAGGCATTCGGAGTGGACCCGGACGAGGACGTCCCGGCCGTCACCGATGTCCCCGTGGACGAGTGCCACGTGCTCGACGCCGTCGGCGATGGAGCGGTAGCCGTACGCCGTGAAGGGGCCGAAGGCCGTGGGCAGCCGGACCTCGGCCTCACGGCGCACGGTGGGCTCGGAGCTGCGGCGGTAGGCGATCAGGTCCTCGATGGAGATGATCGTGAGTCCGTGCTTACGGGCGAACGGGACGAGTTCGGGCAGCCTCAGCATCGCTCCGTCCTCGCCGGCGATCTCGACGATGGCTCCCGCGGGGCGCAGTCCGGCGAGCCTGGCGAGGTCGACGGCGGCCTCGGTGTGGCCGTTGCGGACGAGGACACCGCCGGGGCGGGCGCGGAGCGGGAAGATGTGGCCGGGGCGCACGAAGTCGCCGGGACCGGCGTGGCCGCCTGCCAGCATCCGGAGCGTGGTGGCGCGGTCGGCCGCGGAGATGCCGGTGGTCACCCCGTGTTCCGCGGAGGCGTCCACGGAGACGGTGAAGGCCGTCTGCATCGACTCGGTGTTGTGCGTGACCATCTGCGGGAGTTCGAGCCGCTCCAGCTCGTCGTCCTCCATGGGCGCGCAGATCAGTCCGCGGCACTCGCTCATCATGAAGGCGACGATCTCGGGGGTCGCCTTCTCGGCGGCGATGACGAGGTCGCCCTCGTTCTCCCGGTCCTCGTCGTCGACGACCACGACGGGCCGCCCGGCGGCGATGTCGCGGATCGCCTGCTCGACGGGGTCGAGCGAGAGGTCTCCCAGGGGGCGGTCGTGCAGCCAGGTAGGCTGGGCAGTCATGCCGTGGCTCCTTCCAGAGGGGGTGTCCGCGTGCGCAGCCACCAGTCGCGCATGCCCCACAGGACCAGGGCGCCGTAGACGACGTAGATGAGACCGGAGAAGGCGAGTCCGCTGTGGAAGTTGAGCGGTACACCGACGAGGTCGACGAGCAGCCAGGCGAACCAGAACTCGACCATGCCGCGCGCCTGGGCGACCATCGCCACCAGGGTGCCGGCGAAGATGTAGGCGTCCGCCCACGGGCTCCAGGAGAGCGACGGGAAGGCGGTGAACAGCCCGCCGACCGCGAGGGTGCCGAGCGCGGCACCGCCCGCCAGGTACGCGCGCTCGCGCCAGGTGGCGAAGCGCACGGCGATGGATCCGTCCTGCGCCCGCTGCCTGCCGCGGGTCCACTGCTGCCAGCCCCAGACGGCGACGGCGATGACGATCAGCTGCTTGCCTACGCTGCCCGCCTGCTGCACGGAGACGTTGGCGGCGACCAGGACGACGCCGGACAGGAGCTGGGCGGGCCAGGTCCAGACCGAGCGGAGCCAGCCGAGGGCCAGGGCGATCAGACCGATCGTGTTGCCGAGCATGTCCGACCAGATGATGTGCTGCCCGAAGGCGGTGAACGCCTCCGAGTTCAGCCAGTCCAGAGCGTTCATGCGGCCGGCCCCCCGGATTCCGGCACGGCCCCGTGGCCGAGCAGCCGCTCGACGTACTTCGCGAGGACGTCCACCTCGAGGTTGACCGGGTCGCCGGGCACCTTGATGCCGAGCGTGGTCAGCGCGAGGGTGGTGGGGATGAGGCTGATGGTGAAGTGTTCGGGGCCCGCCTCGACGACGGTCAGGCTCACGCCGTCGACGGTGATCGACCCCTTCTCCACCACGTAACGGGCCAGGCCGGCGGGCAGGGAGATCTTGACGATCTCCCAGTTCTCGGAGACCGTGCGCTCGACGATGTGCCCCGTGCCGTCCACGTGCCCCTGGACGAGGTGTCCGCCGAGGCGGCCGCCGAGGGCCATGGGGCGCTCCAGGTTGACCCGGGAGCCGGCCGCCAGCGCGCCGAGGCTGGAGCGGTCCAGCGTCTCGGCCATGACGTCGGCGGTGAACTCGTCCTCCCCCAGGTCCACGACGGTGAGGCAGACGCCGTTGACGGCGATGGAGTCGCCGTGCTTGGCGCCCTCGGTCACCACGGGGCCGCGCAGCCGGAAGCGGGAGGCGTCGTCCAGCCTCTCGACGGCGGTGACCTCACCCAGTTCTTCGACAATTCCGGTGAACACTCAGTTTCCCTTCCGAGCAGGAACAGGGACGGCGGTGATGCGCAGATCGGGGCCGATACGGGCGGTCTCGGTCACATCGAGGCGCAACGCCTGGGAGATGGTGGAGATTCCGGCGTCGGCGAGGGCCGCGGGGCCCGCGCCTAGGAGAACCGGGGCGAGATAGCCGACGACGGTGTCGACCGCTCCCGCGGCGACGAAGGAGCCGGCCAGGACCGGCCCGCCTTCGAGGAGCACGGAGCGCACTCCCCGGCCGTGGAGGGCGGCCAGCAGCGCGTCGATGTCCAGACCGGGCCCGGTGACGGCGCGGGGCAGGCGCAGCACGGCGTCCCCGGGGAGGTGGCCGGCCTCGGCGTCGTCGGCGACCGCGACCAGGGTGGGCGCGGTCGTGTCGAGGACCCGGGCGCCGGGCAGGACCGCGGTGGCGCCGGTGTCGACGACCACCCGGAGCGGCTGGGTGGCGCCCTCGATGCCGCGTACGCCCAGCTGCGGGTCGTCGGCACGGGCGGTGCCGGAGCCGACCACCACGGCGTCCGCCTCGGCGCGCAGGCGGTGGACGTCGGCACGGGCCTCGGGGGAGGTGATCCAGCGGCTGGTGGCGTCGGCGGCCGCGATCCGGCCGTCGAGGGTCGCCGCGTACTTCCACAGGACGTACGGGCGGCCGAGGCGGACCGAGGTCAGCCAGGCGGTGTTGCCGGTCTCGGCCTCGTCGGCGAGCAGGCCCTGCTCCACCTGGACACCTGCGGCACGCAGGGTGTCCGCGCCGCCTGTGGCCTGCGGGTTCGGGTCGCCCACCGCGTACACGACACGGCGGATGCCGGCCTCGACGAGTGCCTGGGCGCAGGGGCCGGTCCGGCCGGTGTGGTTACAGGGTTCGAGGGTGACGCAGGCGGTGCCGCCCCGGGCCCGCTCGCCGGCCTCCCGCAGGGCGTGGATCTCGGCGTGCGGCCCTCCGGCGCGCCGGTGGAAGCCTTCGCCGGCCTGCTCCCCGGCGGCGTCGAGGATGACGCATCCGACGACCGGATTCGGGCTGGTGGCGCCGAGTCCGCGGGCTGCGAGCGTGATCGCCCGCCGCATGGCGGTCTTTTCGGCTGCGGTGGCCACCGGGTCCTCCTGCCTCTTCGGGCACGGACTCCGGGGCCTGTCATGACGACAGAGGTAACGGAACGCAACAGGGGAACGCCGAAACCGAAGACACGGATGCGACCGTCCCGGGAGTCCCCGGAACGCATCCGCCGACGGCGGCATACCTGTGACGGCCCGCCGCGCACTGCCTCCCATCCGGACTTTCACCGTCGGTCCAGGAATCTCACCTGGTCAACCGGCCGCTGGATGCGGACGGGTCGCGGACTATAACCGCCGGTTCGGAATTGCACCGACCCCGGAGTGCGCTGCTGCTGGTACAGAACTCATTCTGCCACGGTGAGCGCTGGTCCATACGGGTGCCCCCTGTGCGACAGCTCACAGAAGACCGCCGGGGGTTTCACGGAGTGTCACTCCCCCGGGGCGAAAAGGGCTTCCTGGGCGGCCTCCCGGGCGGCGAACAGCCCGCCGCGCAGGACCGCGCCCCCTCCCAGCGTCCCGGCCCTGACCTCCGTGCGCAGCGGTGACATCCGGGCCAGCCGTTCCTCCACCCGCGCGGCGAGCGCCTCGCCGCCGGCGCGTCCGACCTCACCGGCCAGGACGAGGCAGCCGGGGTCGAGCACGGAGACGACGGAGGCCGCTCCGAGTGCGAGGCGGTCGGCGAGCGCCGACAGGAAGGCCTCAGCGTCCGCGTCGTCGGCGCGCAGCGCGGCCCGGACGGCGAACGCGGCGGCGGGATCCTTCTCCTGCGCCTCGTCCACCGAGGGGCCCCCTGCCCTGATCCCGTGCTCGGCGGCCAGTTCGCAGACGGCGGCCGAGCCCACCAGGGAGTGAAAGCCTCCGGCGCAGTTGACCGCCGAAGGGATCCCGGAGGTGCCGGGTACCGGCAGGAAACCGATCTCCCCCGCTCCCCCGGACGCGCCGCGGCGCAGCTTTCCGTCGAGCATGACGGCCGCGCCGATGCCGTGGCCGAGCCAGAGCAGCACAAAGGTGTCGCGGTCCCGGGCGGCCCCGATGCGGTGCTCCGCGACGGCGGCGAGGTTGGTCTCGTTCTCCACGAGGACGGTGGCGGACAGCCGCTGCTGGAGTTCTCTGACCAGATCCCCGTGCCAGGCGGGGAGCCCGGCGGTGTTCCTGAGCTCACCGGTGACCGGGTCGATCAGGCCGGGGGCGCCGATGCCGACGCTGTGCAGCGGGGCCGTGCCCGCCCTCCGGGCGGTGCGCTCCAGCATCGCCACGGCCCGCTCCACGGCGGGCCGCGTCCCGGTGCCGCCGGCGATGGGCAGGGTGGACTCGGCGAGCGTGGTGCCGAGCAGATCCGCGACGGCCACGGCGACGCCGTCCGTACGCACGTCGAGGGCGGCCAGGTGCGCGCGGTCGGCGACGATCCCGTAGAGGCGGGCATTGGGTCCACGGCGGTCCGAGCCGCTCTCCCCGACGACCCGGACCAGGCCCGCGTCCTGCAGGCGGTCCACCAGGTCGGCGACCGTCGGACGGGACAGGCCGGTCAGGGCCTTCAGCTGGGTGGCCGTCAGCGGGCCGTCCTGCTGGAGGAGCCGCAGGGCGAGCCGGTCGTTGATGGCCCGGGCGGTGCTCGGGGATGCGGGCATGCCGGGATCCTTCCAGATCGCTGACGGGTCCATCGCCATGGGCTTATTCATCAGGCAGGGTTCCTGATAGTTTACGCCCCGCAGTACGCGGCGGGCGCCGGGAGGCACCGGCGACCAGAATTCCCAGGGGAGGCACGGCGTATGACGAAGGACCCAGCGGTCCCGGTCTTCGGCACGGAACGGATAAGGCGGGCGAGGTACGCGGTCGCCGCGGTGTTCGCCGTGCACGGAGCGGTGACCGGCAGCTTCGCGACCCGGGTCCCCTGGATCCAGGACCACGCCTCGGTGAGCGCGGGCGAGCTCGGTCTCGCACTCGCCTTCCCCGCCATCGGCGCTTCGCTGGCCATGCCGCTGGCAGGCCGGGTGAGCCACCGTTTCGGCGCGCGGACCGCGCTGCGCGCACTGCTCGCGCTCTGGACGCTCGCACTGATCCTGCCGGCTCTCGCACCGAACCTGCTCACGCTCTGCGCGGCACTCTTCGTCTACGGGGCGTCCGCCGGGATGTCCGACGTGGCGATGAACGCGCTGGGCGTGGAGGTGGAGAACCGCCTCGACAAGTCGATCATGTCCGGCCTGCACGGGATGTGGAGCGTGGGCGCCCTGATCGGTTCGGCGGCCGGTACGGTCGCCGCGCACACCGGGACCGACGCCCGGCTGCACCACACCGCGGCCGCCCTGGTCCTCACAGCGCTCGGCCTGATCGTCTGCCGGGGCGTACTGGACCTGCGCAGCCGGCCGGACGAGGAGCCGCCGCCGCGCTTCACCCTGCCGCCGAAGTCGGCGCTGGTGATCGGCGCGGTCGGGTTCTGCGCGGTCTTCGCCGAGGGCGCCAGCCTGGACTGGTCGGCGGTCTACCTCAAGGAGCACCTGGGCAGTTCGGCCGGGGTCGCCGCGGCCTCGACCACGGCGTTCGCACTGACGATGGCGGTCGCACGGCTCGCGGGCGACCGGGTGGTGGACCGTTTCGGCGCCGTGCTGACCGTCCGGGTGAGCGGAGTGCTGGCCACGGCCGGCGGCCTGCTGGTGGTTCTCGCCCCGAACACGGCACTGGCCCTGTGCGGCTTCGGGTTGCTCGGACTCGGCGTGGCGGTGACCGTCCCGCTCGCCTTCGCCGCGGCGGGGCGCAGCGGGGACAATCCGAGCCGGGCCATCGCCGGTGTCGCCACCATCACGTACACCTCGGGACTCATCGCACCGTCGGCGATCGGCTCACTGGCCGAGGCGACCTCGCTGCTCGTGTCGTTCGGCCTGGTGACGGCGCTGGCGTTCGGGCTGGTGCTGGGCGCCGGGGTGCTGCGGGCGGGCGACCGCAAGGTCGCGGAGGGCGGCGTCCCGCAGCCGGCGCCGGCCAGGAGCCCGGCAGACAGCTGAAGGCCCGGCGGCAACGCGGACCGCCCAGGGCGGAATGACAGCTTCCGCCAGCGGCGGGGCCAAGCGCGGGGTCACCGGCCTGCGGCACTAACATGGCTCCGACCTTTCCGCGGGTGGACCCCAGGGCGCACCGCACACACCAATCAGGGAGCGACCATGGGCCTCGGCGTGCGCTGGACCTTGCACGGCGACGGGAAGACGCCTGCACCGGGGGCCGTGGTGCGCCCCGACGAGCGGCTCTCCTGGCCCCGTACGTTCGGCCTGGGCGCCCAGCACGTGGTGGCCATGTTCGGCGCGTCCTTCGTCGCGCCCGTCCTGATGGGTCTCGACCCGAACCTCGCGATCATGATGTCCGGTGTCGCCACCGCCATCTTCCTGCTGGCGACGAAGGGCAGGGTTCCCAGCTACCTGGGGTGTTCGCTCTCCTTCGTGGGGGTGGCCGCCACGATCCGGGCCGGCGGCGGCACCAGTGCCACGGTCACCGGCGCGGTGCTGGTGGTCGGTGCCGTGCTGTTCCTGGTGGGGCTCGTGGTGCAGCGGTTCGGCGCGCGGATCATCCACGCGGCGATGCCGCCCGTGGTGACCGGGGCCGTCGTGATGCTGATCGGCTTCAATCTGGCGCCTGTCACCGCCTCGACGTACTGGCCCCAGGACCAGTGGACCGCCCTGCTGGTGATGCTGTTCACCGGCTTGGCCGTGGTCTGCCTGCGCGGCTTCTTCTCCCGTATCGCGATCTTCCTCGGGCTCGTCTTCGGCTACGTCCTGTCGTGGGCGCTCGACCTGGTCCTCGGGAAGATCCACTCCCCGGCCGGCGGCGCGGAGGCCGTCGACCACTGGCGGCTGGACCTGTCGGCCGTGGCGGACGCGGACTGGATCGGGCTGCCGTCCTTCCACGCGCCGGCCTTCGAATGGTCCGCGATCCTGGTCGCACTGCCGGTCGTCATCGCCCTGATCGCCGAGAACGCCGGGCACGTGAAGGCCGTGGGCGAGATGACCGGCGACTCGCTCGACGACAAGCTGGGCACCGCCATCGCCGCGGACGGCGCCGCCTCGATGCTGTCCACGGCCGTCGGCGGCCCGCCCAACACCACCTACAGCGAGAACATCGGGGTGATGGCGGCGACCCGGGTCTACTCAACCGCCGCCTACTGGGCCGCGGCCTGCTTCGCCCTGCTCTTCGGCCTCTGCCCCAAATTCGGTGCGGTCGTCGCCGCCATCCCCGGCGGCGTGCTCGGCGGCATCACCGTCATCCTGTACGGCATGATCGGCCTGCTCGGCGCCCAGATCTGGCTCAATGCCGAGGTCGACCTGCGTAATCCCCTCAACCTCGTGCCGGCCGCCGCGGGCATCATCATCGGCGTCGGCGGCGTCAGCCTGAAGATCACCGACAACTTCGAGCTGAGCGGGATCGCCCTCGGTACGCTCGTCGTGATCACCGGCTACCACGCGCTGCGGGCGTTCGCCCCGGCCCATCTGAAGACCCAGGAGCCCTTGCTGGACTCGGGTACGTCCCAGTACGACGAGAAGCCGCCGGCCGGGACGTCCTGACCGGCCCGGGAACCGTCCGGCGCCCGGTGTCCGTCCGTCCCGGTGACGTCCCGGGCCCGTCGGTGCCGTGGGGGGTCCCTGACCGGGACGCTGCGGGTACGGACCGGGGCGAGCAGTTCGCACGTCCGGCCGGCGCTGCCGGCGCGGTGATCGAGCGGATGCGGACTTTCCCCTCCGGCCGGCCGCCCGAGGACGGCCCGCGGTCTTCCACCAGGTCTGTCCGGCGGTCGCGGAGACCCTCCCAGCACATCGCGGACGGAGCGTCCCCGGACCGGGAGGCCGTCGCCGCACCGGGCGTGCGGTTCGCCGAGCGGTGCCTGACGGCGGCCGGCACGGCCGTCCCGTGCCCCCGCCCTCAGCCCTCCGGGAGCTCGACCGGTGCGATCTCGTCGAAGACGTCGCCCGGACCGGGGTTCGTCGGGTCGGTCGCCCCGCCGAACTGCGCCATCACACCCCATACGGCGTTCAGCGCGGTCTGCACGGCTCCCTCGGCCCATCCCGCCGTCCACGAGATGTCGTCGCCTGCCAGGAACAGGCCGCGCTTGTCGGCGGGCAGCCGGTCCTGCATGAAGTGGGTGAACAGGCGTCGCTGGTAACGGTAGTGGCCGGGCAGGTTGGCCTTGAAGGCGCCCATGAAGTACGGCTCGTTCTCCCAGGAGACCGTGACCGGGTTGCCGATGATGTGCTTGCGGATGTCGACGCCCGGATAGATCTCGCCGAGCGACTTGAGCATGACGTCCATACGCTCGTTCGGGGAGAGCGGCAGCCATTTCAAGCTGTCGTCGCACCAGGTGTAGGAGAGGCACATGACGGCCGGCCTGCCGGGCCCGTCGTCCAGGAGGTACGTCCCCCGGGTCATCCGGTCCGTGAGCGTCATGGACATCGTGTCCCGGCCGGTGGTCCCGTCCTCGTCCAGCCAGAACGGCCGGTCGACGGGCACGAACAGCTTGGACGACTCCATGTAGTGGGTACGCTCCATCGCCGTCCAGTGGTCGATCGGGAAGAGCGTGTCGTCGCAGGCGATCTTGGAGAGCAGCAGCCAGGACTGACCGGTGAAGACCGCTGCCCGGTAGGTGCGGATGTCGCCGGTGGCGTCGGTGACCGTGATCCGGTTCCCGGCGGTGCGGTCGAGCCGGGTCACTGCGGTACGGGGCTGCCCGTCGTGCAGGGAGGACAGCGACGTGCCGAGCGGCCAGTGCACGATCTTCTGCGGTTCACGGTCCCACAGCCGCAGCGGCAGCTGCTGGCTGCCGCCGACGATCCCCCGGTGGTGGTCGTCGGCCTCGGTGTAGACGACGCGGAGGATCTCCAGGATCGAGTTGGGGAAGTCGGTGTCCCAGCCGCCCGTGCCGAAGCCGACCTGCCCGAAGATCTCGCGGTGCCGGAAGGAGGCGAAGGCGTCGGAGCCGCAGAGGAAGCCGTAGAAGGTCTGGTCGTCGAGCTTCTCGACGAGCTTCGCCCAGATCTCCCGGATGCGCGGTACGTCGCGCTCGCGCATCGCACGGTTCATGTCGGAGAAGTCGGCGCCCTCCTCCAGGCAGGAGTTCCAGGCGGCCATGACCTCGCGGTACACCTGCGGCAGGTCGTCGATCGTCCGCGCGTAGTGGGACTCGCCCTTGAGGTCGACGACGGTCGACGGGGTGGCCGGGGACAGGGGGTTGGGAAACGGCTTGGTCTCCAGGCCCACCAGGTCGATGTAGTGCTGGAGCGCCGTGGACGAGGGCGGGAAGCGCATGGCGCCCATCTCGGCGGTCAGTGAGGGATCGCAGCCGTCGAAGCCGACGGTGCGCAGCCGGCCGCCGATCCGGTCCGCCTCGTAGACGACGGGCTTCAGCCCCATCTTCATGAGTTCGTACGCGGCGACGATGCCGGAGAGCCCTCCGCCGATGACGGCGACCTCGGTGCCGTGCTCGGTGGCCGGTATCTGCCCGATGCCCGCCGGGTGGGCGAGGTAGTCGTCGTAGGCGTAGGGGAAGTCCGGACCGAACATGGTGATCGGCGGCTGCGCCTCGGTGTGCTGGACGGCGTTGGGCACCGTGGACGTCATGGGGTACGGACTCCTAGCGGGGAAGCGCGGGGCGGGGACGGGGACGGACCAGGGAGCCGTACAGGCCGGGGACGCGGTCCCGGAGGTACGGGTTGGCGGCGCGTGACCGGGAGAGCAGCCCGGGGTCGGCATCGGCGACGAGCAGCTCCTCGCCGCGGCCGGCGCGGGCGCGGACCGTGCCGTCGGGACCGGCCAGGCAGCTCAGTCCGGTGAAGTCGAACTCACCCTCCTTGCCTGCCCTGTTGACGTAGGCGATGTAGAGCTGGCTTTCGAAGGCGCGCACCGGCACGACGGCTTCGGCGACGAACGGGAAGGGATGCATCAGCGCGGTCGGGACCAGCAGCAGCTCGGTCCCCGCCAAGGCGTGCGCGCGTACGTTCTCCGGGAACTCGACGTCGTAGCAGATCAGCAGCCCGATCCGTACGCCGTCCAGCTCGGCCTGCACCACGGGCGTTTCACCGGGGGTGAACCACTCCTCCTCGAAACTGCCGAAGAGATGGGTCTTGCGGTAATTGGCGAGTGGCGCACCGTCAGGGCCGATGAGCTGCGCCGCGTTGAAGACCGCCCCGCCGGCCCGCTCCGGGTAGCCGTAGTGGACGGCGAGGCCGTGGCGTACGCAGATGCCGGCGACCGTCTGCGCGGCGGGCCCGTCCGCAGGCTCTGCCAGCTCGGCGACTGCGTCACCAATAGCGTACCCGGTGAGGAACATTTCCGGACAGACGAGTAGCCGGGCACCTGCGGCAGCGGCCCGCGCGGCGGCGTCGTCGAGCATGGCGAGGTTGTCGTCGACGGAGCCGGCCCGTCCGGAGCTCTGGAGCAGGGCGGTACGCAACGGCGGCATGGCTGACCTCGGGCGGGGCGGGCGGGGCGGGGAGACGTATTGAAGGTACGGGGCGGAGATCACGGCCGACAAGGTGCGATTGTTGCGCGTTCACCGTTGATCCGTTGCGCGCTGAGCCGCTTCGTCGGCGATTTGTTGCGTGAGGTGTCTTCGCAGGTCAGACGAGTGATTTCGGTCTCCCCGGCGCTCACCCGCCCGGCCCGGGAGCCTGGCCTGCGGGACGTCCGCCGGCGCGGGGCGGATGTCCGCCGGCGCTCAGGCCGGCGGGCCCGCCGAGTACCGGCGCAGCAGGGGGGAGAGGACGAGGACCGACTTGGTCCGCTCGACGTACGGCTCGCCGGCGATCCGTTCCAGCACCTGTTCGAAATGCCGCATGTCGGCGGCGAAGACCTGCACGATCGCGTCGGCCTCGCCCGTCACCGTGGACGCCGACGCGACCTCCGGATAGGCGGACAGGCCCCGTTTGATGGCGTCGGGCGCGGTGTTGCGGCTGCAGTAGATCTCGATGAACCCCTCGGTCTCCCAGCCGAGTGCCGCCGGGTCGACCCGCACGGTGAAGCCCGTGATCGCCCCCTCGGCGCGCAGCCGGTCCACACGGCGTTTCACCGCGGGCGCGGAGAGGCCGATCAGGGCGCCGATGTCCGCGTAGGAACGACGGGCGTCTTCGGCGAGGGCGTGGACGATGCGTTCGTCGAGGTCGTTGAGGCGCACTTCGGGCGGGTCACTTTTCTGCGGCATGCGGATTCGGGAGCGGCACGGGCCGCCCTCGAAGTAGACCATGGGCGCCCCCGGCAGGGCGCCCTCGACGCAGGAAACAGCTGGTCAGAAGGGGAACTGCGAGCGGCCGTGCTGGACCGAGATCCACTTCTGCGTGGTGAACGCCTCGAGCATCGACTCGCCGTTCAGCCGCCCCAGGCCTGAGTTCCCCTCCCCGCCGAACGGGACGATGGGCTCGTCGTGGACCGTACCGTCGTTGATGTGGATCATGCCGGTGCGGATCCGCTGCCCCACCCGTACGCCACGCTCGATGTTCCCGGTGTGGACCGCGCCGCTCAGCCCGTAGGGGGTGTCGTTGGCGATCCGTACGGCCTCGTCCTCACCGTCGAAGGGGAGGAGCAGGGCGACCGGCCCGAATATCTCCTGTCGCAGGACAGGTGAATCGTCGGCGAGACCGGTCAGCACGGAAGGGCTCACCATGTTTCCTTCGGCCCGTCCGTGCAGCAGTGCGGTGGCGCCGGCTGCGACGGTCTCGTCGACGAGCTTCGCCACCGCGTCGGCCTGTGAGGAGCTGATCAGCGGGCCGATGTGGGTCGCGGGGTCCGCCGGGTCGCCGACGCGCAGGGAGGCGACCTTGGCGACGAACTTCTCGGTGAACTCCCGCTCCACCGAGCGGTCCACCAGGATGCGGTTGGCCGCCATGCAGACCTGGCCCTGGTGGATGTACCGGCTGAAGACGGCCGCGTCGACGGCGTAGTCCACATCGGCGTCGTCCAGGACGATCAGCGCGCTGTTGCCGCCCAGTTCGAGCACCGTGCGCTTGAGTCGGGCCGCGCAGACCGTCGCGACGTGGCGGCCGATCCTGTCCGAACCGGTGAAGGAGATGACCTGCGGGACGGGGTGCTCCAGCAGGCTGTCACCGATCTCGGCGATGTCGGTGACCACGACGTTCAGCAGCCCGGCGGGCAGCCCCGCCTCTTCGAAGACCTTGGCGATCAGCGTGCCGCCGCAGACCGGGGTGCTCTGGTGCGGCTTCAGGACCACGGCGTTGCCGAGGGCCAGCGCGGGCGCGACCGACTTGAGCGACAGCAGGAAGGGGAAGTTGAAGGGACTGATGACCCCGACGACGCCGACGGGGAGCCGGTGGACGCGGTTCTCCTTGCCCTCGGTCGGCGAGGGGAGGATCTGTCCGCTGGGCCCCAGGGTGAGCCGGCCCGCCTCGCGCAGGAATTCCTTGGCGAGGTGCAGCTCGAAGCCCGCCTTCAGCCGGGTGCCGCCGAGCTCCGTGACGATCGCCTCGGCGATCTCGGCTTCACGCTCCTCGACGACGCGCAGTGCCTTCTCCAGCACGGTCCGCCTGGCGTACGGAGTCGTGTCCGCCCACTCCGGCTGGGCCCGTTCGGCGGCCCGGTAGGCCTGGTCGACCTCAAGGGCCGTCGCGACGGTGATCGAGGCGAGCTTCTCCCCGCTGTACGGGTTGAAGTCGATGATGTCCCAGGATCCCTTCCCCGGCCTCCACTCGCCGTCGATGTACTGCTGGGCCAGGTCGGTGAAGAAGGAAGTCATGAAATCCCTTACCGCAGAGGGACGGACAGCCGATTGCGGCTCATATTACTTATCCTTCAACCATGTTGGAGGGAAAGACTGCTGCGCCTCAGGTGAGAACGATCCGTCGCACATGGTCCCGGGCGCACGCAGAAAAGCGCCCCTCCCCGGTGCGGACACCGGGGAGGGGCACCCGTGCCGTGGGGCCGCCGGCCCCGCGGTATCAGCTCCAGCTGGCGTGGAGGGGCTTGCCCTCCGCGTAACCGGCGGCGCTCTGCACGCCCACGATCGCCTTCTCGGCGAACTCCTCGAGCGAGGACGCCCCCGCGTAGGTGCAGGAGGAGCGGACACCGGCGATGATCGAGTCGACCAGGTCCTCCACACCGGGGCGGGCGGGGTCGAGGAACATCCGCGAGGTGGAGATGCCTTCCTCGAACAGCGCCTTGCGGGCCCGGTCGTAGGCGGACTCCTCCGAGGTGCGGTTCTTGACCGCGCGCGCCGAGGCCATGCCGAACGACTCCTTGTAGTACCGCCCGTCGGCGGACTGCTGGAGGTCGCCGGGCGACTCGTACGTACCGGCGAACCAGGAGCCGATCATGACGTTGGAGGCACCGGCGGCGAGCGCCATCGCCACGTCACGCGGGTGCCGGACACCGCCGTCGGCCCAGACGTGCTTGCCGTGCTTCTTCGCCTCGGCGGCGCACTCCAGTACGGCGGAGAACTGCGGCCGGCCGACTCCGGTCATCATCCGGGTGGTGCACATCGCGCCGGGCCCCACACCGACCTTGACGATGTCGGCGCCCGCCTCGATCAGGTCGCGCACGCCATCGGCCGACACGACGTTGCCCGCGACGACCGGTACGCCCGGGCCGAGCGCCCGGACGGCGGTGACCGCACTGATCATGGATTCCTGGTGGCCGTGCGCGGTGTCCACCACGAGGGTGTCGACACCGGCGCCGAGAAGCTGCTCGGCCTTGCCCGCGACGTCGCCGTTGATACCGACGGCCGCCGCGATCCGCAGCCTGCCGTCCGCGTCCGTCGCGGGGGTGTAGAGCGTCGCCCGCAGCGCGGCCTTGCGGGTGAGGATGCCGACGAGCCGGCCGTCCGCGTCGACCGCCGGAGCGAGCTTGCGGTTGGCCCCGTCGAGCCTGGTGAAGGCCACGCGCGGGTCGATGTCCGCGTCGAGCACCATCAGGTCCTTGGACATGACCTCGGACAGCTGGGTGAAACGGTCCACGCCGGTCAGGTCGTGTTCGGTGACGACACCGACCGGCCGGTCCCCGGCGTCGACGACGACGCCCGCGCCGTGGGCCCGCTTGTGCAGGAGGGACAGCGCGTCGCCGACGGTCTGGCCGGGGGCCAGCACGATCGGTGTGTCGAGTACGAGGTGACGCTTCTTGACCCAGCCGACGACCTCGGTGACGACCTCGATCGGGATGTCCTGGGGGATCACCACCAGGCCACCGCGGCGGGCGATGGTCTCAGCCATCCGGCGGCCCGCGATGGCGGTCATGTTCGCGACGACGAGCGGGATCGTGGTGCCGCTGCCGTCCGGCGAGGAGAGATCCACGGCCTGCCGGGACCCGACCGCGGAGCGGCCCGGGACCATGAAGACATCGTCGTACGTGAGGTCGTAGGGGACCGAGGGAGAGGCCGTGTGACGGCCGGTGCCGGGTTCAAGAAAACGCATAACACCCATTTTTTCATACGAAACAGTGCAGGTCGTTTCCACGAAGACACAGCAATAAACCCCCGTGTTCGTCAGTTCCTCCAAGAGGGCTGTCCGGGGGCCGGGCAAGTGGAAGCCTGCCTTACCCGTGGACCCTACCCGAACAGGAATCGCACCTTCGTGATCAGGATCCCTGGACCAGGTGACAGCGTGTCAGGTAGCTTCCGAACCGCAGGTCCTTACGGTGGGCGCAGTGCCGCCATGAGCCCGGAACACCTGTCACGCGTTCGGCCGGAAGGATGGGGACCCGCCTGTGGAAAGCGAACTGCCTTACATCTACTGCCCGTTCCCCCAGCGGAGCAATCCGCATGTGAATCACACCCGTGAGCACCTCGACGCCTGGACGCGGCGCACCGGTCTGGTGCACCGGGAATCGGCCAGGCTGCGCTTCGAGCAGGCCGACTTCGGCGCCTTCGTGGGCATGGTCTACCCGACGGCGGACAGCGAGCACCTCGACCTGGTCGCCGACTGGTTCGTCTGGCTCTTCCTCGTCGACGACCAGCTGGACGACGGCCACCTCGGCCGCAGCCCCGACCGTGTGCGCGACGTGGTGGAGCGGATGCGTGCCGTGGTCGAGGGCAGGACTCCCGGCCCCCTGCCGGGCGAGGAGGCCCCTGCCGCGCTCGTCGCCCTGGCGGACCTGTGGGAACGTACAGTTCCGCAGGCCGCGCCCCACTGGCGCGCCCGCTTCACCTGGCACCTCATGATGTATCTGACGACCGCCACCACCTGGGAGGCGGGAAACCGCGCCGGTGGTGTCGTGCCGTCGGAGGCCGTGTACATCGCCAAGCGCCGGCACACCGGGGCGATCCACGTGTGCATGGACCTGATCGAGATCGTCGTCGGCATCGGGGCGCCCGAATCGATCCACAACGACGCCCGGTTCATCACGGCCCTGGAAGCCTCCTGCAACGTCGTGTGCTGGGCGAACGACGTCTACTCCTACGAGAAGGAACAGGTCCTGGGCGAGATCCACAACCTCGTCCACCTGGTCCGCCACCACCGCGGCTACGGGAAGCGCCAAGCGCTCGAACACGTGTGCACGGAGATCGCCGCTGAGACGCAACGTTTCCTCGCCGCCGAGAGCGAGCTGCTCGATATGCATCCGGAACTGGCGGGCCTGCTCGTGCCCTACCTCGACGGGATGCGGAGCTGGATGCGCGGGAATCTGGACTGGTCGCGGCAGACCCCCCGCTACGCCCCGGCGGATGTCAGCCAGTACGCGGAGCCCGGGGCGTATCTGGAGGAGTCCGTCCTCGGCGTGAGCGCCGACCACGCGCCGCTGGGGGCGGGCGACAACCGCTGAACCCGGTCACGGCGGAGGCCGGGCACCACGCGGGTGCCCGGCCTCCGTCATGGCCAGGGGGGCGTGACCGCGGTCAGTCGTCCGGGTCGGCCCGCTCCAGCGCGGGCCGCTGACCGGCGGCGGACTCCGTCAGGAGGTAGTCGGCCGCAGCCGTGTCCGTGACCAGGCTGGTCACCAGCCCCGAGCGCAGCACCGCGCCGATCGCCGCCGCCTTGCGCTGTCCTCCGGCGATGGCCACCACCTCGGGGATCCGGCGCAGCCGGTCCGCCTCCACGGTGATGCAGCGCTCACCGAGGTCCCGGCCGACCCGGCGCCCGTCCGCGTCGAAGAGATGGGCGGACATCTCCGCCGCCACACCGAGCGAGGCGTAGTGGCCCCGCTCCTCGTCCGAGAGCATGTCGTGGACGGTGGAGATGCCCGGCTCCCAGGATCCGATGGAGACCGCGGCGACCGTCACCTTGTCGAAGTACTCGAAAGCACGGGCGATACCCGTCTGGTGCCGCAGCGCGGCCGCTGTCGCCGGGTCCGGCAGAAGCATCGGCGCGTAGATGGGGTGCGCCTCACCGCCGGACACCTGTGCGGCGCGCCGGACCGCCTCGACCGAGCCGCGCTCGGCCGTACCCGCGTCGTAGACGCCGGTCAGCTGCACGACCGTGCACGGGGGCAGCCGGTCGAGAGCCGCCGCCATGTGGATGGTGGAGCGGCCCCAGGCCAGCCCCAGCACATCGCCCTCGTTGACCAGCTCACCGAGCAGATCGGCCGCCACCTCACCCAGATTCTCCGGATCGGCGGCATCGTCCTGCTCCTCCGCCGGGGACTCGACCACGACAGCGTGCCGCAGGCCGTAGCGTGCCCGGAGCGCGTCGGAGCGCTCCGCGTCCAGCTCCGCCGGTACCCGGATCTCGATCCGTACGAGATCACGCTCCAGGGCCGTCTCCAGGACCCGGGCCACCTTGAAGCGGCTGACGCCGAACTCCTCGGCGATCTGGATCTTCGACTTGCCCTCCAGATAGAACCGGCGAGCCATGGCCGCCGCCTGCACCAGCTCCGCGGGTCCCATCCGCATGGCTGACCGACCCGCCGAGATGCCAGACACCGCGATCTCCTCACTGCTGTTCACACGCCCGATACACCGTTCATCCTGTCAGATGCGGCGATCCTTGATCAGGCCCGTCGGGCCCCGTTCATCTGAGCTTGGTTCAGTGGCCGCATGCCCAGGACGCGGAAGCCGTGGCCGTGTCCGCCTGTGCGCGCAGCGCCCGCACCGCCTCGGCCGGGTCCTCGGCTCCGTAGACCGCCGAGCCGGCGACGAACACGTCCGCGCCGGCCTCGGCGCACCGCTCGATGGTGGTGGCCGAGACCCCGCCGTCGACCTGGAGCCACAGTTCGAGGCCGTGCTTCGAGATCAGCTCCCGGGTACGGCGGATCTTCGGCAGCATGATGTCCAGGAAGGCCTGGCCCCCGAAGCCCGGCTCGACCGTCATGATCAGCAGCATGTCGAGCTCGGGGAGCAGGTCCTCGTACGGCTCGACGGGCGTGGCGGGCTTGAGCGCCATGGAGGCACGGGCACCCTTCGCCCTGATCTCCCGGGCCAGCCTCACGGGCGCGGCCGCGGCCTCCGCGTGGAAGGTGACCGAGCCCGCACCGGCCTCGACGTACTGCGGCGCCCAGCGGTCCGCGTCCTCGATCATGAGATGACAGTCCAGCGGGGTGTCCGCGGCCTTGCTCAGCGCCTCCACCACGGGCACGCCGAGGGTCAGGTTGGGCACGAAATGGTTGTCCATGACATCGACATGGAGCCAGTCGGCGCCTTCCACGGCCTTCGCCTCCTCGGCGAGACGGGCGAAGTCGGCGGACAGGATGCTGGGGTTGATCTGGGCCATGCCCCAAGCCTGCCATGCTCCGCGCCACTTCCCCGCCCCGGTGCGCCTCAAAGCCTCACGGGATCATTACGGTTCGCCCCGCACCGCCGGGCGGCCGGCCGTTTCGCCGTCGCGGCCGCCGTCCGCTCCGGCGTCCGCCGCGCGGGTTCCGGCACCGCCGGGTCAGCCCGTGCGGCGCAGCAGGGCGAGATACATCGCGTCCGTGCCGTGCAGGTGCGGCCACAGCTGGACGTCGGGCCCCTCACCCAGCGCGGGCACGCCCGGGAGCAGCGGACGGGCGTCGATCCACTCCGCCTCGGCCGGTGCGCCGCCGCGCCCCTTGAGCACGTCCTCGACGACCGTCCTGGTCTCCGCGAGATGCGGCGAACAGGTCGCGTAACCGACGACCCCGCCGATCCGTACGGCCTTCAACGCCTCGCGCAGCAGGCCGCGTTGCAGGGGGGCGAAGCTCTCCAGGTCCTCCGCGCGACGCCGCCAGCGGGATTCGGGCCGCCGGCGCAGCGCGCCGAGGCCGGAGCAGGGCACGTCCATGAGGACCCGGTCGAAGGAGCCGGGCCGCCACGGCGGCCGGGTGCCGTCGGCGGTGATCACCTGGTACGGCCCCGGGTTGCCGGCCAGCGAGCGCTCGACGAGCCGGGCGCGGTGGGGCTGCTT
>Ga0196960_10000043_pt1 | contig 45840 bp, 53 predicted proteins | sample S3v_5metaG_FD_183187 | JGI IMG/M metagenome (GOLD analysis project Ga0196960, IMG submission 183187) | Soil microbial communities from Anza Borrego desert, Southern California, United States - S3+v_5 | ecosystem: Environmental > Terrestrial > Soil > Desert | place: USA: California | collected...
TCGTCCGGCCCGGCGAGCAGGCACCCGGCGGCCGCCGCTGCCGCGGCAGCGAGGATCGCGGCGAGGGTCCAGGGCGCGAGCCGGGAAGCGCCACCGGTCAGCGCGCGCCAGTCCTCGAGACCTCCGTCCGATCGCCGCTCGCCCGCATCCGGTCCCGTCGTGGGGAGCCAGCGGACCAGCGCCAGCGTGTGCTCGCGCGCCTGCCCCGGCTCGACCCGCCACTCGATCCCGCCGCGCTCGTCGCCGCGCCCGAAGGGGAGCGCCTCCAGCGCCCAGCGGCTGGTGACGAAGGCGATCCCGAACGACCAGAAGGCCAGCACCGCGGCGGCGAGGAGGCCGGGCTCGGCGAAGAGGTCGACCGCCGCGGCCAGGCCGGAGACGCCGCGGATCGCGTAGCCGGCGCCGACCACGGCCCAGAGGGCAAGGATCGCGGGAGTGAGCGCGGGCGGGACGCGGTCGTCGCGACCGGTCGCCCGCTCCCGCAACACCTCGTAGAGGACGGCGACGCCGAAGACCGCGACGGCGAGCGCCAGCAGGGGCGCCCCGAGGTCGAGGGTCGGCAGCGCGACCGCAAGGGCAGCCGCCAGCCCCAGCCGCGCCGCGGCGACCAGCGCGCTGGCCCGGGTGCGCTCCCTGCCTCGCGAGAGGGGTCCCGGCAGCCGCCCCCGCGCCAGCCGGTCGGGGTGCCGCTGGTCGGCCTCGAAGCCGCGGATGTCGTTCCACTGGTAGCGCGCCTGGTAGATCAACAGCTCCAACGCGAGCCAGATCAGCGCCGCCCGCAGCACCTCCCTCCCGCTCGCGCCCCCGGCCGCGAGGACGCCGAGAGCGAAGGCGGCGGGGAAGATCCAGGCCTTGACCAGGTCGCCCGGCCGCGGCAGCAGCAGGTAGCTGCGGAGGCTCCGTTCCTTCATGCGCAGCGCGTCCCCGAATCGACTGCGGCCGAAACGCCGCGGCCGCCCGCTACGGCGCGACGTTCAGCTCCAGCGCGTGGATCTGCGACTGGCCATAGGAGCCGGTCTGGACCGGCCCGGCGGCGCTGATCTCGTCCCCCGGCCCCGGCAACGGGCGAGGGCGCAGCCCCTTGCGGACGTCGATCGCGGTCAGCCCCGGCAGCGTGATGCTCTGCGGGTCGGCGATGACGAAGTGCGCGTCCCCGTCGCCGTCGGGATCGATCCGCTCGACGTAGACGATCCGGCCCGTGGCCTCACGACATTCCGGCACCCCGGACGGGCACTGCGCCGGGACGGGTCCCGAAGGCGCGGGAGCGGCCGAGGCGAGTGCCGCCGCGAGGAGCGCTGGGACGAGACCGGAGATCACATTAGGTAGAGGAGCCGGCGAGGATCAGCCGGCGAGGTGCTCGCCGGCCGGTACGAAGTGCTCTATCTCCACCTCGCGCTCAAGTGCAAACGGTATGCCCTCTTCGGCCAGCTTCAAGATTTCCGAGTAGCTGTCGGCCACGGCCGTCCAGCCGGCAACATCAGGCGACTCGGCCCACCATCCCTCGGGCTCATGGTGGTAGATGACACGAATGAGTTCCATCCGATCCTCCGTCAGAGTAGCTCCCGCGCCGTGTTGTCTGCAAGACCGACTTCGTCGAGAAGGACCCTGCGCACGACCCACGGCGGGATCGTCGCGTTGTCGTGAAAGGCAAAGGTCAGCGGCGGGTAGTCGGGTGATCGCAGCCGACGATGCGAGCCGGCCTGCCGCACCACGCGGTAGTTGAGCGGCTTGCGTTCCAGGATGCCCAACAGCTTCCTGGCCTTGATCGACGGAAACGGATCCCCCACCCCTCCTCAAGGGAGCGGCGGGGTCGATCTCTCCCCCCTTGGCTACATCCGATACACCGGCGCCGCCAGGTCCTCCAGGGGCGCGTTGGCGCAGGCGTCGAGGGCGAGGCTGAGGACGCGGCGGGTGTCGCGGGGGTCGATGACGCCGTCGTCCCAGAGGCGGGCGGTCGAGTAGAGGGGGCGGCCCTGGCGCTCGTACTGCTCGCCTAGCTCGGCGGCGAGGTCGGGTTGGCCGACCTCCTTCATCACCGCCGCCGCCATCCCGCCGCCCATCACCGAGATGCGGGCGTTCGGCCACATGAAGAGGAAGCGCGGCGAATAGGCGCGGCCGCACATGCCGTAGTTGCCGGCGCCGAAGGAGCCGCCGACAATCACGGTCAGCTTCGGCACCCGCGCGGTGGAGACGGCGGCGACCATCTTCGCTCCGTCCTTGGCGATCCCGCCCGCCTCGTACTTGGAGCCGACCATGAAGCCGTTGACGTTCTGGACGAAGACGAGCGGGATGCGGCGGTGGTCGCAGAGCTGGACAAAGTGGGCGCCCTTGAGCGCGCTCTCGGAGAAGAGGATGCCGTTGTTGGCGACGAGGCCGACCGGGTGGCCGTCGATGCGGGCGAAGGCGCAGACCAGGGTCTTGCCGTAGCGCTCCTTGAACTCGCGCAGCTCGCTGCCGTCGACGACGCGGCGCAGGACCTCGCGGATGTCCCACGGCGCGCGGGAGCCGATCGGGACGACGTCGAGGATCTCCTCCGGGTCCTCGGCCGGGGGCCGCGCCTCCAGCCGCTCCCAGGGCGGAGGCGGTGAGGGCGGCAGCGTCGCGGCGATTTCGCGCAGGATCGTCAGCGCCTCGGCGTCGTCGGCGGCGAGGTGGTCGGCGACGCCGGACTTGCGGGCGTGGACGTCGCCGCCGCCGAGCTCCTCCGCGGTCACCTCCTCCCCGGTCGCCGCCTTCACCAGCGGCGGGCCGCCGAGGAAGATCGTTCCCTGCCGGCGGACGATCACGGTCTCGTCGCTCATCGCCGGCACGTAGGCGCCGCCGGCGGTGCAGGAACCCATCACCGCGGCGAGCTGGGGAATCCCCTTCGCCGACATCGTCGCCTGGTTGAAGAAGATGCGGCCGAAGTGCTCGCGGTCGGGGAAGACCTCGTCCTGCAGCGGCAGGTAGGCGCCGCCGGAGTCGACGAGGTAGACGCAGGGGAGCCGGTTCTGCAGGGCGATCTCCTGCGCCCGCAGGTGCTTCTTCACCGTCACCGGGTAGTAGGTGCCGCCTTTGACGGTGGCGTCGTTGGCGACGACGACGCAGTGGCGGCCGCTGACCCTGCCGACGCCGGTGACGATCCCGGCGCCGGGCGCGGCGTCCTCGTACATCCCGTGCGCCGCCAGTGGCGAGAGCTCGAGGAAGGGCGTGCCGGGGTCGCAGAGCGCCTCGATCCGTTCGCGGGCGGTGAGCTTGCCGCGGCCGCGGTGGCGCTCGACCGCCTTCGCGCCGCCGCCCCCGCGCACCCGCTCCAGCTCCGCCTCCAGCTCGGCGATGAGTTCGAGGTGCTTCTCCCGCGCCCCCTCGACCGCAGCGGTCATCGCGGCGGGTTCTCCTTGAAGGGGTCCCGCTCCGGGTGCCATTCGACCGGGCCGGCGACGAGCGTGTGGGAGCCGAGCGGCCGGCCGAGGACCTCCTGGGCGGTCCGGGCGGCGTCGAGCAGCTTCTCCAGGTCGACCCCGGTCTCGACGCCCATCTCGTGCAGCATCGAGACCAGGTCCTCGGTGGCGATGTTGCCGGTCGCCCCGCGCGGGAACGGACAGCCGCCGAGCTCGCCGAAGCTCGACTCGAAGGAATCGCAGCCGGCCTCCAGCGCCGCCAGCACGTTGGCGAGGCCCTGGCCGCGGGTGTTGTGGAAGTGGGCGGTCAGCTCGGCGCCGACGATCTCGTCGCCCGCGCGGCGGAAGAACTCCCCCACCTGGACCGGGTTCGCCATCCCGGTGGTGTCGCCGAAGCCGATCTCCACCGCGCCCGCGACCGAGAGCCGCTTGGCGATCTCGAAGACGCGCTCGAACGGCACGTAGCCCTCGTAGGGGCAGCCGAAGCTGGTGCTGATCACGCCCTCGCAGCGCAGCCCCTCCTCGGTCGCCCGCGCCAGCACGTGTTCGAGCCCTTCCAGCGACTCCTCGACCGAGCGGTTGACGTTGTGGCGGTTGTGGGTCTCCGAGGCGGAGAGGAAGACGTTGACCTCGTCGATCCGGTCGCGCACCTCCAGCGCCGCCTCCAGCCCGCGCATGTTCGGGATCAGGACCGAGACCGAGATGTCATCAGGAATTTGAGCCCGCTCCAGCACCTCGCGCCCGTCGGCCAGCTGCGGGACGACGTCGGCGCGGACGAAGCTCGTCACCTCCAGCCGCCGCAGGCCGGTGGCGGCCAGCATCTCGACCAGCCGCACCTTGTCCTCGGTGGCGATCGTCTCCGGCTCGTTCTGGAAGCCGTCGCGCGGCCCGACCTCGCGGATGCGGACTGCGCGGGGGATCGTCATCGGCGGGCCACCTCAGGCCCCCAGCGCCCGCGCGATCACCATCTGCTGGATCTCGTCGGTGCCCTCGCCGATCGTCAGGATCTTGGCGTCGCGGTAGAAGCGGCAGACCGGGTACTCCTCGATGTAGCCGTAGCCGCCGTGGATCTGCACCGCCTCCTCGGTGCAGCGGACCGCGAGGCGGCCGCTCTTCAGCTTCGCCTGGGCGGCGGTGAGGCTGAAGTTCTCGCCGCGGTCCTTCATCCGGGCGGCTTTGTAGACGAGCAGGCGGGTCGCCTCGATCTCGGTCGCCATGTCGGCGAGCTTGGCCTGGATCGACTGGAAGCGGGAGATCGACTGGCCGAAGGCCTGGCGCTCCTTGGCGTAGGCGAGCGCCTCGTCTAGCGCGCCCTGGGCGAGGCCGACGCCCATCGCGGCGACGCCGATGCGGCCGATGTCGAGCACCTGGAGGAACTGGCGGAAGCCCATCCCGCGCGGGCCGAGCAGGTTCTCCTCGGGGACGCGGCAGTCGGTGAAGGTGAGCGGGCGGGTGTCGGAGGCGTTCCAGCCCATCTTGCGGTAGGGCTCGCCCTGCTCGTAGCCGGGGGTGCCGTTGGGAATGATCAGATTGGAGATCTCGTCCTCGCCGGTGCGGGCGGTGATGCAGACGACGCCGGAGATCTCGGTGCCGGCGTTGGTGATGAACTGCTTCGCGCCGTCGATGATCCATTCGCCGCCGTCGAGCCGCGCCTTGGTGCGGACGTTGCCGGCATCGGAGCCGGCCTCGGGCTCGGTCAGCCCGAAGGCGCCGAGGATCTCGCCGGAGGTGAGCCGCGGCAGCCACTCTTCTTTCTGCGCCTCCGAGCCGAAGAGGTAGATCGGCTGCGTGCCGAGCGAGGTGTGGGCGCAGAGGGTGATCGCGACCGAGGAGTCGACCCGGGTCAGCTCCTCGACCGCGAGCGCGTAGGCGAGCGAGTCGCCGCCCCCGCCCCCGTACTCCTGCGGGAAGGGGATGCCCATCAGGCCGAGGTCGGCGAGCTTGCGCACGATCTCGTAGGGGAAGCGCTTCTCGCGGTCGAGCTCCTCGGCCACCGGCGCCACCTCCTGGGCGGCGAAGTCGCGGACCGTGCGCTGGATCAGGCGATGCTCGTCGCCGAGGTTGAAGTCCATGCCTCCACAATACCGAATCAGCGTTCGGTATTCGCTACCCTCGGTCGGTGCCGGTCCCCTCTCCCCCGACCCGCCCCGCACTGCGCGCCCGCTACGACGCCCGCCGCCGCGAAGTAGTGGCGACGGCGGCGCAGCTGTTCGCCGAGCGCGGTTACGACGGCACCTCGATGAGCGAGCTGACCGCGGCAACCGGCCTCGCCGCCGGCGGCCTCTACCACTACATCGAGGGCAAGGATGACCTGCTGATCGCGATCTGCGACGAGCTGCTGGAGCCGCTGCTGACCCAGGCGCGCGAGATCGTCGCCGCCGAGGCGCCCCCGGTCGAGCAGCTGCGCGAGCTGGTCGGGGCCTGGGTCGCCCACGTCGTCGAGCACCGCCACCACATGCTCGTCTTCACCCAGGAGCGCCAGGCGATCGAGCGCCAGCAGCGCTGGCGCCGCGTCCGCTCCCAGCGCCAGGCCTTCGAGCAGATCCTCGACGAAGTCCTCGCCCGCGGCGAGGCCGACGGCTCGATGACCTTCGCCGACCGCCGCCTCTCCCTCCTCGCCCTGCTGGGGATGGTCAACTACACGCCCCAGTGGGTGCGGCCGGCCGGGCGCCTGTCGCCTGCCGAGATCGCCGACGGCTACTGCGCGATGGTCCTCGGCGCCTGACCTCAGTCGACGACCGTGAAGCGGCGCGTCACCGGGGTGGAGGTGTTGCCCGCCGCGTCCCTGGCCCTGACGCGGACTGTGTTAGGCCCGGCTTTCAAGTGCCTCGTGGTCCAGGGCGAGGTGCAGAGCCGATAGTCGCTGGTGTTGAGGCGGCAGAGGAACCGGGGGGCGCCGGGGTCGCCGCTGTCGTTGAAGGTGACGACCACGCCACTGCCCGCCTCCTGCTGGACGAGCTCGCCTTTGGCCGGGGTGACGATGGTCGGCACCAGCGGCGGCGTCGGGTCGACGAAGCTGGCGGTGACCTCCAGGTCTTCGGGCATTGTCCCTTTGCAGGTGTCGGTGCCGGTGCATGCGCCTTCCCAGCCGATGAAGGTGGCGCCTTCGTAGGGCGCCGGGGAGAGGGTGAACGAATAGCCTTCCTCGATCCGCAGGAGGCAGGGTGCGGTGGAGAGGATCGCCGGGCACGAGCCCACTTCCTCGGTCGGCGTTTTATAGGTGACGGTGCCCGGCCCTTTGACGTTCACCTTCAGGGTGTATTCGGGAGTCGGATCCTCCAGATCTTCCCTCCAAGATTCTTCTTCCCGCCTCCGTTCGTCTTCTTCTTCCTCGCGGCACAGTTCATCGCACCAGTACGTAGCGGCAGCCGGGGGGACGTCGCTCCAGAGCAGCGAGGTCGACATCGCCCCCAGCATCGCCAGGAGCAGGGTCAGGCCGTGGCGGCGGAGCGCCCCGAAGATCACAGACGAAGACAACGCCTCATCCTCACCCGGCGACCGTGAAGCGTCGCGTCACCGGCGTGGAGGTGTTGTGCACCGAGTCCCTCGTCTTGATGCGAACTGTGTGCGGCCCGGGTTTCAGGTGCCGCGTTGTCCAGGGTGGAAAGCAGAGCCGGTAGTCGCTGGTGTCGAGACGGCAGAGGTAGGATTCGATGGTGGAATCACCGCTGTTGTTGAAGGTGACCAGCACGCCGCTGCTCTCCCCCTGCTGGACGACCTCGCCTTTGGCCGGAGTGACGATCGTAGGCGGGGTCGGCGGGATCCCGTCGTCGAACTTGGCGCGGATGTGCTGTTCTGTGTTCATCGTCAACTCGCAGGCGCCGGTGCCGGAGCACGCCCCCTCCCAGCCGAGGAAGGTCCAGCCCGGGCTTGGCGTGGCGGAGAGCGAGAGGGCGGTGCCCACGGCGACGCGCGATTCGCAGTCCTCGTAAAGGGGGTTGTCGTTCTGGCAGTAGGTCGTCGTATTCGACTGCACGGTGCCGGCGCCCGAGATGACGGTGTTGAGTAAGGTGTACTCGAGCGCGGGTTCTGTCTGCTCTTCCCATTCCCGTGTTTCTTCGTCATGCCGTTCCCATTCTTGTTCTTCGCCCCAATCGGCGGCTGCGGCAATGTTGGGAGCCAATCCGCCGCAGGGGAGCGCGAATCCCAGGGTCACCACCAGGGCCAGGAGCAGGGTCGAGCCGTGGCGGCGGAGCGCCCCGAAGACCACAGCTGAAGACAACGCCTCCCCTTCCCTCGATAGCGAGGGTCTTCTTGTACCACTCAGGGGTACCGAGCGCTAGGCGGGAGCCTGCTGGGCGACGGCAAGCGCCACCGCGACCGCGATCAGGAGGGTGATGAGCGAGGTCTTGAGAGGTGAAGGTGGAGCAGAGCGAATCATGCTCCAAAATTAGCTCTCTAGCAGGGATTTGCCTGTGCGAACGAGCACAGTTGTACAGACGTCACATTGAGCAGGTTTTTCACCCGCGGGTGGCGAAGCGTCGCTAGCTCGATCTGCCGCTCGGCGTCGTAGGAGGAGGACGGGACCGGGCCCGCGGCGGGGTGGCAGCCGATCTCCGTCCAGCCCGGCGGCAGCTCTTCGATCAGCCGGATCAGGTGCCCCGGCGAGATCGCGTCGCGGCCGTAGAAGCGCCGCTCGTAGCGGATCCCCCGGTTGCGCAGCGGCACTTCGAGCTCGGCGGCCAGCGCCTCGGCGGCGGCGCCGAACGCCTTGTCGAGTTCGTGCACGTGCTTGTGCGAGTCGAGGTGGGTCGGGTCGCGGCCAACGAGAGCGCGAAAGCGTTCGAGCTGTTTGCGGCATTCCACGTCCGGCGTTCGTCCTTGAACCGGCATATCCGTTCCAAGGACGAACGCCGCCTCGAGATGAAGGCCCACGGCGAGATCCGGGTGTGCAGCCAGGGCCGCGGCGGCGGCAGGCGCCGCAGGCCGTCCCACCATCAGGCTGGCGCTGGTGACGATGCCGTGCTCGTGCGTTTCGAAGATTCCGTCGTTGACAGCGGCGGTCATGCCGAGGTCGTCGGCGTTGACGATCAGGAAGCGCTCGTCGGCCATCCGCTTCAGGCTGTCATGTCAAGCGCGAGAATGAGTCCGTGCCAACCCTGAGGACGATCGGCGTCTACGGCTTCGACCGCGAGTCCTTCCTCGCCGCCCTCACCGGCGCCGAGGTCGAGCTGCTGCTCGACGTGCGCCAGCGCCGCGGCGTGCGCGGCAGCGAGTACGCGTGGGCGAACGCCGGGCGGCTGCAGGCGGCGCTGGCGGAGGCCGGGATCGGCTACTCGCACCTGAAGGAGCTGGCGCCGACGACGGAGATGCGCGAACTGCAGTATCGAGAGGACGAGCGGCGCGGCGAGGGCAAGCGCAGCCGCACCGTCCTCGCCCCCGCCTACGTCGAGCGCTACACCGAGGAGGTCCTCGACCGGGTCGACCTGGCGCCGATCGTCAGGTGGATCGGCAACTCACGGGCAGCGCTGCTCTGCGTCGAGCGCGACCCCGAGGCCTGCCACCGCTCGCTGGTCGCCGAGCGGCTGCATCGCGAACACGGCTTCGAGGTCGAGCACCTGCGCCCGGCGGACTGACGCTTCGGCGGCTAGGCCGCCATCGCGCGCGCGATCACGACCCGCTGGATCTCGTTCGTGCCCTCGTAGATCTGGGTGATCTTGGCGTCGCGCATCATCCGCTCGACCGGATACTCGTTGACGTAGCCGTAGCCGCCGAGGACCTGGATCGCCTCGACCGTCACCTTCATCGCGTTGTCGGAGGCGAAGAGCTTGGCCATCGAGGTCCACTTGCCGAGGTCGGCGGGGCGCTGGGGGCGGTCGGCCATCGAGCAGGCTTTGTAGAGGAGCTCCCGCGCGGCGGCGGTGCCGGTCTCCATGTCGGCGAGCTTGAACTGGATCGCCTGCAGTCGGTTGATCGGCTTGCCGAAGGCGATCCGCTCGGCCGCGTAGGCGCTGGCGTAGTCGGTCGCGCCCTGGGCGATCCCGACCGCCTGGGCGCCGGCGCCGAGCCGGGTCCGCTCCAGCGTGCCGAGGGCGACGCTGAGCCCTTTGCCCTCGCCGCCGATCAGGTTCTCCTCGGGGACGCGGACGTCGGTGAAGGTCGGCGAGCCGGTCGGCGAGCCCTTGATCCCGAGCTTGTGCTCGAGCTTGCCGGGGTCGAAGCCCTCGCGGTCTTTCTCGACGACGAAGGCGCTGATGCGGCGGTTCTCGCGGTCGGTCATCGCGAAGACGACGTAGAAGTCGGCGATCGTGGCGTTGGTGATCCAGCTCTTGGCGCCGTTGATCACCCATTCGTCGCCGTCGCGCACGGCGGTGGTGCGCATCGAGGCCGGGTCCGACCCCGCCTCGGGCTCCGACAGCGCGAAGGCCGGCGACCACTCGCCGCTGGCGCACTTCGGCAGCCACTTCTGTTTCTGCTCCTCGGAGGCGAAGAGCTGGATCGGCAGCGTCCCCAGCTCCTGCACCATCAGGATCAGGGCCGAGGAGGCGCAGGCCTTGGCGATCTCCTCGACCGCCATCTGCAGGACCAGCGTGCCGGTGCCGGTGCCGCCGTACTCGGCGTCGAAGGGCAGCCCGAGGATGTCGTGGGAGGCGAGCAGCTCGCGGACGTCCCAGGGGTATTCGCCGCTGCGGTCGATGTCACCGGCCCGCGGCGCGATCTTCTCCTGGGCGAGGCGGCGGACCATGTCGCGCAGGTCGAGCGCCTCCTGGGAGATCTCGTAGGCGGGGGTGACTGCTTCGACGCTCATGCGCTCGCGCTCCTTCGGTGGTGGTTCTCTCTAGAAGACGGGTGACTCGGTGTAGGTGCCGAAGACCTCTTGCATCGCCGCGATCATCTCGCCCTCGGTGGCCTGCGTGCGTGCCGCCTCGATGATCGGCGGCATCAGGTTGCCCTCGCCGGCGGCGGCGCGCTTCAGCTCCGCCAGCGCCGACTCGACCGCGGCGGCGTCGCGGCCGGCGCGGGTGGCGGCGAGGCGGTCGCGCTGCTTGCCTTCCAGCGCCGGGTCGATCTTCAGGATCGGCATCTGCTCTTCGTCGTCCTGGGTGAAGTCGTTGACGCCGACGACGATCCGTCGCCGTTCGTTCAGCTCCTGCTGGTAGTGGAAGGAGGCGTCGGCGATCTCGCGCTGGGGGAAGTTGCGGCGGATCGCCTCGACCATCCCGCCCAGCTCGTCGATCCGGGCGAAGTACCCGTAGGCCGCCTCCTCCATCTCGTCGGTCAGCTTCTCGACGAACCAGGAGCCGCCGAGCGGGTCGGCGGTGTTCGGCACCCCGGTCTCGGTGGCGATGATCTGCTGCGTGCGCAGCGCCACCCGCACCGCCTCCTCGGTCGGCAGCGCCAGCGCCTCGTCGAAGGAGTTGGTGTGCAGCGACTGGGTTCCGCCCATCACCGCCGCCAGCGCCTCCAGGGCGGTGCGGACGATGTTGTTGAGCGGCTGCTGCGCGGTCAGGCTGACCCCGGCGGTCTGGGTGTGGAAGCGCAGCCGCATCGACTCCGGGTTGCGGGCGCCGTAGGTCTCCTTCATCTCCCGCGCCCAGATCCGGCGCGCGGCCCGGTACTTGGCGATCTCCTCGAAGAAGTCGATGTGGGAGTTGAAGAAGAAGGAGAGCCGCGGGGCGAAGTCGTCGACGTCGAGGCCGCGCTCGATCGCCCGCTCGACGTAGGTGAAGCCGTCCTTGAGCGTGAAGGCGAGCTCCTGCTGGGCGGTCGATCCGGCCTCGCGGATGTGGTAGCCGGAGATCGAGACCGGGTGCCAGCGCGGCATGTTCTCGGTGCACCACTCGATCATGTCGGTGACCAGCCGCATCGCCGGCTCGATCGGGAAGCACCACTCTTTCTGGGCGATGTACTCCTTGAGGATGTCGGTCTGGATCGTGCCGCCGAGCTTCTCGGCCGGGACGCCCTGCTTCTCGCCGACGAGGACGTAGAAGGCGAGCAGGATCGCGGCGGGCGCGTTGATCGTCATCGAGGTGGTGACGCCGCCGAGCGGGATGCCCTCGAAGAGACGCTCCATGTCGGCGAGGGTGTCGACGGCGACGCCCTCGCGGCCGACCTCGCCGAGGCTGCGCGGGTGGTTGGAGTCGTAGCCCATCAGGGTCGGCATGTCGAAGGCGGTCGAGAGGCCGGTCTGGCCCTGGCCGAGCAGGTAGTGGAAGCGCTCGTTGGTCTCCTCGACGGTGCCGAAGCCGGCGAACTGGCGCATCGTCCAGAGCCGCCCCCGGTACATCGAGGGGTACGGGCCGCGGGTGAAGGGATAGGCGCCGGGCTCGCCGATCTTCTCCTCGACGTCGCCGTCGGCGTCCGCCTCGGTGTAGAGCGGCTTGATCTCGTGCCCGGAGATCGTCGAGAACTCGGCCTCGCGTTCGAGGCGCTTGTCGTCAGAGATCTGGCTCACCGGCCAGAGTCTGACAGCGGGCTCAGCCCGTCGCCACAGCCCGCAGCTTCGGCGCCCAGATCTCGTCGAGGAAGTCGGCCAGCTCGTCGTCGAGGCGCTCGGGGCTGATCCGCCACTCGAGCAGCGAGGTCGCTTCGACCAGGCGTGCGTTCGGCAGCTCTTCGAGCAGCATCCCGGAGTCGCTGAAGGGGTGGAGCGGGTCGCGGTGGTGGCCGACGATCAGGGTCTCGTGCTCGATCTTCACCCGGTCCTCGCGGTGCGGCGCCGTCTCGCCCAGCAGCAGTCCCTCGAACACCGCCTGGGACGGGCCCGGGCGCTGCCGCACCCAGTCCAGCGCGATGTCGGCGAGATGGTGGGTCCGCGGGATCGCCCGGGTCGCCAGCGAGAGGCCCTCGAAGAGGGGCCGGCCGAATTTCAGCCCCAGCAGCACCGGCGCGAAGAGGGCGGCGACGGCGGAGAGGGCGTTGTCGAGGACCGGCATCTCGACGAAGAGCGCCCGCGCCCGGTCGGGATGGCGCACCGCGACCTCCAGGGCGATGTTGGCGCCCAGCGAGGTGCCGCCGACGACCGCCTGCTCCTCTTCCAGGTGGTCGAGCAGCGCCACCAACTGCCGCGCGAACAGCGGCATCGAGTAGAGCCGCAGGTCCTCCGGCCGGTCGGAGCGCCCGTGGCCGAGCATGTCGACGGCGACGACGCGGTTGCCGCGCTCGGCCAGCTCCGGCGCCAGCCGGTCGAACATGTGCCGGTTCATCAGCAGCCCGTGGACGAGGACCAGCAGGCGTTTTCCTTCGCCGTACTCGTCGTAGGAGATCCGGTGCCCCTCGTAGCGGAACTCGCCCATGGGGGCCAATGCTAGTCGCGGAGGAGGCCGGCGCGCCGGAGGTTGGCCATGATGCGCTCGCTTCGACGCTTGGAATCGCGCAGCACCCAGTCGATTCTTGCCAGGAAAGCGTCGGCTTCCTGAATCGCGCGCCTGTTTTCCTCTCTCTGCTTTTCGATCCTCTCTTTAGAGACTGCCACGTCGTCACCCCTCCCGATTCTCATCCAGCATCTGATCTGAGGTTGAAATCTTTTGTCTTAGGCTATCAACCAGTTGCTTTGCCTCTGCAAGCTCCCGTAGAAGCCGCTGATTTTCTGCACCCAGATCTGACACTTCCACCGGGCCTATCCGCGTCAGCCATTGCCGTCGCGCGCTCAGGGCAACTACCGAAAGCACCACGAAAACAGCGGCGAAGATAATCGCGATCCTGACCGCGGCTACGACTGCCCTACTGGCGAGGACAGCATCGATGAAGTCTGGTCGGCTCGGGGCCGGGATAGGCGCAAGCACGGCATCGCCGACTGCCACAGCGACGATGAGGACAAGAAAGATCGGCACCCGGAGATAAGTCGGGGGCGGGTCACTTCTCTCCCCCCGGGGGCGGCGTGATCAGGGCGACCGGCACGGAAAGTCCGGCCTCGCGGCGGAGGGTTGCGATCCGGCGGCCGGGCTGGACGGCAGGGCGGATATCGCTGACGCGGTCGCCGAGGAAGGCGACGGTCTGGTCGAGGTCGGGAGCGGTGAGCGCCAGGCCCCAGAAGAAGACAGGGCGGTCTCCCCCGTGCCGCTCGGTCGCCTCCGGCGGCTCTTGGACGACCTCGAGGATCGTCGGGCCGAGGCGGAAGAAGGCCTGACGGGGAGCGCCCGCCGGCGTCGGCTCCTCGCGGATGCGCCGCAGGTCGAGGCCGGCGGCGACGAGGGCCGTGACGGTGCGGTCGAGGTCGGAGGAGATCGCGACGACGTGGTCGAGGGAGGTGACGCCGTTCGGATGCGGCGGCGCCTCGCCCGGCGGCAGCCGATCGGAGCGGGTGGTCGGTAGCCCGTCCAGATCGGTCGACTCCACCCCGCGCAGCAACCAGCGGGTCAGTCCTCGCTCTCCCTCCCCGGCAGTCAGCCGGATCCGGACGTCGCCGAGGACGCAGAGGTCGCCCTCGACCTCGAAGCCGCACTCGCGCCAGGAGTCGGGCGAGTCGCCCAGCGTCAGCTCGTCGAGGGTCACGGCCACGGACGAACCGTAGCCGTAGGCTCAGCGCGTGGACCCGGACCGGCTGCAGCGCTTCGTCGAGGCCCAGGACAGCGGCGGCACCTACGAGCGGGCGCTGGCGGAGCTGCGGGCCGGGCGCAAGGCCAGCCACTGGATGTGGTTCGTCTTCCCGCAGATCGCCGGGCTCGGCCGGAGCGAGATGTCGCGCCGGTACGCGATCTCCTCGTCCGAGGAAGCGCACGCCTACTTCGACCACACGGTCCTCGGTCCGCGCCTGGTCGAGTGCGCGCGGGCGCTGCTGGAGCACGAGGACAGGTCGGCCACCGAGATCATGGGCGGAATCGACGCCACCAAGCTGCGCTCCTCGATGACCCTCTTCGCCGCCGTCGCCCCCGAGGAGCCCGCCTTCCGGCAGGTCCTCGATCGCTACTTCGACGGCGAGCCGGACGAGGCCACCACGCGCCGGCTCTGATCCGGCGGCGGCACGACCTTCTCGGCGAAGGTCCGGACCAGCACCGGGTCGAACTGGGTGCCGGCGCCGGCCCGCAGCTCCTCCAGCGCCTGCTCCTCGCTCAGCGCCGGCCGCCCCGGTCGGCCTTCGGTCATCGCGTTGTAGGCGTCGCAGATGAGGATCACCCGGGCGCCGAGGGGGATGTCGCGGCCGGAGAGGCCGTCGGGGTAGCCCTCGCCGTCCCAGCGCTCGTGGGTCGAGCGGACCAGCTTCGCGACCTCGCCCAAGGCCGGGGCGGCCTCGAGCACGCGGGCGCCGATCACCGGGTGCTTGCGCATCAGCGCCCACTCCTCCGGCGAGAGGTCCTCGCCCTTGTGGAGGACCTCGTCGGGGATCGCGATCTTGCCGATGTCGTGCAGCTCCGCCGCCCGCACGAGGACGTCGAGCTCCTCCCCGTCGAGCGAGAGCGCCCGGCCGAAGGCGGCGACGAGGTGGGCGACGCCGTCGAGGTGGCGCTCCAGCTCGGGCTCGCGCTCGTGCAGCGCCCGCAGCAGGACGCCACGGGTCTGGCTGCGGGCCGAGCCGGCGCGCAGGCCCTTCCTCGCGTACATCCGCTTGTCGGCGACCCGCAGCGCGTCGGTCGCCGTCACCACCTCGACCGGGATCAGCACCTTGCCCCAGGAGGCGCCGATCGAGAAGCCCTTGCCGCGGTCGGAGAGCGCCCGCTCGGCGGCTTCGCAGATCGCTTCCGCCGACAGCTCCAGGGTCGAGGCGAGGACGCAGAACTCGTCGCCGCCGAGGCGGTAGCCACGGCCGTAGGGCTCCATCGCCTTGTCGAGCTGCCGCCCCAGGCGGCGCAGCAGGTCGTCCCCGGCCGGGTGGCCGAAGCTGTCGTTGTAGGCCTTGAAGCCGTCGAGGTCGAACAGAGCCAGGACCATCGACCGCGGCGGCGTCGCCGAGAGCGCCCGCTCGAGGTCGGCCATCAGCCGGCGCCGGTTGGCGAGGCCGGTGAGCGCGTCGGTCACGGCTTCGTCGCGGCTGGCGGCGAGCATGCGCGTGTTCTGGTCGAAGGTGATGACGAGCCGGACCAGGACGGCGACGAGGCAGGCGACCCCGAGCGCCACCGCCGGGGCGCCGATCGGGACGAAGCTGCCGGCGGCGAGCAGGACGATCCCGGTCACCGCCATCGCGATCGGGACGGCGATCCGGCTGCGCCCGCCCGGCTCGACGGCGGGGTCCGACGCTGTCGCGGGCAGCCAGGAGGCGGCCGCGACCAGCAGGAAGGCGAGCGGCCAGCCGACGCTGGCGACGGTCAGCGCCTCGCTCGACTGCCCGGCCACCGCGAGGTAGACGACGTCGGAGGCGCCGAAGAGGAGGAGCGCGCCGGCGATCAGCAGCCAGGTCCCGCCGGTCCGCCGTTTCGCGGCGGCGAAGGCGCCGCTGAGGAGGGCGAGCAGGACGAGGTCGGCGCAGGGGTAGGCGAGGCTGACGGCGACGCCGAGCGCGTGGTGCTCTCCGAGCGCCTCGAAGACCGGCGGGAAGACCAGCGCCGCCGCGACCCCGGCCACCGCCAGGGCGCCGATCAGCCCGTCGACCCAGGCGAGCTGCTCGGGGTGCGGGACCCGCGCCCGCAGCAGCAGGACGAGGGCGACGAAGCTGGCGGGATAGAAGGCGAGGAAGAGCGCGTCGGCGGGCGAGGGGAACGGCGCCGGGCTGGCGTGGTAGAGGACGGCGGAGTAGTAGGCCTGCCCGAGGCCCCAGAGCAGCAGCCCGACGCCCAGCGCCAGCCACGCCTTCCGCTCCGCCTCGATCGCGACCGCCCGCCAGAGGACGATCAGCGCCGCGCCGACGACGACGGCGTCGTAGACCCAGCGCCCGACGGCCTCCTGCAGCGGCGCCTCGCCGAGCGCCCAGATCGTCACGACGGCGTATAGCAGCAGGAGCCCCGCGAGGAGCCCTACCGAGCCGAACGCGATTTTGCGCGATCGATCCAACCGCTTGGACGATTCGTCCACATTGATTACATCGGCTCACTTTTTCAATGGCTTGAGCCGACTTCTCCTCGCGATGCCCTTCCTCTTCTTCGCCGCGATCGCCCTGATCGGCGCTGCGATCCACCTTCACCGCGACCCGCGCCCCCGCAGCGCCGGGCGCACGATCGAGGTCTTCCTGATCTGGTGGATGGTCGTCGCCGTCGGGATCGCCGCGATCTTCGGGGCGATGTTCCACCTCTTCGACGGCCCCGACACGGCGCGGGAAATCGGCTACACCAACGGCGACGGCGGCTTCCAGACCGAGGTCGGGTTCGCCGACCTGGCGGTCGGGGTCCTCGGCGTCCTCTGCGCCCGCTTCCGCGACGGCTTCCTCCTCGCCGCCGTCATCGCCGTCTCCGTCTGCTACCTCGGCGACGCCTACGGCCACCTCCACCAGGCGGCGATCCACGACAACCACTCCCCCGACAACGGCGGCCTGCTCCTCGCCTCGGACTTCATCACCCCGCTGGTCGCGATCGGCCTCTACGCCGCCGCCCGCTCGCCGCGGCTCAGAGCGCTTTCCCGCTGAGCACCGAGCGCGGCAGCTCGGCGACGACGTCGGAGCCCGGCCGCGCGAACTCGTCCTTGCGCTTGATCAGCAGCCACTGCGGCTTCTCGCCCCTGCGGGTGCGCTGCAGGGCGAAGCCGCCCGCGAGCTTCTCGCCGTGGAGGACGAAGACGGCGTGGCCGCGCTCCAGCGCCTCCGGCCAGGGCACCCGGCCACCCTGCTCGTAGCTGCCGCGGTCCCAGACGATCACGCGGCCGCCGTCGATCGATCCCTCGAAGTCGTTGTAGCCGAGCGAGTGGTCGGCGACCTCGATCGCCAGCCGCTTCACCGCCGGGTCCATCGACGGCCCCTTCGGAACCGCCCACGAGCGCATCACGCCGTCGACCTCAAGCCGCAAATCGAAGTGATGCGCGGTGGCGTGGTGCTCCTGCACCACGAAGACGCCGGCGCTGACGCCGCGCACCGCGAACTGCTCGTGCCCCTCGACCTTCGCCGCCTCGACCTCGACCGCCTCGACCCGCGCCGCCGGCGGCCCCTCGCCGAGGAAGCGGACTAGCTCCTCGACCGCCGCGGCCGGGCCCTCGGCGTGGACGAGCACCGACCCGTCCTCAGCGTTGCGGACCCAGCCCTGCACGCCGCCCTCCCACGCCCGCCGCGCGGTCGCGTCGCGGAAGCCGACGCCCTGGACCTTTCCGCGCAGATGTGCCCTGACGGCTTTCGGGTCCCGGCTCATTAAAAGAAGGGTGCCAAGCGCAGGCGGCCTTGTGTTTAGCCGCAGCAGGGGGCAGGTACTACGAAGTACATCAAGTCATTCCTCACCAGTCCATTGCTCACCAGTCGGAGGCTCCCCCGTGTCTGAACGCATCCTCATCACCGGTGGCGCCGGCTTCATCGGTTCCCACCTCGCCCGGCGCCTCCTTCGCGAAGGACACGAGGTCCGCGCGCTCGACCGGCTCGACCCCCAGGTCCACCCCGAGCGCGAACGGCCCGCCTACCTCGAGGACGAGGTCGAGCTGGTCAGAGGCGACGTCCGCGACCCTGCCGCCGTCGAGGAGGCGCTCGACGGAGTCGACGCGGTCGTCCACCTCGCCGCCCGGGTCGGGGTCGGCCAGAGCATGTACGAGATCGCCGACTACTGCTCGGTCAACACCGTCGGCACCGGCGTCCTGCTGGAGGCGATGCTCGACCGCGACGTCCGCCGCCTCGTCGTCGCCTCGAGCATGAGCATCTACGGCGAGGGCCTGGCGCGGACCGCCGACGGCGAGGTCGCCCCCGCGGTCGAGCGCGACCGCGACCAGCTCGAGCGCGGCGAGTGGGAGCCGCGCTCCCCCGACGGCCGCGAGCTCCGCTTCGAGCCGACGCCGGAGTCGAAGACCCCCTGCCTCTCCTCGATCTACGCGCTCAACAAGTACGACCAGGAGCGGATGTGCCTGCTCTTCGGCTCCTCCTACGACGTGCCGACGACTGCGCTGCGCTTCTTCAACGTCTACGGCCCCGATCAGGCGCTCTCCAACCCCTACACCGGCGTCCTGGCGATCTTCGGCGGCCGCCTGCTCAACGGCAAACCGCCGCTGATCTTCGAGGACGGCGAGCAGCGGCGGGACTTCGTCAGCGTCCACGACGTCGCCCGCGCCTGCGCGCTGGCGCTGGAGCGCGACGAGGCGGCCGGTCGCGCGATCAACGTCGGCAGCGGCGAGAGCATCACGGTGCGGGAGATCGCCCAGCGCCTGGGGCGCGTCACCAACCGCGAGAACATCAGGGCGAAGGTCACCGGCAGGTACCGGGTCGGCGACATCCGCCACTGCTTCGCCGACATCTCCCTCGCCCGGGAGGTCCTCGGGTACGAACCGCAGGTCGCGCTGGACGACGGGATGGCCGAGCTGGCCGGATGGCTGGACGGGCAGACCGCCGAGGACAGGGTCGAATCCGCGCACGGTGAGTTGACCGCGCGAGGACTCACCCTATGAGCCGGGCCCTGGTCACCGGCGGCGCCGGCTTCATCGGAACCAACCTCGCCGACCGCCTGCTCGGCGAGGGCGAGCGGGTGCGGATCGTCGACAACCTGGCGCGGCCGGGGGTCGAGCGCAACCTCGCCTGGCTGCGGGAGCGGCACGGCGAGAGCCTCGAGGTGATCCGCGGCGACCTCTGCGTCCCCCGCGTCGCCGCCGAGGCCGTCGGCGGCGTCGACGCCGTCTTCCACCTCGCCGCGCAGGTGGCGGTGACGACCAGCCTCGCCGAGCCGGTGCGCGACTTCGACGTCAACCTGGTCGGCACGATCAACCTGCTCGAGGCGGCGCGGGCGCAGGCCCGGCCGCCCGCCGTCCTCTTCACCTCGACCAACAAGGTCTACGGCGGGCTCGAGGACGTCGAGCTGCACGACACCGGCCGCCGCTACGAGCCGATCGCCCAGGCGGTGCGGCGCAGCGGCATCTCCGAGACGCGCCCGCTCGACTTCTGCACGCCGTACGGGTGCTCGAAGGGGGCGGCCGACCAGTACGTGCTCGACTATGCGAGGAGCTACGGGCTGGCGACGGCGGTCCTGCGGATGAGCTGCGTCTACGGCCCTCACCAGTGCGGCAACGAGGACCAGGGCTGGGTCGCCCACTTCGCGATCAGCGCGATCGAGGGCAGGCCGATCACCCTTTACGGCGACGGCCACCAGGTCCGCGACCTCCTCTACGTCGACGACCTGGTCGACGCTTTCCTCGCCGCGCGCGAGGGCATCGACTCGCTCAGCGGCCGCGCCTACAACATGGGCGGCGGGACGGCGAACGCGGTCAGCCTGATCGAGGTGGTCGAGCGGATCGGAGAGCTGGCCGGAGAGGCGCCGGAGGTCCGCTACGGCCCCTGGCGCCAGGGCGACCAGCGCTACTACGTCACCGACACCAGGCGGTTCCAGGAGGACACCGGCTGGCGGCCGCGCGTGGGGGTGGACGAAGGGATCGAGCGGCTCTGCGACTGGCTGCGCGCCGAGGTCGGCGCCGGCGGCCGGCTGCGGGCCGAGCCGAGCGCGGTCTGATGCCGCGGGCAGCGGTCATCCGCGAGAGCGGCTCGGTGGAGCTGGTCGACGTGCCCCTGCCCGAGCCGGGCGAGGGCGAGGTGCGGCTGCGGCTCGAGGGCTCCGGCGTCTGCGGCTCCGACCTTCCCGTCTGGGCGGGGCGGCCGTGGTTCGACTACCCGCAACCCCCCGGCGCGCCCGGCCACGAGGGCTGGGGCGTCGTCGACGCGGTCGGCCCCGGGGTAAGCGGGCTCGCCGAGGGCGACCGGGTCGCCGGCCTCGTCTACCGCGCCTACGCCGATTACGACGTCGCCCGCGTCGAGCACCTCGTCCCGCTGCCCGGGGGGGCGGGGCCGTTCCCCGGCGAGGCGCTGGGCTGCGCGGTCAACGTGGTCAGGCGCAGCGGCATCCGCGAGGGCGACACGGTGGCGGTCGTCGGCGCCGGCTTCCTCGGCTGCGTAATCGTCCAGCTCGCCGCCGCCGCGGGGGCGCGGGTGCTCGCCGTCTCGCGGCGGCGCACGGCGCTGGAAACCGCGGCGGCGATGGGCGCCGCGGAGACGATCGCGCTGGAGGAGCCGGTAGCCGAGCGGGTCGAGGAGCTGACCGGCGGCGGGCTCTGCGACGTCGTCGTCGAGGCGGCGGGCGTGCAGGCCACCCTCGACGTCGCCGGGCCGCTGACCAGGACCCGCGGCCGGCTGGTGATCGCGGGCTTCCACCAGGACGGCGCCCGGCAGGTCGACATGCAGCTCTGGAACTGGCGCGGCCTCGACGTCGTCAACGCCCACGAGCGCGACCCGCGGGTCTACGTCGAGGGCATCCGCGAGGCCGCCGCCGCGGTCACCGAGGGTCGCCTCGACCCCACCCCCCTCTACACCCACCGCTTCGGGCTCGACCAGGTCGACGCCGCCCTCGACACCGCGGTCGAGCGGCCCGACGGCTTCATCAAGGCGCTGGTGCTGGCATGACCGTGACCACCGCCCTCCCCCGCCTCGGCTTCCTCGGCGTCGGCTGGATCGGCCGCCACCGGATGGAGGCGCTCGCCCGCGACGGCCTGGCGGAAGTCGCGGCGGTCGCCGACCCGCAGGAGGAGGCGCTGGAGGCGGCGGCCGAGGTGGCGCCGGAGGCGGAGCGGGCGGCGTCGCTGGAGGAGCTGCTGGAGAACGACCTCGACGGCGTCGTGATCGCCACCCCCAGCGCCCTGCACGCCGAGCAGGCGGTGGCGGCGCTGGAGCGCGGGCTGGCGGTCTTCTGCCAGAAGCCGCTCGCCCGCGACGCCGAGGAGACGCGGCGGGTCCTGAGCGCCGCCCGGGAGGCAGACCGGCTGCTCGCCGTCGACCTCTCCTACCGCCACGTCGAGGCGCTGCGGGCGGCGCAGGAGGTGGTCGACGACGGCGAGATCGGCCTTGTCCACTCGCTCGACCTCGTCTTCCACAACGCCTACGGCCCCGACAAGCCCTGGTCCACCAAGGCCGAGCTGGCCGGCGGCGGCTGCCTGATCGACCTCGGCACCCACCTCGTCGACCTCGCCCTCCGGCTGACCGGCGCCACCGAGTACGGGGTCGAGACGGCGCGGATGCTCTCGCTGCAGGGGCACGAGGTCGAGGACCAGGCCACCGCCGAGCTGGCGCTCGGCAACGACGAGGTGCGGGCGCGGCTGGCCTGCTCCTGGTTCCAGTCGGCGGGCGGCGAGTGCGCCTTCGAGTGCACCGCCTGGGGCACCGACGGCGCCGTCTCGGTCCGCAACGTCGGCGGCTCCTTCTACGACTTCCGGGCCGAGCTCTGGCGCGGCACCGCGGTCGAGACGCTGGTCGAGCCGCCCGACGCCTGGGGCGGCCGCGCGATCGGCGCCTGGGCCGAGCGGCTCGCGAGCAGCCGCGACTACGACCCCGCCGCCGAGGAGCTGGAGCTGGTGGCGCGGGTGATCGACGACGCCTACGCGGAGGCGGGCCGGTGAAGGTCCTGATCAGCACCGACACCGTCGGCGGCGTCCTTACCTACACGACCGAGCTGGCGGCGGCGCTGGAGGCGCAGGGGGACGAGGTCGTCGTCGCGACGATGGGCGCGCGGCTGCGGCGCGAGCAGCGGGCGCTGCTGCCCGCGCGCGTGCACGAGAGCGGCTACCGGCTCGAGTGGATGGAGGACCCCTGGGACGAAGTCGCCACGGCCGGGAAGTGGCTGCTCTCCCTGGAGGAAGAGGAGGAGCCCGACGTCGTCCACCTCTGCTCCTACGCCCACGGCGGGTTGCCGTTCCGGGCGCCCAAGGTCCTCGTCGCCCACTCCTGCGTCCTCTCCTGGTGGCGGGCCGTGCACGGCGCCGAAGCCCCGGCTCCGTGGGACCGCTACCGGGCCGAGATGGGTGCCGGGCTGGAAGGCGCCGACGCGGTGGTGGCGCCGACGCGGGCGATGCTGGGCGAGATCGAACGCGACCACGAGCTGCGACCCGGCGCCGCGGCGGTGATCCACAACGGCTCGGCGGCGCCGCTGGCCCCGGCGACGGCCGAGAAGCGGGAGCTGGTGCTGGGGTCGGGGCGCTTCTGGGACCCGGCGAAGAACCTGGCGACCCTGGATGCCGCGGCCGCCGGGCTGGCCTGGCCGGTGAAGGTGGCCGGCGACCTCGGCGACGGCGAGACGCGGCACGTCGAGAGCACCGGCGTTCTCGATCCCGCCGCCCTGACCGAGCTGCGCCGCGAGGCCGCGATCTACGCGGCGCCCGCGATCTACGAGCCGTTCGGGCTGGGGATCCTCGAGGCCGCCCGCGACCGCTGCGCGCTGGTGCTGGGCGACATCCCCTCGCTGCGCGAGCTCTGGCGCGACGCGGCGATCTTCGTCGACCCCCGCGACGAGCTCGAGCTGCGCGAAGTGCTGGAGGCGCTGATCGGCGACAGGTACCTGCGCGCCGACCTCGCCGAGCGGGCCCAGCGGCGCGGCGCCGAGTACTCGGTCGCGCGCGCCGCCCGCGCCTACCGGCGCCTCTACGAGCGGCTGACGGAGCGCGCACGCAGTTCTTCCCGCATAGCGGGAAAAAGTACGTTCGAGGAGGAGGCGCGGCCGTGAAGGTCGTCGTCTTCTCGCACTCGCTGGTCTCCGACTGGAATCACGGCAACGCCCACTTCCTCCGCGGCGTCGTCGCCGAGCTGCAGGAGCGCGGGCACCGGGTCACCGTCTTCGAACCGGCCGACGGCTGGAGCCGCGCCAACCTCGTGCGCGAGCACGGGACCCGGCCGCTGCGCGAGTTCGAGGCGGCCTTCCCCCACCTCGCGAGCCGCGAGTACGAGCTGGAGGAGCTCGACCTCGACGTCGAGCTCGACGACGCCGACCTGGTGCTCGTCCACGAGTGGAACGAGCCCTCGCTGGTCAAGCGGATCGGCGAGCACCGCGCCCGCCACGGCGGCTACCGCCTGCTCTTCCACGACACCCACCACCGGGCGGCGACGGCGCCGGAGGAGATGGAGCGCTTCGACCTCTCCGGCTACGACGGCGTCCTCGCCTACGGCGAGGTGATCCGGCGGATCTACCTCGAGCGCGGCTGGACGGCGCGGGCCTGGACCTGGCACGAGGCCGCCGACACCCGCGTCTTCCGCCCGCTCCCCGCGGTCGAACCGGAGGCGGACCTGGTCTGGGTCGGCAACTGGGGCGACGACGAGCGCAGCGAGGAGCTGCGCGAGTTCCTGCTGCGGCCGGCGCGGAAGCTGCGGCTGCGCGGCTCGATCCACGGCGTCCGCTACCCGCGGGCGGCGCGGCTGCGGATCCGCCTCGCCGGCCTGCGCTACCGCGGCTGGGTCGCCAACCACCGCGCGCCGGAGCTCTTCGCCCGCCACCGGCTGACCGTCCACGTCCCGCGCCGCCCCTACGTCGAGGCGCTGCCGGGGATCCCGACGATCCGGCCCTTCGAGGCGCTGGCCTGCGGCATCCCCTTGGTCTGCTCTCCCTGGGAGGACGCCGAGGGGCTGTTCCGGCCCGAGCGGGACTACCTCGTCGCCCGCGACTGCAACGAGATGCGTGAGGCGATGCAGGCGATCCTCGACTACCCCGAGTTCGCCGCGAAGCTGCGGGCGAGCGGGCTGGAGACGATCCGCGCCCGCCACACCTGCGCCCACCGCGTCGACGAGCTGCTGGCGATCGACGAAGACCTGCGCGGCGCCTCCTCCGAGCTGGAGGTGGCGTGATGGAGATCGCCTTCTTCGGCTCCAGCCTCGTCTCCGCCTACTGGAACGGCGCCTGCACCTACTACCGCGGGATCGTCCGCGCCCTCGACGCGCGCGGCCATCGCGTCACCTTCTACGAACCCGACGCCTTCGGCCGTCAGGCGCACCGCGACATCGACGACCCCGAGTGGGCGCGGGTCGTCGTCTACGAGCCGCGCGACGAGCGGGCGGTGCGCGAGGTCGTCGCCGGGGCGGCCGATGCAGAGGTGGTCGTCAAGGCGAGCGGGGTCGGCGTCTACGACGCGCTGCTGGAGGAGGCGGTGGCCGAGCTGGAGGGACCGGAGGTGCGGATCTTCTGGGACGTCGACGCGCCGGCGACGCTGGCCTCGATGGAAGACACGACCGACAACCGTGGGAACCCGCTGCGGGAGCTGATCGGCCGCTACGACATCGTCCTCACCTACGGCGGCGGCCGGCCGGTGATCGACCGCTACACCGCCCTCGGCGCCCGCGCCTGCGTCCCCGTCTACAACGCGCTCGACCCTGCCACCCACCACCCCGAGCCGCCGCGGCCCGAGTTCGCCTGCGACCTCGCCTTCCTCGGCAACCGCCTGCCCGACCGCGAGGCCCGGGTCGAGGAGTTCTTCTTCAGTGCGGTCGAGGCACTGCCGGGGCGCTCGTTCCTCCTCGGCGGCAACGGCTGGGAGGACCGCGTCGAGGGACTGACCAACGTCCGCTGCCTCGGCCACGTCGCCCCCGGCAACCACAACGCGCTCAACCGCAGCGCCCTGGCCGTCCTCAACGTCAGCCGCGAGAGCATGGCCGCGAACGGCTGGTCGCCGGCGACGCGGGTGTTCGAGGCCGCGGGGGCGGGCGCCTGCCTCGTCACCGACGCCTGGGAGGGCGTCGAGGAGTTCCTCGCCCCGGGCGAGGAGGTGCTGGTCGCCCGCGACGGCGCCGAGGTCGCCGAGCTGCTGGAGGGCCTCGACCCCGAGCGCGCCGAGGAGATCGGCGAAGCCGCGTTGGAGCGGGTGCTGGCCGAGCACACCTACGACCGCCGCGCCGAGCAGGTCGAGGCGATCCTCGAAGGGGTGCTCGTCAGGTGAAGATCGTCTTCTGCGGCCTCTCGATCACCTCCTCCTGGGGCAACGGGCACGCGACCAACTACCGGGCCCTGGTCCGCGAGCTGAGCGGCCGCGGCCACGAGATCCTCTTCTGCGAGCGCGACATGCCCTGGTACGCGGCGCAGCGCGACCTGCCCGAGCCGCCCTGGGGCCGGACCTCGCTCTACGGCTCGCTCGAGGAACTGACCGAGCGACACCGCGAGGACGTCGCCGCGGCCGACCTCGTCGTCGTCGGCTCCTACGTGCCGGAAGGGGTTGCGGTCGCCGAGTGGGTGCTGGAGACCGCCGGCGGCGCCACCGCCTTCTACGACATCGACACCCCGGTCACGCTCGGCAAGCTGCGCCGCGGCGACGAGGAGTACCTCTCCCCCGAGCTGGTCGGCCGCTTCGACCTCTACCTCTCCTTCACCGGCGGGTCAACGCTGGAGGTGCTGGAAGAGGAGTTCGACGCCCGCCGCGCGGTCGCCTTCTACTGCCTCGTCGACCCCGAGGCCTACCGCCCGGTCGAGGCGGAGCCACGCTGGGACCTCGGCTATCTCGGCACCTACAGCGACGATCGCCAGCCGGTCCTCGAGCGGCTGTTGATCGAGCCGGCGCGGCGGGCGCCGGGGTCGCACTTCGCCGTCGCCGGGCCGCAGTACCCGGAGGGGACCGTGTGGCCGGACAACGTGGAGCGGATCGAGCACGTCGCCCCCGGCGACCACCCCGCCTTCTACGCCGCCCAGCGCTTCGCCCTCAACGTGACCCGGGCGGAGATGCGCGAGGCCGGCTGGTCGCCGAGCGTGCGCCTGTTCGAGGCGGCGGCCTGCGGCGTGCCGGTGATCTCCGACCGCTGGGACGGCCTCGACCAGATCTTCACCCCCGGCGAGGAGATCCTGATCGCGGACACCGCCGAGGACGTGCTCGCCTTCATCGCCGAGATCGACGAGGGCGAGCGCCGGACGATCGCCGCGCGCGCCCGGCGGCGGGTCCTGGCCGAGCACACCGCCGAGCGGCGCTGCGAGCAGCTCGAGGAGGAGGTCGCGGGGGGGATGGTCAGGTGACGCTCGAGGTCCCCGGCGCGATCGCCGAGCTCGGCCCCTGGTTCCACAACCTGCACCTGCCCGACGGCCGACAGACCGCGCCCGAGCACCCGCTCGGGGACTTCCCTGCTTTCAAGTGGCAGCAGATCGAGGGCTGCCTGCCCGAGGATCTGAGCGGCGCCCGCGCCCTCGACATCGGCTGCAACGCCGGCTACTACAGCTTCCAGCTCGCCGCCCGCGGCGCCGAGGTGCTGGCGCTCGACCTCGACGAGCACTACCTGCAGCAGGGCCGCTGGGCTGCCCGGCACCTCGACCCCGAGGGCCGGGTCGAGTTCCGCCAGGGCTCGGTCTACGACCTCGTCGACGTCGAGGGCAGCTTCGAGGTCGTCCTCTTCATGGGCGTCCTCTACCACCTCCGCTACCCCCTGCTGGCGCTCGACGTCGTCGCCGAGCGGGTCGGCGGCGAGCTCGTCCTGCAGACGCTGACGATGCCGGGCTCCGATCCGCTCGGGACGCCCGAAGACGTCGAGATCGACGAGCGCAAGCGGCTGCTGGAGCCGGGCTGGCCCCGGGCGGCGTTCATCGAGCACAAGCTCGCCGGGGACCCGACCAACTGGTGGGCCGCCGACGCCGCCTGCGTCGAAGCGATGACCCGCTCCGCCGGCCTCCGCGTCACCGACCGCCCCGGCCACGAGATCTGGATCTGCGAGCGCGACGAGGCAGACGACCCCATCCGCGACCTGCGGACGATGGAGCTACGCGCGGCGACGCGCTCCTTGGACTAGCCGCTCTCCCGCCTCCCGATATGCCACACTTCGGCCGTGGCAGATGCAGACAAAGACATTCTCTATCGCGTCGCCTACGAGGAGGCCGTGCGGGGCCCTCGCCGAGCAGCAGGCGGAAATCGACAGCTTCCGCAGCCGCGCCGGCCTGCTGCTTTCCTCGGCCGCGATCACCACGTCATTCCTCGGGGCGCACTCCTTCGACGGCGGCAGCCTCACCGCCACCAGTTGGCTGGCCCTACTGGCGTTCATAGGCGCCGCGGCCATCTCGCTGGCGATCCTGTGGCCGCATCCCTGGAGCTCAGCGCCGATTCGCGCGAAGTCGTCGAGACCTACATCGAGGGAGAGAAATCAGCGTTAATCGACTAACTCCACCGCGACCTCTCGATCCACATGCACAAGAGCTATGCCGAGAACCGGGTGGGCGTCGAGGTTCTCGGCACCTTGTTCCAGATCGCAAGCGGGTTGTTGACCCTCGAGGTCGTTCTCTGGATCATCGCCATTGCAACCGGGGCCTAAGGAGCAGAGACATGAAGAAACCCGAGCCCAAAACGTCATCGATCGAGCCGAAATGGCCCAGCCCGATGCAGCCGTCGATGCGTCCTCTCACCTGGAAGAGGTTCTGGCGCATTCTCCTGGGTCGCAACACCCCGTAGCTGAGCCGCGGCGCGATCAGATGTGGTTTCGTCACTCCGCCAGCCAGCGGAAGTAGACCCCGTAGCGGAGCCGGCCCGAGCGGTTGACGCCGCCGGAGTGCGGCAGGTCCGGAGTCATCATGATCGCGTCGCCGGGGTCGGCCTCGACCGGCGCCGGGCCCTCAGCCGTCTGCACCAGCAGGCCGCCGTTGTCGCCCCGCCATGAGCTCAGCGGCACGCCGACGATCCGCAGGTAGGTCCGTCCTTCCGCCCAGGCCGGCTCCTGGTCGAGGTGGAAGGTGATCTCCGGCTCCGGCCCGGTGTGCGGGAACTGGAGGAGGATCTGGGGGTCGCAGATCCGCCCCGTCCGCCACTCCTCCGGCAGCGACTCCGCCAGCGCGAAGATCTCCGGCCGCTGCCTCAGGTGCGGGAACCAGTGCGTCCCCCACAGCCACTCGCTCAGCTCCTCGGCCGAGGCGCCCCGTTGCAGCAGATCGAGGTGCAGCAGCCGCAGCACGTCGTCGATCCTCTCCTGCGGGACCACGTCGCGCGCGACCTCGTAGGAACCCTGTACAGGCGAGGCAATCATCACTCCATCCTATGCAAGGGGCCACCACTAAAAGGCTCGCTGTACGCGGACGTTCCCATTCTATAAGCTGGCGTGATTAATTAGAAATTTTCCAGTATCGCTTGTGGTGACAAGCAATCCACTAGAGGCAGGGGCTCAATGAGGAAATTGATTTCGGCGATTGTGAGCATCGCGCTCATCGCCTTGGCGATCGTCCCTTCGGCATCAGCACTCGAAGGAGGCGGCCGTAAACCGAGCGAAGCCCCGTTGATCGCCGTCGGCGAGCACTACACGGGTCAGTTGACCAATCGCAAGGACGACGCCAACTACGGCGGGGATAGACAAGTGGCGATCTGGCGTCTTCCGCCGCTCAGCGCCCGCGACGTGATCTACGTGAACTGGCACAGCGTTCCCGCTACCAACTCCCCGGGCTACTTCCCGGTCTGCATGACTTTCGCGCAAGGCATCGATGACTACAACTGGGGCAGTCGCTTTGACGCCGCCACCGGATTTGAATGCGAAGAGAGCGCAGGTCCGGTGTACACGCTCTCTGGTAGCGGCACCGCTCGAACGGCAATCACCGTTCCGGAAAACAATGCTGACTCCTCTTACCTCGAGTTCTACACCTCCGCAGACGAGACCCAACCTTCGAGATTCGAATCCTTCCCCTACGACTTCTCTATCGAGCCTCCTCTCCACTACCTCGGAGTCGCCATACGGGAGGTAAAGAGAGTCAGAGCCAACGGCTTGATCCGAGCCACCGCCACCCTGGCAAATGGCCTGCCGGCTCCCGACGGCCTTTCTTTCGAACTGGCCGTGACCTGGGATGGAGGGGGCAGCGCTAGTTACACCGGCGTTAGCAGCGGTGGGGTAGTCAGCTTTCAGTTAGCGCTTCCCGAGACGGCGTACGGCGAGAGGGCGATCTTCGTGGCCAGGCATCCAGCTGATGGAAGCTACATTGCTGCATCAAGTCGGCTCGCCATCAATGTAAGAAAACCGGGCCTCACCCCTTGCACCAGGGCCCAGCGCGTGGAGCGGTCCCTGAGACGGCAGCACAAGCGCCTCAAGCGCCAAGCGAATCACGCTCAAGGCACCACTCGCCGCGCCCTTCGCCGTCGAGCCGCCAGCGTAAAGCGCAAGCTGCGCACCGCTCACCTTAAGACCGAGGCTCTGTGCTGATCGTGATCCGCCGTTAGCCTGGCGTCCTCATAGCCCGCCGACCGCGGTCAATCATCTGGATTCGCTGCAGATCCAGTGCAATACTCGATCGGTGAGGGCGCACGGGTGCATACACATGGGTAGCGGCCTGGGGGAGGACGCTCACGCCTGCTGGGCGTTCGACGGCCGGCAGGAGTTCGTCGACGCCTCGATCGAATACCTGGACGACGGGCTGCGCTGCGGGCAGCGGCTGGCCTACGTCGGCAGCGAACCGGTGGCCGAGCAGCGCGAGCGGCTGGGGGCGCTGGGCGACGTCGGCGGGATGATCGACAAGGGGTCGATGCAGCTCTTCCAGCTGGGCGACCTCTACAAAGTCGGCGAGCCGCTGGACACCGACACGCAGCTCGCCACCTACGCCGCGGCGACCGACGCCGCCCTCGCCGACGGCTACACCGGCCTGCGGGTGGCCGCGCAGGTGACCGACCTCGTCGTCGAGCCCGACTGCTGGGACGCGCACCTGCGCTGGGAGAGCGTCGCCGACCGCTTCATGTCGATCCGGCCGATGTCGGCCCTCTGCGGGTACCGTCGCGGCGACGTGCCCGAGCAGTTCCTCTCCGACCTCGCGGCGGTCCACCCCGCGACCAACCAGAGCCCTGAATCGGTCCCCTTCCGCGTCTTCTCCGAGGACGGCGACCTCGTCCTCGCCGGTGAGGTCGACCTCTTCTCCAGCGAGGCCCTCGACCGCGTCCTCACCGCCGCCCTGCAGAGCGACGAGCCGGTCACGCTCGACCTCGGCGAGCTGGGCTTCATCGACCGCCACGGGATCGAGACCCTCGCCGCCCACACCCGCCGCCTCGCCGCCACCGGCTGCGACGTGCGCAACTCCCCCCACATCGTCGACCGACTCTGCGACCTTCTCGACCTGAAGCTGTGACCGTGCAGCAGGGGCAAGGGGTGGGCTTCAGCCACGAGGCGTTCTTCTACGCCGACGGCGACGAGTTCCTCGCGGGCGCCGTCCCCTTCCTCGAAGAGGGGATCGCCGCCGGAGAGCGGGTCTTCGCCGTCGTCCCCGAGCCGCGCCGCGAGCTGCTGCGGGGAACGCTCGGCGCCGCCGCCGAGGAGGTGGAGTTCCAGCCGATGGAGGAGATCGGGCGCAACCCGGGGCGGCTGATCTCGATCTGGCGGGACATCCTCCAGGGCAACGACTCGGGCAGGGGCATCCGCGGCCTCGGCGAACCGGCCTGGCCCGGGCGCAGCGCCCCGGAGCTGGACGAGTGCGAGCGCCACGAGCGGCTGCTCAACCTCGCCTTCGAATCCGAGCGGCACCTCACCTTCATGTGCCCCTACGACACCAGCGCGCTCGACGACGAAGTCCTGGTCGGCGCGCAGCGCAGCCACCCCCTCTGCTCCAGCCTCGAAGGGAAATCGGTCTCGCCCCTCTTCACCCCCCACGTCCCCCTTGACGGCCTGCTCCCCCAGCCCGACAAGCCCGCCGCCACCCTCTGCTTCGGCAAGGCGGACCTGCGGGAGGTGCGCCGGTTGGTCTCCGAGCGGGCGCAGTCGGCCGGGCTCGACCCGCGCCGCACCGAAGACCTCGTCCTCGCCGCCTGCGAGATCGCCACCAACAGCATCCAGCACGGCGGCGGCGAAGGCAGCCTGCGGATCTGGGACGAGGGCGACGACCTCCTCTGCGACGTCCACGACGGCGGCCGCATCGACGACCCGCTGGTGGGACGGGAACGGCCGCCGGTCGACCAGCCGGGCGGGCGCGGCATCTGGATCGCCCACCAGCTCTGCGACCTCGTCCAGATCCGCTCCGGGGACCAGGGCACTCAGGTGCGTCTGCGGATGACGATCTAGCCTTGCGGGTAGGGGCAGGGATCGAGGGAGAGCGATGAGCGTACGCGCACGCAACAACGTCACCGAGCAGGGGCAGCCCGACGCGCAGCCGATGCTGTTCGCGCACGGGTTCGGCTGCGACCAGAACATGTGGCGCTTCGTCTGGCCGCGGTTCGAGGACGACTACCGGGTCGTCCTCTTCGACCACGTCGGCGCCGGCGGCTCCGACCTCTCCGCCTACGACCCCGACCGCTACTCCTCGCTCGAAGGCTACGCCGAGGACGTGCTCGAGATCTGCCGCGAGCTCGACCTCCGCGACGTCGTCTTCGTCGGCCACTCGGTCAGCGCGATGATCGGCGTCCTCGCCGCCGCCCGCGAGCCGGACCGCTTCGCCCGCCTCGTCCTCGTCGGCCCCTCCCCCCGCTACATCGACGACGAGGGCTACGCCGGCGGCTTCAGCCGCGAGGACATCGAGGGCCTGCTCGAATCGATGGACAGCAACTACCTCGGCTGGTCGAGCCAGATGGCGCCGGTGATCATGAGCAACGACGACCGCCCCGAGCTGGGCGAAGAGCTGACCAACAGCTTCTGCCGCACCGATCCGGAGATCGCCCGCCGCTTCGCCCGCGTCACCTTCCTCTCCGACAACCGCGAGGACCTCGCCAAGGTCGACGTGCCGAGCCTGGTCCTGCAGTGCTCCGACGACGCGATCGCCCCCGAGGAGGTCGGCCGCTACGTCGAGCGCGAGCTGCCGGCGGCGCGCCTGGTGATGCTGGACGCGGTCGGGCACTGCCCCAACCTCAGCGCCCCCGAGGCGACCGCCGACGCGATCGAGGAGTTCCTGCGCGGGTGAGGGTCGGCGACGAGCTCCTCGCGGAGAGCGCCGAGGACCTCTTCGAGAACGCCCCCTGCGGCTACCTCTCCACCACCCTCGACGGGACCCTGCTCAAGGTCAACCGGACCTTCGAGAGCTGGACCGGTCTGCGCCGCGAGGACCTGCTGGGTCGCAAGCGCTTCCAGGAGCTGCTCGCCCCCGGCGGCCGCATCTACCACGAGACCCACTACGCGCCGCTGCTGCGGATGCAGGGGCACGCGCGGGAGATCGCCCTGGAGCTCCTCCGCGACGACGGCTCCCGCCTGCCGGTCCTCGTCAACTCGGTCGTCGTCGAGGACGGCGAGGGCGAGCCGCGGGTGATCCGCACCACCGTCTTCGACGCCAGCGAACGGCGCCGCTACGAGGAGGAGCTGCTGCGGGCGCGCCGCCGCGAGCAGGAGATCGCCCAGCAGCTGCAGCGCAGCCTCCTCGCCGGGGAGATGCCGAGCGGGCCCGAGTTCGAGGTCGCCGCCGGCTACCGCCCCGCCGAAAGCGGGCTCGACGTGGGCGGCGACTGGTACGACGCCTTCTGGCTCAGCGACCGCCGCGTCGGCCTCGTGATCGGCGACGTCGTCGGCCGCGGGATCGAGGCGGCGACGACGATGGGGCAGCTGCGCAGCGCCACCCGCGCGCTCGCCTCCACCGGCCTGCCGCCGGGGGCCCTGCTGGAAGCCCTCGACGCCTACGTCAACCGCCACGACGTCGGCGGCATGGCCACCGTCGCCTTCGCCGAGATCGACCTCGACGCGCAGGAGCTGCGCTACGCCTGCGCCGGGCACCTGCCGCCCGTCCTCGCCCCGGCCGGAGGCGACCCCCGGCTCCTCTGGGACGGGAGGTCGACCCCGCTCGACGTCTGCCTGAAGGAGGACAGCCGCCGGGCCGAAGCAAGCTGCCGCCTCGGCCCCGGGGACTCGGTGTTGCTCTACACCGACGGCCTGGTCGAGCGCCGCGACCGGTCGATCGACGACGGCCTGGACCGGCTGCTGGAGGAGGTCGGCGCCCGCCGGGACGAGCCCCCCGCCGCGCTGACGGCGGACCTGCTGCGGGCGCTGAGCCCCACCGATCACGACGACGACGCCTGCGTGATGGCGCTGTCGCTGAAAGGCGGCTGAGAGCCCTCCCGGCTAGGAGGAGTTCTTGCCGCCGCGCTTGGAGGCGCCGGGCGAGTTGGCGATCTTCGCCGCCCGTTCCTTGCTCATGCCCTTCTTGCGCAGGCCCTCGTACTGCTTGTCGTTCTTGATGCTCGAACCGTGGTCTTTGGTCATCGTCTTCACCTCCGTCGGGGGTCCGATCGGGCTTCCGCTACCCGGGAGCCCCCGGAAATCACCTCGATGGGAGGATTGACGGCATGGCCGACCCCGCGGCGAGCCCCGTCTACGCGCTCAACCTCTTCGACATCGCCGACCGCGAGGAGTACCTCGCCTACTCGCGCCGCTCAGCCGAGGAGGTCGCCCGCCACGGCGGCAGGGTGATCGCGATCGGCGACTTCTCCGAGGCGATCGTCGGCGAGATCGAGCCGCGCCGGGTGCTGATCCTGGTCGAGTGGCGCAGCCGCGCCCACTTCGACTCCTACCGCGAAGACCCCGAGCTCGCCGACCTCCACCCCCACCGCGAAGCCGGCGGCGGCAACTACGTCTGGCACCTCTTCGACAAGCTCGAGGACCTGCGGCCGCTGCTCAAGTAGGTGGGACGTGTCGAGTTTGTGACCCCATAGGGCACAAAGTCGACAGGCCTCCTCTTACAGGTAACCCATCGGATCGGTCGCGGCGCCGTTGATCCGCACCTCGAAGTGGAGGTGGGCGCCGAAGCTGTGGCCGGTGTTGCCGACGTAGCCGATCAGGTCGCCCTGACTGACGCTTGCGCCGATCGAGGTGGCGAAGCTCGACTGGTGGGCGTAGCAGGTGGAGAGCCCGCCGCCGTGGTCGATGCAGCTGTAGTTGCCGTAGCCGCCGCTTTCGTACTCGGACTGCATCAGGATCACGGTGCCCGAGGCGGCGGCGCGGATCGGCGTGCCTTCCGGGGCGGCGATGTCGATCCCCTCGTGCATGCGGCCCCAGCGCCAGCCGAACGGCGAGGTGAAGGTGCCTTCGGTCGGCCAGATGAAGCCGGCCGCGCTCGGGGTCGGCATCGGCCCCGCCGGCAGCGGCAGGCCGCCGGTCGCTTCGGCGACTTCCTGCTGGATCTGCGCCCGCAGCTCCTCGGCGATCTCCTCGTGCTCGTGGAGGTGGCCGCGGACGCCGTTCAGCGCGCGCTGGCGCTTCGCCCGGGCCGCGTGCAGCGCCCCCTCGCGCGCCTCCAGGGTCGAGCGGGTGATCTCCAGCCGCTGCTCGCGGGCGGCGATCTGGTCGCGCGCCTTTTCGATCGTCAGTTTCGCCGTCTTGCGGACCCGGACCAGCTTCTTGGCCTCGTCGCGCAGGGTCCGCACCCGCTCGGCCAGCTTCTCGTCGCTTTCGCTGATCGCCTCGAAGTACTCGGTGCGGGCGACCATGTCGCCGTAGTCCTCGGCGGTGAGGACGACCGCGGTCAGGTCGGTCGCGCCGTAGGTGTAGATCGCGACCAGGCGCTCGCGCAGGTTGACCAGCGCCCGCTTGAGCCGGCCGCGCAGCGTCTCCAGGCGCTCCAGCGCCTCTTTCAGTTCGGCCTCGGCGGTTTCCAGCTCGGCCTGCTTGGCGGCGAGCTCTTCTTCGGCGGCCGCCTCCTCGTTGCGCAGCGCCGCCACCTGGCCTTCGAGGGCGGAGATTTCGTCCTTCATCGCGGCGATCTCGGAGGTCAGCACGCCCTCTTTCTCTTCCACCTCGCCGATCTTCTCTTCGACCGCTTCCAGCTTCTCCTCCTTCGTCTCCGCGGGCGCGGGCACGGCCGACCAGGCCGCGAATGCGAGCAGGGCAAGGGCCGTCGCGAACAGCGAGAAAGCCCAGCAACGGCGCGTATTTGCGATCGGGTTCGCCATAGCTGTAAGAGGAAAGCCGGCATACGCGCCGGCTCTCCGTAAAACGTAGGCGGATCGATCGGCCCGCGCCCTGATCCGGAGCGGGTTGCAAGCGCAGTTGCGGGCGCCCCTGCGCTTGCCCTCGCCTATTTCTTCACGATCGGCTTGGCGCGGAAGGTGCCCTCGCCGAGGCAGCTGTAGATCGTGAAGGTGCCGATCGGATACTTCGGGATCAGGAACTCGTACTGGATCCGCTGGCTGCCGGTGATCAGCCCGGTTTTGTGGTTGACGATTTTCGAGCTGAGCGTGTGGTTCGTGGTGACTTCGTTGTAGTGGAGCGCCGGCTTCTTCATGAAGGTGAACTCGCGTTCGGGGCCCAGCGAGACCCAGCCTTTGTAGGAGAAGGTCTCGACGCCGCCGGTCGGGGCGCCGCCGCCCTGGATCGAGATGCAGGAGACGGCGATCCCGGATTCCATGTTGTAGAGCCGTTTGTCTTTGAGGGTGAAGGTGATTTTGTGGCCTGAGCTGGTCTTGCCTTCGTATTTGACGGCTTTGCCCGCCTGGGCGGCCGGGACGAAGACGAGGGTCGCCAGCAGGGCGAGGATGCCGATCGTGCGCTTCATGGGCGCTCCTTTCGAGTCGATTGCGATCCCAGCATCCGCGCTGGGCGCCCCCCGCACATCGGGGGCGACCCGGACCCCCCACCCCAATCTTTTCCGCCGGCCCTTAGGGGGCCGACCCCTAAGCGGTGGCCTGGCGCTCGGCCAGCACGGCGGCGGGGTCCGGATAGGCGAAGGAGCTGAGGCCGAGCCAGTCGGGCAGGCTGCGGACCAGGTGCTCGGGGCCGGTGACCCGGACCCGCTTGGAGCGCATCGCCGCCCCCAGCTCGATCCTCCCCAGCCAGACTTCGGCCATCGCCCGCGCCTCGGCGTCGACCTGGAGGTCGATCGAGAAGCCGGGGTCGGTGAAGCAGAGGTCGGCGCCGGAGGGCTGCGCGACCAGCCACCAGGCGCGTTTGCCCTCCTCGGCGTCGCGGTAGCGGAAGAAGGTGACGACCTGCTCGGCCGGCAGGCGGTCGAGCTGGAGGCTGCGCCGCACGTCCCACATCAGCAGCGCCGGGTCGGCCTCCTCGTCGCTGATCTCCCGCTTCAGGTGCTCCCGGCTCCAGTTCCCCAGCGAGACGACCAGCGGGCCGAGCGCCTCGCCGGCGGGGGTGAGGCGGTAGGCGTGGCCGCGCTCGCCCTGCAGCGGCTCCCGCGTCAGCAGGCCGGAGCGCTCCATCTCCCGCAGCCGTTTGCTGAGCAGGGACGAGGACATGCGAGGGACGCCGCGCTGCAGCTCGTTGAAGCGGGTGCTGCCCATCAGCAGCTCGCGCAGGACCAAGAGCGTCCAACGCTCGGTCAAGACCTCCGCCGCCTGGGCGACCGGGCAGAACTGTCCGTAGCTATCCGGCATCTCCCTCCTGGCCAGTGTAGGCGCCCAACTGCAGATCTTGAAGTTGATCGGGGGGCGGCGCGGGCGTAGAACAGGATCACAACCCCCACCAAAAGGAGACCCAGCCGTGACCCCCAGCCCCGAGACCGACAGCCCCAACAGCGCGCTGAAGCAGAAACACCGCGCGATGTGGGCGTCGGGCGATTACCCCTCGATGGTCGAGACCTTCCTGCTGCCGCTCGGCCCGCGCCTCGTCGCGGCCTGCGAGATCGGCCCCGGCCAGCGCGTCCTCGACGTCGCCGCCGGCACCGGCAACGCCTCGATCCCGGCGGCGCAGGCGGGCGCCGACGTCGTCGCCAGCGACCTCACGCCGGAGCTCTTCGACGCCGGCCGCGCCCGCGCGCAGGCCGAGGGCGTCGAGCTCGAGTGGGTCGAGGCCGACGCCGAGAACCTGCCCTTCGAGGACGCCAGCTTCGACACCGTGATCTCCTCGATCGGGGTCATGTTCGCCCCCCACCACCAGGCCGCCGCCGACGAGCTGGTCCGGGTCTGCTGCCCGGGCGGCAAGATCGGCCTGCTGAGCTGGACGCCGGAGGGGATGATCGGCGCCCTCTTCAGGACGATGGGCCCGTTCATGCCAACGCCGCCGCCGGGGGTGCAGCCGCCGCCGCTGTGGGGCGGTGAGGCGCACCTGCGCGAGCTGCTCGGCGGCGAGGTCGAGTTCGAGCGGCTGCAGCGCGACACGCTCGAGGTGAGCGCGTTCGGGCGGGCCACCGACTTCGGCAACCACTTCAAGGACCGCTACGGGCCGACGATCGCGGCGCGGGCCAACGCGGAGAAAAACGGCCGCGCAGAGGAGCTCGACCGGGTCCTGGACGAGCTCTGCGAGGAGTGGAACCGGGGCGAGGCCGAGGACGCCTTCTTCGAGATGGAGTACCTGATCGCGGTCGCGAGGAAGCGGTCATGAGCGGCGGGCGCACGAGCTACGACGCGGTCGTCGTCGGCGCTCGCTGCGCCGGCTCGCCGGCGGCGGCGCGGCTGGCGGAGCAGGGCTGGCGAGTCCTGCTCGTCGACCGCGAGCCGCCGCCGGCGAACGTGCTCTCGACCCACTGCCTCTTCCCCAACACGCTGGCGCGGCTGGCCGAGCTGGGAGCGATGGAGCGGATCGAAGCCGAGCACCGGGTGAACCTGATCGAGTACGGGATCCGGACCCTCGGGCGCGAGGTGAGCGGCGCCTTCACTCCGATCGGCGGCTTCGATCGCGCCGCGACGATCACCCGGCCGGTGCTGGACAAGGCGCTGCTCGAGGTCGCGGTCACGGCCGGCGCGGAGACCCGCTTCGGCGAGAAGGTGACCGGGCTGATCGGCGCCGGGATCCCAGACGATCCGGCGCGCGGTGTGGTGCTGGAGGGCGGCGAGGAGATCGAGGCGCGCTGGGTGCTCGGCGCCGACGGTCGCGCCTCGACCGTCGCGAAGCTGCTCGGGCTGGAGAAGCAGCGCCCGCTGGCCGGCGAGATGGCCTTCATGTTCGGCTACTGGCGCGGCCTGCCGGAGAGCGACCGTTTCTTCATCGACGTGATCGAGAGCGGCTCGCTGGCCTGGTCGCCCTGCGAGGACGACCTCTCGCTGCTGATCCTCGGCCTCGACCCGGCGCTCACCCGCGGCGACGCGACGAAGCGACAGCTGACCTTTCTCGACAGCCTGGGCAAGTTCGACGACTGGTTCGACAGCGACTGGCTGGCGAATGCCGAGCAGGTCGGCGGCATCCAGCTGGCCCCGGAGACGATGCTGCGCGGCTTCTTCCGCCAGGCCGTCGGACCCGGCTGGGCGCTGGTCGGCGACGCCGGCCACTTCAAGAACCCCTCGACGGCCCAGGGCATCTCCGACGCGATCGAGCAAGCCCTCCACGTCGCCGCCGCGCTGACCGCCGACGAAGACCTCTCCGGCTACGAAGCCTGGCGCGACGACCGCGCCCGCGAGCACTACGAGTGGTCCTTCGACTTCGCCCGCTTCCCGAAGCCGGAGGTCGCCGGCCCCGTCTTCGACGGCCTCGTCGCCGACCCGGAGGCAAGCCAGAACCTCCGCGACGCCCTCAGCCGCCGGCTGCGGCCGCGAAGCGGCGTGTTCACGAACGAGCGGCTGGAAAAGTGGTTCGCTGCCGCGGCAGCTCCGACGGGTTAGGCGATTAGACGAATACTCGTCTAAACGATTATTCGCTTATTCGTTTAAACGAGTACTCGTCTGATTCAGCCGCGCAACCCGCGCCTGCGCCCAGACGATGAAGAGCGGCAGGGTCAGCTCCAGGCCCATGAGGACGAGGAACGGGGTGTCGGGGCGGTCGGAGGCGAGCCAGGCGAAGACGCGGGCGAGGCCGGCGAGGAAGAGGAACAGGGAGAGGCCGCGGAGGAGGAGGGTCTCGCGCTCGGGGCGGCGGGCGGCGTGGAGGGCGAGGACGCCGAAGCCGGTCCAGAAGGTCGCGTAGAAGCGCAGCTCGCTCTCGACGTTGGGGGTAGCGCGGCTGTCGCCGGGCATGCCGCCGGTGCCGGTGAAGACGGTGACGAGGCCGGCGACGAAGGCGACCAGGCCGAGGGCGACGAGGAGGACCTGCAGCGCGGTCCGCAGCCGGTCGCGCTTCACGCTTGCGGCCTCGCCGTCAGCAGGTCGAGAACGCCGAAGCCGGTGCGGATGCGGCCGTAGCGCTCAACCTGGGTGAAGCCGGCCTCTGCGACGAACGCAGGCAGGCGGCCGGCGCGGTGGTCGGTGGTGCGGTCGAAGCCGTCGGCGACCTGGACCACGTAGAAGAGGGCGCTCATCAGCGGGTCGGAGGGTCGGCCCCAGTCGGCGACGTGCAGCCGCCCGCTCGACTTGAGGACTCGCTTCATCTCCGCCAGCGCCCGGCGCTTGTCGTCGGGCAGGAGGTGGTGGAGGACGAGGGAGGTGGTGACGACGTCGGCGCTTGCCGTGATCGCCGGCAGATCCTGGGCGAGCCCTTCGCGCCACTCGACCCGCGCCGCGCCTGGCTTCGCCCGCGCCAGCGTGAGGATTTCCTCGTCGCCGTCGACCCCGACCACCTCCGCGTCGGGACGCCGCTCCTTCAGGGCCAGCGCGAAGGTGCCGGTGCCGCAGCCGACGTCGACCGCCGTCCCGCCCTGCGGCAGGTCGGCCTCCACCCGCTGCAGCATCTCGCCGCGGAACCGCTTCTCCCGCATCGTCCGCGCCAGCACCGGGTCGTACAGCCGCGTGAAGGCGCGCCAACCGGCGGCGGGGACGTAGCGGGCCTGCGGCGAGTCCGCCTCGGTGCGTCGCATAGGCGCACTCACGCGGACTCGCTCCTCCGCGGCGCGAACGCCCGCAGCCGCAGCGAGTTGGTGACGACGAAGACGCTGGAGAAGGCCATCGCCGCGCCCGCGATCAGCGGGTTGAGGAAGCCGGCCGCGGCCAGGGGCAGCGCGGCGACGTTGTAGGCGAAGGCCCAGAACAGGTTGCCCTTGATCGTCGCCAGGGTGCGGCGGGAGAGGCGGATCGCGTCGCCGACGGCGCGGGGGTCGCCGGAGACGAGGGTGAGGTCGGAGGCCTCGATCGCGACGTCGGTGCCGGTGCCGATCGCGAGGCCGAGGTCGGCCTGGGCGAGCGCCGGGGCGTCGTTGACGCCGTCGCCGACCATCGCCACGACCCGCCCCTCGCCCTGCAGGCGCTCGACTACCGCCGCCTTCTCGGCCGGCAGCACTTCGGCGATCACCTCGTCGATCCCTACCTCGGCGGCCACCGCCTTCGCGGTCGCCTCGTTGTCGCCGGTCAACAGCACCGGCCTCAGGCCGAGCTCGCGCAGCTGCGCGATCGCCTCGCGGCTCGACGGCTTGACGGTGTCGGCGACGACGAGGATGCCGCGGGCCTGCCCGTCCCAGCCGACCGCGATCGCCGTCTGCCCCAGCGCTTCGGCCTCGCGCCGCGCCGCCTCCAACTGCGGCGGCAGGCGCATCGCCCAGTCTGCGAGGAAGGAGGCGCGGCCGACGACGACCGCGTGTCCCTCGACCACGCCCTGGACGCCGAGGCCCGCCTGGTTGGCGAACTCCTCGACCGCGGGCAGCCGCTCGGCGCCATCCTTGGCGCGGGCGGCGATCGCCTGTGCGATCGGGTGCTCGGAAGCGTCCTCGACCGCGCCCGCCAAGCGCAGCACCTCGGCCTCGTCGGCTCCCGGCGCGGCGTGGACCGCGACGACCGTCATCTCGCCGCTCGTCACCGTCCCGGTCTTGTCGAGGACGACGGTGTCGATCCGCCGCGTCGACTCCAGCGTTTCCGGGCCCTTGATCAGCAACCCCAGCTGCGCCCCGCGGCCGGTGCCGACCAGCAGCGCGGTCGGCGTCGCCAGCCCCAGCGCGCAGGGGCAGGCGATGATCAGGACCGCGACCGCGGCGGTGAAGGCGAAGGTCGCCCCCGCGCCGTTGCCGAGCCAGAAGCCGAGCGTGCCGATCGCCAGGGCGATCACGACCGGGACGAAGACCGCGCTGACCCGGTCGGCCAGCCGCTGCACCGGCGCCTTGCCCGACTGCGCCTCGGTGACGAGGCGAGCGATCTGCGCCAGCGCCGTTTCCTCGCCGACGCGGGTGGCGCGGACGACGAGGCGGCCGCCGACGTTGACCGTGGCGCCGACCACCTCCTCGCCCGGCCCGACCTCGACGGGGACCGACTCGCCGGTGACCAGCGACTGGTCGACCGCCGAGGAGCCGCTCTCGACGACGCCGTCGGTCGCCACCTTCTCCCCCGGCCGGACGACGAAGCGGTCGCCGGCCGCGAGCTCCTCGACCGGGACGCGGCGCTCGCCGCCGTCGGGGTCGAGCACGGCGACGTCCTTGGCGCCGAGGTCGAGCAGCGCCTCCAGCGCCGCCCCGGCCCGCCGCTTCGCCCGCGCCTCGAAGTAGCGCCCGGCGAGGATGAAGGTGGTGACGACCGCCGCCACCTCGAGGTAGATCTCGTCCGCGCCCGCCCCGCGCTCGCTCACCAGCTCGAACGGCATCGTCATCCCCGGCATCCCGGCCTCGCCGACGAAGAGCGCGTACAGCGACCAGCCGAGCGCGGCGAGGGTGCCGAGCGAGATCAGCGTGTCCATCGTCGCCGCGCCGTGGCGCAGGTTCTGCCAGGCGGCCTTGTGGAAGGGCCAGCCGCCCCAGAGCACGACCGGCGTCGCCAGCTGCAGCACCAGCCACTGCCAGTTCTCGAACTGCAGCGGCTCGATCATCGAGATCAGCAGCACCGGCAGCGAGAGGGCCGCGGAGAAGACCAGCCGCCGGCGCAGGGCCGCGGTCGGATCGGCGGCGGGCGCCTCGTCCTCCTCGGCGTCCGGCGAGGGCAGCGCGGCCGAGTAGCCGACCTTCTCCACCGCTCCGACCAGCTCCTCGGGCGCGACGCGGTCGGGGTCGAAGCTGACCGTCGCCCGCTCGGTCGCGAAGTTGACCGTCGCCTCGACGCCGTCGAGCTTGTTGAGGCTCTTCTCGACCCGGCCGGCGCACGAGGAGCAGGTCATCCCCTCGATCGGCAGCTCGAGCCGCTCCTCTTTCGTCTGTTCGACCGTCCGGCTCATCGCGGCACCTCCACCGTGAACTGCGCCGTCTGCACGACACCTTCGTGCTTGAACTGAAGGTAGAGGCGGTAGCGGCCGGCGGTCGGGAAGGTCGCGGCGAAGGCGATCTCGTTCGCGTCGCCCTCGTGGCCGCCGTCCCCGTTGTCGCCGTGCCCGTCGTCCCCGCCGTGCGCGTGCCCGCCGTCGGCTTCCTCCGGGTGCACGTGGAGGAAGGCGAGGTCGCCTTCGCGCAGCGCCACCAGGTGCCCCTTGGCGCCGAGGTAGGGCGAGAGCTCGTGGACGCCGTGGCCGTCCTGGCTGACGGCGAAGGTCAGCGAGGTCGGCTCGCCGGCGCGCGGCTCCCCCGCCTCCAGCTGCACGTCGTAGCCGTCGGTCGAGTAGACCGGCTGCGCCGCCGGGAACGGCCGCGCCTCGAACTCGCCGCCGGAGACGAAGACGTCGCCGGCGAGGGTGTGTTGCTCGCCGCCGACCGAGAAGTCGGCGAAGGCGCGGTAGACGCCCGGCTGGTCGAACTCGATCGGGATCGACCAGGTCCCGGCCTCGTCCATCTCGGGATGGAGGTGGCGGAACCCGGTGCCGTCGCGGCGGACGACGATCAGGTGCATGCGGCGCTCGTGCAGCTCGTCGAACTCGGTGACCGCCCGGCCGTCGGCGCCGTCGATCGTGAAGCGCAGCTCGCGTGCCTCGCCCCGGCCCAGCTGGGTCGGGCTCATCCGCAGCGTGTAGCCGCCCTCCGAGACGCTCAGCCCGGCGGGCTCGTGCGTGGCCTCGCCGTGCTGCGACCCGTGGCCGCCGCGCTTCGCCTCGCCGCCCTCATGACTGACCTCTGCGCTGTGGTTGCTCATCGTCTCCTCCATTCCGCCGCTCTCGGTGTCGGCCGGCTCGACCAGCGAGCCGATGGCCACAGCAGCGACGAAGACCGCCGCCAGGCCAGCCGCGAAGAGGGCGATCCGTTTCGTCGCGCTCATGCCCGCTCCGGCTCGTATCCGGCGTCGCGGATCGCCTGCTCGACCGGGGCGACGTCCACCCCGTCCCCGTCCACCTCGACCAGCTTGCTCTCCAGGTCGACGTCGACGTCGGTGACGCCGGGGAGGCCGCGGACGGCATCCGAGACAGACGAGACGCAATGGCCGCAACTCATGTCCGGAACCTTCAGGGTCAGTCTGCTCATCGTCGCCTCCTAAATACGGGTGGGGGGTATCTGCGGAGAACTGTAGCACAGATACCCAGAGGGGGTATACTGCAAGAGCGTGGTCGAGCTTCGGCGTGTAGGGCGCGACAAAGCTCAACCACACCCCCGACCAGAGAGGAAGCAGAGATGGCCGAGCACTCCCACCCCGGCTACATCGAGAACAAGGAGAAGGTGAAGAACCGCCTGCGCCGGATCAGCGGCCAGATCGGCGGCATCGAACGGATGGTCGACGAGGAGCGCTACTGCATCGACATCCTCACCCAGATCTCCGCCGCCCAGGCGGCGATCGACAAGGTCGCCCTCGCCCTCCTCGACGAACACACCCGCCACTGCGTCGTCGGCGCCTCCACCCCCGAGGCCCGCGCCGAGAAGACCGAGGAGATGATGGAGGCGGTCGGCCGCCTGCTCAAGAGCCGCTAGCCCTTGCGGCTGGCCATGCGCTCGAGCTGCTTGCCGAGCGCCTTTTCGACTTCGTCGGACATCGTCATCCGGTAGACGGCGACGAGGGCCTGCAGCGAGAGGGGCCGGAGCTGGTCGAGGGCGTTGCGGACCTGGGGCCAGCGCTCCTCCGGATAGCCCTCGGCTTCGAAGGGCTTCCAGACGTCCTCGAGGAAGAGCTTGACGAACTCGTGGGAGACCGAGCGGCAGCGGCTGCGCACCTTCTCGATCACCGCGAGGGCGTGGTCGAGGGGGACGCCGGTGGCGACGACTCCCTCGGCGGCGTCGAGCAGCGAGGGGTAGGGCGCCTCGTAGGCGTCCTCGCCGACCGGCACCAGCGCCCCCGCCTCGACCGCGCGCTTGAGCGCGTCGTCGATCTCGGGGCCGAAGCGCTCGGCCAGCTCCGCGCGGGTGAACGTGCGCGGCTGCTCGTCGTCGAACTCATCGAGGGCGCGGCGGAAGGAGAGGAACTGCTCGGTGGCGCCGACGCTCTGGTTGAGCAGGCGCTCGATCCCCTTCAGGTTGAACCCGTCGGCCTGCAGCTCCTGGATCATCCGCAGCCGCGCCAGGTGCTCGGGTCCGTAGTAGCCGACGCGGTCGCGCACCTCCGGGGCCGGCAGCAGCCCTCGCGCCCGGTGGGAGCGGATGTTGCGGACCGTCATCCCGGTCTCGGCGGCCAGTTCTTCGATCGTCAAGTTGTTCTCGTTGTCCTTGGGGTCTGCCACGGGGGCAAAGCTACCACTGTGTGATGTTTCCCCAGTTGACGTGACGGCATTTGATGTTACGTTGTTCTACGTCATGCCGCTGCTCTCCCGCCCTCCCAAGCTCCGTTTCCTCGACGCCCTCGCCGGACCGCACGGGATCGACGGCTACCTGGAAGAGATCAACCCGCTCCTCGTCACCGGCGAGTGCCGCGCCGAGGTGGTCGCGGTCGAGCACGGGACCGAGGAGAGCGTGACCCTGAGGCTGCGGCCGAACCGCGTCTGGCAGGGCTTCCGGGCCGGCCAGTTCGTCAACGTCGCGGTCGAGATCGACGGCGTCCGGCACCAGCGCTGCTACTCCCCCGCCTGCGGCGAGGGGCAGCGAGGGGAGCTGGAGATCACGGTCAAGCGCCACCCCGAGGGCCTGGTCTCCAACTTCCTCGCCGACCGCGCCGCCCCGGGGATGATCGTCGGCCTCTCCCAGGCCGAGGGCGACTTCCGCCTGCCGGACCCCCGTCCCGACTCGATCCTGCTGATCGGCGGCGGCAGCGGCATCACGCCGCTGATGGCGATCCTCCGCACCCTCTTCGCCGAGGGCTACGAGGGGCCGGTCGCGCTGCTCCACTACGCGCCCGCCCCGACCCGCGCGATCTACCGCGAGGAGCTGGAGCGGCTCGCGGACGCCCACCCGAGCTTCAGCCTGATCCGCTCCTACACCCGGGACCCTGGGACCGGCGAGGTCGACGGCCACTTCAGCCCCCTCCACCTCCCCCAGTCCGACCCCTCCTTCGCCGAGGCCGAGACCTTCGCCTGCGGCCCCCCGGCGCTGCTCGACGCCGTCCGCGGCACCTGGCGCAACGGCCTCGAGCACCGGCTCCACGTCGAGAGCTTCGTCCCGCCCACCTTCCTCCCCGTCGGCGAGCCCGGCGAAGGCGTCCTCCGCTTCGCCGGCTCCGGCGTCGAGGTGGCAAACAGCGGCGCCTCCCTGCTCGAGCAGGCCGAGGAGGCCGGCGTCCCCGCCGAATCCGGCTGCCGGATGGGCATCTGCCACACCTGCACCTGCCGCAAGGTCGCGGGCACCCACAAGAACCTGATCACCGGCGAGGTCTCCTCCGCCCCCGACGAGGAGATCCAGCTCTGCGTCTCCGCCGCGCTCGGCGACCTCACCGTCGAGCTCTGACCACTTTCCCGCCTTCCCGAAAGGACTTCCCGATGACGACCACGATCGAGACCCCGCCCCTCTCCGCCTCCCCTCCCCACTCGCTGACGCCGCAGCAGCTCCAGAGCTTCGGCGAGGAGCTCGACGCGATCCGCCGGCGCGTGCTGGCCGACCGCGGCGAGCGCGACGCCGACTACATCCGCGGCGTGATCCGGGCCCAGCGCGGGCTCGAGGTCGCCGGCCGCGGGCTGCTCTGGGCCGGCGTCTTCCCGCCCGCCTGGATCGCCGGCACCGCCGCCCTCTCGGTCTCCAAGATCCTCGACAACATGGAGATCGGCCACAACGTGATGCACGGCCAGTACGAGTGGATGAACGACCCGAAGCTCTCGGGCAAGCAGTTCGAGTGGGACACCGCCTGCCCCGCCGACCAGTGGCGCCACTCCCACAACTACATGCACCACACCCACACCAAC
>Ga0196960_10000044_pt1 | contig 45437 bp, 36 predicted proteins | sample S3v_5metaG_FD_183187 | JGI IMG/M metagenome (GOLD analysis project Ga0196960, IMG submission 183187) | Soil microbial communities from Anza Borrego desert, Southern California, United States - S3+v_5 | ecosystem: Environmental > Terrestrial > Soil > Desert | place: USA: California | collected...
CCGTCGTCGGCACCGGAGAGGGGCCGGGGACGGCGGCGGCGCCCGGCGGGGCCTCCTGCTGCCGGGGCCGGGCGCGTTCCTGCGGCCGGGCGGCGAGCGGCTGCCGGCCTTCGTGTGAGGTGGAGTGCTCCGTCACGCGTGGGATTCCGTCCGTCCGGGCCGGTTGTATGAGGCAATCACAGTCACCTCGGGGCTTCGCGCCACTCTGCCCCGGCAGGAGCGGTGAGAACAACGGCTGTCACCGGATGCCCCGGGAAAGAGGGCCGAAACCGTACGGCCGTCGGAGGGACCGGTACGGAGTCCCCCGGCGGCCGGGCAGCGGACAGCGAGCACGTCTCCACCCCCTCGTAGTGGTTCTGTGACCGCACGGTCCACCCGGCTCCGTAAACCGGGTGACTCATGCGGTGCGCGCGGTGACTGGTGGTCAGGCCCCTGTCCGGTCTCGCCGGTTGTGGCCCATCGGTCCGGCGGAGCGGTTCATGGAGGGTGATCCTACGTTCGCCCCCCAGGGGTGCATCAAGGGTCTCACGGCGGTGTGGGAGCAGGGGGGCGGTCCCAGTCATCCGGCAGCGGGGGGATCGGCCACCGCGGGTCGGGCCTCCAGTGCTCCCAGCCGTCGCTGAACGGAGCGCCCCAGCGCTCGATCACCTCGACGGCCGCCAGGCCCGCCTCGCGCACCCGCCGCGCCGTGGCCCCGTCCATCAGCCCGACCTGCTGCGCCTGCGCGAACTCGTCCTCGTCGAGCCACTGCCAGCTGTGGTCGGGGCGCACCGAGATGTCGAGGAAGTGGTCCTGCGAATCGATCCCGCCGGTCCAGCGTGAGCGCGGCTCCTCAAGGTTGACGTACCAGTTGCGGAAGAGCCAGCCGCGGTCCCAGAACAGCCAGACCGACCAGGGATCGCCGGGGCGGGCGAGCTTCAGCACGCCCGAGCCGAACCAGCGGGAGCGCACGGTCGTGCGCGGGCGTGTGTAGCGGGTGGCGAGCGGCTCGGCGTGCACCTGGGTGCCGTCGGCGATCACCGGCCGCACGCACTCGGTGCCGGAGGCCATCCACACCGCCAGCAGGTCGTCGGTGTCCTGGACGACGGTGACCGGCCGGCAGATGTGAACCGCGTGGCCGTCACCGTCGCCGGGCCTCCCGTTGGCCCGGTAACGCCAGAGAATCCGGTCCCCCGGAGACCAGCGCACACCACCACCCGCACCCGTCCCGGTGCCTGCTCCCGTACCCGCTTCCGTCGCTGTCATGGAGAGATTTTAGGGACGCGCCCGCCGTCCCGGCGTGTTCCGTGTCACGGCCGGGTCATACGCAACACGTCCAGGGCCTCGTCGAGCTGTTCCGTTGTCAGGTCACCCCGCTCGACGTACCCTCCGGCCAGCACCGTCTCCCGGATCGTCGTGCCGTCGGCCAGGGACTTCTTGGCGACCTTCGCCGCCTCCTCGTAACCGATGTACTTGTTCAGCGGGGTCACGACCGACGGCGAGGACTCCGCGTAGCGCCGCGCCCGCTCCGCGTCGGCCGTGATGCCGTCGACCGTGCGGTCGGCGAGCAGCCGCGAGGCGTTGGTGAGCAGCCGCACCGACTCCAGCAGGTTCTTCGCGATCACCGGGAGCATCACGTTGAGCTCGAAGTTGCCGGCGGCTCCGGCGGCGGCGACCGTGGCGTCGTTGCCCGTCACCTGGGCCGCGACCATCAGCACGGCCTCCGGGATGACCGGATTGACCTTGCCCGGCATGATCGACGACCCGGGCTGCAGGTCGGGAAGGGTGATCTCGGCGAGCCCGGTGCGAGGGCCGGAGGCCATCCAGCGCAGGTCGTTCGAGATCTTGGTGAGCGACACGGCGACGGTCCGGAGCTGGCCCGACGCCTCGACGAGCCCGTCCCTGGCGCCCTGTGCCTCGAAGTGGTTCCGGGCCTCCGTGAGCGGCAGACCGGTCGTGCGGGCGACCTCCGCGATCACGGCGGCGGAGAAGCCGGGCGGGGTGTTGATCCCGGTGCCCACAGCCGTGCCGCCCAGGGGGAGTTCGGCGAGGCGGGGGAGCGAGGCGTGCAGCCGCTCGACGCCGTGGCGGATCTGCGCCGCGTAACCGCCGAACTCCTGGCCCAGGGTGACGGGGGTGGCGTCCATCAGGTGCGTACGGCCCGACTTCACGACCTCCGCGAATTCGGCCGATTTCCGCTCCAGGGCCGCAGCCAGGTGTTCGAGCGCCGGGATCAGGTCGGCGGTGACGGCCGCGGTCGCCGCGATGTGGATGGACGAGGGGAACACGTCGTTCGACGACTGGGAGGCGTTGACGTGGTCGTTGGGGTGCACCTCGCGCCCGAGGCGCTCGGTGGCGAGCGTGGCCACGACCTCGTTGGTGTTCATGTTGGACGACGTGCCGGAACCCGTCTGGAACACGTCCACGGGGAAGTGCTCGTCCCAGCACCCCGCCACCACCTCGGCGGCGGCCTCCTGGATCGCGTCCGCGATCTCCGGATCCAGCACCTTCAGCTCGGCGTTGACCTTGGCCGCCGCGGCCTTGATCCGGGCCAGGGCCTCGATGTGGGCCCGCTCCAGCCGTTGCCCCGAGACGGGGAAGTTCTCCACCGCGCGCTGGGTCTGGGCACGCCACTTGGCGTGCGCGGGCACCTTCACCTCTCCCATCGAGTCGTGCTCGATGCGGTACGCCGTTTCCTCTGCCGATCCGTCCATGGTCTGGAACCTCCTGATGCAGGTGAGCACGCGGAACGTTCCGCGTATTCCCCGGGGGCCGCCACCCGGAACTGTCCGGAGCCGCCCGGAACCGTCAGGAGAGGAACCGTCCGCCGGGCGCACACGGCGGAGCGGGCGTACACGGCGGAGCGGGCGCACCGTGAGGTACGCCCGCTCCCTTGCCGTCGCAGTGCCGGCCGGTCAGTTGCAGGCGAACAGATAGGAGGACGAGTAGTCGATGTAGAGACTGCTGGACGAGGTGCCCATCCTGGCCGTGACCTTGGCGCAGGCGATGCTCGACACGTAGACCGGGCCCGCGTACTGGGAGAAGTTGCCGGTGTCGGTGCCGCAGCCGGTTCCGTCGACCTTGCAGAGCTTCAGGTACATGTAACGCGAGGCACCCACGTTGTTGTCCATGATCGCGCACCCCTTGCCCCCGTTGGTGTAGGAGAAGAGGGTCGCCAGGCGCATGTCGGGGTCGGTCCCCACCGGCAGGGGGATCGCCTTGCTCAGGGCGTACCCGGTGCCGCACACCGTCGCGGCGGCTGCCGCCGTCTGCGGGTCCTCCTGGGCCAGGGCCCGTGTCATGGCGTCGGCCTCACTCGTGACGGACACCTCGGGCCGGTCCGCGGCGACGGCCTGGGGTGCGGTCAGGACGGCGGCGGCGAGGGCGGCCGCGGCGAGGCCGGCGCGCATGACGACTGCGAAACGAGACATGGCTGAGTCCATTTTCTGCCTGAGGCGGGGAGCTGCCCGGTGGCGGGCGCAACGGTCGGTACGCGCAGGGATGCCCACGAAGGCGCCCGGTGCTCGCCCAACTTAGATGTGGCCTGCAACCGAGGTCATGATCTGAACAGTTTCTGGCGTGAATATGCCAGGAGCGCCATGCCAGGACGGGCATCCGGGGGCAAAAGCTCTGGAGCACCGGGGCCGGGTGGCCGGTATATGCCGCCCCGGCCACCGCACGGACCGGAGCGGAACGCCCCAGGGGGTGCCCGGCCGACGGCCGGGCACCCCCTGGAAGCGGGAAGATCAGCCGAGGCCGGGGCCGCGGACCGGAATGCTCGTGAACGTCGGTGCCGGGGCGGGCTCGGTGAAGAAGTCGTTGCCCTTGTCGTCGACCACGATGAACGCGGGGAAGTCCTCGACCTCGATCCGCCAGACCGCCTCCATGCCGAGCTCCTCGTACTCGACGACCTCGACCTTCTTGATGCAGTCCTGCGCGAGACGTGCGGCGGGGCCGCCGATCGAGCCGAGGTAGAAGCCGCCGTGCGCGTCGCACGCGTCCGTGACCTGCCTGGACCGGTTGCCCTTGGCGAGCATCACCTTGGAGCCGCCCGCCGCCTGGAACTGTGCGACGTAGCTGTCCATGCGGCCGGCCGTCGTCGGGCCGAAGGAGCCGGACGCGTAGCCCTCGGGCGTCTTCGCCGGGCCTGCGTAGTACACCGGGTGGTCCTTGAGGTACTGCGGCATCTCCTCGCCCGCGTCGAGCCGCTCCTTGATCTTGGCGTGCGCGATGTCACGCGCCACGACCAGCGGGCCCGTCAGCGAGAGCCGGGTCTTGACCGGGTACTTGGTCAGCTCGGCGAGGATCTCGTCCATCGGCCGGTTGAGGTCGATCCGCACCACGTCACCGGACTCGTCCAGGTGCTCGTCCGTGGTGTCCGGGAGGAAGCGCGCCGGGTCCTTCTCCAGCTGCTCCAGGAACACACCCTCGGCGGTGATCTTCGCGGTCGCCTGGCGGTCGGCCGAGCAGGACACCGCGATCGCCACGGGCAGCGAGGCGCCGTGCCGGGGGAGGCGGACGACCCGGACGTCGTGGCAGAAGTACTTGCCGCCGAACTGGGCGCCGATGCCGATCTTCTGCGTCAGCTCGAAGACCTTCTCCTCCAGCTCCTTGTCCCGGAAGCCGTGACCGGTCGGGGAACCCTCGGCGGGCAGCTCGTCCAGGTAGTGGGCGGAGGCGTACTTCGCGGTCTTCAGCGCGAACTCGGCCGACGTACCGCCGACGACGATCGCCAGGTGGTAGGGCGGGCAGGCCGCCGTGCCCAGCGAACGGATCTTCTCCTCCAGGAACTTCATCATGGAGGCCTCGTTGAGGACGGCCTTGGTCTCCTGGAAGAGGAAGGACTTGTTGGCCGAGCCACCGCCCTTCGCCATGAAGAGGAACTTGTAGGCGCCGCCGTCCGTCGCGTACAGCTCGATCTGGGCCGGGAGGTTCGAGCCGGTGTTCTTCTCGTCCCACATGGTCAGCGGGGCCATCTGCGAGTACCGCAGGTTGAGCTTCGTGTACGCGTCGAAGATGCCGTGCGACAGGGCCTCCTCGTCACCGCCCTCGGTGAGCACGTTCTGGCCGCGCTTGCCCATCACGATGGCCGTACCGGTGTCCTGGCACATCGGCAGGACACCCGCGGCGGCGATGTTCGCGTTCTTCAGGAGGTCCAGCGCGACGAACTTGTCGTTGGACGAGGCCTCGGGGTCGTCCACGATCCGGCGCAGCTGTGCCAGGTGGGCCGGGCGCAGATAGTGCGAGATGTCGTGCATGGCCTCGGCCGCGAGGGTGCGCAGAGCCTCCGGAGCCACCTTGAGGAACGTACGGCCGTCGGCCTCGAAGGTCGAGACGCCCTCGGCGGTCACCAGCCGGTACGGCGTGGTGTCCTCTCCCAGCGGGAGCAGATCGGAGTACGCAAACTCTGGCATTACGGCCATTCCTCACTCGGCGACAGCGGCTGGCCACCCTTGGACAGCGCATCCACCAGGGTAGGACCCCCGGGGCGCGCCGGTCCTGTGAGGTAGGGCTCACCCGGATCGCACGCTCCGGCGGGGCGGGGCGGGTGCGGGGGTACGGCCGGGGTGGGAGGGAGCGCGGCCGGAGCCGGGGCGCGGTGGGAGCCGGGGTGCGGGAGGAGCCGGGGCGCGGCCGGATTTCGGGCAAGGCCGGTGAGGCACTGGTCGCGATCTATCGCGTCTGGGTAGGCTGGTTCGGTGGACCTCGAAAAGCAGCCCCAGCAGCCCGTCGCTCCGGCCGCTCCCGCGCCCGCCGGAATCCGCGCCTCCGACGCGGACCGCGACCGGATCGCGGACATCCTGCGGGAGGCCATGGCCGAGGGCCGGCTGACCGCCGACGAGCACGCCGAGCGGGTCGACCTGGTCTACCGGGCCAAGACCCTCGGCGAGCTCGAACCCCTGGTCCAGGACCTGCCGGCACCGAGCGGCACCGCCCGGCAGCCCGCCTCGTCCTACGGGTACGGACCCGAGGGGACGGCCGGGCCCGCCGAGAATCTGGTGGCGGTCTTCAGCAGCTCCACCCGCAAGGGCCGTTGGCGCGTCGGCGGCCGTACGAACGCCTTCTCGCTCTTCGGCAGCGTCGAGATCGACCTGACCGAGGCGCTGTTCGGCCAGCGGCTCACGGTCATCAACGCGACCTCCATCTTCGGCAGCGTCGAGATCAAGGTTCCCGAGAACATCTCGCTGCGCGGCAGCGGAACTGGTGTTTTCGGCAATTTCGAAGTCGACACGCTGGAATCCGCCGACCCGGAAGCGCCGGTGGTCGTCGTGAACGGCTACTCCGTGTTCGGGAACGTCGAGGCGAAACCCAAGCGCGGCAAGCTCATCGCCAACCTCCACAAGCACCTGCGCAAACACCTCGGCCACTGAGGCCGGGCGGCCGGACCACCGCGCATTTCAGGCCGGTCCGCGACGCGGCGGCACCGCGGGGAAGGGCGAAGACGACGCCACTCAGTGCATAGGCGTGCGCACAGCGGGTAGGGAGAGCTGCATCGCCTCTCGCTCGCGAAGCCCAAGCCGTCGTCAGGAGTGGACCGTGCTGGACATGCCGCATCAGCCCCTGCAGGTCGCCGCCGTGCCGTCCCAGCGCACATCCGCGCGGGAGGACCAGGCGGGGCCCTGGCATTCGGAGGCGGTGTGCCGCCGGGACGAAGCCGGGCTGTTCTTCGCCCCGTCGAAGGAGCCGACTGCTGCCCGGCTGGCCCGCGAGGAAGCCGCGAAACAGGTCTGTGCGAGGTGCCCGGTGATGGTGGAGTGCCGGGAGCACGCGCTCATCCAGCCCGAGCCCTACGGGGTGTGGGGCGGCCTCACCGCCGCCGAACGCCGCGTGGTGCTCACCCGGCGCCGGAGACGCGACATGGAGCTCAAGGCGGCGGCCCCGACAGGACGCATAGCCGCAGCGGGCTGAACCCCGCGCACGCGGAGGCGGACGGCGCTCTGCCCGGTCGCCGTCCGCCTCCGCGTGGCCAGGGCTACTTGGCGCGGTCGAAGTCGATCGCGCTGTAGGCACGCAGCTTCGAGAGCCGGTGCGTCGAGTCGATCCTGCGGATCGTGCCCGACTTGGACCGCATCACCAGGGACTCCGTGGTCGCGGTCTCCGCGCGGTACCGCACACCGCGCAGCAGTTCGCCGTCGGTGATCCCGGTGGCGACGAAGAACACGTTGTCCCCGCTGACGAGGTCGTCCGTCGACAGGACCCGGTCCAGGTCGTGACCGGCGTCCAGCGCACGCTGCCGCTCGGCCTCGTCCTTGGGCCAGAGCTTGCCCTGGATGACACCGCCGAGGCACTTTATGGCGCAGGCCGAGATGATGCCCTCGGGAGTGCCGCCGATACCCATGAGCAGGTCGACGCCGGTTCCCTCGCGGGCCGCCATGATCGACCCGGCGACATCGCCGTCGGAGATGAATTTGATCCGGGCGCCGGTCTCCCGGATCTCCCTGACGATGTCCTCGTGCCGGGGCCGGTCCAGGATGACGACCGTGACGTCCTCGGGCGCCGAGCTCTTGGCCTTCGCGACGCGCCGGATGTTCACGGACACGGGCGCGTTGATGTCGACGAAGTCGGCGGCTTCCGGGCCGGTGACCAGCTTGTCCATGTAGAAGACGGCGGACGGGTCGAACATCGCGCCCCGGTCCGCGGCGGCCAGTACGGCGATCGCGTTCGGCATGCCCTTCGCGTTGAGCGTGGTGCCGTCGATCGGGTCGACGGCGATGTCGACCTCGGCCCCGGTGCCGTCGCCGACGCGTTCGCCGTTGAACAGCATGGGGGCTTCGTCCTTCTCGCCCTCACCGATGACGACGATGCCGTTCATCGACACGGTGGAGACGAGCGTACGCATGGCTTTCACAGCGGCACCGTCGGCGCCGATCTTGTCGCCGCGGCCGACCCAGCGCCCGGCGGCCATGGCGGCGGCCTCGGTGACCCGCACCAGTTCCAGGGCCAGGTTGCGGTCGGGGGCCTCCGGGGAGACCTCGAGCGGGGACGGCAGATGATGCTCGGACATCGGAGCGCACCTTTCTGTACGACGACGACCGGAAAAGAGGGTGCTGTGACTCTATCGGTAGGTCGATAAAATGAGCAGATCGGGTCACTTATGAGCGGGTGCCCGATGGCTGTGCGCCCGGGGGCCCATGCCACCATGGGGACCGTGGCAAGCAAGCGAGGCAAGCAGACCGTCCGGGACATGATCCTGTCGATGCTCGTGATCACCGCGGTGGCGGGCGTCGTCTACATCTTCATTCCGCACGACGACAAGGCCGACCCGATCAAGGCGGTCGACTACCGGGTCGAGCTCGCGACGGCCCGGCGCGCCGCCCCGTACCCGGTGGCGGCCCCGGCGGGACTGGCGAAGGACTGGAAGCCGACCTCCGTCTCGTACGAGGGCCACAAGGGTGCGGGCTGGCACCTCGGTTACCTCGACCCGGACGACCGGTACGTGGCCGTCGAGCAGTCGACGACCCCGGCGAAGAAGTACGTGCCCCAGGTCAGCCAGAACGCCGAGAACACCGGGCGTACGCGTGAGGTCTCGGGCCGGGCCTGGCAGGTCTGGGAGGGCCCGAAGTACGACGCGCTGGTGCTGCAGGCCGAGGGTGTGACGACGGTGGTCACCGGCTCGGCCCCGGCGGAGCGGCTGGCGGAGATGGCTGCCGCTCTGAAGACGGCCTCCGTCGGCACCGCGTCCGGTACGCCTGCCGCTTCCTGACGGCGACCGGCCACCGGCTCCCTGTCTGCGGCCACCGGCCTCCGCCGGGACAGGGTGAAGCCGGGCGGGAACCGCGAGAGCCCCGCGACGCTCGGCGTTGCGGGGCTCTTCTGCCGGGCCGGATTCCAGGAGGGGAATCAGGCCCGGGACCAGGTCCCGGAGGGGGGCACAGGTCCCGGAGGGGGTCAGACGGTCGTGATGACCTCGTCGTAGGACAGGCGCGGCAGACGCGGGAGCCAGGCGTCCTCGCCGGGCTTGCCGATGTTGACGGCCATGAGCAGCTTGTGGTCGCCGTCCAGGAACTCCTTCTCGATGCCCTCGGCGTCGAAGCCGGTCATCGGGCCGGCGGCCAGGCCGGCGGCGCGGACGCCGATGATGAAGTAGGCCGCCTGCAGTGCGGCGTTCAGCGCGGCGGACTGCTCGCGGACCGGGCGCTCGGAGAAGAACGCGTCCTTGGCCTGCGGGAAGTGCGGAAGGAGCGCCGGGAGTTCCTCGTGGAACTCGTGGTCCGCGACGAGCAGCGCGACCAGCGGGGCGGCGGAGGTCTTCGGCCGGTTGCCCTCGGCCATGTGCTTCACGAGGCGCTCACGGCCCTCCGGCGTGCGGACCAGGACGACGCGCAGCGGCGACTGGTTGAAGGCGGTGGGGCCGTACTTGACCAGGTCGTAGATCGCCTGGACCTGCTCGTCGGTCACCGGCTCGTCGGTGAACGTGTTGGCAGTGCGGGCCTCACGGAAGAGGAGGTCCTGGGCGGCGGGGTCAAGAACGAGAGACATCTGGGGCGTTACCTTCCGGACGGATGCAGGGTCGAGCTGTGGGAGCATCGTAGCCGAAAAATAGATTAAAGTTCAACTAAATGGCTCCCGGGGTGATCCACCGCACAACCGTCTGATCCGGCGTGGCGTCTGAACCGGGCAGTTGTGCGTGATTCACGGCACGCGCCCGTCCGAAGCGCCTCCGCGTACCCCTCAGTCCGTGGCGCCGTCCGCATCCGAGGGCCCCTCGGGGCGCGCCAGTGCCGCGTCCAGCCGGGCCCGCGCGCCCTCCAGCCAGCGTCGGCACACCTTCGCCAGCTCCTCGCCGCGCTCCCACAGGGCCAGCGATTCCTCCAGCGTCGTGCCGCCCGCCTCCAGGCGGCGTACGACCTCGATCAGCTCGTCCCGTGCCTGCTCGTACCCGGGCGTGTCCGTCGTCGCAGCCGTCGTCGTCCCGTCGTCCGTCATACGGACCACCCTATGCGCGGGCTCCGACAAACCCGGCCGCTCACTCCGCGACCCGTACGGTGAACTCGCCCTCGGAGACGCGCGCCCGCAGCTCCTCGCCAGGCTCCCCCGCGTCCGCGGGGGAGCGCACCACGTGACCGTCCGGCCGCTGGAGCACCGCGTAACCCCGCTCCAGCGTCGCCGCGGGTGACAGCGCCACGACCCGGGCACGGGTGTGCGCGAGCTCCGAGTCGGCGCGGTCCAGCAGGTGCCCGAGCACCCTGCGGCTCCGCCCGGTCAGCGCGTCGATCTCCGCCTCCCGTTCGTCCACCATCCGCTCGGGCCGCTCCATGGAGGACCTGCCCAGCGCGTGCGCCAGCCCCCGCTCCTCCCGGTCGATGAGCCCCCGTACGGTCCGCAGCGCCCGGTCCCGGAGCTGCTGGACACGGTCGAGCTCCTCGCCCACGTCCGGCACGACCTTCTTCGCCGCGTCCGTCGGGGTCGACGCCCGCAGATCGGCCACCAGGTCCAGCAGCGGGGAATCAGGCTCGTGCCCGATGGCGGAGACCACGGGTGTGCGGCACGCGGCGACCGCCCTGATCAACGCCTCGTCGGAGAACGGCAGCAGGTCCTCGACGCTGCCGCCGCCACGGGCGACGACGATCACATCGACCTCCGGCAGTCCGTCCAGCTCCTGGACCGCCTGGACCACCTGATTCACCGCGTGCACGCCCTGCACCGCGGTGTTGCGCACCTCGAAGCGCACCGCGGGCCAGCGCCGCCTGGCGTTCTCCAGCACATCACGCTCCGCCGCCGACGCCCGCCCGGAGACCAGGCCGATCAGCTGCGGCAGGAACGGCAGCGGCTTCTTGCGGTCCAGCGCGAAGAGCCCCTCGGCCGCCAGCGACTTCTTCAGCTGTTCCAGCCGCACCAGCAGCTCGCCGATGCCCACCGGCCGGATCTCCGTGGCCCGCAGGGAGAGCTGCCCCCGCGGGGCGTACCACTCCGGCTTGGCGAGGACGACGACCCGCGCCCCCTCCGACACCACATCGGCGATCCGGTCGAAGACCTGCCGGAAGCAGGTCACACTCACCGAGATGTCGTGGGACGGGTCGCGCAGCGTCAGGAACACCACCCCGGCGCCCGGCCGGCGTGACAGCTGGGTGATCTGCCCCTCGACCCAGACCGCGCCGAGCCGGTCGATCCACCCACCGATCAGCCGTGACACGTCGCCGACGGGCAGCGGGGCTTCCGGGGACGTAGTGAGAGCCATACGGGCGAGCGTATCGGCCGATGCCGACAACCAGGGCCTTTCCCCTGGACCGTGCCGGGCTCGCGGCGCCTGGCCCCGCCCGGACGAAAACTCCTGGACGGCCCGCCGCCCCCGCCCGGACGAAAGCCCCTAGGCGGCCCGCCGCCCCCACTGCACCGCGAGCACCACCAGTCCGATGCCCAGCCAGCACAGCCCCACCAGCTGGGCGCTCGTCGTCGCCTCCAGGATCACCGCGACCAGGACGGCCGCGCCCACCACCGGCATCAGCACATGGCGCCACCAGCTCGGCGGTCCCTCCATCCGGCGTACGGCGAACCAGCCCACCACCGACGCGTGCAGCAGCACGAACGCGGTGAGCGCCCCGACGTCCACCACCGACACCAGATGGTCGAGTCCGTCGTCGCGCCGGGCCGCCCACACCGCCGCCACCAGGGTCACCACCGCGGCGCCGGTGATCGCCACGCGCGGCACCCCGGACCGGGCGTCGACCCGGGACAGGAACGAGGGGAGCCGCCGCTCCCTGGCCATCGCGAACACCAGCCGCCCGGCCGCCGCCTGCCCGGCCAGCGCCGCGAAGGCCGCGCCGATCGCCTTGCTGACGGCCACCAGGTCGTGCAGCCAGGTCCCGACCGAGGCATCCACCGCGTCGTAGAAGGCGGACCCCTGCTTCACCGGATCCGCCGCCAGCTCCGCCGAGCTCACCGGTTCCAGCAACGCCGCCAGATACGACTGGGCCACGAACAGCGTGCCGGCCAGCACCAGGCAGAACAGCACGGCCCGTGCCACCTTCGCCGAACCCCCCGTCACCTCCTCCGCGAACGAGGCGATCGCGTCGAAGCCCAGATAGGACAGCACGGCGATGGACACCGCCCCCAGCACCGCGGTCATGGAGAACCCGGAGTCCCCGGTGAGCGGCGTCAGCCAGCCACGCTGCGCCCCGTCCCGGACCAGCACCACCACCGCCGACACCACGAACACCAGCAGCACCACGATCTCCATGGCGAGCACAGCGAAGCCCACCCGGGCCGCGGCCCGTACGCCCCAGAGGTTGAGCGCGGTCGTCACGACCACCGCGATCGCCGTCCACACCCATCGCGACACCCCGGGGACCAGCGCGTTCATCGCGATCCCGGAGAAGAGGTAGGCGACCGCGGGGATGAGCAGGTAGTCGAGCATCGCCATCCAGCCGGCGATGAACCCGGGCCCTTCCCCGAGCCCCTTACGGGCGTACGCGAAGACCGATCCGGCGAGGGGGGCCACATGGACCATCTGGGCGTAACTGAACGCGGTGAAGGCCATCACCACGGTCGCCACGAGATACACCAGCGCCACAGCCCCGTCGGACTTGGCGTCCAGCGTCCCGAACACGCCGACCGGGGCCATGGGCGCGATGAACAGCAGCCCGTAGACCACCAGGTCCCGGAACCCGAGGGTGCGCCGCAGCTTCCCCTCTTCCGCGCTGCTGCCGCTGCCCGCCATGAAGCCTCCACCGCTTGATTGCGTACGCATCAGTCTCGCGACCCCGCCGACCCGGCGCCTGTTCGGTACGGCCTTACGATGGGACGCATGACTGCAACTCCTGCCCGCCGTGTCCTGCTCGCCGCGCCCCGTGGCTACTGCGCGGGTGTGGACCGCGCCGTGATCGCCGTCGAGAAGGCCCTGGAACAGTACGGTGCCCCGATCTACGTCCGTCACGAGATCGTGCACAACAAGTACGTCGTGCAAACGCTGGAGAAGAAGGGCGCGATCTTCGTCGACGTGACCGCGGAGGTGCCCGAGGGCTCCATCGTGATGTTCTCCGCGCACGGCGTCGCACCGACCGTCCACGCGGAGGCCGCCGAGCGCAAGCTCGCCACCATCGACGCGACCTGCCCGCTGGTCACCAAGGTCCACAAGGAAGCCGTCCGCTACGCCAAGGAGGACTACGACATCCTCCTGATCGGCCACGAGGGCCACGAGGAGGTCATCGGCACGAGCGGAGAGGCGCCCGACCACATCACGCTCGTCGACGGCCCCGAGGACGTCGCAAACGTCGAGGTCCGCGACGAGTCCAAAGTCGTCTGGCTCTCCCAGACCACGCTGTCGGTCGACGAGACGATGGAGACCGTCGGCGCCCTCAAGCAGAAGTTCCCCAACCTCCTCTCCCCGCCGAGCGACGACATCTGCTACGCCACGCAGAACCGCCAGGTCGCGGTGAAGAAGCTGGCCGAGGACGCCGAGCTGGTCATCGTGGTCGGCTCGAAGAACTCCTCCAACTCGATCCGCATGGTCGAGGTCGCCCTGGACGCCGGCGCGCCCGCCGCCCACCTGGTGGACTTCGCCGACGAGATCGACGAGGCGTGGCTGGAAGGCGTCACCACGGTCGGCCTCACCTCCGGTGCCTCGGTGCCCGACGTCCTGGTCGACGGCGTGCTGGAGTGGCTGGGCGAGCGGGGTTACGCGGACGTGGAGACGGTGAAGACCGCGGACGAGTCGATCACCTTCTCGCTGCCCAAGGAACTCCGGCGCGACCTGCGCGCCGAGGCCGCGGCACTCTCCGCCGAATAGCCCCGGCGCGCCCGCCTCTTCACCCGGCGCGCCCCCTGGCGCGCCCACCGGATCGCCCCTCCGGGGAGTGATACGAGCCACCTGCCCGTACGGTGGATCGCATGGAGATCTTCGGTGTGGACATCGGCGGTTCAGGGATCAAGGGTGCGCCCGTGGACCTGGACCGCGGAGAGCTGGCGCAGGAGCGCCACAAGGTATTGACCCCCCACCCGGCCACGCCCCGGAGCGTGGCCGACGGTGTGGCAGAGGTCGTCGGCCATTTCGACTGGCAGGGGCCGGTCGGCATCACGTTCCCCGGAGTCGTCACGGGCGGCATCACCAGGACCGCGGCCAATGTGGACAAGGGATGGATCGACACGGACGCCCGGGCGCTGCTCAGCGACCGGATCGGGCAGCCCGTCACGATCCTCAACGACGCCGACGCGGCCGGTGTCGCCGAGATGACCTTCGGGGCGGGCCGTGGCCGTAAGGGCACGGTGATCGTGCTCACGCTCGGCACGGGCATCGGAAGCGCGGTCTTCACCGGCGGGCAGCTGGTCCCCAACACCGAGCTCGGCCACCTGGAGCTGCACGGCCACGACGCGGAGAAGCGCGCCTCCACGAAGGCCAAGGAGGACGAGGACCTGAGCTGGCCGCACTGGGCCCACCGGGTGCAGAAATACCTGGCCCACGTGGAGATGCTGTTCTCGCCCGAGCTCTTCATCATCGGCGGCGGCGTCAGCCGCAAGGCGGAGAAGTTCCTGCCGCTCATCGAGCACGTACGGGCCGAGATGATCCCGGCCCAGCTGCAGAACAACGCCGGCATCGTCGGCGCGGCCATGGCGGCCGCCGGCAAGTAGGCCCTACGCGCGGGGGCGGCGTGCAGCCCGGTCGGCCCTGAGCAGGTGCCGCTGCCGCTCCCGCATCTGCCGGACCTTCCGTACGGTGGCGATGAGACCGGCGATGAGCGTGCCCCCGTACAGCCAGCCGGCCTGGACGGCGAGCGCGGTCACGACAGCCATCGCCTGCCCGCCGAAGCCGCCTGTGCCCCCGGCGACGGGGATCACGCCGACCGCGAAGGCGATGGGCACGATGATCGGGGCGGTCACCAGGTCGGCGGGCCGTACCCAGAGGGCGGTCAGGGCGCTGACGGGCAGGAACAGCAGCCCGTACACGAGCTCCGAACCGCCCAGGAGCAACCGGTCCAGACAGGCCAGCAGGAACATGGCCAGGGCCGCGAAGAGCCCGGCGCCGATGCCGGTCAGCCGGGGGTCGGGGAACCGGCGCAGCGCCAGGACCACGGGCGGGACGCCACCCCCGGGCCGGGGCTTGGGCGCCGCTCCTGCCGTCGGCGCGACCGTCACCGTCACCGGACAGGCGGCCGGGGCCGTGACCTCGCCGAGGCCACCGGGCGGGGCGGGCTGGGCCTGCGGGGGCTGCCTGCGCTGCGGGGTACGTGTCCTGTGCTGCTCCACCCCGACAACCTAGGGCGCCGGGTGCACTCTTTCGGGCGTTGGACACGCGCTTTGGCTGACCTTGGCGTTGCGTTCGATCCCACACGGCCGAAACACGACCGTTCGACTCGGGGCGGCTCCCCGCTTCCGCACCTGTTCCCACATCCGTCCCCGCCCCCGTTCCCCCGCCTGCTCCCGCCTCCGTTCCCCCGCCCGCTCCCGCACCCGTGACGGCCTGCCCGGCCCCGCCCGTAAACTGGAGAATCGGTCCCACTCCCGGCCCGCCCGGACAGCCCCTCTCCTCCACTTCAGGAAGTCGCCAAAGTGTCGCTCACGATCGGAATCGTCGGCCTGCCGAATGTCGGCAAGTCGACCCTGTTCAACGCCCTGACCAAGAACGACGTACTGGCGGCCAACTACCCGTTCGCCACCATCGAGCCGAACGTCGGCGTCGTGGGCGTCCCCGACCCCCGGCTGAACAAGCTCGCCGAGATCTTCAACTCGCAGAAGCTGCTCCCCGCAACCGTCGACTTCGTCGACATCGCGGGCATCGTGCGGGGCGCGAGCGAGGGTGAGGGCCTGGGCAACAAGTTCCTCGCGAACATCCGCGAGTCCGATGCGATCTGCCAGGTCATCCGCGCCTTCAAGGACGAGAACGTCGTCCACGTCGACGGCAAGGTCTCGCCCAAGGACGACATCGAGACGATCAACACCGAGCTGATCCTGGCCGACCTCCAGTCCGTCGAGAAGGCCGTCCCGCGCCTGACGAAGGAGTCCCGCCTCCAGAAGGACAAGGTCGCGGTACTCGCCGCCGTCGAGGAGGCCCAGAAGATCCTGGAGGCGGGCGACACGCTCTTCTCCCAGGGCATCACGGCCGGCACCGAGAAGGGACGGCTCCTCCACGAGCTGCACCTGCTCACGACGAAACCCTTCCTGTACGTGTTCAACGTGGACGAGGACGAGCTGGTCGACGAGGACTTCAAGGCCGAACAGCGCGCCCTGGTCGCTCCGGCGGAGGCCATCTTCCTCAACGCCAAGATCGAGTCCGAGCTGATCGAGCTCGATGACGAAGAGGCCCTCGAACTCCTCCAGTCCATGGGCCAGGAAGAGCCCGGCCTCGCCACCCTCGGCCGCGTCGGCTTCGACACCCTGGGCCTCCAGACCTACCTCACGGCAGGCCCGAAGGAGGCCCGCGCCTGGACGATCAAGAAGGGCGCCACGGCACCGGAGGCGGCCGGTGTGATCCACACCGACTTCGAGAAGGGCTTCATCAAGGCGGAGATCGTCTCCTTCGAGGACCTCGTGGAGACGGGCTCGGTCGCCGAGGCCCGCGCCAAGGGCAAGGCACGCATGGAGGGCAAGGACTACGTGATGCAGGACGGCGACGTGGTGGAGTTCCGCTTCAATGTGTAGCGGCTGACATAACACCACGTCGCTGATCTGGCAAACGTGCAGGTCGGATGGGGCCCGACTCTTCGGAGTCGGGCCCTTTGTTTTTTCCCGTGCTGGGATGGTGCTGGGATAGCTGATCCCTCGTCACCTGTCGTCATCCCTGTTCATCCGTACCGTGCTGGGATCGTGTTGGGATGAGTTGGGGGTGCCCGTGCTGGGATTTGTGTGAGCGGGGCGCTGACCGAGCTGTGAAGGTAGTGCGGACGTGGCGCTTTTCCTACTCGTTTGACACAATCGGGGGCATGGCTGAGGCGACGTACAGCATCGGGGAAGGGCCAGCGACGCGGGTGAGCTTGTCGCTGCCGGAGGGGACCGCGGAGGCGATCCGGGCTCGGGTGGGCAAGCGGGAGTTCTCCGCGTTCATCGCCGAGGCGGTCGAGCGTGAGCTGCGCGGGCAGGTCCTGGACGAGTACCTGGCGGACTACGAGAGCCGCAAGGGGCCGGTCTCCGAGCCGGCTCGTCAACGGGCGCGGCAGGTCTTCGACGAGGTGTTCGCCGAGGAGGCCGAGTGGCCCGCCGCAGGCTGAGTCACGAGGGGACGCTGGTCCTCGACAGCGAGGGACTCTCGAAGCTGCTCGCTGACGAAGAGCAGGTGGTGGCCCTGATCGCTGAGGCGCGGTCGCGCGGTATGGAGGTTGTGATCAGTGCGCTCACCGTCATCGAGGCCGTCCACGCGCGTACGAACAAGTCCCGCCTGAACTGGGTGCTTTCCGGGCTGCGGGTCGTCCCGGTCGGTGACGAAGAGGCAAGGGCGGCCTCGAAGCTGCTGATGAACGCCGGGTTGCACGGACACAAGTACGCGATCGATGCGGCCGTCGCCGAGGCCGCGCTGCGACAGCATCGCCCCGTGGTCATGCTGACTTCCGATATTGACGACATGGCCAAGCTGTGCGGGGAGCGGGTCCGGCTCGTGGCGGTGTGATTTCCCTCGGTCCGGCTCAGTAGGAGCGGGGTCCGTAGGGGCTCCAGTGACCGAGGAAGGGCTTGAGGTCGTCGCCGCTGGGTTTCGGCGGCGTGGGCAGTTTCGGCGCTGAGGCCGATTCGGTGAGGTTCTGGAGGTGCGCGTCCGCGAACGCGAGCCACGCCTCGACCTCGGTCCGCTCCTGCCCGGGCGGAAGTGATGTGGCATGGACGCCTACTGCTGCGACGTATTCAGTCAGGCGCCTGGCCTGGTACCAGGTGTCTGCCTGTTCTCCGAGCTGTTTGACGCGGTAGGCGTGGGTGTAGGAGGCGTGGGCTTCCTGCATGGCGGCTTCCCAGCGCTTTTGCTGTACCTCTCTGGCTTGCTGGTCTGCAAGGCGTTTGCGTTCTGCGGCCTCGCCGCGGAGTCCGACCTCCTGCACGATCTCGGCGAGTTGTTCTTCCAGAGGCCGGTCGGGGAGATCTGCCCATTCGCTTGCACGGTGCGGGCTGCCGCCGCGGAGTATGAAGCGTAGGCGGCTGGAGGGGGTGTAGTCGAAGCGGGGGATGCGCATCCATGAGTGCTTCTTGGCGTCGGCGAGTTCCTTGTCTGTGGGGACGTGTTCGCGGCGGTCCTGTTCTTGGAGGACGAGGAATCCGACACTTTCGCCTTGGGCGGTGATGGAGAAGTGCGGTGGTGCCTTGCGGCGCCGGTGGGGTGGGGGCGCGCCTTGTGTGGTTCCGAGCGATGCCTTGTGGCCTTGGGCTGTGGTGGCGGCGATGAGGGTTTGGATGATGCGCAGGGCTCGGCCCTGGAGGGGTTTGGTCAGGCCCATGGGCTGCGGCTGCTTTTGGAGGGCGGCGACGACGGCATGGGGTTTGGTGAGTCTGGCCGGCACAGGGAGCGGGGTGAGTTCCGCGAGGCGCCAGGCAGGGATGTCGACCAGCTTGATCTCGTAGCCGCGGTGGGTGCGGTATCCGTGGAGTTCCTGCGTGTGGGGGATCTTGCCGGACTTGCGGGCGGCGTTGACCCGTGACGCCCAATTCACCGCGTGCGGGCCGGATTCGATGGGCTTGATGAGACAGCCGTCGTTCGCAACCGCCAGTTCATCGAGTAGCTGGTCCGCGTAGTTCGCAAGGGCCTTCGGCACGGCTCGGGGGCGCGGCGGTGCCGGTTCTCGGGCGGGGCGCTCCGGCGGTCGGGTGCTCTGCTCCACGGGGCGGATGCCGCGTTCGATGAGATGCTGCCGCCCCTTCTCGGTGAGGTGAGCGCTCCAATGCCCGCGGCGTTTGGTGACCTTGATGAGCCCTCGGTTCTGCAGGGCTTGTCCGCTGGTCTTGTACGTGCTGTCCGGCCAGACTCCGTCGGGACACCCCTGGCCCACCCAGTCGAGCACGGCCTGCTGCCGTTTGTTGAGGGCCTGTTCCATGTAGCCTCCCGCCGTTCCCTGGGTGCCCCGCCCCCGGAGACGATGCCAGCTGCCCTTGCGGGAATTCTGGGTTGTTGAAAGGACTCCTCGTTCGGATGAGAGATATAGAGGGCGTGTTTACGGCGAGAGTCCCGGGCGGCTACGCAGCCTCGTCGCGCATGGCGGACTGGGCCGACTCGCTTTCGATGCCGATGACTTCGATGGTCACGCCGCGAGCGGCGAGGGCCTTCGCGGTCTGGGCCAGGGTGATGGCGGAGAACGGGAAGAGGGAGTCCGGCGTGAGCTTGGCTCCGTCCTTCAGAAGGATCGCGAAGACGACGCGGCGCGGGGTGAAGTCCTCGGGGATGCTGCGGGCCGGATCGCTGTTCACGTGTACGGACCGGGCGAACTCCGCGCGCACGGCCGCGTTCTCGAAGAGGAGCTCAACGGAGACGCGCGCCTGGCTGAACAGGTGACTCAGCGGGCTCGAGGAGTGCGCGGGCTTCACGAGGACAAGAGTGTCGTCCTCGGTGAACAGGTCGCAGATCTCGACGGAGTTGCTTGCCCGAAAGGGGTTGTGGACATTCTTCTTGTCCAGGCAGACCCAGCCGCGACGGGCCTGGGCGGCCAGCTTGTTGTAGTCGCCTTCGTCTGCGGGACGCATCACGCGCATACCCTTCCTGTTGAGCTTCTCGACGAGCGGCCAGCGGGGGAGATCGACTGAGGGCGCGTCGGGGAACAAGGGAGCCACGGTCTCGTTGACGTTGCGCAGGTAGCCCGCCCCGAGCTCGTACCACTCACCGTCGAGCAGACAGAACGTGCGGGAGCTGAGGGAGAAGGTGGCCTCGATCCACTTCATGGCGGTTTCCTTGGACAGGGCTTCCAGCGAGGCGGTGCGCGGGGCGAGCGCGGTCCGTGCGGAGAGCGTGTCACGAAACAGTTCGACGGTGCCCTGCCGGAGCGCCGTGACGCGGGCGCCTGCCTTGATCACACGGGCCCGCTCCAGGACGTAGTCGAGACTGAACTCGTCCCGGAGGTGGGGCGGGCAGGACCCGATCTTGATGGTGCAGGCGGTGGACCGGGGCAGGTCGGTGCTCTGGGAGAAGGGGACGGCGGTGATGATCCGGCCATCTGCGGGACGGCCGAGCGTGGCGTCCAGTTCCGCGTCGAGCGCGTCGATGAGGGAAGGGTCCTTGACCGCGGTGATGTGCTCGACGAAGGCCAGGTCGGGGTGGGGAACGACGTGCTCGCAGATCGCGGCGATGGCGCGGATGTCCTTGATCAGTGTGGCGGGGGTGGTGCCGAGTTTGATACGGAGACCGATGCCGCCCTCCGCGGTCATGGCCCCGTTCCTGGTGCCGCTCCCTGCGGTGAGGTCGACTTCGTCGAGGTAGCCGCCGAGGTGGCGGATGATCCGCCCGTGGTCCCGGAGTCCGAGTGCCGGTACGGAGGCGCCGGCATGGATCAGGGAACTGTCGATGCGCGCCTGGCCGAGGACGCTGGCGGTGAAGTCCCGCACCTGACGCGGGTTGATGGCGCGGATACCGAAGGACAGACCGAAGTGCGCGTCCTTGAGTTGGGCGGGGAGAAGCCGGTAGCCCTGGTCGAAGCCGATCGCGTACACCACGTCGTCGACGGCGAGCACGAGCAGTGCGCCGGTGCGCTGCTCGCTCTGCAGCAGGTCCGATTCGCCGGCGAGCCGGAGGACATCCTTGCCCCAGGCGGCTTCCTCCTTCGCTACGGCGAAGGACACCGCGAGGGCGGGAACTCCCATGTGATCGCTGACGTCGCGCACGACCGCGTCGAGGGTGTCGAGGGCGTCGACGTCGAGGGCTTCGAGCATCGACTCAGGGGTCGCCTTGACGTGGGTCAGGCGGTACAGGGTGCGCTTCGACGCGGTGCTGGACACAGAGGTCTCCTGGGGCGAGGTTGCGGTGCGGGTCGGTAACACGAGCGGCCTTACGGGACGGGTGGTGTCGAGGCGGACAGGGGTGAGTGCCCGGCAAGGGAGCAGAGGTGCGGCGATGAGGACGCCGGTGCGGTCAGACTCGTATGGGGCCGGCGTCCCGGCGGGTGGTGCCGGGGTGATGGTGACGAAGGTGCCAGAAGATCGGAGGTGAAATTGTTCGAGAACCTGATAACCCTGGTTATCAACTGCTGGTGAAGCTGAGAGCTCGACCGGCTGTAGCGTGTGAGGTGCACTGGGAGAAACGTTCTCGACCGAGAGCACGAGGCGGTCGTCACGAAGGGAGCGGAACCGCATGGCCGGCACACGTGAAGCAACCGCTCCCATCCTGCCGGAGGAGACCTCCTGGCGGATCAGTTACGCCGAAATCGGGAACTTGGCCCAGGTCCAACGGCCCGTCGTTACCACCTGGGTGCGCCGGCACGCGGACTTCCCTGAGCCCGTCGCATACGAGGGAGCCAGCCCGCTCTTCGACGGCGGCGAAGTCGCCGAATGGCTGCTGTCCACCGGCCGAGGCAATGCTGGCTCCGACCAGATCCAGGCGGAGTGGGTGCTGCACACCCTGTCCGCCTGGCGGCGCACGATCCCTGCCCGCACGCTGGTCGACACGGTGACCGCGCTGCTCTGCCTGCGCCAGCTCCTCGACGAACCGCTCTCCGAGCTGCCGTGGCGCACGATCCTGGAGCGCGCCTCGGAGACCGACTTCGAGGACACCTACCTCCACAAAGAACTACGCGACCTGCCGGATGCCGAACGTCAGGGCCCCCTGCTCGCTGTACTCGCCGACCACCTCACCGAGGCCGCCTACACCCCGGCCGACGCGCTCGAACGGGTCATGGACGCGCGCCGCCGCCTGGGCTGCGACGACCTCGCCGCCGACGAACCGATTCCGCTGGTGAGTCGGGCGATGGCCCATCTGTCCGGCATCGCGCGTCTGAACGAGCGCGAGCAAGGGGCGACGGCCGCCGTCCTGTACCCCAGGAGCGGAGATCTGCTGGTCGCCCTGCGCGAAGCAGTGTCCGACGCCGAGGGCATGCCCTTCTTCCTCTCCGCGGACCCGATGCCGGACCTAGCCCGGCTCGCCCGCCGCCGCCTCATGGCCCAAGGCGTCCAGGAGTACGAGATGGACCTCGTGGACGGCGAGGAACTGGCCACGGACGACTGGGGAGACCCGCACGTCGTCGTCTGTGCCCTCCCCTACGAGGCGGCCGAGACCCGCAGCTCGCTCGCCGTCCTGCAGAACCTGCAGGACCTCACCGACCTCCTCGCCGAGGACTGCACGGCCATCGTCCTGGGCCCCGCCGATGCGCTCGTCCGCCCCCTGCCCGCACGCGGGGAAGCAGACCGCCTGCGCCGGGGCTTCCTGGAACAGCACCTCCTAAAGGCCGCGATCAGCCTCCCCGAAGGCGTGCTCCCTTTCCGCCCGGCCCACCGCACCGCGGTCTGGGTCCTGCACCGCACCCCCGAAGGACAGCGCACCGGCCAGATCCTCCTCGCCGACCTCTCCTCACGCACCCTTACCGCGCAGGCTCTAGACGCGCTGGCCGAGGACATCGACATCTTCCGTGAGGCCGGCTGGCGGGCGGACAGCCGCCACGAACCGCGCAACGCCGCCGTCGTCCGGGCCACCGCGCTGACAAGCGCACCCGGTGCCGCGTTCACCCCGCAGCACCGCCCGCACGCCGACCGCTACACCCGCTCCGTCGTTGAACGCCCGGCCCGCATCTCCGAGATCGAACTCCGCCTCCAGCAGCTGATCGACGCCACCCGTAGCGCACTCGACCACGCGCCCACGATCCGCGCCAACGCCGTCCTGCGCCCCGACGACCAGCCGGCCCGCCGTACCACCGTGGCCCGCCTGCTCAAGGACCGCCGCCTGCGCCGACTGCCCGGCCACCGCATCGCCGCCGAACACCTCCTCACCGGAGGCAAGGGCCACTACACCGTCCTCACCGCGGCCGAGATCACCGGCAGCGCGCCGGTCGACAGTCACCGCATAGACCGCGCCGTGCTGCTCAACACCTACGAGCACGCCTGCTTCACCGAACCCGGCGACATCGTCGTCACCGCCACCCCGAGCTTCGGCGCGTACGTCGACGACGAGGGCCTGTCCGTGGTCGCCTTCCCCGCCCGCGTCCTGCGTGTACGAGCCGATGCTGAGCATCCCGTACGGCCCCGTGTCCTGGCAGCGCTCCTGCGCTCGGCGGCAGCCGAACATCGGCGGGTGAGTGGCGCGGTCCGCTCCGCCCGCCGCATAGAGGACCTCCTCATCCCCGACCTCCCCGGCGACGAGGCCGAGCGGTATGACGCGCTCTTGGCCGACATCGCCCGCCGTACGGCCCTGCTGCGCCAGCACGCGGCGGCCCTCGACGACTTGACTTCCCTGACCGCCGCCGGCCTCGTCGACGGCACGCTGACCCTCACCGAACCCCCTCTCGTCTGATCTCTCGTCCGACTCTTGAAGGAGACCCGAGCGCCCATGCCTCCCCGGAAGAAGAAGCCCGCCGACCAGGCGGAGTTGTTCACCGCCTCCACGCCCAAGGAGATCCAGGCCATCCTCTGGAAGGCCGCCGACAAGCTGCGCGGCTCCATGGACGCCAACCAGTACAAGGAGTTCGTCCTCGGCCTGATCTTCCTCAAGTACGTCTCCGACGCCTTCGAAGAGCGCCGTGAACAGCTCGCCAAGGAGCTCGCGGAGGAAGGCATCGCTGAGGACCGCCTGGAGGAGTTCCTGGAGGACCAGGACGAGTACACCGGGCACCACGTCTTCTGGGTCCCCGAGAGCGCCCGTTGGTCCTCGATCTCCGCCAACGCCAAGAGCGGCAACGTCGGCGAGGTGCTCGACCAGGCGATGGACGCCATCATGAAGGCCAACCCGTCACTGACCGGCGTCCTCCCCAAGATCTTCAACAAGGACAACGTCGACAAGAAGCGCCTGGCCGAACTCGTCGACCTCATCACCGACGCCCGTTTCGGCGGCAGCGACGACAAGCCCGCCCAAGACGTCCTCGGCGAGGTCTACGAGTACTTCCTCGGCAACTTCGCCCGCGCGGAAGGCAAGCGCGGCGGCGAGTTCTACACCCCGAGCAGCGTCGTCCGCCTCCTTGTGGAGGTCCTGGAACCGTACGAGGGCCGCGTGTACGACCCGGCCTGCGGCTCCGGCGGCATGTTCGTCCAGGCCGCCAAGTTCATCGAGGCCCACCGTGGCCGCGGCCACAAGGCCGACATCTCCGTCTACGGCCAGGAGCTCAACGAACGCACCTGGCGCCTGGCCAAGATGAACCTCGCCATCCACGGCATCGACGGCAACCTCGCCGCCCGCTGGGGCGACACCTTCGCAGACGACAAGCACCCCGATCTCAAGGCCGACTACGTCATGGCCAACCCGCCCTTCAACATCAAGGACTGGGCGCGGAACGAGTCGGATGCGCGGTGGAAGTACGGCGTCCCGCCGAAGTCCAACGCCAACTACGCCTGGCTCCAGCACATGATCAGCAAGCTGGGGGAGCGGGGAACGGCTGGCGTCGTCCTCGCCAACGGCTCGATGAGCAGCCAGCAGAGCGGCGAGGGTGAGATCCGGCAGGCGCTGGTGGACGGCGACATGGTGGCCTGCATGGTCGCGCTGCCGGCGCAGCTGTTCCGGACGACGGCGATCCCGGCCTGTCTGTGGTTCCTGGCGAAGGACAAGTCGCCGGGGGGCGTGAAGGGGCAGAAGGTCGCGGCTGCGGATCGCCGGGGCGAGATCCTGTTCATCGATGCCCGGGACATGGGCGAGATGGTTGACCGTACTGAGCGGGTGCTGACGGAGGTCGACCTCGCGAAGATCGCGGGGACTTACCACGCGTGGCGGGGGACGGCGAGCGCGAAGGACGCGGGGGAGTCGTACGCGGATATGCCGGGGTTCTGCGCCAGCGCAGACCTGAAGACGGTGCAGGAGCACGGGTACGTGCTGACGCCGGGGCGGTATGTCGGGGCGGCTGAGGCGGAGGAAGAGGACGCCGAGGCGGTTGCGGAGAAGATCGCGCGGCTGACAGGGGAGCTGTACGAACTCTTCGATCAGTCGGACGAGCTGGCGAAGACGGTGCGTGAGCAGCTGGGGAGGGCCAATGGCTAAATGGGAATTTGTGGCGTACGAGACGCTCGCCAGTGAAGAACGTTCGTCCTTCTCTATGGGCCCCTTCGGGTCAAAGATCACCAAGGAGAACTACGTCGCTGAAGGCGTCCCTGTGGTTAGAGGAGTGAACCTCGCGCGCGGGATCTTCGTAGACGACGACTTCGTGTTCATCACAGAAGACAAGGCCGACGAGATTTTGCCCGCCAACGTTGCGCCTGGCGACTTGATTTTCACTCACCGTGGAACAATCGGGCAGGTTTCCATGCTGCCTCGGAATCCTCGATTTGATCGATACGTCATCGGCTCCAGTCAGGTCAAGACTCGCCTATGCCTCAAGAAGGCGGTTCCTGAGTTCTACTTCTACTGGTTCCAATCTGAGGCTGGTCGACGGTCAATCTTGGAGAACGCCTCGACGGTCGGCGTACCTGGCATCGCCACGCCGCTGACTTCGATCCGAAATTTGAAGGTACCGCTTCCTGCCCTTGCTGAGCAGGAAGCGGTAGCCGATGTACTTGGGGCGCTGGACGACAAGATCGCCGTCAATGAGCGCATCGCGGCCACAGCTGATGCTCTTGCTTCCGCTCTATTTGAAGCGAGCGAGGCCAAAGAGCACTACAGGTTGTCGGATGTTGCCAGCATCGTCATGGGGCAGTCGCCACCTGGTGAAACCTACAACGAGACTGGGGACGGAATCCCCTTCTATCAAGGGGTTCGGGACTTCGGGATGCGGCATCCAGGGCATCGCGTGTGGTGCACGGAGGTTAGTCGGCATGCTGGAGCTGGTGATGTGCTGGTTAGCGTGAGGGCGCCAGTCGGAACCATCAACGTAGCCGAGGAGACATGCGGAATTGGTCGAGGTGTCGCAGCGGTTCGAGCAAGCCAGTACCCGCATGTCCTCCTTCAGGCGCTCTCTTCGGACGGTTCGGTATGGCGCCCTTACGAGGCTGAAGGAACCGTTTTTGGTTCAATCAACAAGAAGCAGCTTTCCCTTCTTGAAGTGAGCTGGCCGAACGAAAGTCAGATCGAGGCAGTAGAAGGTCAGCTCTCGGTGCTCGACCGGCAGGTGAGTCAAGTGCTCCATGAATCCCGCTCCTTGTCGATTCTCCGCGACACCCTCCTCCCCCAACTCATGTCCGGCCGCCTTCGCGTCAAGGATGCCGAGAAGATTGTCGAGGACCACGTATGACCACGCACGGGAACGACAACGGCAGCAGCGACACCCCCGACACCCCCACCCCCGACAACTTCCGCCCCCTCGAAATCGACTGGGAGTTCCTCGCCCTCGAAGAGCTCCTGGAGCTCGACTGGCCGAGGGCCGAGGGCAATGAGCTCGCCCCCGGTTCCGGTCACCGCCGGTCCTGGGACGACCTGATCCTCTACTCCGATCTCCGCGAGGCGATCGAGAGGCTCAACCCCGCCCTCCCCCCGGAGGCCGTCCGTGAGGCCCTAGCGACCGCCGCGACCCCGACCTCCCAGGACACGTACGAGGAGAACCGGACCGCGCACGGCTACCTGACCGACGGCGTCCACTCCGTCACGTACACCGACGCGCTCGGCGCCGAGCACACGCCGACCGTCCGGATCGTCGACCTGGAGCACGCGGACGCGAACACGTACCGCGCCGTCCGCCAGGTGACGGTGATCAACGGTGAGCGCAACCGTCGCTTCGACCTCGTTCTGTACGTCAACGGGCTTCCGCTCGCCGTCATCGAGCTCAAGCGGGCCGGCGACCCGAACGCCACTCTCGCCGCCGCGCACACCCAGATCCGGCACTACGTCGAGGAGTTCCCGACCGCCTTCCGCTACAACGCGGTCGTGCTGCTCTCCGACGGGATCACCGCGAAGTACGGCACCCCCTTCACCCCATATGAGCACTTCGCCCCGTGGAACACCGACGAGTTCGGCGCCCGCGTGGACACTGTGGACGCTGCCGCCGTCCACGCCGACGCCGATGCCGACATCCCGACCGGCCAGGACCTTGCCCTGCACGGCCTGTTCACCCAGCCTCGCTTCCTCGCCCTCGTCCGGTCCTTCATCAACTTCGTGCCGGCCAAGCGCATGAAGCGGATCGCGAAGCCGCACCAGTACTTCGCGGTAACCCGCGCCGCCGACGCCGTACGCCGCGCGGCCGCGACCGATGGCAAGGCTGGTGTGGTCTGGCACACCCAGGGTTCGGGCAAGTCCGAGGAGATGGTGCTGACCACCAACCTCGTCATGCGCGACCCCGCCCTGCACAACCCCACCGTCGTGGTCGTCACCGACCGCACCGACCTCGACGACCAGCTCTTCGACACGTTCAAGGAGAGCGAGGTCCTCCCGGAGCAGCCCCACCAGTTCCTCAACCGCGCCGAACTCCGCGAAGAACTCGCCGCGAAACGCACCGGCGGCATCCTCTTCACCACCCTGCAGAAGTTCGGCCGCACTAAGCAGGAGAAGGAATCCGGGACCGACCACCCGCTCCTCTCCGAGCGGCGCAACATCGTCGTCGTGGTCGACGAGGCCCACCGCAGTCACTACGACCATCTCGACGGCTACGCCCGCCACCTGCGCGACGCGCTCCCACACGCCACGTTGCTCGCCTTCACCGGCACCCCGATCTCCGAGGCCGACCGCAACACCCGCGAGGTCTTCGGCGACTACATCGACACTTACGACCTCAAGCGGGCCGCTGACGACGGCGCGACCGTGAAGGTCTACCACGAGAGCCGCGTCGTCCAGCTCGTCCTCGACCACGACGTCGACCCCACCACCATCGACACCGAGGCCGACCGCATCACCGACGGTCTGGACGACACCGAGCGCACCCGCGTCGAGCAGGCCGTCGCCACCATGAACGCCATGTACGGCGCCCCCGCCCGGATACGCGACCTGACCCAGGACCTGGTCGAGCACTGGGAAGCGCGCCGTGCGGCGATGCTGCCGTTCGTCGCGGACGCCGACGACGCACCCGGCGGAGCCCCCGGCAAGGCGATACTCGTCTGCGCCACCCGCGAGATCTGCGTCCACGTCTACGACGCCCTGAAGATCCTGCGCCCCGACTGGCACACGGACGACCCGACCACCGGTGCCATGAAGATCGTCTACTCCTCGGACTCCCGCAAGGACTCCAAGGAACTGCGCGCCCACGCCCTGCGCGACTCCCAGCGCAAGGCCGTCATCAACCGTGCCAAGGACCCCGAGGACGAACTCCAGCTCCTCATCGTCAACAACATGCTCCTGACCGGCTTCGACGCGCCGTCCATCCATACCATGTACCTGGACCGGCCGCTGCGCGGCGCCGGCCTGATGCAGGCCCTCGCCCGCGTCAACCGCCGCTTCCGCAAGAAGGAGGAGGGCCTCCTCGTCGGCTACGCCCCCCTCACCGAGAACCTCCAGAAGGCCATCGCCGAGTACTCCGCCGACGACCAGGCCGACCGGACCCTCGGCCAGGACATCGACCGCGCCCTGGACGAGCTCCGCAACGAGTACGACATCCTCGATCAGATGCTCCTCGGCTGGAACTGGCGCGAACGCCTCTCCCGCCCCGACCCCAAGGCTTTCATCAAGGCCGCATACACCACGGCCGAGTACCTCCGCAGCCCCGCCACCCCGGGCAACAACCCCGACCAGCTCGACGACCCGAACCAGACCCTCAGCCGCCGCTTCCGCGAACACGGCTACCGCCTGGAGCGCTTCTTCGCCCTCGCCGGCTCCTCCGCCGACATCTCCTCCCGGTTCACCGACCAGCCGTACTGGAAGCGCGACATCCAGTTCCTCGTCGAGGTCCGTACGTACATGGCGAAGCTCGACGCCATGGACCGCGAGGCCCAGGGCCTGCCCGTCGCCCGTGACGTCGCTCTCTACCTCTCCCAGCTCACCTCTGCCGTCGTGGAGACCGGCGGCGTCACCGACCTCTTCTCCGAGGCCGGACTGGACAAGGCCGACCTCACGCACCTCAACGACGCCCTTGTCGGCCGCCTGCAGAACAGCGAAACCCCACACCTGGCCGCCGAAGCCCTGCGCCGCCTCGTCGAGCAGAAGATGCGCGAGCAGACCCGGCACAACATCGTCCGCCAGACCGCGTTCTCGGAGCGCCTCCAGGACCTGATGACCCGCTACATGCGCCAGCAGCTCACCAGCGCCGAGATCATCGCCCAGCTGGTGGAACTGGCCAAGACGGTTGCGGAAGACGCCAGGCGAGGTGAGAAGTTCACCCCGCCGCTGGGGAACGACGAACTCGCCTTCTACGACGCGGTCGCCGACCTCGGCAGCGCCCGCGACCTCATGGGCGACGAGATCCTCTCGGGTATCGCCCGGGATCTCGTGGTCCAGGTCCGCAAGAACCTCAAGAAGGATTGGATCGCCCGCGAACCGGTCCGGGCCAGGCTTCGCGCCACCATCAGGCGCCTCCTGGCCCGCCACGGTTACCCGCCGGAGCAGTCCAAGGAAGCGATCGACCTGGTGATCCGCCAGATGGAACACTTCGCCGACAAGTGGTCCCAGGACGGCTCGGCCGCTGACGCATAGCCCTCGCCTATATCGCTCCTGGCCCCGGCAAGCGCCTGCTTGCCGGGGCCGTTCTCTGTCCGACCGGATGTCCTTCGCGGGGGCAGGCAGGGGGCTGCACCCAACCGCCTTACGGCAAAAGCAAATTCCCGTGCTGCGAGACGTGAGGTGCGTCAGGCCACTACTTTCAAGTCCGCGGAACGAACCGCAGAACTGCTAACTGCTGGTGGAACCGAGGGAGTTGTGGCATGTCGCAGCGAGCGCTGCTGTTGGTGGTGGTTGTCCTGGCGTCCGTGGTGGTGGGGCTCGTGGCCGGCATCCTCGAGTTCGTGGGCGCGGGAGAGGTCGTCACGGCCATCCAGAACGGTGGCGCCGCCTGCGGAGCCACTGTTCTCATCGGGCTGGCGGTCGTCTCCTGGCTGAGGTCGTTGTGACCCAGGAGGAATGGGCGAACGAAGAGGGGCGGCTGAAGTACCGGCGAGTGCTGCGGGCCGTCGAGAAGCTGCGCAGCGTCGCCGATGCCGCGACAACGTACCGGCTTGCCTTTCAAGTGGTCTACCTTCACTGCTCGTTCCAACACGTAACGGCGGTGGAGGTGGACCGGCTGTGGGGGCCGGGCTCGGAGTCAGCGGGGGCCAGGCTCGGTGCAATGTGGACGCATACGCCCGTTGCTCGCGCTCACGGCCTTCCCGCGTATCGCGACGAAGGTGCGAGCCGTCCCTTCGAGCTCATCGACCCGGCCCTCCATGAGCTGATCGCGGAAGTGCGGCAGCTGGATCCGGACGTGAAGCTCCTTGACACGCTCCTCGACATGTACTCGGCACGCTACGCGCGTGGCGATGACTACTTCACATCGAACGACCTGGCGTATCTTTTCGCGGGGCTGGCCGTTCCCCGAGGAGGCGAGGTTGTTCGGGACCCGGTGTGCGGCAGCGGGCGACTGCTGCGCGCAGCCGCACACCGGGCTCGGGCACAGGGGAGTGAAGTGCGCTTGTCCGGTGCGGATATCAACCGGACGGCGCGCTATGCCGCAGCCGTCAACCTTGCCCTGCACGGATTCCACGCCGACCTCGGCAAGGAAGGAGCTGACACCCTCAGGGCGGGCACTTCACCGATACCGGCCGACGTGATCGTCGCTAACCCTCCAGTGAACCAGCGGGACTGGGGGCACGGTGAACTGAAGGACGACTGGCGGTGGACCCTGGGGGTGCCACGTCCGGGTAACGCGAACTTCGCCTGGGTCCAGCACATCCTTGCCGATCTCACGCCACAAGGACGGGCCGTCGTTCTGCTGTCTTCCGGCGCGGCGCACAGCAGCAACAGCACCGACGGACTGATCCGCCGTGGGCTGCTGGAGAACGGTCTGGTCGTGGGGGTTGTGGCCTTGCCGACGTGGCTCTTTCCGCATACCAGTGCGAGCACGGCGCTGTGGCTGCTGGCCAAAGGGGAGCGGCCGCACTCAGATCAGGTCTTGTTCGCGGATGCAGGGAAACTGCCAGCAGCGAAGGAGGGGGCGCGGCGCCACTTCGTAAAGGATTCGGTCGAACGCCTGCTGAAGATCTTCGGTGAATGGCAGGGACTTCGACGCCGTGAAGGCGAGGGGGACCCTGAGTCCGTCCCATGGTGCCGTGCGGCGAGCCACGAGGAAATCGCTGAGGCGGGCTTCGATCTGACTCCCGCACGCTACGTGCGGCACCGGGAGGCCGTGCAGGAGAATTCAAGAGACGTAGAACGCAGCCGGAAAGCCGAGCTGTATGAGTGCTTGGACCGTAGCGCCACAGCCAGACGCCGAGTCCGCGATGCGTTGGAGGGCAGACATGACTACAGAGCCGGATGACCTCACCGCTCCGTGGTCCATCATCGAGTTGCGGGATTTCCCTGGGGTCGAGTACGCCGCTTACGGCATTACGCAACCGCAGAAGGCACCCGATGGAATCCCGATGATCGGCGCAAAGGAGATCATCGAAGGGGGGCTGCACGTCCAGGAGTTCACGTTCGTGCCTCCGGAGGTAGCCGAACGCCACCCCCGCAGCACCCTGAGAGCAGGGGACCTTCTTGTCGTGCTCGTAGGACGAGTGGGGGAGACGGCGGTAGCGACGGAAGAACATGGGGGATGGAATGCCGCCAGGTCGCTCGCAGTTGTCCACTGGACACCGGAGGGCCACGTGCAGCAGTGGGACCTGTGGCTTCGATGGTGGCTGAAAACATCGCAGAGTCGCAGCTATCTCACGGTGTCCTCTTCGAACTCCGAGCACATGACCTTGCCTTTGCAAGCGCTCAACCGACTTCCGGTGCCGAAGCCTCCGGACCGGGTGCGGGAGAGGCTGCTTGCGCTGATCTCCCTTGCCGAGCGCAAGAATGTGTTGAACAACCGGATCGCGACGTGTGCGACGGAACTCGCGGACGCGCACTATATAGAGACGCTGAGGGCATGCGGACAAGGTCCCACTGCCGAGCGCGCGATGGGCGAGGTGGCTCAGATCACGGCGGGTGTGGCGCAGCTCCCGCCGGACCGTGAGCAGCCGACCATGCCGTGGGTGTCTCCCCGGCAAGTACTGAACTGCAGGGAAGTGCATCTGGGGGCAGTGACGTCACGGACCGTGGCGCGCGGGGAGACTGTGTGTCCGGCCGGCAGCCTGTTGATCGCGCCCCGTCCCGGTGAGGTGCGGACCGTGCTCACCACGACTCCGCTAGTTCCGGGGCGGCGGACGCTTGCACTTCACACGGAGTCCGAGGCCGACCGAATGTGGTTGCTGCACACATTGCGTTACCAGCGGCGGGAGTTGATGTCCGTAACGCAAGGCGAGCAGGCTCGTGCGATGAGGCGCAAGGACTTCTCGCGTTACAAGATCCCCTGGCCGGCAGATGTGGTCAGGCAGGGTTTCGCCACGCGTGCCGCTGCCCTGCACGACCTCGCCTACGCCTCCGCCAGGGAGCGACACGTGATGGAGGAGCTGGTGGTGCACGAGCTGGAGAAGGGAGCCTGGCGCGTCTAACTTCGGCCAGCTGAATGCCGAGATGATCCACGTTTCCCCTCTCTGGAGCACGGAATCCAACGCGCTGAACGAACGGCGCAGTACCGCGCGCACCGCTTCTCCGCTAGTGGTCCGAGAGCGCCCTGACCAGACATGTTTGGGGCGCCCCGGCAGGACTCGAACCTGCGGCCAAGCGCTTAGAAGGCGCTTGCTCCACCCGCTGACCTATGCAGGCTGACCTGCGACAGCGCGGAAGCTTCTGACTATGCCCCGCCAAACCGGGGGGTATACGGGACCTGTGGATGCTCGCGCCGGCCCCGAGATCTGGACGTGCATTCTGGGCGGCGGCCAGGCGTCGGAACTGGCCGCTGGCGTCCATGGAGACCGCGAGTGAGCGCGAGCGCTGTGCTGCTCTGCGAGGTTCGGTGCGGTGGCACGAGCCTGATGTGGCGCTCGTACAAGTTCCGCAGACTTCAGGCATGTGCGGGCGCTTCCGGGTAGCGTTGGTGATCTTCGGTCTTCTTGTACTTTGTGGCGCATCCCGTGCTGGGATGGTGCTGGGATGCGCCCGTATTTCTGCAGGTCAAAGCCTTGTGGTGAAGTTCCGCTTCAACGTCTGAGCGGATGAAATAACACCACGTTGCTGACGCAGCAAACATGCAGGTCAGAAGGGGTCGGGCTCTGTCGAGTCCGGCCCCTTCGTCGTCACCGTGCTGGGCGGGTGCGGGATATTCTGACGTGGGGGCAGCGGCAATCAGGTCTCGTAAACAGTGGACCGGTGTTCCACGTGAACGACCCAGACCACCAACTCGCCGTTGTCGATCGTGTAGGCGACGCGTAAGACGGCGTCGTTCGGGCTGGGATACGAGCGCGGTGGTGTTGAAGCCGAAGGGGTCGGTCTCCAAGACGACACCGGGTTCCTCAAGGGCAGCAACGCTTCGGCGTGCGTCGAGGCAGTACACCGGCACCGCGGGCAAGGTCACCGTCTGCCAGGTGGGCGTCTCGCTGCTGGACCGGTGCCTGCCCCGCCTGCCGCCGCGGCGTACCCACCGACCCCCGCCTGACCAGGCACTGCCAGGAGCGCAGAAAGCCCCGTCGGGGCAGGGTGACCGAATGGGTCCCCTGCCCCGACGGAGCTCGGCCGGCCGGGCGGCGGGTTACCGGCGCCCGGTAGAGGCCGGTGTGGTGCGCGGTGCTCCCCGGCTCAGCCGAAGTTCACGTCGCTGCACCACATGTAGGCCTGGTCGAGGTGCGAGGCCTGCCAGATCACGAACACGGTGTGGTGTCCGGTGTAGCCGGAGGTCTGGACGGGGAACGTGATGTCCTGTGCCGGGGCGAAGCGGCCGGTCTGCGTGATGAAGTCGAGGTTGCCCCAGCCCAGGGTCTGGGTCTTGGGGTTGAAGCCCTGCTTGCTCACGTAGACCTTGAAGTAGTCGGCACCGTGGGACGCCTGGTCGTACAGGTGCACCGAGAAGTTGTTGCCGACGGAGGTGGTCTTCCACTCTCCCGGCTTGTTCAGACTGGCGTTCCTCGAGAGGTTGTTGCTGCAGAGCGTCCCGTCGGGGGTCCGCGCCTGGAACTGTCCGCCGAGGCCGTCGCGGAGCGCGCTCATCCAGTTCCACATGGTGTCCGGGTTGGCCTGGAAGGCCTGCCAGCACATGGGGTCTTCGGTCTGCATGGCCGGGTTCGTGTGGTTGCTGCCCCACGTCTTCCAGCACTGGTACGCACGGGAGGCGGGGCCGACGATGGTGCCGTGAGCCTGGGCGGGGGCCGACCAGGTCAGTGCGCCGACAACCACGGCGAACAGCGTGATGAGTACCTGGAGAGGCCGGCGGAGGGAAGACCGCGAACGCCCGGTTAACGGAGTCTGGTTACGCATGTGGGGGGAACCCCTTCCAGTTGCAAGGCTGTCATGGGAGCGCTCCCAACGGTACGACTTCCGAGTGAAATGTCAATGAAACAAACGGAGTTGATGCGGGAAGGGGTGGTGAGCAGGGAATCTGCTGGGAGCGGGAGCGGGAGCGGGAGCGGGAGCGGGAGCGGGAGCGGGAGCGCGAGCGCGAGCGCGAGCGGGAGCGGGAGCCGGAGCCGTCCCCGGAACCGGAAGGCGGGGATGCGGCCTGGGCCGGCGTGTGGGGCAATGCCGGGGAGGGGTGTTCGCGGTGTGGCAACGGGGCCCGGTTCCGGCGGGGGGCTGCCCGGTGCCGCCGCACGCGAGATCCCGATTCCCGGGGGTGCGCTTCCGTGCACCCGGGCCGGCCTCGCCGGGCAAGTGGCCTGGTAGGGGCTGGGGCTGTCCGGTGCATCGGGCGGGGGACGCGGCCGATGGCACGCAGCGGAAACGTGCGTCCTCCTCGGATCTGAACGGACAGTGCTGGAGTACCGACGCCGTAGCGAGGGAAGCCGTGGGCACCACGGATCGGCCTCGGTGCGCTCCAGCTCACCCGGGCAGCCGCCTTCTGCTCCTCCGGCAATCCCGGTTATCGACTGCGTCGGCCAACTACCTTTCACTGGACCCGAATTGAGCTATCCGGCCTTACCTCGGCGAGACCGGGAACATACCTGACCAAAGAAGCTCAACCATCACATCCGGAGAGAAACCGGTTTACCGTGACGCCGCGTCAACTCGCGGTCTTGCGGATCCGGACGAGCAGGGGAGACTGCCTTCACGACCGGGCCCGCCCGGTCCCCGGCAGCACCACGCCTGGCAGGTCACCCCACCGTCACTCCACCGAGATGAGGTCTCATGAACCGAAACCGAGCCGCCGTCAGCGCGGTCGCCGTGAGCCTGTTCACCGTCGGCCTCGCCGTCGGCCCGGCAGCCGCAGCCACCGCCACCGAGGCGAAGGCCCGCGTCGGAGCCGACTGGGCAACCCAGTCGATCGTCTTCACCGCCGCCGCAGGGCAGGCCAACAACCTCAACATATTCTCCATGTACACCAGCGACGGGATCCGGCGGATCGGCTTCAGCGACGTGGTCCCGCTCGAACCGGGCGACCACTGTGCGTATTCCAGAGCCGAGGACACCACCTCCGTCGTCTGCGAACTGCCCACCGACAGCCCCCGGCCCGACAGGATCGACGTCTTCCTCGGCGAAGGCGATGACACGATCGCCGCCTTCACCCCCGGGGTCGGCACCGTCAGCGGCGGCCCCGGTGACGACGAACTGCACGCCCACACCGCACGTACGGTGCTGGGCGGCGCGGGGAACGACATGGTCATGGGACCCGCCGCCCTGCACGGCGGCGACGGCATGGACCACCTGATGGGTGACAGCAGCAACCAGCAGATGTGGGGCGACCGGGGCGACGACATGATCGAGGGCTACGGCGGTGACGACCTCGTGCACGCCGGTCCCGGTGACGACCACGTCATGGGCGGGGACGGCCGCGACATCGTCCTCGGCGGCCCGGGCAACGACATGCTGCACGGCGAAGGCGGCGACGACCTCGTCTGCGGTGGCACCGGAAAGGACGCCCTCGAAGGCGGGCCCGGCCGTAACATCGTCCTCCCGTAAGCGTGCCTCCATGCCCGAAGGCCCCGGCCCGCGGCGCGAACAGCGTCGCGGGCACCGGGCCACCACCGTCGGCGACCCGCCGTCCGGGCTGTGTCAACCACGAACGCTGCAGACGGCAGGTCCCCGCGCGACACGAGGTGAGCCGGCGGAACCGGACCGTCGAACCTGTCGGTCGGCGCGGGCGCGCGTCTCCACGTCGCTCGGCCTGCCCGATCCTGTGGAGACCCTGGCAGGCCGACCAGCAGGAGATCACCGCGGTGGTGGTCCGGGGGAGATCGTGAACGCGATCTTCTGCCAGGACCGGACGGGTTGTCAGTGGTGCTGTCTGCCTCATGGCCTGCCGCGCTGGTCGGCGGTGTTCTTCCGTGATCATCGTCACCCGGTCCGTGCGCGCGGCCGCAGATGCCCCGAAGACCATGGCGGGACTTGACGCCCTCTCGGCGGTCGCGAACGCGAAGGGCGCAAGCGCTGATGTCGATTCAAGGCTTACGGGACAGGGCGATGCGGATCAAGGTGTCGTTGTCTGCCACTACGTCACCGGCGGGGTCGGTGAGGGTGTCCTCCAGCCCGATGCGTGTCTCGAGGCCCATGGAGAGGGCCTTGTCGAGGACCGGCCAGGTGGACGCCCCTTCTCCGTGCAGCAGGATCGGGGCGCTCACTTCGGCTTTCCGCAGCATGGCCACGATCCGGTCGGCGCTGAGCAGCGCCTGCGGTGCGGGCATGTCGATCAACTCCACGAGGATCCGGGTGCAGGAGTCCGCGGAGGAGCCGGCGAGCAGGCCGGCTGCGTCGTGTTCGGACCACACCCCCGCTTCGACGCCGACGCCCAGCTCCCTCAGAGTTTGCGTCAGGCCCTTGAAACCGGGCTCGCTGAGGTTGACAGATGCGAAGTCCGGCCGGTCCTCTGCTGCGGCCCAGTCCTGCACCGCGACCTGCCGGGCCGCGGCGTCCTCCCCGCACATCCACAGACCGGTCGACACTCCGACCGGCAGCCCGGGACAGGCCTGGCGCACTGCTCGCACCGCCGGCTCGACCCAGGCGATGACCAGGGTTTCCTGTCCCTCGTCGTCCCGGGGGTGCAGGTGCACGCTGTCGGCGCCGGCCGCCATCGCCGTGCGGGCGGCGGCGGCCAACTGCGCGGGCGTAAGAGGTACCGCGCCATGGTCTGCTGCCGTACGGCGACCATTGAGACAAGCCTGGATCACTCCATGAGCCTGCCACACCGGACGTTTTGCAGTCCCTCGATCGACAGGCAGCGTTCGCCCCGTGGCGCGACGCCCGGTAAGGCCGGAATCCCCGCAGTGAATCCGGCCGGTCACTCCAGATCGATGACGACCTTGATGTCGTCATCGCGTGAGGTGAACGCTTCGGCGGCGCGTTCCAGTGGCACCCGCCTGGTGATCATCCGTTCCAGCCAGGCCGGCTCCGCCCGGGCGAGTGCGTCTGCGCCCTGGCGGTAGTGGCGCAGGTTGGCGTTGACGGAACCCACCACGACGTCGTTCTCCAGCACCAGTTCCCGGTTGAGGGTGCCCGCTTCGACGGACAGTCGCTGGCCCCTGGGGGACACGCCGGTCAGGCAGACGATTCCGTACTGCGCGGTTCCCGCCATCACATCGAGGACCACCGTTCCGGCACCGGTGGCCTCGATCACCACATCGGGACGGATCGAGGGGGCGACCTGGTCGACGGACCCGCTGTGGTACGTCGCTCCCAGGCCGGCGACCAGGTCAGGCTTCGGACCTGAGGCGACCCGGTCCAGCACGTGCGTCTCCAGCCCGCGCTGCACGCCGAGCAACGCGGCGAGCAGCCCGATCGGCCCGGCCCCGGTGATCAGCACCCGGTGTGGTTCGAACCAGGAGCGGGCCCCGATCCGTTCCACCTGCTCCCAGGCCTTGGCCACCACCGAGGCCGGCTCCAGCAGCATCCCGACCCGCTCCAGGGCAGGAGCGAGCTTGACCGCGTAGTCGCTCTCCACGGTCCAGGACCGGCTGGCGTAGCCGTGCCGCTCCTTGATGCCGCGCTCGGTGTAGCGGCCGTTGCGGCACATGTCGAATTCGCCCCGCGCGCATGCGCCGCACGGCTCGGGGTCCGGGCGGCGCACCACACCCACCACCAGGTCCCCGGCCCCGAATCCGCTGCCCGCAGGGGCTTCACGCACCCGCCCCAGCGATTCGTGGCCGAGAACCAGCCGGTCCTCGCCCGGTGGCGCCCACCCGTATTCGCCTGCCGCGATCTCCTTGTCCGTGCCGCAGATTCCGACAGCCAGCCCGTCCACCAGCAGCTCGCCCTCACCTCGGACCGGTTCGGGAACGTCGCGCACCTCAAGGCTTCGGGCGGTTGAAGGATGGACGGTGACGGCACGCACAAGCACTCTCCCATCGGCTGCGCGGCTGCCGGCCGGACTCCGGCGCCGCATCGAGCGGGGCCGGCAGAGCGATCAACGCGTTCTCGTCTCCTTCTGCCCCCTGGGTGTCTACCCGGTCTTCGCCCGTCCTCCCATCCCGGTGAACTCGTGAGGCTCCGGGCCGGGCCGGACTCCGCACCCGGCATGCCGTGTGTGGACAAGCGCCCACCGCACGAGTGGGGCCGTCTTCGGCTTCACAGACTCGTGAGCACCTGGGAGGCGGGCTTTTGATCATCATGGTGCTGGTCCAGCGCACCTGCCGCAGGGGCCGGTACGCCGAGGGCACCGCGCTGGTCCGGAGGGGACCGCCCCGGACACGCCGGCCGGAGCGGTCACCGTCAGGAGGAGCAGGCCGGCCATTCCGTGTCGGCCCGGCCCTCTTCGTCACCAGCTTTCCGCAGGGCCGGTGGGAAGCCCCGTGGTGCGGCCGTATCCGCCGCGCGGCGGAGGGCGAAGACCCCTCGCTCCGGCGATCCGTCAGGAGGACGGGCGCTCCAGGATGAGTGGTGTTCCCGCCGGGCCCACCGAAGTCCCGGCGGTCATCCTGGGGTTGGGGATTTCATGATGAACCGTCGTACGGTCATGCTCGCGGTACCCGCACTCACCCTCACCTACGGCCTGTTCCGGATCGCGGACGGGCTGGACGGCGAGCGCGGCCCCGGGCCCGCCTGGACCCTCGGGCATCTGGCGTTCTGTGTGGCGCTGGTCCTGTTCGCTGTGGTGTTCCGCTGGCTGAGGGCGCTCGCCCCGTCGGGCGACCGCGTCGCGGCGGTGGCGCACCGGACGGCGACGGCCGGAGCCGCCGTCCTCCTGCTGCAGTTCGGGATCGACCTGGTGGCGGGGGCGGTGTCCGCGGACCACCTGGAGATGTCCCTGTTCACGGAACGGGTCTCGGACGTACCCGGTGTGGCACCGGTCGTCTACGACTTCGGCCCGTACCTCTTCTACGTGGGGATGCTCGCCCTCGTCGTACGGCTGGCTGCCGCCCGTGTGGTCAAGCCGTGGACGGTGCTCCTCGTCCTCGCCGACCTGGTGATGCCGCTGGCCGACAAGGACCTGATCCCGGTCGGGGCGCTGCTACTGTCCGTCTCCTTCGTGCAGATCGCGCGGGTGATGGAGTCGCGGCAGGCCGTCTCCGGTGCGGCGGACGACCGTGGCACGGGGCGCCCGGCGGTGGCCGGTGCGCGGTGACGCGTCAGGGGGAGCTGTGGCCGGGGGAGCTGTGATCTGGAGGGGGAGGGGCGCGCGGGCGGACCGGCTGCGGGGGTGGTTCAGCGCCCTGTCCCCGCGCGCGGTCGACACCGGACTCGCGGCCCTTGTCGCCGCCGCCCAGCTCTGGCCCTTCGCGGCGGCGGGCGGGGCCGGCGGGCCGTGGAGCGGGTGGGGCATCCTGGTCGTCCTGGGCTCGGCGGCGCCGCTGTACCGGCGGCGGAGCCACCCGGTGCTGGTACTGATGGTGAGCCTCGCCGCGACCGGTAGCTACGACTACGTCGGTGAGGTCCCGGCCCAACCGGTCTGGTACGCCGCCCTGGTGGCGACCCACTCGGTCGCCGAGCGGTCGGGGCGGTGGGCCCGGAACACGGTGCTCGCCGTGACCGTGCTCGGCAGCTTCGCGCTCGCCTCCTCCGAATCCGGACTGCGGATGAGCGTGCTGTGCGTCGCGGCCTACGCGCTCGGCAGGGCGGCCGCCGCCGGCCGGGCCCACGCCGAACGGCTGGAGCGCGAGCGTCGGGCGGAAGCAGAGAAGGCCGCACTCGCCGAACGCACCAGAATCGCCCGGGACATGCACGACATCCTGTCCCACGCGGTGAGCCTGATGGTCGTCCAGGCCGAGGCCGGACCCGTGGTCCTGGCCACGGACCCGGCCCGTGCCGAGCGCGCCTTCGACGCCATCGCGGGTGCGGGACGCGATGCGATGGTGCAGCTCAGAGGGATCCTTGAGGTGCTCGACCCGGGCCGGGCCCCCCAGCCCGAGCGCACCCCTCAGCCCACCCTCGCCGACCTGCCCGCCCTGACGGCCGGATCGGGCCTCACGGTCGAGTGCACGCAGACCGACGGTTCGGGAGCCACGGTCGTCCACCCGCAGCCCGGCGGGGCCGCCCGCCACCCGCTCGCCCCGCATGTGGAGACCGCTGCATTCCGCATCGTCCAGGAGGCGTTGACCAATATCGTCAGGCATGCGGGCACCGGCCGTGCCCAGCTCCACCTCCACTGGCAGGAAGACCGAGGCATCGTGCAGCTCGACATCACCGACGACGGCGCGGCCACCGGACAGCGGCCCGCCCGTTCCCTCCCCTCCGGCGGCCACGGCCTGATCAACATCCGGGAACGCGCACGTGCGTGCGGTGGAACCGCTGAATGCGGTCCCCGTACGGACGGTGCCGGATTCCGGGTCCGCGCCCGCCTCCCGCTCCTCCCCCCGTCATGAGCGGCGGTACGGCGGCCGGGCCGCTGCGCGTGGTCGTCGCCGACGACCAGGAACTGGTCCGGGCCGGGTTCGCGATGATCCTGGACGCCCAGCCGGACATCGAGGTCGTCGCGGAAGCCGCCGACGGTGCCGAGGCGATCGCGGCAGTACGGGCCCATGCCCCGGACGTCGCGCTGCTCGACATCCGTATGCCGGGCATGGACGGCCTCACCGCCACCGCCGAGATCTGCGCCGGCACCGCCACCCGCGTGATCATCCTGACCACCTTCGACCTCGACGCCTACGTGTTCGAGGCGCTGCGTGCGGGCGCGAGCGGCTTCCTCCTCAAGGACGTCCGGCGCGACGATCTCGCCCATGCGGTCCGGGTCGTCGCGGGTGGCGACTCCCTCCTTTCGCCTTCCGTCACCAGCAAGCTCATCGCCCACTGCACCAGCGCACCGGCCGGGGCGCCGCTGCTCCCCGACCCGCGACTCGACTCCCTCACCTCGCGTGAGACGGAGACGCTGCGCCTGCTCGCCCGCGGCTTCACCAATCCGGAGATCGCCGCGACCATGGTCATCAGCGAACACACCGTGAAGACCCACGTCAGCAACATTCTCGCCAAGCTCGGCCTCCGCGACCGCATCCAGGCGGTGATCACGGCCTACGAGGCAGGGCTGGCGGTACCGGGCCGCAGGGACCCGGTGAACTCCGTGGCCGGAGCGTCTTCTCCCGGTTCCGTCAGGGCTGCACCGGCAACTCCACTTCGCGGGACGCCCGGAGGTGCTGAAGGGCGGTAAGGGCGTGAGGTGCGCCCGGCGGCGATCACGGGGAGCCGGCGCAGCGCGGTGATCACCGCCTGATGACGCTGCCGGTAGCCGGGCCCTTCCACCGGTGCGGGCACGGGGCTGCCTCTGCGATCATGTGTCGTACCCGCCCATTCCGGACCATGCCTCCCGACCCGGGAGAGGAGCACCACCGTGGCCGACCCGACGCAGACACCCGCGCACCGTGCCGGCGGAGAGCCGGCCGAACCGGCGGACGTCGTGTTCGCGCGCCGGATGCGCAAGGACTTCCAGCGCATCCAGATGGAGCACGAGTTCGCCGTCGACGAGATGCTGACCAAGGTGTCGATCCTGCGCAGGGAGTTCCTGCACCTGCACCGGTACAACCCGATCGAGCACGTCGGTTCCCGGGTCAAGACCTCCGCGAGCATCCTGCAGAAGGTCGCACGCCTCGGCATCGACCCGACACCGGAGGCGATCCGGGCGGGCATCCATGACATCGCCGGCGTGCGCATCACGTGCAGTTTCATCGCCGACACCTACCGGGTCCTCGACGCACTCACCTCCCAGACCGACGTAGGGGTGCTCCGGGTCAAGGACTACATCGCACACCCCAAGCCCAACGGCTACAAGAGCCTGCACGCGCTGGTCGAGATCCCGGTGTTCCTCAGTACCGGCCCGGTTCCCGTGACCGTCGAGGTGCAGGTCCGGACGATCGCCATGGATTTCTGGGCCAGCCTGGAGCACAAGATCTACTACAAGTACGACGGTTCCGTGCCCGCCGGCATCGTCACCAGCCTGACCGAGGCGGCGGAACTCGCCGATCAGCTCGATCAGCGGATGGAGGAACTGCACACCGAGGTGCGCGGCGTCGGACGGGAGCGCGCCGAGGACACCACGCCGGACCTGGACGAGCGGATGCTGCTGCGGGTGTGGGACAGCGCTCGCGCAGACGCCAGGGCCGAGGGTGACGGAGACGGCGACAACGCGAGGGGGCCGGCGGACTGACCGCCTCGACGACGAGGCGACGGCCCTCGGCCGCACCCTCGGTCGGCAAGGACGGGCGATTCCCTCAGTCCCGGCGCGATCGCGGCTCCCGGGGGACAGCGGGAACCCGACGGTGAGAGCCGCCAGGCCGTGCGGGCCGTGAGCTCCGCGTCGGGGAGCGGCCGTGCGGGAACTCCCGGCGGCCTCCCCGGAGCTGCGGCATTCCCGCGCGGCCTCGGAGCGAGCTCCCCCCTGGCGACGACCTGCTCGTCGACGGCGGTGTCGTCACAGCCGTCCGCTCCGGTCGTCCGTTCCGGTCGTCCGTTCCGGCCGTCCGACGGCCGTCGCGGCCCGCGAGGAGGGCGGTGGCAGGATGTGCGGGAGGGCGGGAAGAGGGGCGGGGAAAGCGTGGGGCGTGGCGAGCGGGACACGGTCGCGGAGGGAGCGCGCCTGTACGAGGCGGCGCAGGCGGTGGTGGGGGACCACGGCAGGGCGGTCGAGGCGGTACGGGCGGCCTTGAAGCCGATCCATGACGCAGCGGTGAAGCGGGAACTCGACGCCATCCCCGTCGCCCGGCTCCAGGACGTCACCGAAGGACGGCTGCGGCTGGGGAGCGTCGAGAAGAGCGGACTGCGCACCCTGGGCAGTGTCCTCGACGCGGGCCCCTACCGGTTGCGGCAGATTCCCGGCGTCGGGCAGCGCACGGTCGACCAGATGCTCGCCGCCGCCCGCCGGCTCTCCGAGGCGGTGCGGGAGACCGTGGCCGTCCACATCGACGTGGACCGGCCGGAACCGGGCACCACCGCGCTCGTCACGGCCTTGCACGTACTGGTGGAGGCCGGCCCGGACGCGCGTCGCGCGGTCGACAAGGCCGTGGCCCTGTCCGGACGGCTCGGTCCGCTGCTCACCGACGCCAGGCCCGCCGCCGGGCGGTTCCGGATGCTCCTGGCGGGGCGGGAGAAGAGGACGCGCGCGTCGGCGGCGGTCACCGAGGTCCGGTCGGTGGTGGACGAGGGGGAGCGGTCCGGTCTGTCCGGGCTGTTCGCCCAGGCGTCGGTGGACCTGCTCCGAGGGGCGTCGTCCGACATCGCGGCCTGGGTCGATTTCGAGCTCCGTTCCGCCGAGTACTACAGCGTGCTCGCCGAGATCTCGGGGCGGTCGCCGGACGCGGCCGCCGTCGAGGGCTTCCTTCCGGACGAGGTCGCCGAACGGGTACGGACCCAGCGCCTCGACGACGCACACCGCCGGGTCTCCTTGCGCGGTTACCAGGCCTTCGGCGCGAGGTTCGCACTCGCGCAGCGCAAGGTGATACTCGGCGACGAGATGGGTCTGGGGAAGACCATCCAGGCCATCGCCGTGCTGGCGCACCTGGCCGCCGAGGGGCAGAGCCACTTCATGGTCGTCTGCCCGGCGAGCGTCCTCGTGAACTGGACACGGGAGGTCGAGGCCCGGAGCGCCCTGCGTGTCGTGGTGCTCCACGGCCCCGACCGGCACGACGCGTACGCCGACTGGAAGGAGCGGGGCGGGGTCGCGGTGACCACGTTCGACGGGCTGCGCGGTTTCCCCGTTCCGGACGCGGGCCAGGCCGGGCTGCTCGTGGTCGACGAAGCGCACTCCGTGAAGAACCCGAAGGCCAAGCGCTCCCAGGCGGTCGCCCTGTGGGCGGAACGCAGCGGGCGCACCCTCTTCATGACCGGAACCCCGATGGAGAACAGGGTCGCGGAATTCCGCAATCTGGTCCGGATGCTCGACGGTGATGTCGCCGATCTCCTCGGCGAGCGGGACGCGCTGGCCGGATCGGTCGCCTTCCGCAGGGCCGTGGCCCCGGTCTATCTGCGGCGCAACCAGGAAGACGTGCTGACGGAACTCCCGAGTCTCCAGCAGACCGACGAATGGGAGGAGCTCAGCGCATCGGACGAGGAGGCGTACCGCGAAGCCGTGCGCGCGGGGAACTTCATGGCGATGCGCAGGGCCGCGTACATGCACCCGGAGAAGTCGGCCAAGCTGGGCCGGCTCCGGGAGATCGTGCAGGAGGCCGGCGAGAACGACCAGAAGACGGTGGTCTTCTCCAACTTCAAGGACGTACTGAGGGTGGTGCAGGACGCCGTCACCACCGGGACCGCCGACTGTGCCCCGGTGTTCGGCCCGCTCACCGGAAGCGTCCCGGCCGCCCGTCGCCAGCAGACCGTCGACGACTTCGCCGGTGTCCAGGGCCCCGCGGTGCTCCTGGCGCAGATCCAGGCAGCGGGCGTCGGCCTCAACATGCAGGCCGCCTCCGTCGTGGTCATCTGCGAGCCCCAGATCAAGCCGACCATCGAGCACCAGGCGGTGGCCCGGGCCCACCGCATGGGGCAGGTCAGGCCGGTCCGCGTGCACCGCCTCCTCGCCACCGGCGGTGTGGACGAACGCATGGTGAAGATGCTGGAGGCCAAGACCCGGCTGTTCGACGCCTATGCCCGCCGCAGCGCCGTGGCCGAAGCCACCCCGGACGCGGTCGACGTCTCGGACACCGAGCTGGCACGCCGGATCGTCGAGGAGGAACAGGCACGCCTGGGAGTGACGGACGAAGGGCTCGCGGCCCCTCGTACCCCGGCCTGAGGCGCCCTACGGGGAGGCGGGACGGAGCGCGGCAGTGCGTCCCGGCCGCAGCAGAGGCCGAAGTGCGGCCGACGTGTCGGCGACGGTGCCGGAGACCACCGGAGGCCGCTTCGTGGCAGAGATGCCGGAGGTGCCCACGGGAAGGGACGGTACTGACGTGGGCACGGTCGGCGACGGCAGTTCCGGTGCCAGGACGACAGGGCCGATCCGTATCCTCACTGCTGCTGCGGCCTGCGGCTCGTACGCCGCGGGCGAGCCACCCGAACCAGGCCGGGGGGCGCCCTGGCCCGTACGGCCGAC